>Ga0180432_10003629_pt1 | contig 21797 bp, 20 predicted proteins | sample SS_ome_10_FD_132414 | JGI IMG/M metagenome (GOLD analysis project Ga0180432, IMG submission 132414) | Hypersaline lake sediment archaeal communities from the Salton Sea, California, USA - SS_1_MS_2 metaG | ecosystem: Environmental > Aquatic > Non-marine Saline and Alkaline > Hypersaline >...
CCTGAATTTCGACATTCACATCTTCGTACCTGAGCATCGTGTCCGCCATGTGGTACAGGATCGGATAGAACTCAGGTCGGATGTAATATTTGTCGAAGTCAAAATAGATAACTTTGCAAAGTTTGAGCTTGTCGACGCCTTCAGCGATATTCTCGTTGGCGATCGCGAGATGTTCCCTGAAGCGATCGATCTTCAGCTCATTCAGATTATGCTCGGCGAATTCCAATTCCGCCTCGGCAATGGCATACTCGCAAGGAGTACAATCCTTCATGCCCATCGCCGTAGCCTTTTCGAAATCGGCTTTCGCTGCATTCAAGGCATCGTAGCTAGGTCCGGAGGTAACTCCACACCCGACTAGAAGCCCCATTGCAGCAATAGCCATAATAGCTACAAGGACTTTAGCCTTCATTTTTTATGTTACCTCCATAGATTAGAACATCATGGACAGACAAGGCGAAACCGCCCGCGGGGGAGCGGCCAGCGCTGCGTCGGCCATGCTCTTGGATTTATTTGCCCATTCAAGAGCCTGACACCAGTCACAGTTACCATACTCTTCCCTGCCACCGCCAAGATACGCCACCGCACTGCATGTCTCATACGGTGCGTTGGTGATGGTTCCCTTCGCTTTCGCCTGCTCAACAGCGGCTTCGGCGGCGGCGATGGTGTTTTTTGCTTCGAAGAAGCAGCATCCAACCATCGATACCAGCAATACCGCAGCGAGAATACCTACCAAAACTTTCCTCATCAGGTTCTTCACCTCCTTTCAGGAAATTTGTTCGATGCGTTTCCCTTCTTTCAAGCCTTCAAAAAAAGAATAAAAAACCCCACACTGAACCAGTACAATACTATTATAATGAAAATTCTTTGTCAATAGAAAAGATGGAGTTTGATTAAAAATTTTTAATATTATTACCACTTTACCGAATACCTTAATAACTCCAATATGTTGTATTACAGTAAAATGGTATTCAACATATTGTACCCGTTGCAGCCCATCAATGGATACAAAAATGTACCCATTGCCCGTATGCGAGGGGATTTTCCCCTTTTATAAGAAACCATCGGGTAAAAAGTCGCTTTTCCTTTTTTTGAGCAGATACGTTTTCACCTGCCCTTTTCCCTTGATGTCGATGTTCCCCCGCTCTTCCAGGACAAACGAATCCTTGAGCCTCCTATACATCCGATCGGTCACCTGAATCTCTCCACCGATTCCATGGGACTCCATCCGCGCCGCGGTGTTCACCGAATCACCCCATAAATCATATATAAATTTCTTCTTCCCGATCACCCCCGCCACCACCGGGCCGCAGTGTATCCCGATGCGAAGCGTCAGGGGCCTCTCCAGGTAGCCGTTGAAATCCTCCATGATCTCAAGCATATCCAGCGCCATGTGGGCGATCGCCTGGGCGTGGTCGTCCCGGATCCTGGGAATGCCGGATACCACCATGTACGCATCCCCGATGGTCTTGATCTTCTCGAGGTCGTATCGATCGGCCAGGTCGTCGAACCGGGAGAAGATATCGTTCAGAAGCTCAATGAGCCGCCGGGGGGCGAGCTCCTCCGACAGGGGGGTGAAATCCACGATGTCGGCGAAGAGGATGGAGGCCTCCAGGAATCCGTCGGCGATGGTGCCGGGTGTCGTCTTGAGACGGCTGGCGATCGGCTCGGGGAGGATGGAGTGAAGCAGGTCCTCGGAGCGCTGATACTCCCGGTTCAACGACTCCTCGGCCCGGGCCGCGGCCACGTGATAATAATACGCCACAAAACAGATGCCGCAGAATATTCCCACGATATTCGCGGAAGAAAAGGCGGTGAGGACGCCCCGGGGGATATCGGCCCCATACTGCGCATGTCCCGTCTGGAGATACAGCCAGCCGTACAGACAGAAAGCGATGGCCGTGGGGAGGATCTTCAAGAAATCGTGCCAGGGGGTTAGGAACATGAACATGGCGAGCATGATGAGGTAGTAATGAAAATTGCTCTCCCAGCCCAGGGCCAGCGTCGCCAGGGTGATAAAGGTGCATACCTCTATGAACAAGAGCAGCGTCGCCGCCCCGATGCGCCCCTTCAGGTTGAAATAGAGACATGCCCCGTAGAGGATCACACTGGCGATATTATAGAAGGAGAGGAGCTCCATCCCCAGAAACCAGAACAGCGGTATGAACGCCAGGTGCACGAGGATGGCCGCGGGGTAAAAATAGTTGGTTAGCACGTAGAAACGGATGTGGTCCGACGGCACGCCGGCGGGCAGGGTCGTGAACGACCGGGGAACGGCCTTGATGGAAATGTCCCTGAGCATGGGGGTCCTCGTCGGGGGATCCGTCTTGTTCGATGCGTGCGTTTCCGCCATGATATATCCGTCCCGATATCGGTGACAAGCACACAGATACCAATCACCTGGGCAGTCGTCGAAATCGCCGGGCCGAATCCCCCCGCCGTCCCGGGAGTGATGATATCGTACATCAATACGACTGCGGCGTGTCTCGTGTGATCAATCGCCGCCCGAGCGGCGGGTGCCCCTTCCCGGTTCGTATCGGCGCCCGGCTAGATCCCCCGATCCCACTCCTTGACAAGGGCATCCAGGGCGAGGAGCTTCTCCAGAATCGATTCCAGGTCGGACTGGCGCCACTGGTTGGTGGCGTCGCATAGAGCGGCGGGGGGGTCGGGGTGAACCTCCATAAAGAGTCCGTCGATGCCGACGGACACCGCGCCCCTGGCCAGGTATGGGATAAATTGGCGATCGCCGCCGGTGATGCCGTCGCCGGCGCCGGGAAGCTGCACGCTGTGGGTGGCGTCGAAGATCACCGCCGGATGGTCTTCGGGGGGGAGAAGGGTCTTTTTGTCCGCGCCCGGAAAACCGCGACGCATGATCGGGAAGGCCCGAAAATCCACCACCAGGTTCTGGTAGCCGAACGTGGTCCCCCGCTCGGTGATCATGACGTTTCTGTTACCGGTGCTTTCCACCTTTTTGACGATGGACGAGACATCCTTCGGCGAGAGAAACTGCCCCTTCTTGACGTTCACCGGCTTCCCGGTTTTGCCGCAGGCGACCAGGAGGTCCGTCTGTCGGCACAGAAACGCCGGTACCTGAAGCACATCCAGCACCTGAGCGGCGGCACTCACCTCCTGGGGTGTGTGCACGTCGGAGATCACCGGCACGCCGACGGCCAGCTTCACCCGCTCCAGTATTTTCAAACCCTCGTCCAGCCCCGGTCCCCGGGGGGAGTCGATACTGGTGCGATTCGCCTTGTCGTAGGAGGATTTGTAGATAAACGGCACCCCCAGGCGATCGGTGATCTCCTTGAGGTCATGGGCGGACCTGTGGGCCAGCTCTTCGCTCTCGATGACACACGGTCCGGCGATGAGCACGAAAGGATTGCCGCCGCCGATGACAATTTCACCGATTTCTATTTTTCTGGTCATTTCTTCAACGCCGCCTCGATAAACGACACAAAGAGGGGATGCGGATCTATGGGACGGGATTTGAACTCCGGATGAAACTGACAGCCCAGCAACCAGGGATGCTCCGGAAGCTCGATGATCTCCACCAGGTTTCGCTGGGGGTTGATTCCGGATATCACCATGCCGTGATCCGTTACCTCGTCACGATATGTGTTGTTGAATTCATAGCGATGTCGGTGCCGCTCGTCGATGCTCTTTTTGCCGTAGGCCTTCCTGGCCAGGGTCCCGTCGGCAAGGTCGCACCGGTAGGCCCCCAGCCGCATCGTGCCGCCGAGCTGCTCGATATCCACCTGCTCCGGCAGCAGGTCGATGATGGGACACGATGTATCCTGATTGAACTCGGTGGAGTTGGCATCGGGGCATCCCACGACGTTCCGCATAAACTCCGCCACCGCAAGCTGCATCCCCAGGCAGATGCCGAAGTAGGGGACCTTGTTTTCCCGGGCGTAGCCCGCCGCAAGGATTTTTCCCTCGATGCCCCGGGAGCCGAATCCTCCGGGCACCAAAACGCCGTCGGCCTTCTTGAGGATCTTCTTCGCCCCGGTCTTCTCGATCTCCTCGGCGTCCACGTAGTCCAGATCCACCCGGCATCCGTTGGCGATACCGCCGTGTATGAGGGCCTCGTTGAGGCTTTTATACGATTCCACCAGGTCCACATATTTCCCGACGATGGCGATGGTCACCTCACCCTCCGGGTTCTTGACCCGATGGACGATGTCCTCCCACACGGCGAGGTCCGGCTTCTTGGTCCACATGTTGAGCTTCTCGACGATCCGGTCGTCCAGCCCCTGGCGGTTGAACATCAGCGGCACCTCGTAGATGGACTTCACATCCATCGCCGAGATGACGGACGCCACCTCCACGTTGCAGAAAAGCGCGATCTTTTTCTTCACATCCTCCGGGAGCTCAATCTCTCCCCGGCACAGCAGGATGTCCGGCTGAATACCGATCTCCCGGAGCTTCATGACGCTGTGCTGGGTCGGCTTTGTCTTCAGCTCCCCGGCGGTGCCCAGGTAGGGCACGAGGGTGACGTGGATATAGAGGGTGTTTTCCTGGCCCAGGTCCCAGCGGAGCTGGCGGATGGCCTCCAGGAAGGGAAGGCTCTCGATATCGCCCACGGTGCCGCCGATCTCCACGATAACCGTATCAATGCCCTCCCCCAGCTTCCTGATATTGCACTTGATTTCATCGGTGATATGGGGAATCACCTGGACCGTTCCCCCCAGATACTCGCCCCGCCGCTCCTTGGTGATAACCGAGTCGTAGATCTGGCCCGTGGTCATGTTGTTGGTCTTGCCCATCCTCGCCGTGGAGAAGCGCTCGTAATGGCCCAGGTCCAGGTCGGTCTCGGCGCCGTCGTCGGTCACGAAGACCTCTCCGTGCTGGAAGGGATTCATGGTCCCCGGGTCCACGTTTATGTAGGGATCCAGTTTGAGGAAGGTGATGGTCAGGCCGCGGCTTTCAAGCAGCGCCCCGATCGATGCGGCGGCCAGCCCCTTGCCAAGGGATGAAAGCACGCCTCCGGTGACAAAGATGAATTTTGTGTGTCTCATGCCGTCCTTACAGGGTAATAATGCCGTTGTTTACATCCCGTTCCAACCTTTCCAGGTCTTCGGGGGTGTCCACTCCCACAGAGAACGCCTCGGTATCCACCACCCGGATGCGATATCCGTTCTCCAGGGCCCTGAGCTGCTCCAGCTCCTCGGCGCATTCCAGGGGTGTTCGATCGAGGGATACGAAGATGCCGAGAAAATCCCGGCGAAACACGTAGAGTCCGATATGTTTTTTGTAGGGCGTTCGGGTGTCGGTGTCATAGACCCCGGTCCGATCGCCGGGGATGGGGCTCCGGGAAAAGTAGAGGGCGTATCCATGAACATCCACCACCACCTTCACCACGTGGGGGGAGAGAAGCTCCTCCCGGTTTTGAATGGGAGCCGCCAGGGTGGACATGACGATGGAATCGTCATTCACCAGCGGGGCGACGGCCTCGTCGATCGCCCCGGGATCCACCGCCGGCTCGTCTCCCTGGACGTTCACCACAATGTCGTAGTCGATGCCGGCGATGGCCTCGCCGATGCGGTCTGTGCCGGTGGAATGATCCGGGGAGGTCATTACCGCCTCGCCGACGAAATCGACGACGAATCGGTAAATCCTATCATCGTCGGTGGCCACCACCACCCGATCCACGAGCTTCGCCCGGGCCGTTCGTGTCACCACGTGCTGGATGATCGGCTTTCCGGCAAGCTGTGCCAGGGGCTTCCCGGGAAACCGAGTGGAGCCGTATCGGGCGGGGATAACCGCAACCACTCTCGGCTTTTCGGCTTTTACCACTCCCCGCTCCCTCCCGCAGTCGGCAGTGTCCTCCGTCGTTTCCACACACACCGCCCCGATGTCTTTTGTACACGCAATAACACGACAACATGTTACTCTATACCACCGGATATAACAATGTCAAGGGGCAAGAAACCGGGGTCGAATAAAAACTCGGATTGATTCATTACAAAAAACGGCGACGCCCGGTTGTCTCACCGGGCGCCGCCTGTATTGCAATGAGCATACAATTACTCACCCTACCGCCTTCTCCCCCCATGTCACGGTAGGGGAATGCTTTCGATCACGCCGAAAAGGGAATCCCTCACGGCAATGGTACCTCCATGTTCGTACGTGATATCCGAGGAACAGGTCGAAGGGCCGCCGCATGGAACGGGTTCCACAACGATTTCTCCGCCGAAGCCCATCATGTACGCCCCGCTGTGCGCTTCAAAATACGTCCTGGTCAGAGTGACGGAAATGATATCACCGCATAGATTCTCCACGAGCACGTCATAGTCGTTCATGCCCGGGCAGCTCTTATAGGCGGGGATGGTGTACATGATCCTTACGCCCACATCACAGGGGGAGGGATTCCCACTGCCGATTTGCGTAAGGGTCATCGAGGCCGATCCCACGGTCAACAGGTCGTTTTTCGTTGCATACACGTAGTATGCGTTGCCGTCGAATGAACCGTCATAGAGGAAATGGAGGGTATCTCCATCGTGGTAAACGATACCTCCGCAGCAGTCGGTGCTGAAGTCGCCGTTGGTGTTCTCGATGGAGAGCCGCTCGCCGAAACCTTCTCCCGGCGGATATCCGGATATGGCGTCGAAAAAGCTTCTCGTGAGAGTATAGGTGCTGCTCCCGCCGCTATCCGTCATGATCTCGACGTCTACGGCGCTTATGGCCGCATCCACCGACGGCGCCCTCATCATCACTTCGAGGTAGTTGCAGACCCCCGGACCGTGATCTATCTGGAACATGGTGACGGTCGCGGGAACGAGGGTGGTGGGAAGATCTATCCACTCGTTGAGGACCTCCCCGGTGGCCGGATCGACGAAGGTGACATCCAGCTCGTTATCCGAGGATTCATACCCGATGACATCACCTGAACAACTCGTCCCGGAGCACGCGCCTTCCTCCACGGTGATCTCGCCGCCGTATCCCATGCCCGGCGTCATCCGGGAGTCGTAGTAGGCCTGGTCGAGGGTAAACGATCCGATAGAGTCGCACCACCCGGTTGAGAGATCCACATCCACCGTCGGGTATGCCGCCACCAGGCCCGGCTTGGTTAAAAGAATCTCCACCCTGTTGCTGCAGGGCGTCCCACCCTCGATGAGGTCGAGATCCAGCGACGCGTCCTCGTCCGGCAGGGTGATGGATTCAAACAGTGTATCGCTGGAGAGGGGATCAACAAAGGTCACATCCAAATCGCTGTTAATTTCGTTATAGGAGATCACCGGCGCCGAGCAGGTGTTGGTCGCCGAACAGGTGGAATCCATCTCCACGGTAATCACGCCGCCGAATCCCATGCCCGGCGTCCTCCGGGAATCGTAGTACGCCGCATCCAGGGTGAAGGGATTGATGTAATCGCAGCTCCCGGTGGAAAGCTCCACGTCCACCGACGCGTACCCCTTCCTGAGGCTCGGGTCGGTGACGAAAATCTCCACCGTGTTCGAACAGGGAAATCCCGAGTCGTCCAGGTCCAGCTCCAGAGATACCTCGTCCTCGGGCAGGTCGATGGCATCCGATATCGAGTAGTCGTAGTCATCGTACGACACGGTGGCCGATATGCCGTTCTCGTCATACTGGACCAGGTTCGGATCGGTGCACGCTGGCGGCAGCAGACAGCGGGTACGCTCCACGGGGAACACCCCGCCGAACCCGGTATTGACACCCCTCTCGTTGAAGAAATAGGTGCGATCCAGGGGGATCTGGTAGAGATCGCAGTCGGTCTCCACCTCCAAGTAGACAGTTTCAATATTCAACGGCACGTCGGGAACGACGAGGAGCACCTCCACGGTGTCACCGCAGGCCCCCGATCCGTCCAGGAGCGTGAGGATGATGCCCTCCTGGAGATCTATAAACCAGTCCCCCTCGGCATGCACGAGGGTGAAATCATATTCTTCGTCCAGCCACCAGGTGGTGCTGCCCCGGAGATGCTGCCCCCCCACCGAGCCGTTCCACGAAATGGTGGCGATGATGCTTCCCGTGCTGATCTGCTCCAGCACGGCGGTGATGTCGATATCCTCCCCGGTGCCGAAAAAGTGTATCAGCGCCTCTAAAAGCTCATCCTTGGAGTAATAACCTCCCAGGCTGCCGTCGTACTCATCGGAGATGATATCCTCTATCGCCGTCAGGTCGCCGCTTTCCAGTGCGGCAAGAAACGCATCGATGAAGGCCTGGGCTATCTGTTCATACGTGGCGTCCCAGTATTTGACGGTCCAGGGACCGAAGAAGGAGGGATTGCTGACGGCGCCGCCGCTGTTGGACGCCCTGATTGCAAGCTCGAATTCCCCCTCCCGGGAGGGAAGAAACTCACACTGCCACCGGGCGATGTCTCCATCCGCCTCCCAGATAACCGCCTCGGTCCAGACCACTCCGCCGTCGATGCTGTATTCGACCGACGCCACGGGATACTCCGTGTCGACCGCCTCGCCGTTGACGTTGATTTTCCCCTGGGTGGTCAGGTTGTCCCTGGTGATGGTGACAAACTCGTCCACGTTATCCAGGTCGATGACGGTATTGATATTGTTATCGATGAATGCGCTCGTCACCTCCGGGGGCAGTATCTCCGGCGGCGTCCCCCCCGTGGGGGCCTTTGACACCTCCATCTCCATATCCTTAAGAAACTCCTCCAGTTTTTGCACATCGATGCCCAGGGGCGTGCCGGGATCCTCCGAGGAAAACACCGTCAGGCTCTCGTTGGAACAGACCTCTATCGGGTCGAGACCCGGAACCGTCGTTGCGACAACGCTGACACAATCCTCGAAGCTGATGATGTATGTTTTTAACAGGTCGGGATCGAAGGATAATCCAAAATCAGTGCCCCGAACACCGATGGTCGCGTTTTCCGTCTCAACGGTGAACGAAGACTCCTTGTTGATAAACGGCGTTACCACGGCGCGGATCTTACCCCGCACCAACTCAAACGTGCTGGTACGAACATTGGTCACCTCCAGCATGCCGAGCTCCTTGATGACGACATGGCTGCTGGGACCGATCTTCAGCCTGCTCCCGTCTTCCAGTTTGAGGATGACCTGACCTTCGGGACCGGTCTGAATCTCATCACCCACAGCCAGTTCCATATCTTCCGAAAGCGTAACCCAATCCTCGGTATCGACAAGCTTGACGTCCACAAAACCGTCGGTATATTCCACAACAGCGGTTACCTCGATCTGCCGCTGAGCCAGCACGATCCCGCATAACAGCGCAGCCGTAAGAATAACGACTCCTATCACACCGCCAAACCATCTCCTTCGTACACTCATGACCTTTTCCTCTATAAATAATATATGAATGAAAGACTGTTCGATGCGCTAACAGGTGAAATGGCTATCCCCGGGAAATTGAAAAAAACTCAATGCATCCAGGGGGGAGGGAGTCCATATGCATACAAACATCAATGGCTATATTTTGCTCTGGATAGTTCCAACGTTATTGTTCTTAACAACTCACGAATTGAGGAAGCACACTATCCCCGACGCCTCGGCATTGTGTTCGGCTCCTTCGATCGATCAGACCGCACACCCGAGGCGGGAGGAAGCATGCGGATATCTATTGAACACTTTTTTTCAGTGGCGGATTTCCACCACCGTGCCGACATCCACCATTGTGACGATCTTCAACAGGTCGTCGTTATTCATCCGAATGCATCCCCGGGAGGCCGGCGTCCCCAGCGATTCCGGCTCGTTGGTGCCGTGTATGCCGATGCCGGTCCAGGGAGGGGTGGCCAGCCGGAGAAACCAGGGTCCGTAGGCCAGCTCTCCGTTGTAGGTCCAGGTGGAGCTGTCCTCGATGGAGGAAATCTTGAAGGTACCTTCGGGCGTGCGATTGTCTCCCACCTCCTGTTTGTCCGCGAGGTCGGGGTTTTTCCCCACGGCCACCGGATACTCGCCCAGGAGCTCGGCGGTCATCAGGTTATAGACCTTCAGGGTGAAATCGGTTTTGGAGATAACGATACGTACCTCCGGCTTCTCCTCATCCAGTCCCAGGCGATCGCTCATCCGGGGTGAAAACTCCAGCCCCAGCACGACGACCACATCCTTGAGCATCTCCACCTCTTCCATCACGCCCTCGCCCACCGCCGTATGCACCTCCGTCGCCACGTCCGCCAGCTCGGGGGGATAGTAGACCACCGTCTCGTAGTAATATCTATCGGCGTTGTCCGGCGTATAGAACGGATATTTCCGGATCAGCGCGCCGTCTATCGTCACCTTCATATCCTTGGCGAGGCCGCGCTTTGTGGTGGAATTCAACACCAGGATGTAGTGCTCCACAGCCAGGGTCGGGAAGGTGGGGATCACCGAATCCATGCCGAGAATCACCTGCACGCCGCCGGCCGCCATCTCCTCCTGGGCAAGGAGTATCCCGACGCCGATGATATCCCTGATCTCCTTCGCCGCCTCCTCGTCCGCGGGATTGTATATAATTTCCGTCTGGACCTTGTAATTGGTCAGGTTTTTCGGCTCACCGACGATATATCCGCTCTCCACCAGCTTTGTATTGACCCCCCGGGCCAGGCCGTTCACCCCCACCTTGGAGCAGTATGCCTGGCAGCCGTTGAACACCGTCACGACCGGCTTGGGTGTGTCCGGCACCAGAGAAGATCCGCAGCCGAACAAAAAAACCAGGCCGAACAGCGATATCAGTGTGATAATCGTACGTAACCTTCCTGAACATATATCGTACATAGGAGAATGCTCCTTGACAGCGTACACGCCTTTTAAAATAACAGTTTTTGCTATCCGCCTTCACCGCATGCCCGCCGATCGGATCGATCATCCGTACGCGACAGGCTCTTCACCCGTCTCATTATAGAAGAGGAGGGGTGATTGTCAAACAAAAATCACGAAAAACCAAGATGCCGCAAATCGGTATCCCGTAACACTTCACAGAAGAAGAACGACCGATTCCTCCTGGAAATAAAAGGAATAAAACTGGAATATTATCTATTTACAAAAAAAGTCACATATTGTATAGTGTAGCAATACTTCGCCTAAAAAATGTAACGTCACCGGAGGGGCTCTCACTCATGCGAATAAACTGGAGCAAGCGAGAGATGATCATGAAGATCGTCTATTTCGGTCCGAGCCAAGGTGGTAAAACCACAAACCTGCAGTCCATCTACAGCAAACTCAATCCCCAGGTGAAGGGTCAGTTCATGTCCATCAATACGAAGGAGGATCGTACGCTCTTTTTCGATTTTTTTGACATGACGACCACCACACGATTCAAAGGCGGCTCCATCAAGGTACGGTTTGAGCTCTATACCGTACCGGGACAGGTGAAATACGAGGAGACGCGGCGTCTCGTGATGCGCGGGGCCGACGGCGTCGTGTTCGTGGCGGACTCGCAAACATCGAAGATTACCGAAAACCTCTATTCCCGGGCCGACCTGGATGAGATCCTCGTTCATTACGGCCAGGATCCGGAAACATTCCCCACCGTCATTCAATACAACAAGCGGGACCTGAAGGATATCTCCAGTGTGGATGAGCTGAGCAAGGCCCTCAACCCGAGGTTCAACCTTGAATTCCAGTCCGTGGCCATCACCGGTGAAAACGTCATGGAAACGCTCAAGGGAATTTCCCAGTCCGTCATCAAGGCAAGTAGAAAAAAACATATGCAGTAGTCGCCTTTCGGATATCCTTTCCCCGTTCCCGTAGCCATCAAGCCATCGTTTCATACGGACAATTCGGAAACCGCACGTGACGTGAGAGAGCGGCGTCCCTGAAATCCTTTGTGCGCTTCATACATCTTTCGATCGGCTTTATTATAATAAGGAAACGGAAGGCTTCCGCCGTCCGTTTCCTTTTTTTGTCCCGCCCGCGTTGTCCGATTATTTTCTCATATATGTAAACGACGGTCCGGGTCTGCCCACGAAACATGACTTGTCAAAACCGTAAAAACGGATGATCTCCACGGTCAATCGCGCCTCGTTTTCATTCTGATCGAAATCGAACAGCCAGTGATCGCCGTCGACCACCTTCCACCTGCCGGAGACATATTTTGCCTCGATGGTCTCGGGATTGAAGCTGACGCAGTCTTCACCGGGGAAGGCCCCCTCCGGCGCACCTCCACCCACGGTCCAGTATGTCAGCGAGGCATCGGGCCTGCCCACAAAACACTGGGCGTCCATGGAATAATGTTGGATGATCTGGAGTGCCTTATCGGCCTCGGCTTCATTGCCTCCGAAGTCCGCCAGCCACATCCCCCCCTCTGCCAGCTTGTAGCTTCCGCCGGATTCTATCACCGATATATTCGCCGGATTGAAGGAGATACAGTCTTCTTCCGGGCGCACGACCATAATGGGCCCCAGGGGTATGGGCATCGGCTCCAGGACGACGCCCGCCTCACCCTCTTCTTCACTCTCTCCACCCTTCACCAGCACGATCGCGCTCATGGAATTGGACGTACCGCCCAGGGAGCCGAAGGTCCCGTTGGTGACCTTCCATACCTCCTTGCGGGAGGTGTTCACCTTAAAGAAGAAGCCGCTCCATGACGAAAGCTTCAGGTGATAGAGATAGTCCTTGAGCGCCGTCACCTCCCAGTCCGCCCCGTAGGAGAGGACGGTGTTCTCCGAGCTGATCTGGAGCGTGTCGGTGGGCGGGGCGTATGTTAATTTGAGTTTTCTGAATCTGAGAAAAAAGCGATCCGGCACCGTGTCCCCGGCGCCGCCCACCACATCCACTGTGACGCCCTCAAGGGGCTTTTCGGTGCCACCCAGCTGGCCGAAGACGCCGCCGGTGACCAGGTAGGCTTCACTTCGAGAGGTGTTTATCTTCCAATAAAAACCGCTCCAGTTGCTTCGACGGAAATGGTACAGATACGGCTTGAGCTGGACCAGCTCATACTCTCCGCCGTATGAAAGCACCACCCCCTCGCCGGCGAGCTGCATGCTATTCGTATTGGGATCGATCACGAGGTAGCCGTCGGTAAAGGCGATGGTAAAGGAATCCGGGACCTGGGCCGCCGCCACGCCTGAAAATCCGAGCAGCCCCAAAGAAAGCACGACCAGGTATAACGCAATTCGGTATGTTCTCATTATTTCCTCCCGGAAAACACATACATATGGATACCGTAATAAATCATCTCACTCCACCGGCCGATCGACGATCGGCACTGTCTTCAGTGTACAGAAAAATATCATATCATGTATGACCGTCGTCACAGTATACAAAAAAAAGGGACGGTTTCAACCATCCCTTTCGATACGGTGCTCACAGTACCGATATATGTACTTTTACTGGATCGCCCGGCACGCTCGATGCCCTCGGTCAGACCTTTATCTCTTCAAGGCCCATCTCATCGAGGACCTCGTTGTAGTAGGCGGCGACCTTTTTGAGCTTGGGCGCCAGGCGCAGAAGCCCCGTCGCCGATCCCTTTACCTTGATCTTCTTCCTGGTGATCGCGGTGACCGGATTGAGCTTGTTCGACCACGAGCGGTGGGCGTCGTCCGCCGAGAGGCTCATGATGAGATCCGGCTCCCCGTCGGGACTTCCCTGGCCGGAAGTGACCTCGCCGCCCCGGGCGTCCACCCAGAACGCGCAGTTCGGTCCGTCCTGGGTATAGTCAAAGAGGATGAGCTGGTTCACCTTCTTGAGGCTCTTTGACAGGTCCGGGTCCGCCATACACTTGTCAAACATTTTCAGAAACGCCTCGATGGGCTGATTCTCATCTTTCCAGAATTCCATGAATCTCCTCCTCTGAGGTTCGTAGTGTTGTTTTTCCGATGTTACAGGGCTTTTCTGTATATCTCCAGGAGGTCCTCCTCCTCGGCGTACCTGGCATTGTAGCTGATCTGGGAATCCCCCACCGCCATTTCCGCCAGTGCGCTCAGGACGTCCTCATCGTCCGTGATGCCGTGATCCTTCAGGGTATCGGTCAGGCCGATCTCTTTTTTCAGCGCGTGTACCGCCTCCACCGCCATGTTGCCGGCATCCAGGGGGTTCTTGCCGGCGATATCACACCCCATGGCGTCGGCGATGAGCATGAATCTCTCCGGAGCCTCTTCAACGTTGAACGCCATCACGTGGGGCAGCATCATGCCGTTGGCCAGGCCGTGGGGAATGCCGTACTGGCCGCCCAGGGCGTGGGCCAGGGCGTGGACGGCGCCGGTCATGGTGTTGGAAAAGCCCATCCCGGCCATGGTGCTGGCAAGGAGCATCTGCCCCCGGGCGTCCACATCCTCCGGCTCATGCACCGCCACCGGCAGGTATTTCATAATCAACCTGATGGCATGGAGACACAAGGCATCGCCGATGGGCTCCGCGGCGGTGGACGTCATCCCCTCGACGGCGTGGGTCAGGGCGTCCATGCCGGTGAATGCGGTGATCTTCGGCGGAAGCTTCGTGGTCAGCTCCGGGTCCAGCATGGCAATGTCACAGTTGCAGTAGGGGTGGGACACGGCGATCTTCATCTTCTGCTCGACGTCCAACACCACGATGCCGGTTGTAATTTCACTGCCGGTGCCGGCGGTGGTGGGAAACGCGATATGGGGGGGAAGGAGCTTCGCGGTATCATGCAGCGCCGCCTGGTCGGCCAGGGGGGCGAAGTCGTCATGCCCCTCGCCGACCATGATGTTCACCGCCTTCGCGGTGTCCATGACGCTCCCGCCGCCGATGACCACCATGCAGTCGGCCTTATTCTTCATGTAAAAAACCGCCGCCTCATTGACCACGTCTATGCGGGCATCCTGGACGATCTCGTCGAACACCCCCGCCAAGACTAGGTCCGACTTGGTAATCTCCTCGGTCACCATATCGACGACACCGGCGTTGACCAGCCCCTTGTCGGTGTAGATCACCGCTCGGGTGCCTCCGAGCTGATCCATCTCGTAGGCGATCTCGGACCGTAACCCCGGTGAATACATGATCCGGGGACGATTGACCCAGACAAAAAAAGGATCGAATTCAATGTCAGGATATTTCATTGGCGCCTCCAACAAAACAAAGGATGGGATCTATTTCATCTTTCATGGTTTCACGGCGTTGAAACGATGCGTATCGAGTGGGATCACCCGATTATCGATTGCTCCGGAGAGAAGCCGTGACGTATCTGTTTTCTGATCGTTTGAACCTCACGGACTGAGGAATTTCATAATGTACGACACCGATGCGTCTACTACCTTTGAAAAGTCGAACGCCTCGGGGTCAAAAATGTACTGGATCGACGTTCCGCCCACCACGGCGATAATCTGGGACGCCAGCATGTTTACGTCGAACTTCGCCCGAAAAACCCCCCGATCGACTCCCCGCTCAATAATCTTGGCCAGCTCCCGCCGGTATCGCTTGAACAAGGTCACATTCAACTCGCTCATGAGGGTTTTCTGGGTCACCTGGGACCAGAACACCATGATGACATGATAGAATTCCTTGTGCTTGTGAACCAGGTCGAAGCTCATGCGGAGCACCCGCTCCATCTGTTCCCGGGGCTCCGGGTGATTTTGTATGGTCGAGGCGAAGTTTCTGTCGATAACCCGCAGGATGGAATCAAACAGGGATACCATGACGTCTTCCTTGCTGGAGAAGTAATAGTATATGATCCCCTTTGAGAACCCCGCATGGTTCGCGATATCCTGGACGGTGATGTTTTCGTATCCCCGCTCGGCGATAATGGTATACGCTGCTCTGAGTATCTGGGACTTTCTTTTCTGGGTAAGCTCAAAATTTTTTGATTGGGTCACGACAAACCACTCGATCTGAGGTATAATAAGAGACCATTTTTCATACCGAAAGGTGCCGGGAGTGTCCGCGAGAACACCTCTCGCCGCAGATTCGACTCCCCCTCTGTAATGACATATCCGCCGTATCGGGACGGCGGTAGAATCACGGCAAAATACTGACCGGCCAGTCAACAGTACCCCACGAGGCAGAACCTGTCAAGTATTTTTGTCCACACCGATAACTTTCAGTCCTTATTTATTTGCGCTTTTCAGCATTTCATTATACGTTCCGCCAATCCCGAATTTTTCATGTTTCTATTGACCCGTCACACCGGAAATGGTACATACATCAACAGCGGTCCCGGTATCGAGCGGTGAACACTGCCGTCACGATACGTGATGAGAACACCGCACAAACCAATTCAGCAGATACGATATTCGGCGATATCATGGTCGGCATAGTCATCGCCTGTCATCTGGACATGGCGGGGAATATCCTCGAAACGGCATCCTTCATGCTGGGCGAAAGGCCACAGCAGGTAAACGCGTTCTCCGTGGAGCTGGGCATGGAAAAGGAAGAGATGCTGCTCGGCCTGTCCCTGGCCACGGGAGAGGTTGACCAGGGGGACGGGGTGCTGGTGCTGACGGACATCGTGGGCGGCACCCCCGCCATGCTCGCCAACGAGCTTTTAGAGAAGCGGCACATCGAGGTGGTCAGCGGGGTCAACCTGCCGATGGTCTTGGCGGTGGTCAACTACCGGGACGGCATGACCCTCAAGCGCCTGGCGAAGATGGCCGTCAAGGCGGGGAAAGAGAGTATTTTCGCCATCAGATAGCCGCTTTTTTCTACCTCTCGTTTGCGGGATCGATGGGGTAGGAAAGATCGTCCAGGACCCGTATATACTCCTCGATGACCTGGTAGCTGTCCAGAAACAGGTCTCGGTCGATCACCTCCGGCATATCCCGCTCGCTTCCCAGGATTTCCATATCACACACATCCACACCATCCAGGGTAATCGCCGGCACCCCCAGGGCAAGGAACGCCATGGAATCCGCGGAGACCCCCCTAATCGAAACCGGAGACGCATCGTAGCCGAACCGACCGCCCACCTCCACGAAGAGATCCTCCAGCACATCCGACGATCCCTCGGGCCAGGGATGGGGCATCCTCACCCCGAGACACTCCAGGTTGACCATCGCATGAATCTCGCCCGGGAGACAACCGCTGTTGCAGATGAAATCGATGGAGCCTAGGAGTCCCTGCTCCTCGAGGTCGAAGATGACAAAGAGAATATCGTGGTTCAGCACTTCGTCCGAGAACCCCTGATAAAGGGCCGCGGCCATCAACACACCGCTGTAATCATCCAGCGCCCCCATTCCCATCCCGGCGGCATCCAGGTGTGCGCCGATAATCAGGTACCCCTCGCCACCCCCCTCCAGGGTGACGATGACATTGCCGGGGCACCGGGAGGAATCGCCGGACTCACGCTCCCCCGCCGGCTCATCATCGGTGGAGACCGGCTCGATGATCACATCTTCGGCCCCCAAACGTTCAAAAAGGAGCGCGATGCTCCGACACCGGTCGATTCTCTCCCGGGAGATCGTCTCCAGCTCCCCCATGATTTCTTCCACCGGAGACGTGGTCGTGTCCGCAGCCCACATGGACAGCGAAAAAACTGAGCTCACAATGAAGAAGACCGCCGCTATCACTGTTTTTTTCATGAAATACCCGCTATACGACCAGAGAAAAGGGGTTCATCGCCCGATATGGTGATATTGGAATGTATTTTTTCTTTCTGCTTGACTTATGAATATGTATTATGGTATAAAGATCTCTTAATCTCGATATATGCTATTTTCTTAGGGTATCATACATACAATAGAAACTCAAACGATCATCCAGGGTCATCTTGGAATTGCCCCCGAGGATACTCGGTATCCGTGCGGGGAGATCAGGAGAACGCCGATCAACCGGCCTTAAAAGAACATACAAAACCATTACAGATACCACAGGCTCGTCATGGCCATGGCCAGTATGCGAACTGAAACACGCATGCCTCAGGACGGCAGCATGTGGTGCTGAAGATGTAGCGTTGGAATCTGGTGTGTTCCGGGAGCGCGGTATCCTGTACATGGTATCTTCATCATTCAGCAATGAGATTCATTGTTGATATGCCCCTCCCGGTTTTCACCACGCAAAAATCTCAACAACCTTTAGGAGAGGATGAGCGAATGGCACAAAACGAGGCAAAATCCCGCGTGTCGCAGCTCTGGGAACGACTCAGACAATTCGGAAAAGAGCATCCTCAGGTCTTCGTCTACTTCCACATCGTTCTGTTCGTCACCTTCGTGTATCTGCTGGTGGCCCGCCCCATTACCATCGCGTTGATAGAATCCCGGGGCGATTACAACAACTACCTGGCGGAAGCACGCGCCGAGATGGAAAACGATCTGGAGAAACTGGCTCTCGAGCTGGAACTGGAAACGTCATATCGTGCAAACGAAGACCTGCTGGCGCAGATTCGCGTTATGAACGAGGAAATCGCCGCATATGAGCGGGAAAAAGAACAACGGAAGACCGATATAGATCTCGTCGTGCTCGGCTTCAGGAAATTCCTTGAAATCACCAGCACATCAAACACTCTCAGTGACGAGCTGGATCAGGTCTACGTAGAGGAGCGGATTCTTGATGAAGCGGTTGGTGGTAAGTAGCGGTGTGTTACTCCTTGCGCTCTTAGTGGTTTCGACCTCACTTTTTTCCCAGGACATTCACGACAGCGCACGAAGGTTTTACGACACGACAGAGGATCGTGTCGTAAGAAGCTACCACAACGCATCGGTCATCAAGCATTTCTGCAGGCTCGATGAGGAAATGCTGTGTAACTTCCCCTTTGGTATCCCTACAAGCGGCACGATCATGTCACGATACGGATACCGGGTTGATCCCTTCAACTGCTCTCATGTGGAATTCCACACGGGGATCGACATTGCCAATAACTACGGTCACGAGGTATTCGCCACCGCGGACGGCGTCGTATCACACAGCGGCTGGACCAGTGGATACGGCATCACGGTGGTCATTGACCATAGCAATTCGGTTTCGACGTTGTACGGTCATCTTGCGGAAGCCCTGGTTTTTGAGGGCCTGGAAGTGAAAAAAGGCGATCTGATCGGGCTGATGGGAAGCACCGGCCGCTCAACCGGCCCGCACCTGCATTACGAGATCCTCATGAACGATCGTACTACAGATCCGATGCTGTTCTGGGATATGATGCTGTAACCACCCCTGATGAAGAAAAGACACACCGCACATACGAACAGGGGCGACATCTCCCGAGCGTGAGGCAGACCGGTTACACGACATGAAACGGGGCCTCGAGAAATCGAGACCCCGTTTTTTTGTGGCTTGACGTATTCTTTTGTTTTTGATATAGCACTGCACGTGTTTTTCACTATTGAGGAGTACATAAAAATACCATGGGCATTCGGATAATCCTGACCGAGGGGAACCAGCCGCCCGAGCTGAAACACGACGGCTCAATCGACGGCGATACCGGCGAAATCGTCCTCCCCCGGGGGGCATTCACCACCGGCGTCGGCGGATTCCTGTTCGCGGAGGTGTGCGAGGACGGGGACCTGAGAAACGGGGAAAACACCTTCTGGTTTTACTTTCCCCAGATCAAGTACATCAACACCGATGACGGGACGCTCCTGTTTCGCAACTGGGACCTCTGTCCCGACTGCGACGTCATCGACGACATCTTTCGCATCAACGAGAGAAAAGAGATCCGGCGGTACTGCAAGCGGTGCAACCGCGAGCTCGTCATGAAAGACTGACCGGCCGTTCCCGGCACGATGAGCGGATTGAAGCAGCGGTGAGGGTCGCCTGTGAAGGGGAGCGGGCGCTTCCCCTGTCGGAGGGGGGCCCGCATCGAAGGATGAGCCCCGGAATATGACACCGGGGAATGTGTTACGCTACAATATCCCGAAAGCCGCTCGACCGGAACATCACCGGGATTCCCACCGCAATAAAAAACGGGCGTACCGCCCGTTATTCATCATCTCTCTATTTCGAAGTCACAGATCGTAATACAAATCAGATCGACGACGATCCCTCGTATCAATTCGAATTTTTTACTGTGGCGATGGAGAGCTTGCTGAACCCGGTGCGCTTGGCGCTGTCCATCACCACCACCACCGCTCCGTGGCTCGCCCCCTCGTCCGCCTGGATAATCAGGTTCGAGTCGGGATACTCATCCTTGAATTCCTTGAGCCTCTCGGTCAGGGAATCGGCGTTCATACGATCCTCGCCGATGAATATCTCATCATCCACCGTGACCACGACGATGATGTCCTTTTCCTCCTGGACGATGTCCTCCGCAGACGATTCGGGCAGGTCCACCTTCAGGCCGGGACTCATGACGAAAGTGGTGGAGATCATGAAGAATATCAGAAGCAGCAGCACCACGTCGATCAACGAGGTCAGATTGACCACGGGAGGCTCCTTGCCCCGGGTCTTTCGGGAGAAATTCATATCAGTCTTCCCCCTTGATGATATCGATCAGGCCGATGCTGTACTGCTGCATTTCGAATATCAGGTCATTGGCGCGACCCAGCAGGTAGTGATAACCGATCAGTGTGGGTATCGCCACCGTCAGGCCCGCCGCCGTGGTCACCAGGGCCACGGATATACCGTCGGCGAGCTGGGACGGATCGCCCACGCCGATCTCGGTGATCTTGGTGAACACCTTGATCATCCCCTGTACCGTCCCCAGGAGACCCAAGAGCGGGCTGATCTGGGCGATAACCGAGAGGACGCCCAGATACTTCTCGAGGAACTCCGCCTCCTGGCTCCCGATCTCCTCCACCGCCTCCTTGATGATCTCCCGCTTTCTGCCGAAGTTCTTTATCGCCGCGTAGAATATCCTGGCCATCGGCGATCGATCCCGCCGAAGGATCGTGGAGACATCGCTGATCTTGTCTTTTTTCACAAGATCTTCAACATGAATGACCAACTCTGGAGGAATTATCTTTCTCCGGCGTAGATAAAACACCCGCTCTAGAAAGACGCCCAACGCGATGACCGAGCACAGCACGATGGGAATCATGAGCGGTCCGCCCTTCACCAGCAAATCAAGAAAACTGCCCATATCTCCTCACTTTAAAAATTCTTTCAGCTACCGCTGTACGTTTCGATACAGGATGAGCTCTCCCACAGGCACCACCATCACATCATCTGCAGTGAGACGCTTCTCCATACGCGTAAGCGCCGTGAGGGTCTCATCGTACGGGTGACAGATACCCACGGCCGACCCCTCCCTGGCCGCCATGTCCAGCAGCTGTTCAATATTCGCTTCTATCTTTTCCACGTCCCGATAATTGTCCAGGAAGACGTTTCGCTCCGCCGCCGGTACCCCCATTCCCAGGGCCATCGTGTATGCAACGGTGTCCGGGGTTGTGCGGGAGTCGACAAAAAAAAGCTCGTATTGCTTCAGCACGTCCAGAACCGCGCTCATTCCCTCTTCATCCCCGGTGAAGCGGGACCCCATGTGGTTGTTGACCCCGCTGACAAAGGGAACCGAATCGAGATAGTCGGTGAGACGGCGCGTGATCTCCTTTCTGCTCATCGAGACGAACAGCGCATACTCCCCCGGGTTCGCCTCCGGGTAGTTCAGGGGCTCCATCGGCAGGTGAAGCATCACCTCCCATCCCCGGTCGTGGGCCAGGGTGGCCGCCTCAACAGAATGCAACTCCCCGGGCAGCACCGACAGGGTTACAGGATAATCCAGAGCGAGCAGTTCGTCAAGATATTCATTACTCACGCCCATGTCGTCCATGATAATGGCGATCCGGGGGGCTTCGAGCTCCGGGGGGAACACGGTCAGGCGACGAATCGGCACGGAATAGGCGGTGACCGTCAGGATGAATCCCCCTTCTGGGAGGGTCTCATACTCGCTGTGGACAACGCCCTCCCATTTTTCAAGGACGTCGTCGAGAGACGATCGGAGAAGCTCATCGTTCACGGGCATGTGCGCCCCGTATTCGTCCCGCACCTCCACCCATTCGAGACCCCGCTCCTCTCGGGGCCAGGTCTTTCGCTCTTGAAAGAGGCCGTCGTCCACCCCCCGGTGGACCA
>Ga0180432_10003630_pt1 | contig 21796 bp, 19 predicted proteins | sample SS_ome_10_FD_132414 | JGI IMG/M metagenome (GOLD analysis project Ga0180432, IMG submission 132414) | Hypersaline lake sediment archaeal communities from the Salton Sea, California, USA - SS_1_MS_2 metaG | ecosystem: Environmental > Aquatic > Non-marine Saline and Alkaline > Hypersaline >...
GCGCAATGGAGTGTTCGAGCGCCGATTGGCGCAACCATATGCCACACCTCCCGAGGGCTGGTAGCGGCGTGCCCCTCGGCTGAAACACCTCAGGCCTTGCCTGCACGTATGCGCTCGATGTACACGATGGCAATGATGAGCGCGCCCAGCACCACGATGATGCAGACGATTCCTGCGGTCCCGAGGCCTTCTTCAGTCGCCGGAGTGGTCCCGGTGACCCACCTCGGAGCGACGACGTTCACATAGCCGATGGAGCCGTCGATAGCCACCTGATACTGTCCGGGCACCGCTCGTGCGAAGTAGAAGACCACCGTCTGGCAGGCACCCGGTGAGACTCCCACCGTCTGACTCTGTTCGGCGTGACCGTTGACATAGAACACGGCCGTTCGGGTTCCGCTGCCGGACCCGCTGTTACAGACATTGCCGCTCACCTGGACGACCTGCCCGGGCAGCGCCTGTGGCGCCGATATGAACAGGTTGTTCGTCATCGTGTTGGGACTGCCGACGCGCGTACCGCGTGGTGCCATGCCTATGCCGCCCATTTCATTGAGAGGATTGGCCTCTCCATTGGTGGATGATTCGCCATTGCTGTCGTCGCCGTTCTTCTCCTCCTTGAGTAGCAGCACATCGCCGGCACCGCCTCCGGCGTCCGATACTGCCAGCACGACGGGCGCAAGCAGGGAGACAGTCAGTGTGGCGGCGATGAAGGGAAGCAGAAATCGAAAAGAAAGACTCCTAACGCGCATCACGTTCACCTCCTCCGAACCCTGTCAGGGTGTCTTGCGGGTAGCTACTTTAGTTCTGTGCGGCGGGTCTGTCAATCGGTGGTGCGTGTGTGACGGAGCGTACCGGGGTTACTGGTCGATTTCGCTGGCATGCAGGCGGCCAGCCATGGTCTCCAAGGCTCCCCATTTCTCACGCTCCAGTTATCTCAGCGCTAGAGCGCCCCATAGATTAAGCCAGCCAGCAGCGACAGGAGGGCGATGACCGTGAGATAGATGGCCAGTGGTTGGCCGCCGAACTCCTTCTTAAGCACAAGTATCGTGCTCCAGCTTGTCACCGGGCCCACGATAAGCAACGCCATCGCGGCTCCCGCGTTCATACCCTGCAGCATCAGGGCATGAACGAACGGAACGCTTGCTGTGGAGCACGTGTACATGACAATACCGACAGGTATCGCCACAGCATAAGCGACTCCTCCTGCAAGATAGTCGCCCACGAAGCGACCTATCGGCGAGATAGCGGCCACAAGCGCAGCAAGGACCAGTCCAAGCACTATCTCCGGCCCGATGTCCTTCGGCATGGTGACAAACGCGTGGCGGAGCGCCTGCACCATCCGGTTGCTGCCCTTGGGAGACATTTCGCATGCGCAGGAACCGGAAACACACGAAGCCGGATACTCGGCAGGCGACTTGACGAACTTGCGGCGGCACATATCGCAGCAGAAGTAGTAGGTTGCGCCTTCGTACTGTGTGCTGATGACGCTCGGCTTGCCCGAATCTACCTCCATGCCGCAGACAGGATCGGTGGCCTTCTCACCGGGTTTGTCGAGTCCCTGCCTTGAGACCGTTATGTGGTTTCCCACAAATCCCATCAGGAGACCCAGGATGATGACCGCGAAGAAGATGAACGCGGTGAACTCTATGCCGAGCAGACCGTACGCTACGAGAAGAGCGGAAACCGACGTTGCGGGTGTTGCCACAAGGAAGGCCAACACCGGGCCCAGCCGGGCACCCTTATCGTGAAGACTGACGGCAACCGGGAGAGACCCGATGCAGCAGATGGGCAATGCCGTGCCTGCGAGAGTGGCGAACACGATGGGCTTGAGGCCTGTTCCTCCGAGGTGACGGGCCACCCAGTTGGAAGGAACATAGATCTGTATTATGCCGCTTATGAGGAATCCGAGAGCCAGATAGGGCACAACTTCCTGTACGTAGTGCCAGAACTGGTGTAATACTGCCAGAAGCATGTCCATTCCTGCCCGGCCCTCCTGTGGCGGCCTTGTCCGCTTCCGGCAACGATAGCGCAGGGCCAGTCAGTAGTCAAAAGGGGACACGTTCGGTAGTTGTCAACACAGTTATCAACATGCGTCGTGTAGTACTACGATAGGCGCAACGTGAGTCTGTGCAAAAACTGTCGACATGGCGATGTCTACCCGCTGTCGCGACAGCGATTGCGGGGAGCCCAGTGCCACTGCTGCGTTGGCGCGGTATTCAAGGCTTTCGAAGACCCATTGAGGGCCACGATTCTCGAAGGAGCACTACCTGCGGGATTCGGGCCGGTGTAGGGCTCGGCGTCTAGGGCTCTGCGCGGTCGACGGGCTCGACTTGACGGCCGAAGACGTGGTATCTGGACAGTATCGCCGGTCCTACGGTTATGTCTGCTATGAACGCCAGAACAAGGGCCAACAGTGACAGAAAGCCGAATTGAACGAGGAATGCCGACTCCGAGAGCATGAACACCGCGAAGCCAACCGAGAGTGTCAGGGTCGTGAATGCGAGTGCCGTGCCTACCTCGTGCAGCGCTTCCACTGCTGCCCATTGTGAATCGCCAGTACTCTTGTAGAGACGCCGGAAATGGGCGAAGTAGTGTATGGTGTCATCCACTACAAGTCCGATGCAGATTGCCGCGACGGTGATCGTGGCGATGTTCAGTTCGAACCCGCCAAGTCCCATGACTCCGAACACCATGGCTATCGGCATGACGTTCGGTACGATAGCTGCGAGGGCGCCGCGCCATCCGAAAAACGCCATCATCAACAAGAGGATGATGATGACAGCGATTGCAACGCTTCGTATTTGCGTATTGACGACATCGACTGTGACGGCGTGGACCAGTCCTTCCGCGCCTGTGACTGTTACCGAGTGTCCTGTCAGATTCTCCCTCGAGTAGTCTTCGATGGTGGCAACCACAGCTGCGCGCTCATTCATGTGCATCTGCCTGGTGCGGACAGAAATGCGCAGGGAATCCTCGACTCCCTGGACGAAGTAGTCCTCGATGCCGTCACCGGCGCGCTGAAGAGAGTTGAAGGCGTGCGTAGCTGCCGCCTCAGTCGCCGGTAGTGAGCCTCGTGTGGACGACATCTTGATGAAGTCGACAGGTGATATCGTGGTAGCGACGAAAGGGTGGTTCTCGAGCGCGTTCTGCAGATGGTCGATGGACCGCAGTACGGATGGATGCTCGAATGCTCCTGACGGGCCTTCAAGGAGTACCTCGATGCTGGAAGAGCCCGACAGGTGGAGGTCTACGAAGTCGGCAGCCTGGCGTACGGGGGACCCCTTCTTCAGATACTCGACCATGGACGGCTCCACCTCTATCTTGAGGGTGCCAAGTGCGGTCAGCCCGCCGATGCACAGGCACAGCGCGATGACAAGTCGCGAATGGTCAGTGATGAATTCTCCAAGTCCCGACCAGAACCGTGCGTGCGCATGCGTCGCATCGCGCGAGATGGTTGTTCCCCTCAGCCCGATTGGCAGCAGTATCATCGTCAGGATGAAGGCGGACATGATACCGAACGCTGCGAAGACCCCGAGGTGTCTGATGAGCGGAATGTCGCTAATGACGAGAGAGGCAAAGCCAACAGCCGTAGTCAGGGCGGTGAGAAAGCAGGGCGCCCCTGCGCGGGAAAACGTGTCGACCATCGCTCGCTCCGGTGATGATGCTCTCGATAGTTCCAGACGGTAGTGCGAGATGAAATGCACTGAATTCGCAACTCCGATGATGACTATGAGTGCGACGAGCGTGGTGGAGACGGGTGTGACCGGCGAGCCAACGCTGGCCTTGAGACCGAAGGTCCACACCATCCCGAGCACCACGGCAGCTACCGGTATTGCAACCGCGCGCCAATTCCGGAACAGAACGTAGAGCACAGCTGCGGATATCAGCAGGGTCAGAGGCGTGAACAGTGCAATATCGCGTTCCATGATGGCATTGACCTTGGCGTCCGAAATGGGGCCACCGGCGAAATAGAACTCGCGTCCCGTTGTGGCCGATTCGTGTTCGAGTGTGCGCTCGAGTGAGTCCGTTACCTCGCCGTAGGTGTCTCCGCTGAAGGTGCTCTCTACCTCCAGGAAGATGCCAAGCACGGTGCGATCTCCCGATACCAGAGTGCCGTCTACCATGAGGTTGTCGGCGATCCTGGCGTCCAGAGCGCAGCGTGCTGCCTCGTTACAGGGGGCCTCGGAAACCCTGAGGAAGTCTCTGGTGACGGTGCCGTAGCGAGTGGTCACCGTCTGTTCGGTTGAGGTGAGGCTCTTCGCCTCGTCGATGTGAGGTAGTTCGACAAGACGTGCCGTCAGGTAGTCCAGGTACTCGAGTTCTTGCTCGCAGAAAGCATCGGAGGTCTCGTACGCGATGAGGATGAAACGGTCCGAGCCGAAGAGCTCTTTGAAGCGGTCGTACTCGACCCTGGCGGGATTGTCGGCGTCCATCCAGGTGGTCTCATCCTCCCTTGACTCCAGGTCACCGAGTGAAAGAGCGGAGAGTATTGACACACCCGCAACTATTGCGAGCAGCACATGCCGCCAGCGGAGAATCGCGTTGCCCAGAGACCGCATGTCCATCACACGTCACAACTCCCGCCGCTCGTCGATGAGGCAGTCTCACGCACCAAAAAGGAATTGGAAGTTGGCTTCACGGGTGTCGCGCGTGATTGCTCCACGTCGTTACAAGGACAGCAGGCATGCGGAAACAGGATTCCGCTTAATGGTGAAACATAGTGCCTTTGTGGGTCGGGGTGTGTCAACGGCTCAGTAGAAGGGTGCCGATGGTTCCTCTCAAGTGGTTCGCAACATGAACGAAACGGCAGCTTCTGCGTCCACGATGCCGCTGCCAGTACCCGGGATGTCCGTTGGCCTGGCCGTGGTTGTGATGGCGGCGCTGATCTCATCATTCACGCTGCCATTGCCGTTGACGTCAGTCGCCATGCCGCAGAGAAGGGCTGCCACCCCCGTGACATGCGCGCACGCCGTGGAGCTACCCGTGAGGAGACCGTGGGAGCCTCCCGGTAGGACGGCGAGTGTCCTGTGACCGGGTGCCGCGACATCCACCCAGAGCCCGCGATTGCACACGGGCGCCAGTTCGTCGTCCTCGTTTGTTCCGGTCACGGCAATGACCTCCGGATACGCGGCAGGGTAGACAGGTCGGCTCATTGCGGGACGGCACGGGGTAACTGGCTTTGGGCTGCTGTCGTCGGTCACACGCAGTGTTGCCAGGGACTGTTCAGGCATGCCTGCCGCCGCGACCATCACTGCGCCCCTGAGCCACGCCTGATGTATGGCTGACTCGAGAGCAGGAGACGGCTCGACCTCGAGGCTAAGGTTGATAACGTCCACCCCTCGACCAAGTGCCGAGAGTATGCCCTTCGCAACGTCCTGTGCCGTGCATTTGCCCCTATCATCCGCCACCTTGATATCGATGATGGCGCAGTTGGGGGCGATGGCAGCGATCGTACTGGCTACATGAGTGCCGTGCCCGAGCGGATCACCTTCGTGCGTAGAATCGACCAGGGAGATCTGCTCCACGACGCAGTCAGCGAGCGGCCCGTCACTCGTGTCGATTCCGGTATCGAGAACGGCAACGAGCACTCCTTCAAGCGGACCAGCCAGGACCAGAGCCTCATTGACCCTGATGCGGGAGGCGCCCCAGCACTCGTCCAGTTGCCGGGCCCGTTCGGGGGAGATGCTGGCACGGATTTCTCCCTGCGAAGTGTACTCATGGGCACCGCCGGCCGATGTACCGTGATGTGTGGCTGACAGTTGCGGGGATTCAACCGAATGCACGGGCACCATGCCTTGTACCGCAACAGGGGGAGTATGAATCGGTGACAGCAGAGATATGAGAACAGTTGTCCACAACAGGAAGGCGAAGCTGCGCGCCGTGTTGAATCGCTCCCAGAATGCCGCTGCTGATGGTGTCCCGGTCCACGTGCGCTGCGCAACCAGCTTCAGTTCAGCCAAACGCTGACGGAATACCTGTTCAAGGGCCGTGGCGTATTGATGCATGCGTGTCTGCAAGTCACGACTGATAGCGGCGACAGTGTCACCGGTCGAGATGGCTATCCGCGAGCCCTCGGGACCGACAGACAATGATGCTTCGGACGAAACTCCGGTGTCAAGGACGATGTGGACGGTGGACCTGTGGAGGTCTTCCGGGTGACGTCGTCAAGAGAGAGTGTCCAGCGTTCCGCAGGCATCGACAAGGCCGTAGCCAATGCCGGAGATGGACAGCGAGTCGGCTGAACTCTCGAGAGCGTCCCGTACCTCGTCGTTGGTATAGCCATTGCCATTAGTGTCAATGGCCGTGCCGAACGCGAGCGCTGCAACCCCGGAAACATGTGAAGCGGCCGGCGACGTGCCGGTCTCCAGACCGTACGTTCCACCAGGCAACTCTGAGTAGATCTTCAGCCCGGGTGCCGCTATATCCACCCATTCCCCGTGGTTCGACAGCACAGCCAGCCCATCCGACGGGTTGGTACCAGCCACCGCGATAGCCTCATCGTAGGCGGCCGGGTATGCAGGACTGGTGGAGCCACTGTTGCCGGCGGCTGCGATGACGACTGCACCCTTGTTCCAGGCGTGCTCGACCGCGCTTTGGAGAGCGGGTGTGGGTTCGACTTCGAGGCTGACGTTGATTACGAGCGCACCGCGGTCAGCGGCCCAGCGTATGGCTTTGGCAACGATGTCCGACTCGCACCTGCCGCGCTTGTCGGCCACCTTCAGGTTCACGAATGTGGCATTGGGGGCTATGGCAGCGATAGTTCCGGCCATGTGCGTGCCGTGACCGTGCTCATCGCTCACGCTGCCAGAGCCGGTGAAGTCGATGCCCGCCTTCACTCTGTCCATGTAGGAGACCTGGGGGTCGATGCCGGTATCGATCACCGCCACCAGAACAGGGCTGAGGGAGCCCGCAGAGCCCCATGCCGCCGCAACGCCGATGTGCTCAAGGCCCCACCGTTCGTTGAGAACCCGGGTGTCCAGAGAGGTCAGTTCTATGGCAGCGGTTGACTGTGCGGGCTCACTGGTCTCTTCGAGGGCTACAGGCTCGTCCACGATGGCGGCTGTGGTGGCGACGGATTCTCTGGCGTGGACGGCACCGTTGACGTTGATGGTGCCGCTCACGACCAGTATCGCCGCGAGAGCTCCTGTGGCTACTATTGTGGAGACCAGCTTCTGCATGACAACGTCAATCTACGTTCGGAGAGGGGGTCTCCACATGACACAGGGGTCACGTCTCAGGGCAGAAGGTTGTGGTGATGACCGGTGGCGTAGGAATGAAGTACTGTTTGGCGCCCTCACACGTGTACAGGCGTCGCACGCGACCATTCGCAAGTACTGGGTCCTGAACGGTCGCAGCTTTGCCCCCTGCGGTGGTTTGGTACGGCTGTACTGGGAGTTGCGGTACGGTTTAGAGGCTCTTGACCCGTGTCAGGTCGTGTCATGCCCGGTGCTGTAAATGGAGGCTGCCGCGCCACACATAAGGCACCCTCTATCGGGATAGTCTCGTGTTCGCGGGGCGATTGACCGGCGGCGCGCCGTCTGTCACAATCGCAACAGGTCGCAGACGCTATGAGTTGCAGCATCACCCTCAAGGAGAACGGCTTTCGTCTTACGCCACAGCGCAGGATGATTCTTGACGTCATCCATGAAGCGAATGGCCATCTGACGGCCGAGGAGATAATCGACTACGTCCAAACGCGTGTTGCGGGCGTCAATAAGTCCACCATCTATCGAACGCTGGAGCTACTTGAGGATCTGGGGTGTGTCTACAGGACGCGCCTGGGAGACCACTTCATCTACCACCATGCCGAGGGAGGACATCACCACCACGTTGTGTGTAGAGTGTGTGGGCGGAGTGTTGACCTGGATGATGAGCTGTTTGCGCCTGTCGAGCGTGCTGTGGCCGAAAGCTGCGGATTCAAGGTGGGATTCACGCACGTTGTCATGAGGGGCCTGTGTGCGGATTGTGCGGCACGCAGAGCTGAGGTGGAATGATGGGGCTTGATCAGGGGGTATTCCTGGCTGCATTCGGCGGCGGCGCTGCTGCCGGGCTCGTGATTCTCGGCATCGAACTCATACGGCGGTACTGGGAGCGACCTCTGGTCAAGGTGACCGTGGGAGTGGGGCTCTCGATGGGCGAGGACGATGAAGCGAGTGACGCGCAGTTGGTCCTCGAGGCAGCGAATGTGCACGGCCAGCCGGTCACGCTGGTCGGCTGCGGCTTGATTCTCAGCACCGGCCACCGTGTGGTGCTCCCTCGTTCGCAGATGCGGGACTTCCCGATCGAGTTGGGCTTGCAGAGACCCGTAGTGAAGAGTGTCTCGGTGGAGCAGTTGCTCGGGCGACTCGATGTGTGGGGCTGTGTTCCTGACGACGTGCGCTATGCGTACTTCTCATCGTCGACCGGACGTGTCTTCAAGACAAGACTGGGCAGAGACATCATCACCGCGCTCAGTCGCGAGGGGGCTGCCCAGGCGGTTGACGGAGTATTTGATGAGTGGCGGGAAGAACCGCCACTGGATGTTGGTGCTAACCTGCCTGCCGCACAGAAAGGCAGTAGCCAGGCGCTTTCGTGGTCCACGTTCAGGCGTTTGAATCGTCGCTAGATATTCTGCTATCCTGAGCCCGTTCAGTATGCCCCTAGAGGGCTTCTGTTGCGGCTCAGGCTCGCATCAGTTGGGCTTCTTGCCCACCATTCGTTCCAGCAGGTAATGCTGTCGGGTGCAGTCATGGAGAGATGCAGGCATCTTCCTGTGCATTGCTACGTCCGCCCCGCATCGGGCCGACTGCTCCTCAACGGTGTTCCTGTGGAATAGACCATCGCAGGAGGTGAACAGCGGAAAGATGACAGGGGCGATGGCGCCCCCCGATTCGAAAGGTGAGTGGAGTGTGTGGTAGTGGAGGACCGAAACTTAGGAGGTACATACATGAAAAGCAGGAAGTTGATTGTTCTTCTTGTTACCGGCCTTGTGGCAGCATCGATGCTTATCGGTGGTTGCGCGGCTGAAGGTTCCGATGGAAAGGGAACCGTGAATCTGATCTACGTGCAGTGGGCCTGTGCAGAGTCCCAGACCCACATCGTAGAGGCAGTACTGCAGGACGAAGGCTACACGGTTGAGAAGACCGTCGTGGCTGCGGGTCCGATGTGGACCGGCGTCGCTGAGGGTGACGCTGATGCGTTTGTGTGTGGCTGGCTTCCCTATACCCATGAGGCGTACATGGAGGAGTACGGTGACAAGGTCGAGGACCTCGGAGTCGACTTCGAAGGAGCTCGCATTGGCATGGTCGTTCCTCAGTACGTTACGATCGACTCCATCGCCGAACTGCCCAGCGTGGGCGACAAGTTCGAGTGGACCATCTACGGCATCGACCCTGGTTCGGGTCTGATGCGTCACACCAAAGAAGAGACGATTCCCACCTACGGCCTCGAGGATTTTGAGCTCATGGACTCCAGCGGAATGGCCATGACCGCCGCCCTGAAGAAAGAGTACAGCGCGGACGAATGGGTAGTCGTGACCGGCTGGTCACCCCACTGGAAGTTCTTCGCCTACGACCTCAAATACCTTGAGGATCCGGAGAATACATACGGTGGTGAGGAAGAGATTCACGTGATAGCCCGCAAGGGTTTCAAGGAGGACATGCCCGAAGCGGCATCAATCCTCTCCAATTTCTTCCTGACTGATGCCCAGCTTGGAGAGGTCATGTACGAGGTCAACGTGAATGGTGTTGATCCGGAGACCGCAGCTCGCAACTGGGTCGACGCGAACCAGGACGTTGTGAGTGAGTGGGTGTCCTAAGGACATCGTTCGTGGCTTGTTTGATATCGAATTCTTGAAACACTGACCTCGTGCGATTTGGGGGCGCGATGTGAGTCGCGCCCCCTTCTCAACGTCTGGCGCGGGCAAGGGCAGGTGAGTTCCGTTCGCCGCACGGTTGCGGGCGCGAAAGGCAAGGAGTACGGTAATTGTTGTGGAGGACGCCTGTGGACCCAGTACCCGAGAGGGAAGCGCACTTCAACGTGCAGTTGTCCACCGGCGCCCGTCTTCAAGCCTCTGTTGTCGCTGACTCCACGATTCGGGGTTGCAGCACCGGCGGATTGAGCCTTTCCGTTGAAAGAGACCCCGCACTGCTGTCCCGATTGGCACGGGTTCGAACACTCCAGCATGGCCTCATGGGTGAGCCTGTCGGAGGGGCAGCGGCAGCCATCCGCGCACCTCTCGGCACCGATTCAGGCCTCAAGACTCGATTGCTGGAGCTTCTATCCGAGGCGGCAGGGCCCATCATCTCCGGTCGAACCTTCACGCCTCTTGCCGAGGTCGGATTAACCGACGCGGACATCGATTTCCTTCTCAGAAAGTGCGGTGCACGCAGGTCCCGGTTCCGCTCAGATTCTGGAGACCACGTTGGGACTACGGTCGCTCTATCCGCCGTGGATGCCTTGAGGAGGGCAGGTGTGCGGCACGATCGAGCGACGGCATCCATCGAGGGCTTTGGCAAGGTCGGCAGCAATGTGGCGCTCGAACTTCATGAACGAGGCCTGAAGGTGGTAGCGGTGTCAACGAGGGAAGGCGCCCTGTTTGACGCCGATGGTCTGGACATACCTGAACTCGTACCGCTTGCGGAGCGCGTGGGTGATGGATTCGTGCGCAAGTACAGCGAAGCCGACCGATTGCCCTCGGCGGAGCTTCGAGTACTGAGTGTCGACCTGTTTTGTCCGTGTGCCCTGCCCTGGGGAATCGATGCCCAGACCGCATCCAGGCTCCGCTGCAAGGTGGTTGCGCCCGGGGCGACCGCACCTCTCAGGCCCGGAGGCGAGCGGATGCTCGAGGGCAGGGGTGTGGTGTACGTCTCTGATGTCGTCTCGACTTGTGGAGGAGTGCTAGGCTTGAGACTCGCCCGTGCAGGGTATTCGCCCCGGGAGCAGACGGCCTCCATTGAGCGCTACTTCACGTCTTTGCTCGAGTGCTTGGAAGGTCTGGCGGAGCGTGAAGCGATGAGATTGAGGGAGTTTGTCGAACTGTACTCACAGGAACGCTTCGAGCGTATGAAGCAACACGCCGAGACTGTCCAGGGCGATCGTGATGCGAGCTCCCTGGTCGAGTGGGCCTACGGGAATCGGCTGCTTCCCGCAAAGCTCGCCAGGCGGCTGGCCGGGCGCGCCATAGAGCTTGACATGTCATTCGATGAGCTTGACTCGATGCGTGCCGTGGAGTGGGCCAGACTGGGGCAGCCAGGCTAGACAGGTGCGCGACCCGTGTCGGTCAGAATCGCCCACTCAAGTTCGCGTCTTTCCTCAGATTCTCCGCATATTCTGCGTGCAGCCGTTCTTCTGCCTTGATGGCGCGGGTGGCATTGGCCACGTTGTCTTTCTCACGAATGACTGTGGCTGCAGCAGAGTCTGCCATGCTCTCTTAATACGGTCCCACTCTAAGGGAGAGCATGATGTTGATTGCTGCAACGTGATCGTAGGCGCCAATGACACGATCAGCGCCGCAGCTACGGGCGAGGGCCCGTGCCCACTTTGCTTCGCTCTGCAAGACGGCGATGAGCGTTTGCGCTACTGCTGCCTGAACACCACTATGAGTCCTACTACAAGGACAACCAGTACGGCCCCCATAGCCAGCAGTCCTGCTGTGCCCAGTCCGTTGCTCTGCGACGCAGGAACCGACGCCTGTACCAGCCGCGGCGACACGACTGTGAACTGTCCCTGCATACCGTCGACGGAGACATCGTACGTGCCTGGCACTGCCCTGGTGACCACAAAGACGACCTGCTTGCAGGCATCCGGTGAGACCGTGACGCTCTGGCTCTGCTCTGCAGTGCCGTTGACCGCGAGGGAAGCAGTGTGAGAGCCTCGTTCTCCACCGTTGTTGCACACGTTGGCCGTCACCATGACCTGCTGTCCCGGTACGACCTGCATAGGATCGATGTTCAGATAGCTCGTAGACGTACGGGCGGGGTCAACGCTATCCTTGCCGGAGCCTGCCTGGCCGACAATGTCAACCTCTGCGACAGGTTCATCCGGGTCCGAGGAATACACCTTGACAGTCACCTGCTTGGGTCCCGGCGAGCCAGGGCAGAAGTTGAGAGCGAGCCGCATTGAGTCTCCAGCACCTATCACAGTGCCGGCAGGGTTGCGCACGAGTGAGTAGTCGCCCGAGCCACTACCCTCGAGCCGCACGGACTCGACAAGGAGTGGTGCGTGACCGTCATTACTGATGGTGACGTAGACTACTGAGCAATCACCTGAACTCGTGTCACGTGCGGCCACACTATCGCCAGTGCCGCCGTCGAGGACGATGTCAGGCTGTGCCTCGAACGCGCCACTATCACAGGCGACCTCTCCGTCGGCGTCGCCGTCTATCGGCCGTGGCTCTCCGCGCTGGTCGCGCTCCATCACTTTACCCCAGCAGCCCGGGTCATAGGGCGGGAACTCGGGCTCCTGAGATAGCGTGAACGTCTCGGTCACAGTGCAGTCGCAGGTGCCATCCAGCGCCGGGCTCGCGTCTGTGAGGGCGTGCGTGAGCGTTGGTCCTCCGTTGTCGGCGAGGGGAAGCAAACCGGGGTCGACATCGACCACATCATCGCAGCCCTCAGGTGGACCATCAACGTACTCTGGCAGGTCGCCGACGTACATGTTCAGGAACGCCAGTCCTCCCCCCACCGCCAGTTCACCATCGCTGGCAACGGTGTTCTCGGAGACGAGACAGTCCCGTAGCGCGGTCACCATGCTTGCGAGAACAGCTATGCCACCACCTGCTACAGTCGGACCCGCCTCTTCTTGCTGCTCGATCATGCCAGTTCTGGCGGTGTTCCCAGTGACTGTGCATTCGTCCATCACGAGTGCGATGTTAAACAGTTCGAGAATGCCTCCACCGATTCCGCCGGCACCGTCAATCCCTGCCGAATTGTTGGAAACGAGACAGTTGTCGAGTCCGCAGAAGGCAAGCGCGAGGACCATTGCCCCGCCCCCGCCTGTCCTGTCGACATCGTCAACAGCGATATTGCCGGTGAACGTGCACTCGCTTGCCTCGACGTAGGCAAGGAACGCCTGCAAACCGCCTCCGGCGCCAGCGAACACGGGTTCGCTGTTGTCTGTGGCCATGTTGTTGCGGATGGTGCACCCCACCATTTCGAGGTAGGCCAGTTCGACCCCGATACCTCCGCCTATCTCGGCTTGACCGTCCTGGACAACACAGTCGACGAGAGAGACAGAAGAATCAACAATCAGCAGGTTGCCTCCAGGTCGCACCGCGTACGGTTGAGCGTCGCGGTCTGCGAAGCCGTTCTGGATGGTGAGTCCGCTGATGACTGCATCGGGGTCTTCTCCTTGAGCGGGAGCCAGCGCTGTTATGTCCGAAGTGGCGGAGGGTTCAGTTTCGAGGAAGTCAGTTTCGATGACGAACACGCGGATTAGACCGTCGCCATCGACGGCAAGGACACTTGCCCCGGGTCCTTCGATTGTCAGGGGCACGTCAACTTCAAGGGGACCGCGGTTGCTGTCTAGAGTGATGACCCCGACAACGCCGTCCCTAAACCGAATCGTGTCGTACGGCTCAGCGTTTTCTATGGCGTAGCGGAGAGTGTCTGCTTCACCGTCGTCGGCAAGCGACGTGACGACCCATGTGTCTGCGCTGACAGGGGGCGGGGTAGTGAGTGACGGTGTAAGCGAGATGGTCAAGAGTACAAGCGCAAAGGCCATGTTGACGGGGCCTGCGAGCAGACGGTGACGAGACAACTCCATTGCCAGTCCTCCTGTGCGGAGAAGAGAATGCATCGCACCCCTCCACTAGCTGGTGCCAATACACGCTCGAACCGATGGTTTTTCGATTGCTTGATGGTCAAGCAGGCCCGGGAGTAGCCGGAGGGGCTGCAGAAGTCCGGAAGATGGGCTGAGGCCGACTAAAGACTGAAGGGGCGGGCAGGCGCGAGCGCCGGTGCCCGCGCCTGTCCGTTGCGACCACTTGCGCTAGTCTTCGTCCTCGAATACGGCGCCAGTGCTTGCCGAGCTGACCAGTCGGCTATAGCGTCCAAGGTAGCCCTTCTTAATCTTGGGGGTGAACGGTGGCAGGGAAGCCAGTCGTTCCGCTATCTCCCTGTCGCTCAGTTTGACCTCAAGCTTCCCGTTCGGAATGTCGAGGCGGATTATGTCTCCATCCTTGAGTGCAGCAATGGGACCACGAGCGGCTGCCTCAGGGGACACATGACCGATTGCCGCGCCGCGCGAGCCGCCGGAGAACCGGCCATCCGTGATAAGCGCTACCGACTTGTCGGCTCCCATGCCACTAAGCATGGAGGTTGGCGTGAGCATCTCCTGCATGCCCGGGCCGCCCTTTGGACCTTCGTAGCGGACGACTATGACGTCGCCAGGCTGGAACACGCGCGAGGCGATAGCCTTTGTTGCCTCCTCCTCGCTGTTGAAGCACCGGGCGGGGCCCTCATGGACCATCATCTCTTCGGCGACGCCTGCGGACTTGACCACAGCGCCGTCCGGGGCAAGGTTCCCGCTGAGGATGGCAATGCCGCCTGTCTTGTGAAGGGGCTCGTTGAAGGGGTGTATGACACGCCTATCGGTTACCTCGGCGTCCCTGTACACGTCACCGATGGACTTGCCGAGGACGGTCATTGCCGAGGGGTTGAGCTTCCTGGAGATTTCTTTCATTACGGCGGGAATGCCGCCTGCGTAGTCAAGGTCGGCGAGCCCGTACGCGCCATAGGGGCGGAGGTCGCACAGATGTGGCACGGAGTTGCTGATCTCGTTGATGTGCGCAAGCGAGAAATCGACGCCGGCGGCGTGCGCGACTGCAGGCACGTGAAGCACAGTATTGGTACTGCCACCGAGTGCCATGTCGACGGCGAACGCATTGTGGAATGAGTCAGGCGTCAGCATCCTTCTCGCGGTCAGTCCTTTCGCGAGGACTTCCATCACTCGCTCGCCTGCGAGGAACGCGAGCGCCAGCCTCCGGCTATCCGCTCCGGGGATGGTGCCGTTTCCGGGTAGCCCCAATCCCAGAACCTCTGTCAGGCAGTTCATGGTGTTCGCCGTGGCGATCGGTGCGCAGCTGCCGCACGTTGGGCATGCATGCTGTTCCCACACGTCCAGTTCCTTCTCAGTCATCTGGTGGCTGAGCACCTTCCCCACACCCTCGAAGCAGTGGATAAGGTCGATGTCCTTCAGCCCCTCTGCTGATGGAACTCTTCCCATCATCATTGGGCCGCCCGACACAAACACGCAAGGCAAATCAAGGCGGGCTGCGGCAATGAGCATGCCCGGCACAATCTTGTCGCAATTGGGAATGAAGACAAGCGCGTCAAATTGATGCGCCTGCACCATGATCTCAACCGCGTCTGCGATGAGTTCTCTGCTGGGCAGGCTGAATTTCATGCCCGAGTGGTTCATCGCGATACCGTCACACACACCGATAGTGTTGAACTCGAAAGGCACCCCGCCACCAGCGCGAATACCTTCTTTCACCATCTGTGCGATGGACTGCAGATGCATGTGGCCCGGGATGACGGTGTTGTAGCTGTTGACCACACCGATGAAGGGGCGGTCCAGGTCTTCCTTCGGGTGGCCCAGACCGTATAGCAGTGCCCTGTGGGGCGAACGTTCGACGCCCTTCTTGATCGTGTCGCTACGCATTGGATGTCCTCCTCTTGTACCATTCCCGGACGCAATTTGGTCGGGGTTGCTGGGCATTATCGAGCAGCGGGATACGCACGTCAACACTGCGTGGAAGAGACTAGAGCCAGCCGAGCTCGGTGACAACGATGACGGTGGCAAGCAGGAGCCATACGAAGGTCGGAACGATGCGCAGCGCCGCTTCTTGTGACCTGGGCCATGCCATGACAGTAGAGGTGACTGCAACGGCGAGAGTGATTGTGTTGCCGACGAAGGCGACGATAGGGTTGCCGGCGGCAAGCGCGTAGACAGGCCAAAGGATGCAGCAGGCGATAAGCGTGGTTATGGCCCTTCGGGCGGGCACGACACCGATAATGGTGTAGGAATTGAGCTTCCAGCGGGCCGAGGCAACCAGCGCAAGCAGGATCAGCCATACTGCACCGGCGACCCAGGCGGGGGGCTCAAACCAGGGGCGTGGCGACCGAGCAGCAATCGTGCCCCACAGCAGTGCTAGCACTGCACCGTTCGTGATTGCAGCTACACCTGATGCGAGCGCGATATTGAGCACAAGTGCCTGGCGGTCATCATGGTTGAGGGCCTGAGTCAATCGCGACATCTTACACACTCTAGTTCATCGATTGATGGTTGGCCAGTTCGGGAGCCAGCGGTCCACCCGAACACGAGCGCCGGCGCAAGCCATTCCGGCACTCGTGCATCAGGGATAACCGTTGCTACTAGTCGGGAATAGAGTAGCGGATCTGCAAGGCGTCGTCTTCGTCCAGACCGCACATCTTCTCCATCTCAACCGGGTTCGGACCCGGCATCTCGCGTGGTTGGGTAGTACCCGCGTCGAGATCAGCCTTGAGATTGCGTGCTGCCTCTCGCATAGAGTGGGCCGCGGCGGAAAACATGGTAGGAACGTGGAAGATCACCTTATAGCCCATCTCCGCCAGCGTATCGCGCGGGAGAAGGGGCATGCGTGTTCCCGCCGCCTGGATGGTTGAAATCGGGACGCCAGCCTCACGGCCTGCTTTCGCCATGTCTTCGACCGAAGTAAGACCGATGGCCAGGATCATGTCCACGCCAGCCTCTACGTACTTCCTGCAACGGACGACGAGTTCGTCCACTCCCTCGTAGTCGTCCGTTCGTGCCATGATGAAGAAATCCGGGTCGCTCCGTGCTTCAACGGCCGCACGTATCTTCTGGACCATGGCATCGCTGGATATGAGGCGACCCCCACCGAGCGCGGAGCACCTGAGCGGCCTCCTCAGGTCCTCGATGTACATTCCTGCGGCACCGATCTGCTCCACCAGCTTGACCGTGCGGCGGACGTTCAGCGGGTCGCCAAAGCCGTCGTCGCAGTCAACGATGACTGGAACGGACGTCACCTGGATTGCCCGCCGGGCGGCATCGAGCATCTCGGTCTGCGTGATGTTCCCGGAATCGGGTTTGCCTATCATGGACCATGAAGTCATCGACCCGAACAGCGTCAGCAGTTCGAATCCCTCCTGTTCTGCAACTATGGCACTGAAGGCATCCCAGATGCCGATACTCACTACCGGACCGGGCTGTGCCAGCATTTCTCGAAGTCTCTTCGCCTTGGGATTCATGTGTCCTCCTCTTCGCTGTCGACGTCGTCACGCGGTCGGATGGGAATTGTAGGCGTTCAACGGCGTCCAATGTCAATGTGCCTTTCTGAGACGCGCGTCATTCTCCCATCCGGGTCAGGGGCTTCTACGGGTGGTCCAAGTATTCATCCTCTGCAGGGCGTCCACGGCTTCTACAAGATGCCCAGTACGTCTTTGAGTATCAACGACGCGCTGATGAACAGAAGGACGACTCCGAAGACTTTCTTGACGTGCGTCGGATCAAGCTTTGCTGCCATGAAGCGTGAGCCCAATTGGCTGCCCACCAGAACGGCTGCGGCCGACATCGCCCAGACGTGCCAGACTGGAGAAGCCTCCATGAGCACGTGTGAGGTGAAACTGGACACGCCGGAGAAGGTGACAACCAGAGATGAGGTCGCAGCTGCGGCCTTTGCCTCGATGCCTGCCATGTACAGCAAGGGCACGACGAAGCTGCCGCCTCCGCGGCCAATGAGCCCGGCGATGAAACCCAGCCCCGAGCCGCCAACGAGCCCCAGAGTGAGACGCCGGCGTGAAGTCTCGACGAGGCTGCCCCTTGCCTGCTTACCACGCAACATCAGTACGGCGGCCGTAGCGGTGAACAGCGCGAAGATGACAATGAGGTTTTCGGTCGGCAACGATGCGTTGACCATCGCTCCAAGAGGGGCGAAGACCACCATGGCTGTGCCGAAGGGCAGTGCTACTCGCCAGTTGATGAGACGCTTTCTGCCATACGTGAACGCCGCTGACGACGTGTTGACTACGTTCAGAAGCATGCCCAGAGGTATTGCCTGCGTCTTGAAGTCCATTCCCATCCAGAAGAGAATGGGGATATAGAGCTGTGAGCCGCCCATACCCAGCATGGAGAAAACGAAGGAAATACCGAAGAAGAGGGGGGCAATGAAATATTCCACTGCGTTCTTATGCCTTGATGGAGCTCACGAGCTTCTCGGCCGCATCCGCGAAGATGCTGATGTCGGTTGCGGCGACGATGAATCGCATCCCTGCGTCCACCCATCTCCTGATGGCATCGGGGCTGCGGAGGGCTATTCCTGAGGCGACCCCGTGTCTTGCGCAGGTGTCCACAACCTTCTGAATATATGGAGCGAGTTCATCGTTGCCTGTGTGTCCCAGCATGCCCAGACTCTGAGACAGGTCGTTCGGCCCGATCATGACTGCGTCAACCGGCCCTGCATCGAGCAAATCGTCCAAGTGCTGTACTGCGTACAGGCTCTCGGCCTGTATGACGATGAGCGACTCATCATTGGCAGCCGCTGCAAGCTTGGCTGCGTTCTCCTTCGAGTAGTCGGTGAAGGCTCGTCCAAAGGCTGTGCCGCGCATACCCACAGGCGCGAACTTGGCCGATTGCACGACGAGCCGGACATCCTCTGGCGTGTCAACCTGAGGCACGATGATTCCCTGGGCACCGGAATCCAGTACCCTGGAAATCAGGTGATAATTGCCCTTCTCCGGTATGCGCACTACGGAACCGATACCGGCGGCGCGAGCGCCGACGATGTGTTCGAACACCGTCTCCAGTGAGAAGCGGGAGTGTTCCGTGTCCACGGAGATGAAGTCGAACCCTGCGTTGGCCAGTATCTGGGAAAGCCCAGGGCTCTTGAATTCGGCCACCATGGTACCGATAACCAGCCTGTTCTCTTTCAGAGCGCGCTTGATGTTGTTTGGCCTGACCACGTGTGATGCTCCTTTCCAGCCTTGGCCCCGCAGGGGCATGGTGTTTCAGTATGCACGCGCACAAAGATGGTGCGCAAGCATTTCTTTCCCCGGGGAATGAACGAAGTAGAATCACAGTGCGACCCGAGCGGCATGTCAGGAGACACAGGTGAACCCAATCGTGGGACAAAGCATACACATCGCCATTTTGCGACGGCAGCATTCGAGATTGTCACGGAGGCCAGCCTCCAGGTGCTGGTAGCCTCCTGACTGAAGGCTGGAATGGAAAGGACGTGTCACCTGTAGCTCTGGACAAGTTGACAGATGTCAATCTCATTCTCGTCAGTCAAGCTGCTTCGGACCATTATGGCGACACGCTTGAGTTAGCCAGGTGGACGAGGGCACAGGTTGTGTGCAACCCTGCAGTGCACTGGGACTCCGGCATCCGACCCGAACGTCCGCATATCACCACCTGGGGGATGGTGCGCAAGTTCGACGCAGTCACGGTGCGCTGTGTAGAGACCGAACACGTCTCCTGTACCATGTTCAAGGGTTCCTGTGTCACCGGTCTCCCGTTTGGCTTCATGCTGTCGATGGAATCCGGCGGGACGTTCACCACCACGGTGATACGTCGGTATTCAGTGACATGAAGCTGTTGGCCGAGTTGTAACGCCCTGGGATAAGCTTGCTACCAATCGGAGGATTTCCAGGCATGCCTGCCGAGTTGTCTGTCAGCTAGGCCGCAGTGGTGACTCAGTGGATGAGACTGCGAACGGTCATGGCCACCTATTACGCAAAGGCTCCGATGAGCCGGGACAATTCGCTGGAATAGTGAAGCGGAAGCATCCGGATACCGCGGTTATAGGGATTCAACCGAAAGAGTGGATTGCCCTCCTGAGACTTGTTGTGCGTGCATGGAGAGGTCTCACCTGATAGCTGGAGGGGTAAACGATGGATGACTACATAGCCAGGATTCCTGACCCGATGGGGAAGCACGTTGCCCGTCTCGATGAACTGATGCGGGCCCGATTTCCTGATGCGGTTGTGACCCATCCGGGCAAGATAGACGTCGAGGGGTGGCTCAGCTACGCGCTCCCTGGCGGCGACTCTCCCGGCGCTGCTTTCGCCGGCATCCGGTTTCGCCGCGACAAATCGACGGCGTTGACGCTGTTTCTGTCCATGAAACCCGACGACGATCCAAAGCGTTGGGTCCATGAAAGCCATGGCAAGGTGCAGCGCCTGCCGTATTCGCTTGGCTTGCCACGTCCGTTTGAGAAGGACGTCCCTGATGAGGAGTGGCAGTACGTACTGAACCTCGTCGTACAAGCGCATGATGCTGAGGTTGCTGGCCAGGCAAGTAGGGCAGACTAGCTGACGGTCTCTACTTGTCGAACGTCCTGTATTCCGGCCCCATATCGACCGTTGTCGTTAGTCCTCCATCGACGGCAAGTGTCTGCCCCGTGATGTAGTCTGATTCCTCGGCGCTCAGAAACAGCACTGCCGCGGTGATGTCTGCTGGCTTCCCCCATCCGAGGGGAATGGTCTCGCCGATTCTCTGCGCGGCCGGTGTAGCCCGCAGCTTGGCATTGATGGGAGTGGCCGTGTAGCCCGGTGCCACGCTGTTGACACGGATGCCGTACCGGGCAAGCTCCAGCGCCCACTGCCTCGTCAGACCGTTGATACCCGCCTTGGATGCGGCATAGGCTGTCGAGATGCAGCCGACGATGCCAGCGACCGACGAGATGTTCACTATCTTACCGTAGCCGCGCTCCTTCATGTGAGGCACGACAGCGCGGGCGCAGAGGAAAGGCCCCTTCAGGTCCGTATCTATCTCCCGGTCCCAGTCCTCCTCGGTGGTACCCGTCAGGCTGCGTCGCCGGATGACGCCCGCGTTGTTGATGAGGACGTCTATTCGCCCGAAATGACGCATCGTCTCTGACGCCATCGCCTCCGCGTCTTTGGCAGACGTGACATCACAACGCAGCGCGATGGCGCTGCCGCCCTTCTCTTTGATAGTGGCGACGGTGCGGTCGGCTGCCGACTGGTCGATGTCGGCGCAAACCAGGTGGCCGCCTTCGTGCGCGAAGGCGTAGCAATAGTCCTCTCCAAGCCCGGAGCCTCCGCCGGTGATGATGATGACCCTGTCAACGAAGCGTCCTTCCATGAACGTGCCTCCTCTGCTAGAGCCCGTATCGACCGGGATTCGTTCGCACCTCGTTGATGAAGTCGGGGACGATGTCAGCTATGGTCCCGTATTCGGGGAGCCAATCCCACTCTGCGCGCGCGCATGAGTCGTCGAACACCTCAACCTTTGAGGTTCGGTAGAAATCCATGATGAGAGGGTCCGGGTTGAAGGTGTATTCGGCGCCGGGGATGTGCTTGTGCACCTCGTCGATGATCTCCTGTGCGGCGGGCGTGGGCACGAGACCCCCGACGTTGTAGTTGAGCATCTCTATGCGCTCGCGTGGCGCGTCGGCAACCATCAGCAGGGACCGGACGGCGTCCTTGAAGTACATGCCGGGCCCCTTTGTCTCTGGCGTCACAAAACACTCAAACGGCTTGCCTAGTGCAGCGTACTCAATTATCCAAGAGTTGTACTGCGCGACTGTCCGTTGTGTCGTGCCGGGGCCGATGACCGAAGGAAAGCGGATTGAGCGGAAGTCCATGTCGAACTTGGCGCGGTAGAAACGGCCGAGACACTCGCAGTAGAGCTTGCCAGATCCGTACATCGTGGCAGGTCTTTGCAGAGTCATGTCATCAACAACCGTCCCTGCGCCATGCGCATAGGTCCCGATGGTGCTCGTGAAGATGAACTGAGGGACTTCGAAAAGCCTCGCTGCCTCGAGCATGTTCATGGTTCCTACCACATTGACCTGAAA
>Ga0180432_10003631_pt1 | contig 21793 bp, 13 predicted proteins | sample SS_ome_10_FD_132414 | JGI IMG/M metagenome (GOLD analysis project Ga0180432, IMG submission 132414) | Hypersaline lake sediment archaeal communities from the Salton Sea, California, USA - SS_1_MS_2 metaG | ecosystem: Environmental > Aquatic > Non-marine Saline and Alkaline > Hypersaline >...
ACGGCCCAGGAGCTCTGCTACGACGACGCGGTGGCGATCACCTGCCCGGCCATCGGCCAGCCGTTCGACGGGCAGGATGCCCAGTACACAGGCCCTGAGCCCAGCTACACGCTCAGCGCCGACGGGCGCACCGTCTACGACGCCCACACCGGCCTGACCTGGCAGCGCTCGCCGGACACCAACGGCGACGGGGTCCTCGACAGCGACGACAAGCTGATCTTCGCCGAGGCCCGGGACCGCCCGGCCGTGCTGAACGCCGGGAACTTCGGGGGATTCGACGACTGGCGGCTGCCGGCGATCAAGGAGCTGTACTCGCTGATTGATTTCCGGGGCATCGACCCCAGCGGCCTCGAGGGTGAGGACCTCTCCGAACTGCGTCCGTTCATCGATCCGGAGCACTTCGACTTCGTCTACGGAGACCCCGAGGTGGAGCGGATCATCGACGCCCAGTACTGGTCGAGCACGGAGTACGTGAGCACCACCATGGACGGCGAGGCCACGGCGTTCGGGGTGAACTTCGCGGACGGCCGGATCAAGGGGTACCCCACCGGGGCGGTCGGGCCTGCGGGGGCGGCGGAGACGTTCGCCGCGTTCGTGCGGTGCGTGCGGGGGAACGCGGACTACGGGAAGAACGATTTCGTCGACAACGGCGACGGGACGATCACCGACCGGGCCACGGAGCTGATGTGGATGCAGGCGGACCACGGCGAGGGCGTGGCCTGGGCTGACGCCCTGGAGTACGCCGAGGGCCTCAGTCTGGCCGGCCACACCGACTGGCGGCTGCCCGACGCCAAGGAGCTGCAGAGCATCGTGGACTACACGCGGAGCCCGGCCACCACCGGCACGGCGGCCATCGACCCGCTGTTCGACTCGACGCCCATCTTCGACGAGGGCGGCGAGACGAACTTCGGCTTCTACTGGGCGAGCACCACGCACGCCAACTCGTCGGAGCTTCCGGGTGCCAACGCGGTGTACCTCGCCTTCGGCGAGGCCCTCGGCTGGATGGAGCCGCCGGCCGGCGGGGACCCGGTGCTGATGGATGTTCACGGCGCCGGGGCCCAGCGGAGCGATCCCAAGAGCGGTGATCCGGGTGAGTATCCCTTCGGCCGCGGCCCCCAGGGCGATGTCGTCCGTATCTTCAACTTCGTCCGCTGCGTGCGGGACGCGCCCTCGACGCCGTAGGGTGGCGAGTCACAGAGAGCGGGCTGTATCGAGCCGCGAACGGGGCGTCGTCGCCGAGCACATGTGTCGCCCGCGTTGCGGGGTCCGGTTGCTGCGGTTGGTGTACCCAGGGCTTGATGTCATCGCCCCCGCCGGGGGCTGGTCCGGGCGTCGAGCCGTCGCTTGTGCCGGGGCTGAGGCGGCCCCGGTCATTCGACGAGCCAGGTATCGCCGTCGGCGAAGAGATCCGCCAGCCGGCCGGTTCCCTGCTTGGCCACGGCGGCGCGGGTCTGCTCGACCAGCAGGTCTTCATAGGTGTCCCGCTCGGCGGCCCGGAACACCCCGATGGGCTCGGGGAAGGCCGGGTAGTGCATGCGGCTCAACAGGTAGGCCAGCGAGGGCTCGGCCGCCCGCTCGTCGTGAAACAGCAGGTCGTCCTCGGTGATGCCGTCGCCCAGCGTCACCACCTCGGGATCGAGACCGTTGAGGCGGATTCCCCGGTCCCGGTTCGGGCCGAAGACCAGCGGCCGGCCATGCTCCAGCTCGATGGTGGTGTCCGCCTTGGTCCGCTTGTCGGTGGCGTACTCGAAGGCCTTGTGGTTGAAGATGTTGCAGTCCTGGTAGATCTCCACGAACGAGGTGCCCCGGTGGCGGGCGGCGCGCTCCAGCACGTAGGCCAGGTGCTTGACGTTCACGTCGATGGTGCGGGCGACGAAGCTCGCCTCGGCCCCGATGGCCACGCTCAGCGGGTGCAGCGGGAAGTCGATCACCCCGTACGGCGAGCTGCGGGTCAGCTTGCCGACCTCGGAGGTGGGGGAGTACTGCCCCTTGGTCAGGCCGTAGATGCGGTTGTTGAACAACAGGATGTTCAGATCGAAGTTCCGCCGGATGGTGTGCAGCAGGTGGTTGCCCCCGATACTCAGGCCGTCGCCGTCGCCGGTGACCACCCAGACGCTCAGTTCGGGGTGGGCCGCCTTGATGCCGCTGGCGATGGCCAGCGGGCGGCCGTGAATGCCGTGGAAGCCGTAGGTGTCCAAGTAGTACGGGAACCGGCTCGAGCAGCCGATGCCGGAGACGAAAACGGTCTGCTCCCGGGGAATGCCCAACCGGGGGAGAACCTTCTTGATCTGGGCCAGGATGGAGTAGTCCCCGCAACCCGGGCACCAGCGGACCTCCTGGTCGCTGGCGAAGTCCTTGGCCGTCAGCGGGGGCGTTTCCTGCGGAGTGTGCGCGCTCATCCGTTGTTCCCGTTCAGCATGGATTCGATCTTCTGCTCGATCTCGTGGATCAGGAACGGCTTGCCCTGCATCTTGCTGAACCCCGTGGTCTCGACCAGGTAGCGGGCCCGCAGCCTGGCGTCCAGTTGCCCGAGGTTCAGTTCCGGCACCAGAATCCGGCGGAAGCTCCGGAGCACCTCGCCCAGGTTCCGGGGGAAGGGCTCGAGGTAGTGCAGATGCGCCGAGGAGACATCCATGCCCCGCCCGCGACAGCGTTCCACGGCCGAGGTCACCGCTCCGTAGGTGCTGCCCCAGGAGACGACCAGCAGCTCGCCGCTCGGGTCGCCGGAGACCTCCTGCGGCGGGATGTCGGCCGCAATGCCGGCCACCTTGTCCGCCCGCAGGTGGACCATGCGTTCGTGGTTCGGCCCCTCGTAGTTGACGGTGCCGGTGAGGTCCGCCTTCTCCAGTCCGCCGACGCGGTGCTCCAGGCCGGGCGTGCCGGGAATGGCCCAGGGCCGGGCGCCGGCCGCGTCGCGGGCGTACGGGCGGAACGACTCCGGGTCCGTGGGGTGCTCGACCTCGATCTTCGGAAGGTCGTCCTCCTCCGGGATGCGCCAGGGCTCGGCCCCGTTGGCCAGGTACCCGTCGCTCAGCAGGATCACCGGCGTCATGAACCTGGCGGCGATGCGGAACGCCTCCATGGCCATGTCGAAGCAGTTCGGCGCCGACGCCGCCGCCAGGACGGGCAGGGGGCACTCGCCGTTCCGCCCCCAGACCGCCTGGAAGAGGTCGGCCTGCTCGGTCTTGGTGGGCAGGCCGGTGCTGGGCCCGCCGCGCTGGACGTTCAGGAGCACCAGCGGCAGTTCGGTCATGACGGCCAGCCCGAGGGCCTCGCTCTTGAGGGCCATGCCCGGTCCGCTGGTGCCGGTGACCGCGAACTCGCCGGTGAAGGCGGCGCCGATGGCGGCACAGACGGCCGCGATTTCGTCCTCCGCCTGGTAGGTGCGGACGCCGAAGTGCTTCCTGCGGGCCAGCTCGTGGAGCACGTCGCTGGCCGGCGTGATCGGGTAGCTGGCGTAGAAGAGCTGCTTGCCGGCCCGGCGGGCCGCGGCGATGAACCCCAGGGCCGCCGCCTCGTTGCCGGTGATCTTGCGGTATCTGCCGGGGGCGATGGCCGCCCGCTCGACACGATAGGTCAGGGGGAAGATCTCGGCCGTCTCACCGTAGTAGTAGCCGGCCCTGAGCGCCCGAGCGTTGGCGTCGGCGACGGCCGGGCTCTTGGCGAACTTCTCCTCGATCCACCTGAGGGTCGGCTCCAGGGGCCGGTTGTAGAGCCAGTAGACCAGCCCCAGGGCGTAGAAGTTCTTGCAGCGGGTGGCCGCCTTGGTGGTGAGGCCGGCGTCCTTCACTGCCTCGCTGTTCAGCCGCTCGATGGGCAGGGCATGCAACCGGAAGTTGCGGAGGCCGTCGTCCTCCAGCGGGTTGGTTTCGTAGCCCGCCTTGGCCAGATTCCCCGCGGTGAAGGCGTCGGCGTTCACGATCAGAATGCCGCCCTCCTCGAGGTCGGGCAGGTTGGTCTTCAGGGCGGCGGGGTTCATGGCGATCAGGGCGTGAACGCGGTCGCCGGGGGTGTAGATCCTGCGGCTGGAGAAGTTGATCTGGAAACCACTGACGCCACCCAGCGAGCCGGCCGGGGCACGGATCTCCGCCGGGAAGTCCGGCAGCGTGCTGAGGTCGTTGCCGAGGATGGCGCTGGTGTTGGTGAACTGCGTGCCGGTGAGCTGCATGCCGTCTCCGGAATCGCCCGCGAAACGGACGGCCACCGACTCGAGAACCTCGACCTGGGTCTGCTTCGCCGAGTCGGATGTCGACGAGGTGATCATGGCTGTGACGACTCCTGCTGATCAGCCGGCTCGCCAGCGGAGCCGAAGCGGCGGTGAGGAGGGGGCGTACGGCAGGCGGCACCCGGCTGCCCGCGCGGAATCGAGCGAGCCCACGCCGGCGGGCGTTCGGACCACACCCACGGAGTGGTACGTCGCACGAAGATGACCTGTCGGCTGGCTGCAAACACCGTTGTCTCGGCCCAACTCTCATACTCGCGGCACAGGTCGGCCACGACCGATCGGTGGGGCGAACCGCCCGAGCTGGCTACGCTCGACGCCTCGGGTTGCATCGCGGGGCGGCCCGGCACCCGCACCCCCCAAAGGATCGATGGGGCAGGTCGGGTAGGGTAGTCACCGTGTGCCCGAAAAGCAAGGTGGCGCCCGGTCCGCCCGCCGGGAGGTCCCGCCGCCGCCACCGGTGCCCTTGCCTCGACACCGGGTGGGACGTAGGAATACAGGACGCTCGGCTGGAGCAGGCCGCGGGGCTCTCTGCGCGTTTGAAGGGATGACACGATGCGATCCGTGATTCAGCAGCGACGGAACCGGTGTTTCACCGGGTGGTCTCGGCGTGTGGCGGTCTGGTGCGGCGTGGGTGGCTGGCTGCCGCTGCTGGCCGGCTGCGTCGTACTCAGCGGGTTCGCCGCGGGAGCCGCGGTGTTTCTGCTGACCGGGGTCTTCCTGGGCAGCATCCAGGCCTCCTTCGCCGCCACGGCCCGGTCCTACGAGTTCACCGACACCGGGCCCGTGCAGTTCGTCTTCAACCAGCCCCGGGAACGGGACGCCTCGCTCGTTCGCCTGATCGGGCGGCTGCCCGGCTTCTACGTGGTGATCGTGGACGACGATCTGGGCAAGGTTGTCCCCCGGGCTCAGGACCAGGAATCCCCGCTCTTCACGACTGACGTGGACATCGACTTCAGCACGGTCCCGCCCACCATCACCGGGACGATCCGGGAGGTGGACGGGGACCAGGAGTTTGCCCTGGAGGAGCTGTTTCCCTCCTTCGAGTCGGTGGCGGTCGAGACCGTTCAGGGCCGGCAGGACAACGAATACGAGGTCCGGCTGACCATCGTCGCCCAGGGGCCCGGCGGTGAGGAGTTGGAGTACAGCCTGGTGCTGAGCATTTCCCTGACGGCCTCGGGAGCGTTCGTCGACGGCGAGGTGGACGTCGAACGGGTCTGGCGGGCACCCGACGGCGAGGACGTGGTCATCGAGGGCAACGGGTCGGTCGCGACGGTCAAGCAAACGGCCGACACCCTGCCCGAGTCAGACGCAAGCGACGACAACCGGAACGACAACCAGGCTGCCGAGGATGAGGGCGAGGAGCCCGGGCCGGGCCCCGGCCCTGAGTCCGAGGACTCGGCAGAGGCGGGCGATGAACCGGAGGACGGAGCCGAGGGTGGCGAGGGGGACGAATCCGACGAGGACGGCTCCGAGGCCCCTGAGGAGGAAGAGGAGGAGCCCGAACCCAGCCCGCCCGTTGCGTCGTGCCTGGCGGGCCTGCCGCCGCTGGCCCAGCAGGCCGTCGACGACCTCCTGGCCCCGCTCGGGCGGGAAGCCCTGGACCTGGATGGCGACGGGACGGTGTCGGCCGCCGAGGTGCTCCAGAGCGTCAACCCGACCCTGGCCCCCTTCGGCCTGGAGCTGCCCGCCCAGACCGCTGCCTGCATCGCCAGCGCCGTCAACGGGTAGCCTGAGGTCTCGGTAACAAGCCACCGCATCGAGCCGCGAACTCAAGTGGTCGCGGCGGTGATGGCCGGCATCACGCAGCAGACCAGGATGGCCGCCTGCATGGCCTCGATCGCCTGCCGCGTGGCCCGGCCGACCAGGTCGCCGTTGGCGATCTGCTCGATGCGCTTCCTGCGCGGGCGGAGTTCCTTCTTCGCAAACGGGATGCACAACAGGTCGGCCCCGTGGGCCAGCGACACCAGGATGCTGGTGCGGGAATCCACCCGCGGCTGGTCGGTGAAGATCGCCTGGCGGAGCCGCTCGATCATCCGCTGCTCCGGGCCCGGCCGGCGCTCGGGGTAGGTCCGGCGGTGGAAGACGAACAGCACCGTGTCCTCCTGCTGAGCCAGGACGCCCCGTTCGCAGAGGCCCGCCGCCACACGGTGCTTGAGGTCCCTGAGCCGGGCGAACCGGCTGACCCAGTCCTGCATCTGCCTCCGCCTCCTGGCGGTGTTCAGCCGGGCGAGGCACTCGTCGATCACCGGCTCGCCGAAGGGCTGGCCGTCGACGAGGTTGACGAACTTCTTCTTCCCGTGGTCCACCGTGATCCGGCCCGCCAGCAGCAGCTCCGCCATGACCGCCCCCGCCAGGGCGTAGACGTAGCTCGAGGAGGCCTGCCACTCGACCGTTCCCTTCTCGTCCTTGAGTGCCAGCAGCAGAATCTCCTCGTGAAGCCACAGCCCCGTGCGCGGTCTCCGCGTCAGCATCGTTGTTGCTCCGGTATGGAGGAGATGAGTTCGCCCCGCGGCCTACTCGTACCGCAGGGCCTCGACCGGATCGAGCCGGCTGGCCCGCCAGGCCGGGTAGAGGCCGCTGATCACGCCGGTGGCGATGGCCACGCCGACGGCCAGCAGCACGATGTTCGGTGCCAGCACCGGTTTGAGCGGCGCCAGCTTGGCCTCGACCACGTCGTTGAGCATCCGCCCCAGCAGCACGCCCAGCGGGGCCCCCACCACGCAGATCATGCTGCTCTCCGCCAGGAACTGGGTGAGGATGTCGTTCCGCTGGGCGCCCACCGCCATCCGCACCCCGATCTCGCGGGTCCGCTCGGTCACCGAGACCAGCATGATGTTCATGATGCCGAAGCCGCCCACCACCAGCGAGATCCCGCTGATGGCGAAGAACACCGACTGCCAGATCCGCGTGTAGCGGCTGAACTGGTCGAACAGCTCCTTCTGGGTGACGACGTTGAAATCGTCCTCCTCGCCGAGCTGGAGCTTGTGGTTGCGGCGCAGCACGCTGGCCACGGCGGAGCGGGTCTCCTCCTGCTGGTTCTCCGACACCCCGCGGATGCAGATCTGGCTCAGGGATCGGGGGTTGAACATGTACTTGGCCCGCAGGATGGGGATGTAGACCTGCTTGTCGAAGTCGCTGAAGCCGACCAGGCCTTTCTCCTTCATCGCGCCCACCACGAGGAACTCCTCGCGGCCGATGCGGATCAGCTCGCCCACCGGGTCGCGTCGCCCGAACAGCTTCTCGGCCAGTTCGTGGCCCAGGACGGCCACGCGTCGGCCCCCGATGGACTCCCAGCTCTGGAAGGTTCGACCCCGCTCGGCCTGGTAGCTGAAGACGTCGAAGAAAGCCGGCCGGGTGCCCACCACCATGGCGACCTCGTTCTTGCTGCCGTGCTTGACCTGCGACGCCCCCTGCACCTCGGGGGCGGCGGCGGCCACCGACGGCTCGGCCAGGATGTCGTCCACGTCCTCGATCAGCAGCGGCTTGACCTGCGAGTACACCCGGCCACCCACCCGGGCGCTGCCCGGCCGGATCCACATCACGTTGCTGCCGATCTTCTCCATGTCGGTCAGCCAGTCCCGCGTCGCCCCCTCGATCACCCCCACCGCCGCGATGACCGTCCCCACGCCGATGACGATCCCCAGGATGGCCAGGATGGAGCGCACGAAGTTCGCCCGCAGGTTCCGCAGCGCCGCCAGGACCATTCTCAGAAAGAACATCACGCGCCCTTACCCGAGTCCCGTACCGTAACGCGTTCGCATCCACAACGCCGCGACCGCCAGTCCGGCCAGACACACCACGGCAAACAGATAGAACGCCGCCACCCATTGCGACAGCAGAGCCCGCCGCAGCCCGGTGAACCGGGCCGGGGCGATCCGCGCCCAGCGCGCCCCTTTGCGGCCGTGGATGATGCCCAGGATCGGCGCGATGAAGGCCATGGCCACCAGGGCCACGAACAGCACCGGTCCGGCGGTCTCCACGAACCCGGGATTCACGTCCTGGAGCAGTTTGCAGGTTTTCCCCCAGCCCCACATGCCGAGCAGGCAGGCCGGCCCGATCAGCGTCCAGGTCAGCGCCCGCCGGGCGTTGGGGTGCAGCACGGCCGCCGAGCCGGTTGCCTCGCCCGCCCCTCTGGCCGCCGCCTCCACCGGCGGAGAGGCCGCCGGCGGCTCGGCGGGCTCCGTGGCCGGCGGCGGTGCGAACGGGGAGGCTGCACCCGGCTCTGCCCGCCGCCGTCCCCGTGAACTGGGCCGGTCCTCGATGATCTTCCCGTCGCGCATGGCGATGATGCGCTCCGCCTGCTCGGCGATCTCGGCCTCGTGGGTCACCAGCACGATCGTGGTGCCCGCACGGTGCAGATCGTGGAAGATCTGCATGATCTGCTTGCCGGTCTTCGTGTCCAGATTGCCCGTCGGCTCGTCCGCCAGAATCAGCCCCGGCCGGTTGACGATGGCCCGGGCGATGGCCACCCGCTGGCGCTCGCCGCCGGACAGCTCGTTGGGCTGGTGGTTGGCCCGGTCGGCCAGACCCACCCGCTCCAGGGCGGCCAGGGCCCGCGGTTTGGTCACCGTCTCGCGGGCATAGAACAGCGGAACCGCCACGTTCTCCCAGGCGCTCATCCGGCTGATCAGGTTGAAGGTCTGGAACACGAAGCCGATCGACCGGTTGCGAACGCGGGCCAGGGAGCGATCGCCGAGCCCGCTGATGGTGTCCCCCAGCAGGCGGTAGCTCCCGCCGGTGGGCCGATCCAGGCAGCCCACCAGGTGCATCAGCGTGCTCTTGCCGCTGCCCGAGGGTCCGATGATGGCGACGAACTCACCCTCGCCGATCCGCAGGGACACCCCGTCGAGGGCGCGCACCTCGGACGTCCCCATCTCGTAGACCTTGGTGACGTCCGCCAACTCGATCACGGTGCCTGCCTTACGCTCGCGCCGGCCGGACCGCGGCCCGTTCCGGCGGGGCCGGCGGCGGTTTCACCCGCTGCGGCGGGAGGTTCACACCGGCTGCAAACCGGGGCCACGGCGCCGGCGTCACCCGCAACCCAGGCCGGCGCCTGGGGCGATGCCAGACGCCCCGAAGCGACCGGAACACTGCAACCCACCCCTTCACGCCGGGGACCGCCTCGCTCCACCGTCGCCAGTCCTGCAGGGACGGCTTGACAGTAGCCCAGCCACTCATGCCTCGGACCGCCCGCTCGATCATCGACCAGTCCCGCAGGGACGGCACGACAGTAGCCCAGCCATTCATGGCTGGGCTTGTCGCGGTCGACCGTCGATCAGTCCCGTAGGGACGGCTGAGGAATCCAGCCTGCCGCTTCTCATCCGTCCCTGCGGGACTGGCACCGCACACCGACCGCCCTGCTGTCTTCATCCTGCCCTTGCGGGGCACGCGCGATCGGTGCCCGGCGTCGGCTTCCTGATCATCTTCGCCCGCAGCAAACCAACCCAGGGCGAATAGTACACCGGCTGGAAACCGGTGCCACACTCATTGCCCTAGCCCTCCTCCCGCTCGATTCGGGTGGGGAGCTTGGTGTACACCTCTTCGCCGGGCTCGAGGCCCTCGCGGATGATCACCTTCTTGCCGTCGGTCAGGCCGGTCTGCACCTGGCGCTCCAGCGGCTCGCCGCGCGGGTCGGCGGGGTCCGGCATCCGCACGAGGTACCGCCCCCGTTCCTGCCGCTCCACCGCCTCGTAGGGCACACAGAGCCCCTCCTCCGAGACCGGAGCGAAGTCCACCGTGCCCTGCATGCCCAGCCGCACACTGCTCATCTCCGGGTGGTCGTACAGCCGGATGCGCACGTCGTAGGTGATGATCTGGGCGACGTTCCGCGGCTTGTGGGCCACGTCCATGATCCGGCCCCGGAAGGTCTTCTCGGGCAGGGCGTCGAACTTGACCTCCACCTCGTCCCGGTAGCGAAGCTCCCCGTCCTCGCCCGGAGCCGTGGTGGGCGTGCCGCTCTCCCGCTGCTCGTGCCCCTCGGCCAGCATCCGCACCACCTCGTCCACGTCGCTCTCGTCGACCTGGGCCTCGACCTCCATGGCGCTGATGTCCGCCAGCTCCATCAGGGGCGTTCCGCCCCCGACGACAGTGATGGCGCTGCTGACCACCTGTCCCTGCGACACGTAGATCCGCACCACGCGGCAGGGCTTGGGGTAGTTGTTGGCCACCTTCGTCTTGCGCAGCCGTCGCTGGGCGTCACTCAGGGCGAACTTGGCGGCTTCCAGGCGGTGCTTGGCGAGCTCCACCTCGCGGCCCGTGCTCCGAACGGTCCGGGGGCCGGCGTCCTCGGCCCGCTTCAGCTCCACCCGGGCCTGGGCCAGCTCCGCCTTCGAGGTCTTGAAGCTGGTCAGCTTCTGCCACATCTCGATGGGGTTGCTGACCCCCTTCTCGTCCAGGCTCTTGTAGTGGTTGTACTCGAACTCGGCGTACTCGACCCGGGCCTGGGCCAGGTCGAACGCGGCCCGGGCCAACTCGACGTTCAGCGTCTCGTCTTCGGCCGCCTGTTCATAGGCGATCTGTGCAATGGCCAGGCTCTCCTTGGCCTGGTCCACCGAGGCCTGGGCCCGGTCGACGTTCCGCTGCTCCTCCTCCTGGTCGATGCGCAGCAGGAGCTGCCCGGGCTCGACGATGTCGCCCTCCTTGACGGGGATCTCGACCACGGTGCCGCTGGCCTCGACCTTGATCTCGACGCGCTGGAACTCGCGGGCCTCACCGCTGGCGCTGATGGGCAGGGCCACCCGCCCGGGTCGGGCGGCCGCCAGCTTGCCTTCCTCCTCCAGGAGGCTGCCGCGGGTGCTGCCCCACCACCAGAGCCCGACGATCACCACGACCACCACGATCAGGACGAGGATCTTCTTCATGGAACAAACCGTCGTGTTGTGCGATTGGGTCTAACGGGAAAAGCGTATTGGGTCACGCTGCGGCGTGCAACGGGCATGGTACATCCCTGTCCCTGCGTGGTGGCCCCGGCCCACCGTGGTCGGGACGACCGGCCCCGCCGGCGAACCGCCGGGCCCCGTCGCGCGGGCGGCGGGGCGCAGCGGTGTGGCGGGCCTTCTGCGGCACACCCCCGGCTTCGGGCCGGCAGCGTGCCGCCGAGCACGATTACCTGGCGGCCACCGAGCTGGGCTCGTAGGACATGCCGAACGAGTCGGCCACCGCCTGGTTGGTCAGCTTGCCGAATTCGCAGTTGACCCCCTCGGCCAGTCCCGGGTCCTCCTGGCAGGCCTTCTTGTAGCCCTGGTCGGCCAGGCTGAGCAGGTACGGCAGCGTGGCGTTGGTCAGCCCGAAGGTGGACGTCCGGCCCACCGCCCCGGGCATGTTGGCCACGCCGTAGTGCACCACGCCCTCGACGATGTAGGTCGGCTCCGCGTGGGTGGTCGGCCGAATGGTCTCCACGCAGCCGCCCTGATCCACGCCGACGTCCACGATCACCGCGCCCGGCTTCATCAGCGGGAGGTAGTCCCGCGGCACCAGGACCGGGCAGCGGGCCCCCGGGATGAGCACCGCCCCGATGACCAGGTCCGCCGTGGCCAGCCGCTCGCGAATGCGGGTCAGGTTGCTGTAGACGGTGTCCACGTTGGCCGGCATGACGTCGTTGAGGTAGCGGAGCCGGTCGAGGCTGACGTCCAGGATGAAGACCCGGGCGCCCAGGCCGGCGGCCATCTTGGCGGCGTTGGTCCCCACCACGCCGCCGCCCAGGATGAGCACCTCGGCCGGCGTCACGCCGGGAATGCCGCCCAGCAGAATGCCGCGGCCCATCATCGGCCGCTCCAGGTACTTGGCTCCCTCCTGGATGCTCATCCGGCCGGCCACCTCGCTCATGGGGGTCAGCAGGGGCAGGCGGCCCTGCGAATCCGTGATCGTCTCGTAGGCGATCCCCACGCTGCCGGTCTTGAGAACGCCCTCGGTCAGCTCGCGGTCGGCCGCCAGGTGCAGGTAGGTGAACATGACCTGCCCCTCGCGCATCAGCGGCCACTCCTCGGGAAGCGGCTCCTTGACCTTGACGATCATGTCCGCCTGGCCGTAGACCTCCTCCCGCGCGTCCACGATCGACGCCCCCGCCTCGCGGTACTCGGCGTCGTGCATGCCCGAACCCACGCCGGCCTGGGTCTCGACCAGGACCCGGTGTCCCCGACGCGCCAGCTCCTCGACCCCGGCCGGGACCACGCTGACGCGGTACTCGTGTGTCTTGATTTCCTTGGGTACGCCGATGATCATGCCTTGCAGCGCTCCGTTGCGGTGCCCGATCAGCAACCTCGCATGTGCACCGTACTTGCGAGGCGCAGCCGAGTCCCCTTCTGGCCGACAACCCGCAGAATATAGCTGCCCCCCCTTACCGACGCAAACGCGGGAACCTCGTGCACCCTTCTCTCCCTTCAGAAGTTGTGCCAGCCTGGACGCGGTGTCGCCGCCGGGGGTCATCGACCGGGACCTGCCGGTCTCCGCCCCGCACACTGGACTTCCCTTTGGGTTTCTGCGATGCTGCCCCAGCCGCGGAGGACCGCCAGACCTCCCAGTCCAGCCAAAGGAGTCACCCCATGCCCCACCGCATGCGCCTTTTCGCCTTCGGGCTTGCACTCGCTGCCGCCGGCCCCCTGCACGCCCAGTGGTTCGAGCTGGAGGATCCGGACACCGGTGTGGTTTGCGGCCTGGTGAACGCCGAGAACGTGACCATGGTTATCGCGGACCCGGCGTCCACGCTGATCCTGGTCAACGGGGCCGACCGCGAACTGCTCAACACGCTCGTCCAGGACGACCCGGACCGGGCCGCAACCATCGTGACCATCGACGGGGAAGAGGTCGGTTACATCGAGTTCGCCACCGACGCCGAGGGTCATCGCCGGGTCTTCTGGGTCACGGAGATCGGCAGCCTGTACAGGTTGTCCACCGAGGGGGATCCGATCGCCACGGAGGTGTTCCCGGAGGACGTGGTCGGCGATTGCGACCCGTGCCTCTATTGGGACGACGAGGCGGACTGCACCGTGGGCGAGGTGGTGGTGGAGGACGACGTGGCCGACAGCCTGGGCACCGCTCTGGTCCAGGGCTTGTGCGGTCTGGGGTCCGGCACCGCCCTGATCGGCACGCTCGCCCTGGGGATGGTGGCCCTGCGCCCGGGTCCTGGCCGCCGGCACCGCTGGTTGTAGCGGGCCGGCGATCGCTGGCCCGGGCCGCAATCGCGTTGGTTGGCTCGACCGGCTGGCGGCGGGCCCTGGCCATCAGCCCCTCCTGCCCGAACTCCGGCCTCGGGGCGCTTCCCACGCCCTCCCTCAGAAGGACCCGGAGAGACCGATTCCGATTCACGGCAGATCGCCACCCGCAAACCGCCGGGCCCGGGGGCTCCGGGCGATGGTGCGGCCCGCCAGAAAAAAACGTGACCAGAAGCGAGACGGTGCCTGGCTCTGCCGGCTGATGCTTACCTCTTTTCTGACAGCGATGAAGGAACATGGTGACCTGGAGGGCCGGCCGGAGGTTCCCAGGCTTAGCGCGAAACTAACACCCACTTTATCGACTCCAAGCGCTGGCGGTTTACACCATACCCGGAGGTTACCGAGGCACATCCCGACTTTCGAGGCTCGCCCTCCAGGGCGTTCCTCGAAATAGCGACTGTCGCGACAACGAACCTTGGTGGGGAATGGCCGAAGCGGTTGCGGGGAAAGAAGTGGGGAAGGAAGCTCCTCCGAAGCTGTCGGAAAGCCGCGGTGCCAACGTCCCGCGGCTTTCCGGCCGTTAGGGGGTCTGCACTTCCAACCTCCGACCTCCGGAATCACGCTCCGGGGCACCCTGTGGCAACCGTGGGCGCGGGCAGGCATCAGCGGTCGGGCATCCTTGCGCCCGAAGGGAGCGGGACGCGCGTCGGCAGCGGCCGGCTGCCGGCTCTTGATGCCGAGGCAGCGGGCCAGGTTTTCACCTCGACTCAGCGCTCCTGTGGTGTTGTTATCGCGAAGCCCGTTCTTTCTTAATGAATTCTTAACAATCTGGGTTGCCGGGTGAGCAAGGAGTCGCTCGTCGGATCCACCAGCGGTTACGGCTGGGAGGATCCAGCGGCCTGCCGGGCCTTGAATGGGGCCGAGACTGCGGCAGAATGGGGCCATGCGAAACGGCCCCGGATGTTGCACTGGCAGGCGGGCGGCGTTCACCCTGATCGAACTGCTGGTGGTGGTCTCCATCATCGCCCAGCCGGTTTCCATTCTGCTTCCCTCCCTGCGCGGCGCCCGAGAGGCTGCCAAGGAGGCCGCCTGCGCCGCCAACCTGGCCGGCTTCGGACGGGCGTTCTACGCCTACGGCGGGGACCACCGCGATTACCTGTGCAGCGGCTCCTTCGATCCTGATGTCGAGGAGGGCCGGGACGGCCCGGTGGATGAGGTCGGCTGGGTGGCGGACCTGGTCAACGGCAAGTACGCCTGGCCGGGCAAGGCTCTCTGTCCGTCGAGCCTGGCCCGCTACAACCAGAAACTCGGCCAGGGCGCCAGCGCCGGCTTCTACACGCCCCAGGAGGCCGAGGACCTCATCCGGCGGGGCTACAACACCAACTACACCCAGGCCTGGTACATGGCCCGGACCGAAGCGCTCTGGCCCCCACCCGGCGAGGGGATGAGCTGGAAGCGCGTCGACAACACCAAGGGGCCGCTCAGGAGTTCGGCCATGTTCAAGGCCTCGCCCGTCCGGGTGCCCCTGCTGGGTGACGGCGGAGTCGAGGGCGACGACACCTACCGCGGGAACCAGACCGTCAAGACAATGACCGACGGGCCCTTCGGAGGACCGCCCTACGCCATCCAGGACTACTCCGATTTCGGGCCCGCCCACGGCTACGGCAAACGGCTGTTCGCCGGGCTGAAATCGTCGGATCGTATCCGGGCGAACATCCTCTTCGGGGACGCGCACGTCGGGAAGTTCGTGGACCGGGTCCGCGACGGCGAGTTCGGCATCTCCGACCCCACGCCGGAGCATCCCCTCCGTGAGCAGGAGGACCTGGGCCCGGAGGTCTTTGACGGAGTGCTGAGCCTCGGCCGGCGCTCCCACAAGGAGTACGCACTCGAGTGACGCCCGTGCCCCGACCCGGCCGCCGTCGGGCCGGCGGATTCCCTGGACAACAAGGAGGCAGGAAAACATGAAGCGACTGACGCTCATCGCGACCCTGGTCGGTATCGCCGCCGCGCCCGCCGCGGCCGCGGTGTTTCTCAACGAGGTCCTGGTCAACCCGCCCGGCGGTGCCGACAGCACCGCGGAGTTCATCGAGCTGATGGGCACGCCGGGCAGGAAGCTGGACGGCTACGCCATCGCGTTCGCCAACGGCACCGAGGCGAAGTACTACACGATCGGCAGCCTGACCAAGTCGCCCCACGAGATCGACGAGTTCTTCAGCCTCGACGGCCTGCAACTGGGGGCCAACGGCCTGCTGGTGATCGGCATCGGCTTCGACTTCGTCGGTGACTACCCCACCCTGCTGGACGACACCGAGTTCCGCAACTGGTCCGACATCTGGAACGGCGGCCTGGACACACCCGGCAAACTCCAGAACGACGGATCGAACACCATCCTGCTGGTGCGCAACCGCCCGGGGGTGACGGAAGCGGACCCGGCCAATCCCGACGGCCTGCGCTGGGGCAAGGAGATTCCCCAGGATGCGGAGCTGTTCACGCCGGTCGAGGATCCGCCGGGCAGCGGCCAGTTCTGGGATCAGTGGGGCAACGGCAACCTGGACAAGGGCGAGCCGGACGGTGAGGGCGGCTTCACCCTGGACCTCAAGGGTGCCAGCACGCCCGCGGAGGTGGCCGACGACCTGGAGGTCGTCGACGAGCTCAGCTACGAGCACGAGGCGGGCTGGGAGTACGACCTGGACGGGCGGCACGTGGACGAGGGCAGCACCCACGGCGGGCTGCCGTACCGCCGGGTGCACGCCCTGGACGACCCGCAGGGCTTCAACCCGGACGGCGTGACGCGGGTGGACTACCGCACCAAGGGCGACGGCTGGCCGGCCGCTCCCGGCGCCACCGGCGAGCTGCCCGGCGGCAACAACTGGCAGGACACCGCCACCGAGCAGTGGATCCGCGGCGAATCGGTCGGCTGCTACTTCGACTGCCCCGGCGCAGGTGATCCGCCGCAGTTCTTCTACGACAACGCGGACAACGACAACCCCGACGCCATCCAGCCCTACGTGACCAACGTGCCGCTCTGGCTGGCGGACGACGTGCCACCGGATTACGACTTTTCGACCGGGTTCACCTTCCAGATCATGGCCGGCCGGGTGAACCCGTTGGCCGTGCCGTACATCCCCGGTGACGCCGACCGTGACGGCGACTGCGACGCCGAGGACATCGCCAAGATCGCCGCGGTGTTCGGTGACGCCGACTGGATCTTCTCCAACAGCTACGACGACGCTCCCGAGGGGGACGGCGGCGACCCCGCCCTCCAAATCCGGCCCTGGGACGTGGACGCCACGGGCGACAACGGCATCGAGGCCGGCGACCTGCAATGGACGCTGAACTTCCAGGGCGACACCACCGGCCGGGTCGTCGGTGTGCAGTACGACGATACCGCCCCCTCCACGACCGGCGTGTATCTGAATCCCAACGCCGGCGTGGCGTGCGGCGTGACCCTCTCGGTGAGCATTCCCTCGGGGCATGCCCCCGACGCGCTCACGGTCGGCGACCCGGTCGAGGTGACGGTGCTTGGCGAGCTGACCGCCGGGGCCATCACCACCGCCGGCCAGGAGAACGGGATCATGCAGTTCGCCCACGATCTGTCGATCAGCGTGGCGGGCGTGCTCCAGGTCACGCAGGTGGAGCCCGCGGCGCCCTTCACCGCCACCCGCGAAGGCATCCAGACGCTGCTGGGCAGCGGCGGCGATCTGGGCGTTGCCCTGATCAACGGCCACACCACCAGCTTCGCGCAGGGGCTCGGCGGCCCGGCGCCGCTGTACACCGTCACGCTCCAGGCTCTGGATCCGGGCGATGCTGCCGTGTCCGTGAAGCCGACTTCGGCGGATGGCTTCGCCGCCGGCACGCCGGACGGCCTGAAGGTCGGCCACACGGACTCCCGGGGCAACCCCGCGGCGGCTTCGTATCCGGACGCCGTGTCCTTCAGTGTCACCTCCGCCGGGCTCCCCGGTGACCTGGACGGCGACGGGGACGTCGACGCGGCCGACCAGGCCGTCTTTGCCGGCTGCCTGACGGGACCCGGCGGCGGGCCGGTCGGCGCCGAGTGCGCCGGGGCCGACCTCGACCTGGACACCGACGCCGACCTGCAGGACTGGGCTGCGTTCCAGCTTCTCTTCTCCGGGCCGTAAGGGGACTCCCTCAGCGTCCGGGGCTGGGCGCGAACTTCGCCGGTGGCGGATTTCGTTCCGAGCGCGGTTCGATAGGCTGTGCCGGCTGCGCGTCGTTGTCCTAGGCAACGCTCTCCGCCGGCTGTGGCACCTGGATGGAGATGCGCGTGCCCTCGCCCGGCACGCTGTCCAGCTCGATGCTGCCCTCCATGGCCACCACGGCGTGGCGCACGATGGAGAGGCCCAGGCCGGTTCCCCGCCCGGGGCCGGTGCGGGCCCGCTCGACCTGGTAGAAGCGTTCGAAGACGCGGGCGTGGTCTTCCCGGGGGATGCCGCAGCCGTTGTCCTCGACGCTGAGCCGCACGCGGTCGCCCACCCGCTCGACGTCGACGTGGATGAAGCCCCCGGGCTCGGTGAACTTGAGGGCGTTGTCGACCAGGTTGTCCAGCACCAGGGTGAGCAACTGCCGGTTGACCTCGATCTCCTCGCACTCGGGCGAGACGGTGGTGTTCCACTGGAGCCGCTTCTCGATAAGGCGATCGGTGAAGCGCTCATGAAGCTCCCGGAGCAGGTCGGGCACGAAGACGGGCGCGGGGGTCAGGTCGGTGGAGCCGGATTCCAGGCGTGACAGGTCGAGGAGGTCGGCCACCATGGCGCCCAGCCGGGCGCTCTGGCGGTCGATCACGCCCATGAGAGACTGCGCGGCGGCCATCTCGTCGGCGAGGTCCACGGTGGAGAGCGTCTCGATCGCCGCCCGAATGGCGGTCAGCGGCGTGCGCAGCTCGTGCGACGCGTTGGCGACGAAGTCGGTCTTCACCTGGATGGCTCGCTGGAGCTCGGTGATGTCGGTGAGCACGAGCAGCCGCCCGGTGGCGGTGGGTTCGTCGGGCTGGTCGGCGCCGTCTCCGTTCTCCTCCGCCTGGCCGTCGGCGCTGAGCAGGGCGATGTCCGAGGCTCTGGCCAGCAGGGTGACCGAGGTGTTGCGGCGGATGACCGTCAGCCGGTTCTCGTCGATGGTGGGGTCGAGGCTGGATTCGCCGTCGAAGACGCCGGAGGCGCTGGCGGCCTGATCACCGCCGTCCTCGTCGCGGCGGGGGATGAGCATCCGGCGGAGCTCCAGATGCGGGATGCACCGCTCGACGTGGACACCCTGGAAGGGATGCCCGTCGACCATCCCCGAAGTGGGGATGATGTCCAGCAGCCGCGCTGCCGCGGGGTTGAGCAGGATGATCCGCCCGTCCGGGCCGGCCACCACCACCCCCTCGTGCAGCTTGGCCAGCAGGTGTTCGAGCGTACGCCGCTGGCGGTCGATGGTGTCGAGCTGCCGGGCGATGTTGTCCCGCATGCGGTTCAGGGAGCGGGCCAGCAGAGCGACCTCGTCGCGCCCCGTCGTGGGTGCCCGGGCCGACAGATCGCCCTTGGAGAGGCTGCGGGCCGTGGCCGTCAGCCGGGCGATCGGCCCGCTCCAGAGCCAGGCCAGACCGAGTGCCAGCACCACGGCCGCGGCGACAATGACGAACCCGATCTTGAGAAAGAGCTGCCGGGCGGATTGCAGCCGGGCCACGATGCTGCGCACGGCCATGGATACCCGCACCACGCCTAGGGGCGCTTCCTGGGGGCCGATGCGGCGGGCCACGTAGCTCATCTCGCGGCCCACCGTGCGCGACCAGCGCACGCTGTCGCCCCAGGCGCTCTCGAGGGCTTCGCGGATCTCCGGGCGGCCGGCATGGGATTCCATGCGGGCGGGGTCGGCCTCGGAATCGGCCAGGACCGTGCCGTCCAGCAGGACCAGGGTGATGCGCATGCCCTCGGGCAACTCGGCGGCCATGGTCTTGGTCAGCCGGTCCAGTTCGGCGGCGTGGGCCCGGTCGAACTTGTTGGTGACCTCGTAGCGCAGCAACTCCGCGTAGCCCCGCAGGGTGGTGGACAGCTCGCGGTTGTAGAACAGGTCGAAGACCCCGAAGATCTGCCACAGACAGGTGGCCACCACGGCAATCAGCAGCAGGGCGTTGCCGAGGAAGAGTTTCCAGAAGAATCGTCGGGGCCGCTTCATCACGGCGGCACACTGCCCGTCAGGCGGGCTCCCGGAAGGTGTAGCCGACTCCGCGGACCGTCTGGATCCACCCGGAGGCCGCCGCCAGCTTCTTGCGCAGGGCGGTGATATGGACGTCGATGGTGCGGTCGGTCACCACGGCCCCGGCGCCCAGCACGGCGTCGATCAGGCCGGCCCGGTCCAGCACCCGCCCGCGGGCGGCCATCAGGGCCCGCATCAGGCGGAATTCGGTGGCGGTCAGGGACACGGCCGTCCCGTGCACGGTGAGCTCGTGGTAGCTCGGGTTGAGCGTGATCGGGCCCGCCGAAAGGACCTCCGGTTCGCCCTCGCGGGCCTCCGCCCGCCGGAAGACCGCCGACACGCGGGCCAGGAGGATTCTCATCGAGAACGGCTTGGTGACGTAGTCATCCGCGCCCAGGGCGAAGCCCACCAATTGGTCCGCCTCTTCGGCCTTGGCCGTCAACAGGATCAGGGGGATGTCCGCCGTCTTCGGGTCGCGCTTGAGCCGTGAGGCCACCTCGTCGCCGGAGAGTCCGGGGAGCATGCGATCCAGCACCACCAGATCCGGCGGGTTCCGGCGGATCTCCGTCAACGCCACGTCGCCTGCGGTGGCGCAACGGCACGCGTAGCCCTCGCGCTCCAGGTTGTACTGAAGCAGGGAAGCGAGGTCGGTCTCGTCCTCGACGATCAGCACCGATCGTTGAGGGTGCCTCTGGACTGCTTCTGCCATGTCGTCCCTTCGCATGCGCCGCGCCAGCACGGGGACCTCCCGGAGAACCACCCTGCTGAACGCCCCGCACGGCCACCGGGGGAATGCTGCCCGACCGCACGCTGGTAGAGAAAACCCCGCCTGCCGTCGGCCGCGCCGTGGCATCCGACCCAAGACAGCGCCGCATTATAACAGGCGCCCTTCCCGCCTCCCACCCGGCCCGGCGTTTCCGGGCCGCTGGGTACCCCCATGCCACCCTCAAACAAGCAACCTCGATACCAGATCAGTGTTAAGGTTTGGTTAAGAGTGGACATCGGTTTGTCGGCCAGGGGGCTCCCGGGTGGGAGCTTCCGAGGGGGGGGTGTCGGGTGACGTGCCCGGACGGGCCCGCCCCGTGGTGGCCGCTCACGCCGGGAGGGCTTCCCTGCGGCGGTGCGCCTACCTGCCCGCCGGAGCCTTGGCTATACTCTGCGCGATCGTCGACGGGCTCCCTTGACCCGATGCAGGAGTTGTGCTCATGGAACAGGGCCCCCGCTCGGAGGCGTCGGCAACAGATCGCCGGGTTGACCGCTCCGGGCTTTCCCATCCCACCAACCTGCGGTGCGAGTATCGATCGAGGCCGCTCGGGATCGACGTGCTCCGGCCGCGCCTCTTCTGGGAGGTTGACGACCCGCGGCGTGGAGCCCGTCAGACGGCCTACCAGATTCTGGTTGCCTCGCACCGGGACACCCTTGCGAACCGGCAAGGCGACCTCTGGGACTCGGGCATCGTCCGGAGCGAGCGGTCTGCCCATGTCGAGTACGGCGGAGTACCCCTGCGCCCCGGGCTGAGGTGTCTGTGGACGGTCCGGACCTGGGATGCGGGCGGAGCGGTCTCCGACTTCGCGCCTCCCGCCTGGTGGGAGATGGGGCTGCTGTCGCCGGCGGACTGGAAGGCCCGGTGGGTATCGCCCGAGTCGGGGACGGCCCAGGCCGAGCCCTCGACCAGGCCGGCGCCCTGCCGGTCGCAGATGCTGCGGTACTGCTTCCACCTGGCCGGCCCGGCCACCCGGGCGCGGGCCTATGTCAGTGCCCGGGGCTGTTACGAACTGCGGATCAACGGCTCCCGCGTCGGCCAGGACATCTTCACCCCCGGCTGGACCCGGTACGACGCCCGCATCCAGTACCAGACCTACGACGTGACCGACCTGCTGCGGGTGGGCGAGAATGTCGTCGGGGCGCTGCTGGGCAACGGCTGGTGGTCCGGCGGGCTCGGGCTGGGCCGCGGGTGGAGCGACCGGGTCTCGGAGGGCGACCTGCGGATGATTCTGCAGATGCAGGTTCGGCTCGGGGAGGGGCAGGACCTTCTCGTCACCACCGGTGAGGGGTGGAAGGGGCACCCCTCGCCGATCCTGGAGGACACCTTCTACCACGGGGAGACCCACGACGCCCGGCTGGAGCAGCCCGGGTGGGACGCCCCCGGTTTCGATGACGGAGCGTGGTCACCGGCAGTGGTTCTGGACGACCCGGTGGACCGGTTGGTAGCCCAGCAGACCGAACC
>Ga0180432_10003632_pt1 | contig 21791 bp, 19 predicted proteins | sample SS_ome_10_FD_132414 | JGI IMG/M metagenome (GOLD analysis project Ga0180432, IMG submission 132414) | Hypersaline lake sediment archaeal communities from the Salton Sea, California, USA - SS_1_MS_2 metaG | ecosystem: Environmental > Aquatic > Non-marine Saline and Alkaline > Hypersaline >...
CGGGAGCGACTTCGGTGGGCTTGGGTCGGAGGCGTTTGTGGGCGGAGCACCGGCCCACCTGTTTGGGGGGCGTGAGGAGAGCGCTCTGTGTTTCACGTGAAACGTCGCGGGCCCGACCGTTGGGCTCCCCCGGGGGGGGGCTTGGAGGTGTTTCACGTGAAACATCCAGGGCAGCGTGCTTCGTCCCAACCTCATCAGTAGGGGGCGGCCCGGCGACATCGAAGGGGCCCGAGAGATGGGGCGATGGTTCCCGCGAAGACTGACGGTCATGGTAGGCGGTCACCCCTCTGCCCCCGAATGATCGGTTCAGTCGCTGTCGCACGGTCGCTGGGGCAAGGTGCGATTCCCGGTGTGCTTTGGGATGCGTCGCAAGAGGGGTCTTGGTCGGTCGACACCAGCCGCCGAAGGTTCCTCGAGCCACGCGTCGAGAGTCTTGGAACCTCAGCTGCAAGGTTGACCGAAGACCGTCGGTACAGACAGCCGGGGCTCTGAGAGGGGTACTCCACCGCATCTGTCCCTGGCGACCGCCCCTGCGAACCGCCTGGAAGCCTCAAGGGGGCGAGAGACAACTCTGTCGGCTGTTGCCCGAGTGGACCTCTCCAGCCGGGCAGCGTCTCAAAGACCGTCCATGTGCTCGGTGAGCAGGGACTTCCCTGGCGACGACACGGTTGCCCGGGCTGGTCTGAGGCACGACGCCGGGCCCTTCCATCTTCTGTTGCGGTGGATGCTGACCGCGGGCTGTGTGTCACGGGTACCTGGTCGGGGTCGCCGTGATCGTGGCCCGACCATGGCTCCTGGATCCTGGGCAGGCGCAAGTTGCTGAGCGAGCGGGTGGAATGCATGCGACCTCGTCGAGAGCAGCCCACCGCGGTCCCCCCACGTTTGTTCCGCCGGAGAGCCAGCCGGGGCAGCCTCCTCAGCCCTCGACCTTCATCCGTCAACGCCAGAGCCAACGCGAGCCTCTTATGTGCAGACTGACGGCCTTCACCCCGTCGAGCGTGACACAATCATTGCCCGATAAGGCCAATTGAGCACGAACCCTTGACTCAGCGGGCAGGGTATGATATACTGAAATATCAGATGGTTGCATCTTGCCTTAAGGGACCTTCGAAGTGCCGTGCAGGGATTGCAGCGCCGAAGGCTCCCGGCCTCTCTCATCTCTGTAGGTCCGTAGGACGCGCCTGCATTTCTCACAACCGGCTGCATCGTTCAAAGGAGTGAGCATGATGAGCAAAAGGTGGTGCCTCTATGTTCTTGCGGTGGTGCTTGCCATCGCAGGCCTGGCCGTATTGAGCCGCCCCCAGGTCGCGCTTGCTGCAGGCCCATCGGGTGGAGAAGTCAGTGTCTACGTGTATCATGACGTGAACCAAGACGGCCTGTGGAGCTGGGGCGACGTGGCGCCGCCCAATATGAGGGGCGACCACAGCTGGCGGTGGGATTATCCCTGCACCCACTCCCGCAGCGCTTGCAGCGTGGCCGAGATCGGCCTGGTGGGAGCCGAGGTCATGCTGACGTACTATGGCGGGGAAACCCGTGTAGACAAGACCTTCCACGATGGCCCGGCCCAGTTCGGTCTGCCGGTCGGTACCCAGGTCGTCGGTGTCAGTTTCCTTGGTGCGGGGGACGGCAAGTCATGGAAGGTGACCAATGTGTCGCAGAAGACGGTCAACGCGCCAGCCGCGAGTCAATTCGCGTTCAACTTCCCTCTGCCGCCGGCCGGGCCCAACTCAACCACCGTCCTCTTGATCGGCGTGGCCCAGGATGGAGAGGGGCACTCCTCGGATTACGGCGCAGGGGGCCCTGTGGCACCTGCTGCATCGGTTCCGTCCGTGGCCGCTGGTGCGGACGCATGCCAGAAGCCTGGGGCGGTGGCCGTCTACGTCTATCACGACGTGAACGAGGACGGCATGTGGAGCTGGGGCGACGTGGCGCCGCCGAATATGAGGGGCGACCACGCCTGGAAATGGGACTATCCCTGCACGAAGCCTGGGAGCCCTTGTGAGCAGGCCGAGATCGGCGTCGTGGCCGCGGAGATCATGCTGACCTTCTACGGAGGCGAGAGCCGCACGGACAAGACCTTCCATGACGGCCCGGCCCAGTTCAGCCTGCCCCATGGGCAGCAGGTCATCGATGTGGAGGTTATTGGCACGCCAGGCGGCAAGCTAACCAAAGTGACCAACGTCTCACAGAAGACCGTCAATGAGCCCGCGGACCGCCAGTTCGCCTTCAATTTCCCTTTGCCACCCTCAGGGCCCAACTACATGAAGGTGCTCTTGATCGGTGTTGCGGAGGAAAGCGGAGAGGATTCCGGCTCTGATGCCGCAGCTCTCACATTATACACCGTTCAGCGTGGTGACACCCTAAACGGCATCGCCCAGGCATTTGGAACCACCGTGAGTGGGTTGGTTTCTGCCAACAACATCGCGGACGCTGACGTCATCCAGCCAGGCAAGATCATCATCATCCCATAGGGCCGGGCAAGGACCCCGGAATCGGAAGATCGGACTCATCCGGGGGCATCCGAAGCTCGGCGTGGTCGCAAGCAACGTCTGACGTCGGCTAGTCACCGACCAGACGAAGATATTAGTGGGCTGGTTCGTCCACTTCCTGTCGCCAGCGCGTTATGGACTTCACCACTGCCGCCGCGAACTCGCTAGGCGAGTAGCCCAGGCCTCGGGCTTCTTCAACGGCCGCGGCTGCAACGGATTCGAGCTTGCCCTGACGCTTCTTAGCGGCTTCATTCTCGTCACCGAACGGGACGAAGCTCCCCTTGCCTTGCTGTGTCACGATCACACCCTCGCGGTCTAGCTCACCGTAGGCCCGCGCAACAGTGTTGTAGTTCACCCCAAGATCTGTGGCCAAACTCCGAATGGTAGGGAGCTGCGCGCCCGCGTCCAACTGTCCTGCCGCAATGAGAGCGCGTACTTGCTCCTCAATCTGCGCGTAGATGGGCACTTTTGTCTGGGGATCGATCTCTATTATCATAGTGGGATAATGCGCTATCTATATAGTTCACTATAAGTATAGTACAAAAGGCCGGCGTTGTCAAGACGAAATGCCCCATTCTGATCGCCCATTCCGTCGTGCACACCCATCGTCATGTTGCAGGGAGGAGATCCGAGGAGACATCGCTCGTGTGATTCCTCTGCAGCTGGATGTCCGACATTGACTTTGGCGTGGGTTCAGCTATACTACTCGGCGCACAAGAACAGAAGGATGGGTTGGGACGATATCTCGCGGAGGTAGACCACCATGGACTTTGAGAGGATGGGCGCATTCTATCTGGGAAAGCTCTACGACGTCGCCGAGGATGAGCGGCTCAACCGTCTGCTGATGTATGATGCCCGCGACCTGACCACCCACGCGGTCTGTGTCGGGATGACGGGCAGCGGCAAGACAGGTCTTTGCATCGACCTCCTGGAGGAGGCGGCCATCGATAGGGTGCCCGCCATCATCATCGATCCCAAGGGCGACATGACGAATCTCCTCCTCTCGTTCCCCGATTTACGGCCTGAGGACTTCCGCCCGTGGATCAACCCCGATGACGCGCGGCGGAAAGGACTGTCCGAGGAGGGCTTTGCGGCTCAACAGGCAGAGCTGTGGCGAGATGGCCTGGGCGAGTGGGGCCAGAGCGGCGAGCGCATTCGTTTGCTGCGCGAAACGGCTGATTTCGCCATCTACACGCCAGGCAGCGACGCCGGCGTGCCTGTCTCCATCCTCCAGTCTTTCGCTGCACCCTCCCTGAGCTGGGATACCGACGCCGAGATGCTCCGCGAGCGGATTCAGGGTGCGGTCAGTGCCCTCTTGGGGCTCATCGGCCTGAAAGCCGACCCGGTACAGTCGCGTGAGCACATTCTCCTCTCCAATCTGTTTGAGCATTTCTGGCGGCAGGGCGAGGATCTGGACTTGCCGAAGTTGATACTGGCTATCCAGAAACCCCCTATCCGCAAGTTAGGGGTCTTTGACGTTGACACGTTCTTCCCGGAAGCTGATCGCTTCGAGCTGGCTATGCGCATCAATAGCATCATCGCTGCCCCGGCTTTCGAGAGTTGGCTCCACGGACAGCCCCTGGACGTCGGCGGCTTCCTCGCGACCCCGTCCGGGAAACCTCGTCACTCCATCTTCTATATCGCCCATCTGAGTGACGCAGAGCGCATGTTCTTCGTCACCATGCTCCTCAACCAAATCATCACCTGGATGCGTACCCAACCGGGGACGACCAGCTTACGGGCTCTTGTGTATATGGATGAGATCTTCGGCTTCTTCCCGCCGGTGGCGAATCCTCCGAGCAAACAGCCGATGCTCACCTTGTTGAAGCAAGCGCGGGCCTTCGGCGTCGGCGTGGTGCTGACGACGCAGAACCCGGTCGATCTGGACTACAAGGGACTCACTAACGCGGGGACGTGGTTCATCGGACGGCTCCAGACGGAGCGCGACAAAATGAGAGTGCTTGACGGCCTGGAGAGTGTCTCTTCCCAGGCCGGGGAAGCGTTAAATCGAGCCGAGTTGAGCCGCTTGATATCCGCGCTTGGAAAGCGGGTCTTTCTTCTGCACAACGTGCACGAGGAGGCCCCCGTGACCTTCCAGACCCGCTGGGCAATGAGCTACCTTCGTGGGCCGCTAACACGTCTTCAGCTGCGGAAGCTGACTGAGGGGCAGGAGCCCGACCTGCCCGCTTCCGCACCGTTGGACGAAACCCCCGCTGCGTCCCAGAAGTCGCCTAGGCCGGTTGAGACCGCCTCAGTCCGGGCCGATGCAGAGGAACCTGCCGGCGCGTCGGAGCCGGCTTACGCCACTGCGCCTCCATCCTTGTCGTCCCGCATCGACCAGGTCTACCTCCCCGTGCGGCGTGGCGGGTCGACGGCGGCGTTGGCGCTTGAACAGGATGTAGGTGGGGCGATCGAGATCCAGGGGCAGCAGCTGCTCTACGTGCCAGCGGTCCTTGGGATTGGAAGGCTGCACTTCGTCGACCGTACCCGGAATGTGAATGAGCGGGAGGACTTCGCGCTCCTCGCTGAGCCCCCCGGGGGAGCTCGCATGTTGACCTGGGAGAAGGCCCAGTCTCTCGACATCGCGCTCGGCGATCTGAGGCAGCGCGCCGAAGAGGAGGCCGTCTTCGATGAGCTGCCCGAATCGATCAACGAGAGCCCCGAGTTCACGTCCCTGCGCGATGATCTGTCAGACTATCTCTATCATAACAGCAGCGTGACACTCCTCCACAGCGCTGTCCTTGAGGCGTACTCCAGGCCTGGGGAGACTGAGCGCGAGTTCAGGATGCGCTTGCAGCAAATCGCCCGCGAGAGACGGGACGAGGAGATCGACGAGATCACCGAGCGCTATGATGGGAAGCTTAAGAGACTGGAGGACAGACTGCGGCGTGAGGAGGCCGACCTTGCTCAACGCGATGCCGATGTGTCTGCCAGGAAGCGCGAGACCCTCGTCTCCGTGGGGGAATCAGTCGTGGGAATGTTCCTTGGCAGGCGCTCCTACCGCATGGCATCGACGGCGTTGAGCAAGCAGCGTCAGGCGGCGAAGGCCAAACTCCAGCTCGAGGAAGCCAGGGATGATGTCGAGGCCCTTGAGGAAGACATTGAGGAGCTGGATGCCGAGCTTCAAGAGGAGGTGGAGGCCACCCGCGAGCGCTGGGAGAGTACCCTCACCGAACTGGAGGAATACGAGGTCAGACCGCGGCGAAAGGACGTGCAGATCAGCCTCTTCGGTCTGGCATGGACCCCGCATTGGAGGGTCACCTATCGAGACCGCAGCGGCTCGGCACATACTGAGCTGATCGAAGCCTTCTGAGCCGAGAGGGCTGCCGGGTGGGATCTGGGGTTGATGCCCGGACGCGGGTGCCCAGGACGGCAAGGTGATTCTGGCCTCAGACGCGGCGTGGTTCTTGACAGCCCTGTCTTGATAAGGGGTGAGCCCATTCGCGCGCCGTCACACCAGCGTGGGAACGGGGGAAGCAAATCAGCCTCAGAACCCGAGACGCTCGTGTCGCTCTGCAACTGCCTGACTGGCGCGAGATCCTCAACCCGCCAAGAGGCACTTCATTGCCACCGATGTGCAACGCCATGTCAGGGACAAGCACCTGCCGAACGGGTTTCTGAGCTGTCCGCCGGGACGGCTGCCAGGCGATTTGCACGAAGCGTGCGCCTATGAGCAGTAGTCGGAATTGCAGCACCGGGGCCGTTCCCGAAAGTCGGATGTGCGCTCCGGGTTGCTCGAGGTGCTGCGAGATCGACGCGCGCCACGAGCGGGGATGGCATCGTCGTTGTTTCGGGCCCGGTATCTGGTCAATCGGTGCTGGCGGCCCAGGTTCTCCTCCTCAAGGGCGCCACGGGACCTACTAGGTCGGCGCGTGGGAGAGGCTGCAATGGTAGCTAGCTGGCTCTGGGAACACCTGCTTCTCGCGACCGGGTTGATCGTCTTGGTCATCCTTGTCCTCGTCGCAGGACTCACCCTTGGCTGGAACAGCCCGCGGCCCCGAGGCCGTCCGGACTGGGAGGCCCAGATTCTACCCCGCCGTCTCGACGTCACGCCTAACTGCCCCTCTGTCGCGCTGTTCGACCAGAGGGGCAGCGATTTCGCCTTCGAGGGGCTCATCCAACCCACGAAGCTGCCCAAGTCTGCCCTCGTTGACTACGGCTTGATCTATCGGGCTCAGGACATCGACAACCACTATGCCTTCCTAATTGGTGCGGATGGCTACTACGCCGTGATGAAGGTGGAGGGCGGCCGGAGGACAGCTCTGGTACCGTGGCAGCAATTCCCCCATATCAGGCAAGGGCTGGAGAGGAACCGTCTCCTGGTGTCGTGTGCTGGCCCCGTATGCACCTTCCGGATCAATGATGAGTACGCCGTGACCGTCGAGGATGATCGCTGGGTCTCAGGGAATCTGGGTATTGGAGCGGAGAGCCCCGAAGGAGAAGCTGCGTTCACCTTGTTGTGGGCCCAACTCTGGTTGCGCGACGATTGACGCCCCACGAACGGGCCGAACCGTGACCGGGGGGGGACCCTGGCTTACGTCAGCGGCTTACCTTGAGCCATCCCGTGGCAGGGCGTTGTGGTCACAGGAGGGAACCCCGCGCCAACTCCTGCACCGCGCGCGGGAGCGGGGAGTCGGGGCTCATGATCGCCAACGGTGTTCCGCGGCCGAGTGCCTTGGCTTGCTCCGGGTCGAAGGGCACGATGCCCTCGAGACGGCGGTTCAGGACCCGCTCGACGGTGTTTGTCGAGATCTGATGCGCTGTCGTCACGTGGTTCAAAATCAGCGTTATCTTCGCGGACGGTTCCCTCAGAGCTCGAAGCGTGCCCAGGGTCGTCTGAATCGAAGCCGAATCAGGGCAAACGACGAGCCAGATAGCGTTCGCCGCCTCCATCGCCGCTGAGGCAGCACCGTTCATCGTGGACGGAGCGTCGACGATGACGAGTTGGAAGCGCCGGCGGATCGTCTCCAACAAAGCCGAGGTGGCGGGGCGCGACAGCTCATCCTCCAGAAGCGGCACCATCGGCGATGCCAGGACATGGAGAGCCGGCACAGGTTGAAGCAGGAGAGGCTCTACCCTGTCAAGATCGACGGTTTCCCCTTGTAGGAGGGCTGTCCAATCCGGCTCAGGGCGGCAGCCAAATTGCAGTGCTGCGTGACCGGACGAGGAGCACAGGTCCACCAGGCATACCTCGCCGCTTCCAAGCCGCGCCATCGTCGCGCCCAAGTTGGCCGCCAGCGTGGTGACGCCGACGCCGCCCTTCAGGCTCCCTATCACGACCACGGACGACTCGTTTTCCTTCGAGCGCCTCTTCAGCAGGCTGTCGATATGGTCAAGCAGAGTCGCCATCGACACCGGCTTCGGGATGTGCTCATCGGCTCCAGCACGGAGGGCTGCCTCGCGATCGACTGCCTGACCGCGTGCGGTGAGAACGAGTATCGGCATCAACGCCGTCTCAGGATGCTCGCGGAGACGGCGGCAGATCTCATACCCGGTCATGCCGGGCATCATCACGTCGACAATGGCCATGTCAGGTGGATCCCGGCGGGCCCTAGTCAGCGCATCCTCCCCGTCGGCGCAGAGGACGGCCTCGTGCTCTCGACGTCCCTCCACCAACAGCTTAATCAGTTCAAGGAGATCGGGATCGTCGTCGACGACAAGTATCCTAGCCACGGGATGGTTCCTCCTCCTTGCAGAGGGCCTCGATCTGGGCCCTGTTCACCAGGATGATGCCGCCGGCGAACCTTATTCCTGGCTGGGCTGAGAGTCTCATCTCGGCATCGATAACTGGGACGAAAGCATCCCCACCTGCGAGGGCAGCTCGCAGATCTCCTTTCCCCGGCAGACGTAGATAGCCGCGAATCTGGAACGAGGGGACGATGAGGAATGCTCTCTGGACGTGAGAGCCGGTGTAGCTGCCGTAGGTATACTTCCGCGACAGCCCGTCCTCCTCGCAAGCGACGACAGCGGCTACGATTCTGCCCTTGCGGACGATTGCCTCGACGTGGCTGGCGACGATGTCGCCGGGGTGCTCCGCGTCCGAGACATACACGTCCTCCAGACAGAGGAAAGATGAGGTGCGGTCGTCCAGTTGGTCAGCTAGCTTCCGGGATCTGACGTCGAGGCAGCCGGATATGCGGTAGTTCTCAGTGAAAAAGTCCGCCGCCAATTTGCCGGAACGTGCTCTATCGCGCACCGAGGGCCCCCTTCCACGACAACGCGTGGCGTCTTCCGCTTTCCGCCGCGGCCTATGTATCACCGCCAGGCAAACGGATACCTACTGAGCAGGAAAGGTTAGGAGGGCGCACCCTCTACGATCTTGATGCCGGCACTTGCGCCCAGACGATTAGCTCCGGCGTTCACCATCCCCATCGCTTCGTCGTAACTGTGGATGCCGCCGGCTGCCTTGACACCCAGACGCGGCCCAACGGTCTCCCGCATGAGGCGCACGTCATCGATCTTGGCGCCCTCCGCGGCGAACCCAGTCGATGTCTTGACGAAGTTGGCGTCGGCCTCCCGGGCCAGCCTGCAGGCCAGCGCTTTCTCCTCGTCCGTCAGCAGGGCGGTCTCAATGATCACCTTCACCAGCCCCCCACCTTCGTGAACCACGTCCACGACGGCGGAGATGTCGTCTCTGACGATGTCACGCTGACCCGCCTTCAAAGCTCCTATGCGGAGCACCATGTCGATCTCCGTGGCCCCGTCCTCAAGAGCCTGCTCAGCCTCGCAGACCTTGGCCGTGGTCGTCGTCGCCCCCAGAGGGAACCCGACGACTGTGCAAACAGCGATATCGGTCTCAGCCAGTTTAGCTGCTGCCAGGGGTACGTAGCTCGGGTTGAGGCATACCGAGGCAAAGTGGTAACGGATCGCGTCGTCGCACAGCTGCTCGATCTCCGCGGGCACGGCATCAGGCTTAAGCATAGTGTGGTCAATCAGGCGAGCGAGATCCTCACGCTTCATGGCTCCTCCTTCTGGACTACTTTGGTGTCGTCACATGGGCTCCGCCCACGTAGGCGACTCGTCAGCTGGGTGCATCGGGAACCAGGACTTGACCAAGCCTGGCCGCAGCATCGGGCTTCTGTTCTCGTCGACAATTCGTTATTGCTTAGGGATCCGAATCTGGATGTCGCGATTCGGATTCAGACCTCGATTGCGGGGCAGCGCTCACCGTGGACGGGCGGGTTCCGGGAACGCGTGATGGTTCACCAAACCCCAATCTTCAGGTGGCCAGTAGCAGAGCCATGCCTTGCCCACGAGGTTCTCCCGGGGTAGCGTCCCCCACATATGGGAATCGCTGGAATTACCGCGGTTGTCGCCAAGCACGAAAAACTGGTCATTCCCGAGCTCCCACGAGCCCGAGTATGCCCCTTGGTTAACCACGTAGGGTTCCTGAAGGGGCACGCCGTCCACCAGTACCTCGCCACCACGAATCCGCAGCTGCTCACCAGGCAGGCCAACGATGCGCTTGATGTAGTCGTCAGATGTGCCGTTGGGAGGGTGAAAGACGACAATATCCCCACGCCGTGGCGTGCTCACCCAGTAGGAGAGCTTGCTGATCACAAGGTACTGACCATCCTGAAGCGTCGGCTCCATGCTAGATCCTCGAACCTGGAAACGCCCCGTCAGTGTGTTGAGTACCAGGAAGACGATCAACGTGAGGAGCACGGTCTCGACGATCTCCCGCAGGATCGACTTTCCGCCAAAGGCCTGGGAAAGAGAAAACGGCTGTGTGTCCGATGTGTCGAGGGCCACCGGTTGAGAGAGCCTGGGGGGGTGATCCTCGAGTCGTTCGTCACTGGTTTCTGTCATTGCGATATGCATTATAGTACAGAGCAGCAAAGCAAACAAGCCTCCAGACTCAGATGTCTCGAGAGTGCAGCAAACACGCGGCTGGCATGCGTTGCCCGTGGCCTGTGCGACTGTGTTGGTGGCGGGAAGTCGGCTGCATAGCGTGGGTGTCTTTCATCCTGTCTGGAGGTCCCGTCCCCATCCGGACCGTTCGAGGCGGGAAAGACGAAAGCCGTTAGCGCACCCGAATGAATGCGGCATCTGGACAAGGACAGCCGGAGCAGGTATACTAAAGGATTGTTGACGTTGCAGCAGGAGGATGACCGTGGCGCGCTCTGGACTATTCCATCGCACACTCATGACGCTATGGCCGCTGAGTCGCCTGGCCTATTGGTTGGGCAATCGACGCATGCTCAGGCCGCTGTCCCACGTATTCTTTCGAGCGATGGACAGTGAAGCGATCATCATTCCCGTGCACGAGACCATCGCCAACCCCGAGAGTGTTGTTCTACCGTATCCGGTGCTTGGATCTCTCGTCAGGTCGACAGAGACGCGGTTCTTGATGAATCACTGCATGTGTCGACGAGGCGAGAACTGCCAGACCTATCCGCAGGACTTTGGATGTCTTTACCTCGGTGAGGGCTCAACCAGAATAGCCCCATCGATGGGACGCCTCGTCGATGAAGAGGAGGCCATCGCGCACATCAAACGGGGGATGGACCTCGGGCTCATTCCCCTCGTGGTTCATACGCCCTTCGACGCCCTTGCTCTGGGGATTCCGTATCGTCGGATGCTCGGCATCTGCTTCTGCTGCGACTGTTGCTGCACCGTTCGTCAGGGCCTACGCATCGGCCCGCCGGCCTTCTGGGACATCGTGGTTCGCTTGCCTGGCTTGGCCGTCGAGGTCAATGGAGCCTGCACGGGGTGTGGGGCATGCCTGGACGCGTGCTATGTGCACGCGGTTTCGCTCACGAACGGTCGAGCGTACATCGATGAGGATCTCTGCAAGGGGTGCGGTCGCTGCCTGGTGGTCTGCCCGACCGCGGCCATTGCGCTTCGGATGGATGAGCGTGTCGACCCGATGGGGAAGTTGATGCAGCGCATCACGCGAAGAACGGACCTGGGTGTGGTGGACGAGGCGCTTTCGGTAGATTGCCGATAGGGAGCGAGAGCTTGGACTTCATCATCTTCGACCTCGACAATACGCTCTATCACCGGGGGAGCGGGGTTATGGAGGAGATCGGACGCCGCATCCAGGTCTGGTTGTGCCAGGAGCTTGATCTCTCCTGGGACGAGGCGACAGCCCTCCGCCGGGACTACCTCCATCAGCATGGGACGACTATGGGGGGGCTGATGGCGCAGCACGCAGTCGATATTCCCAACTACCTGACCTTCGTGCACGACATACCTATTCGGGAGTACTTGCAGCCGAACCAGGCCCTCCGGGAAATGCTGGACCGGATTCCTCTCCGAAAAGCGATCTACACCAATGCTACCTCTGCTCATGCACGCCGCGTGCTTCAGGCCCTGGGCATCCGGAGGGCATTCGAACATATCGTGGGTATCGAGGAAGTGGGTTTGCACAACAAGTTCAACCGCCGCGCCTACGAACGCATGCTCGCACTCCTCGGCGTGGATGGTGAAGCGTGTGTCATGGTCGAGGATTCACCACGTAACCTGCCTCCTGCCAAGGCCGTCGGTATGACCACGATCCTTCTTGATGGTGGACCCGAGGGCCCGGCACGACATGAATTCGAACGGGCCGTAGATTTCGTGGTCGAGGATATCCTGGCCGTCGAGCAAGTCGTCCACCGAATTCTTGCTGAGGACGGCGACCGCTCCGAACCGCCTGCACGTGACGGGGTCCCCTTTCCAGGAACGTGACCTCGCTTCAGTGCCTGCCCAAGACATTCCGGGTGCGCTCTGCCCGGAAGCCGCTGCGTTGAGGCTCGGACAGCGGGCGCTAAGTACCGGATGAGTCATCCTGGTCGGCCCGGCAAAGAGCTACCGCTAGCCGGCTATCTCGGGAAGCTGGCACAGGTCGTCATTCCTTACGCCAGCCTGGCTACGTTGGGTCTCAGCGTCGGCTTTCGGGGTGTGGCTTGGCCGTCCATCCGGGCTACCTTCGGTCTTCCCCTGGACGCCGTGGGGGTGTGGCTCATGACGGCGACCCTGGGATCCATCCTCTCAAGCTTCAGTGCAGGCTACATTGCGTCCCTCATCGGCGTAGGCCCTTTGCTGGCCATAAGCACAAGCGGGGTGGCCCTTGGACTGCTTGCCTACAGCCTGACGCCGTCCTGGTGGCTGATGGTGCTGACCGGCCTACTGAGCGGTCTGGGCAGCGGTGCCGCGCACGTTGGCCTGAACGCCCACTTCGCAGCCCACCTCGGTGCCCGGGCCCTGAACTGGCTTCACGCCTGCTTTGGGTTGGGAGCGAGCCTCGGGCCTCTCATCATGACGTCTATCTTGAGGGCCGGCTTCTCCTGGCGATGGGGCTACGGTGCCGCCGGTGCGTGGATGATGGTACTCGCCGCGGGTTTTGCGCTTTCGGTGAATCGCTGGACCGGGTCCACGGAGGAGGCCCGGCGGGATCCGGGCCATCTCAGCGGTACGAGAAGCGTGACGGAGACGCTCCAGCTCCCCACCGTTTGGTTAAGCATATGTGTCTTCTTCGCGTACACCGGCGTGGAGTCGACGGCAGGGCAGTGGGTGTATAGTCTCTTCATCGACGCGCGCTCGGTGTCCGAGGCCGTTGCAGGGCTCTGGATGACGGTCTATTGGGGTGGCCTTGCGGGGGGCAGAGTGTTGCTCGGACTGCTGGCGGACCGCGTGGGCACCATTTCCCTTCTACGCGTCTGCATGATCGGGGTCACCCTGGGTGCCGGGCTCCTGTGGTGGCACCCGAGCGACTTGATAAGCTTCTTGGGCCTGGCTCTGATGGGATTGGCCCAGGGCCCGATCTTCCCCTCGCTGGTCTCGGTGACGCCGCGCAGGGTCTCCATTGGCCATGTGGATAACCTCATAGGCTTTCAAGTCGCTTCGGCAAGCCTCGGGGCAGCCGCGCTCTCCAGTGGAGCCGGCGTTCTGGCGAGCGGGCTGACGCTTGAGGTCGTTGCTCCTTTCTTGGTCGGCTGGGCTGCCACGGTGGTGATCCTTCACGAGCTGATGCTCCGGCAGGTGCGGAGGAAATCGCCACGCCGACCCGCTGACTGACGCTGCATCCCCGATACTCCTTCGTCCTGCCTGGGCTTTGGAAAAGGTCGCTCACGTCAAGAGCCAGCGTCGACTACGCTTGAGATGTCCTCCCAGGAAAGCAAGTCTTGCTAACCAGCAAATCCTTGACGCTGGGCCCCTACTGTGCTATAATAGGTGCGGCTTGCGGAAAAATCCCCGCCATCAAAGGCGGATACAGTGTGACGCAGCTTTACAATTCATGATGCTTACTTTTGATGTCTCTACCCTTCTCAAGGCCCCACTCGGCAAGTCGATCACCCTGGACATCGACACCGGGCCCAAGGTGCTGGATGACTTAAAGGTCGACTACCTCCGTGGCTCTGTTCACGTCCTTCGAGTTGAGGAAGGGCTCTTCGTCGAAGGTACGCTGGAAACTCAACTCAGACTTGAGTGCGTCCGTTGTCTCGACCCCTTCGCTTTCCCCGCCACGTTAGAACTCGCTGAGCTGTTTCGGATGCGAAGTTCCGATGCAGAACCTGATGCGGTTTATGCTGTCACAGAGGATGGCGAGATCGATCTGGGCCCACTGATCCGCGAACACACGTGGCTCGCCATCCCGATGAAGCACCTCTGCGATCCTGAGTGCAGAGGTTTTTGTCCTCATTGTGGCGTGAATCTCAATGCTGACACGTGTGACTGTGAGGAGACCCACGTCGACCCGCGACTGGCGCCGCTCAAGGAGCTTCTGTGATCAGAGGATAGTCTATGGACATCATTGATGAACTGGTAGAGAAGGGCGAGGACCAGGGCTTTTTGACCTTGGCCAACATCTTGGAGACACTGCCAGACGCTGAGGATGAGCCAGGACAACTTGATGATGTTTTTGTTTTGATGCAGGAAGCTGGGATCGACATCTACGAGGATGAGTATCAGGCGAAGGATCAGGCCGATTCCGAGGATGACGACCTTGAGGACGGGCCGGAAGCCGCCGACCTGAGCAGGATCTCCACCAATGACACTGTGGGTCTCTATCTCAAGGAGATGTCTCAGGTCCCTCTTCTGGAGACCGAGGAGGAGGTACGCCTCGCCAAAGCCATCGAGGCAGGGCGGGAGGCACGGGATATTCTCGGCAAGAACGGGGCCAATCGGGCGGAGCGAATGCGCCTGGAGAGAGAGATCCGCGAAGGACTGGTTGCGCGGGAGCATCTGATCAAGGCGAACACCCGGCTGGTCGTAAGCATAGCCAAGAAGTACATGGGTCGAGGCGTGCCTTTCTTGGACCTGATCCAGGAGGGCAACCTGGGGCTCATGAAGGCGGTGAAGAAATTCGACTACACTCGGGGCTATCGGTTCAGTACCTATGCAACGTGGTGGATCCGCCAGACCATTACCCGTTCCATCGCTGATCAAGGACGGACGATCCGGGTGCCCGTCCACATGTCGGATCGCATTCGGCGACTCTACAAGACTGCCCGAAAGCTGGAGCAAGAGTGTGGGCGCCAGCCGACGCCCGAGGAAATTGCGGCGGAGATGGATATTGAGGCGCACAAGGTGCGTTGGATGCTGCGGGTGTCGTGGCGTCCGATGAGCCTTGAGCGGCCTGTAGGTGATGACGGTGAGAGTGATGAACTGGGTAGTTTCATTGAGGACAAGACGACGCCGATGCCCACCGAGAATGCGTCGCACCGTCTCCTGGCCGAGAAAATCCAGGAGATGCTGACCACGCTGAGCCCCCGGGAGGCCAAGATCCTCCGGCTGCGCTTTGGGTTGACGGATGGTTGTAGTCACACGTTGGAGGAGGTCGGGCAGAGATTTGGCCTGACCCGCGAGCGGATTCGTCAGATTGAGGGGAAGGCTCTCCGGCGGCTCCGTCATCCGCGCCGCAGTCGAGAGCTCCAGGACTATCTATAAACCGATGCCCAATCACGATAGAAGCCTTAGGATGATGTGCAGCTTGCCGCGGTGGGCCGGGCGGGGGGTCCCTGGCCCGCGCTAGGTCTGATGCTCGTCTCTGGCCCACGGCATAAACCGCCAGCCCTCCGGCTGGCGGTCTTTTTTTTGGTGTGTCAGGGGGTGTTTCGCGACGGGAATCCCTGCATGCTGACGTCTCATGTAGCGATACGTGACGCCGCAAGAGATCAGCGTGCGACGTACTATGGGCTCTACCGAAAGAAGCTTTCGGAGACCAGGTGCCTGGCACTTCAACGGCGTCTTCGACAAATGCCAGGCACCGTGAGCACCCTTTTTTCAGGAGAGCCGCCATTACATTGTGACACGTCGTCACATTGTGACACGTCATACACTGTGCTAAAATTGGACGTCATCGAAAACAACGCAAGGAGGAGTCGTCATGTCTGAACCCATTCTCGTCGCCATCGCCTGGCCGTACGCCAGCGCCAAGATCCACGTGGGAAACGTCACCGGATCCCACCTACCCGGCGACATCTTCGCCCGCTATCAACGCATGGTCGGAAATCGAGTGCTCATGGTATCCGGATCCGACTCTCACGGCACACCGATCACGGTCCGCGCCGAGTCGCAGGGTAAATCACCACGCGAGGTTTTCGAGGGATTCCATCAACAGTTCCTGGAGCTTTTTCAGCGCCTCGGCATCACCTACGATCTGTTCACGCACACGGACACGGAGAACCACCACCAGGTCTCGCAGGATTTCTTCCGTGCTCTTCTTGACCACGGCTATCTCTACGAGGAAACCCAGGAGCAGATGTTCTCCGAGGCTCAGGGCCGTTTCCTACCTGACCGCTACGTGGAGGGAACGTGCCCTAACTGCGGCTACGAGTCCGCTCGGGGCGACCAGTGTGATAACTGCAACAAGCTCCTCGATCCGGGTGACCTGATCGATCCTCGCAGCGCTCTGGATGGCAGCACACCCGTGCTTCGCGAGACCGTGCACTACTTTCTCGACTTGCCTCAGCTAGCCCGAGAGGGCCTCTCCCAGTGGCTGGCTCTGAACAAGGATCACTGGCGACCGACCGTGATCAATTTCGCCCGGAACTACGTCAACGAGGGGCTGAAGGGGCGTCCCATCACCCGCGACCTGGAGTGGGGCATCGAGGTCCCCTTGGAGGGTTGGGAGAAGAAGTGCCTCTACGTCTGGTTCGAGGCCGTGATCGGCTACTTCTCGGCGAGCGTGGAATGGGCGCACAACCACGATCAGCCTGAGGCCTGGAAGGATTGGTGGTACGACTATCAGGCAAGGACCTTCTACTTCATTGGGAAGGACAATATCCCTTTCCATGCTGTCATATGGCCCGCAGAGCTCATGGGCGTCAAACAGCTCTATGAGGACGACGCCTCCAGGGTCCTCAATCTGCCCTACGATGTGCCAGCCAACGAATATATGAATCTCGAGGGCCGCGGCATGTCCGGCAGCCGAAACTGGGCGGTCTGGGCGGACGAGGCCGTGGAACGGTACGGCGCGGATGCCGTACGGTACTATCTAACCGTTGCCATGCCGGAGACACGCGACAGCTACTGGACCTGGGAAGAGTTCGTGCATCGGAACAACAAGGAGCTCGTCGGCACGTGGGGGAACCTGGCCCACCGGGCGCTGACCTTCGCGTATCCACGATTCGATGGCCGAGTGCCGACCCCGGGCGACCTGGACGAGGTGGACGCTGCACTCCTGGCGAAGGTTGACGATGCCTTTGATCGAGTGGGCGAGCACCTGGACGGCTGCCATTTCAGGGCGGCGATCGGGGAAGCGATGGAGCTTGCTCGCGAGGCCAATCGATACCTGGAGGAGAAAGGCCCGTGGTTCCAGATCAAGGAGGATCGCGAGGCTGCCGGTACGACCATCTACGTTGTCCTCAAGGCCATCGATTCCTTGAATACGCTGTTTGCTCCTTTCCTTCCCTTTTCCTCCCAGCGGCTGCATCGCTACCTTGGCTATGATGACCAGCTCTTCGGGCAACAGTACACGCAGACCTTCGAGGAGCCGGGCGGGCGGGTCCACGAGGCCCTATGCTACGATAGCAGCCAGGCTGCGGGCGAGTGGAAGCCCAGCCAGCTCCAGCCAGGGCAGGTGCTGCGAGAGCCGGATCCCCTCTTCGAATCCCTGGAGGAGGAGGTCATAGAGGAGGAGCGAGCACGCCTGGGAAAGTGACTGCCACTGCCACGCTCCTGACCTGCCTCAGGAGCTTGCCAGAAAGGTGGTGACTCACCTTGACGTGAGAGCGCACCAGCAGTGGCAGAATGAGAGCATACTAAGAACCTAGCATGGAATGGAGGAGCTATGACTGAGGCCTTGATCGAGACGATCCTTGCGCGACGAAGCATCCGTAAGTACACCGCGGAACCCGTGAGCGAGGAGAGCATCCAGACGCTCTTGGAGGCCGCCATGGCGGCACCATCGGCATCCAATCGCAAGCCGTGGCAGTTTGTCGTGGTCACCGAAAGGGAGACGCTCGATGAGCTCGCAGAGACTCACCCGCACGGTAAGATGCTGTCGGGTGCGCCGCTTGGAATCGCCGTTTGCGGCGATCTGACCGAGATGGAGCGTTACTGGGTCCAGGACTGCTCGGCTGCGACGGAGAACATGCTTCTCGCCGTGACGGCCCTGGGTTTGGGCGCTGTCTGGCTTGGCGTCTATCCTGGGGACGAGCGCGTGGAAGCCGTGCGCCGGATCCTGGATCTGCCCGAGCATATCACGCCTCTGAACGTCGTATCGATCGGGCACCCGGCGGAGGAGAAGGAACCGAGGACGCAGTTTGACGGGGAACGGGTTCATCGGGAGACCTGGTAGAGGGTTGCAGGGCGGAACGCGGGGCATCGCTGTAAGGTGAGGCGTTAGGACCCGTCTCGCCCATAGTCCACGGAGTGTGTAAGTACATGGATGTGCGGCGTTTTCTAAACTGGGCAAGGGAAGAGGGTCAGTTGGTGGAAGTGGGCGCCCCCGTGGATCCCGATCTCGAGTTGGCGCGCGTCATGGATCCGCTGGACGGGGAGCCGGTCCTCTTCCACAACCTGGACGGGCATCCGGGATGGCGCGCAGTTTCCGGAATGTGCGCGCAGCGGGGGACATTTGCGGTGGCCCTGGGCTGCACCGTGCCCGGGTTGATCGCACGGATGAATGAGGCACTACGGCATCCCGTCGCCCCTCCGGTTCACGACCAGGGTGTATGTCAAGCGGTGTCGGTTCCCCCGAACCTGACTCGGCTCCCTATCCCCCGCTACCACCCGGCCGATGGCGGACCCTACGTAACGGCCGGTGTGACGATTGTGCGGGACCCGGACTTCGGCCGGAATGTCTCCTTCCACCGCTTGATGCTCCTCGACGATACCCATTTCTCTGTTCGCATCGTCGAGGGGCGCGGCACGCACACAGCCTTCACGAAGGTGGGACCTGGTCTCCCCGTCGCCATCGCGGTCGGGGCCCCGATTCAGGTCTTGCTGGCCGCGGCCATGAGCCCACGGAAAGGCGTTGACGAGTTGAGCGTCGCCCACGCCCTTGCCCCCACCCCGTTGGTGCGCTGCCAGACGGTCCCTCTGGAGGTGCCGGCCGACGCGGAGTTGATTCTGGAGGGGCGCATCACCGGGGACGTAGCCGGCGAGGGGCCGTTCCCAGACCTGACTGGAACGATGGATCACGTACGGGATCAGCCGGTCATTGAGATCGAGCACATCACCCACCGGCCTGACCCCATCTTCCACGCGCTTCTCCCCAGTGGGATGGAGCACAAGAACTTGATGGGAATGCCCCGCGAACCGACGATGTTCGCCGCCGTGAATGAGGTCTGCCGCTGCACCGGAGCCTACGTGACGCCAGGCGGTATGTCCTGGCTCCATGCCGTGGTGCAGATCGACAAACAAGACGAGGTGGACGGACGGCGCGCCATCGAGGCAGCCTTCCGAGGACACGGTTCGCTCAAGCACGTCGTGGTCGTCGACCAGGATGTGGATCCTTACGATGTAGCCGATGTCGAGTGGGCCATCGCAACTCGCTTCCAGGCGGATCGAGATCTGGTCATCCTCTCTGATCAGCCAGGCAGCAGCCTCGACCCTTCGGGAAAGCAGGTACCGGGAGAGAAATCGCGCACGGCCAAGATGGGACTGGATGCCACGGCCCCCCTCGGCACGTCCAGGAAGGAGTATGAGCGGGTTGCTTACCGTCCCGTTGACCTCAGGCGCTATGGGCTCCGGCGCTGAGATCACTTGTGCAACAATGTCTTTCACGGTAACATGTTTAAGGTAGGATAGTATTGCCGCACCGAGAGAGTCATCCGATACCGGCTGACTCTGTGGATCCAAAGGCCGCGATAGCGCAAGGAGCATGCCATGAACATCATCAAAGTCGCGTCCGACTCTCGCTCCACCGCGGTGGCGGGTGCCATTGCGGGCGTGATGCGGGAACAGGACTCCGTAGATGTGCAGGCCATCGGTGCCGGGGCGGTCAATCAAGCGGTCAAGGCTGTAGCTATCGCACGTGGGTACCTGGAGTTGGACGGAATCGACATCGTGTGCATTCCCTCCTTCGTTGAGGTATCTATCGAAGGTCAAGAGAGAACGGCTGTGCGGTTGGGCGTTGAGCGTCGCAACGACGAAGGTATATCTCCGGCTGAGGAGCTGGAGGAGGAACCAGAGCCAGAATCCGAGGTACCTGGTCCCCAGTACTGAGAAGTCGTTCGGCGTCCATGGATCGCGCGGCTCAACGGCGATCGAGGCAAGCCGGTTGGTGGTATTTGGCAGATTGCTCTGCTACGTAGAGCAATCTGTCATTTCCTCTGCAAACCTGCGAACCCTCGCTCTTTCTATCCTCCCATTTAGACAGGCCATGGACGCCGGTCCGGCACGAGAGACGGAGGGAGGCTACGTCCCCTTCCTGACCGCGTGCATTTGGCAATCAGGGCAAAACACCTATAATCTACGCCGTCATAGGCTGGCTATCCGCCCGTGAGGCCGAAGTTGAGCGAGACAGGTTGAACTGCGGACAGGGTCACTGCGGGACTGCAAAATGGACGACCATATCGAGCGTGAGGACGACGCTAGGGCAAGATGCTAGAGACACTCAAGCAAATCGAAGCAAGGTATGAAGAGCTGATGGAGTTGATGGCCGACCCGGAAGTCGTGCAGGATCACCTGCGCGTTGCCGAGCTGGCCAAGGAGCGCGCTGAGCTGGAGGACGTGGTCACTGCCTACCGTGCGTTCAAGGCGACATCCGAGGAACTCGACGACACAATCGAGCTGCTCGAGGACGACATCGGCCCAGAATTGCGCGAGCTTGCCGAGATGGAGGTGGCAGAGCTCGAGGAGCGCAAGCAGGCGCTTCACGACAACCTGCAGCGGCTGCTCATTCCGAAGGACCCACGGGATGTCAAGGACGTGATCGTCGAGATTCGGGCTGGAGCGGGCGGCGACGAGGCCGGCCTGTTCGCCGCTGATCTCTATCGTATGTATACTCGCTACGCGGAACAGAGGGGCTGGAAGACGGAGATCCTCAGCACGCATCCGACCGGGATCGGGGGATTCAAGGAGGTTGTGTTCGACGTGAAAGGGCGCGGCGCCTTTTCGCATTTCAAATTTGAGAGCGGCGTCCATCGCGTGCAGCGCGTGCCCATCACGGAGTCCTCTGGGCGAATTCATACCTCGACAGTGACGGTGGCGGTGCTACCGGAGATGACCGACGTCGAGGTCGAGTTAAAACCCGAGGATATCGAGATGGAGGCCTATCGGGCCTCCGGGCCGGGTGGACAGCACATGCAGAAGAACGCCACCGCCATTCGCTTGATCCACAAACCCTCCGGCATGACCGTGGCCTGCGAGTCAGAGCGTTCTCAGACGAAGAACAAGCGGCGCGCTCTCTCGATCCTGCGCTCTCGGCTCTATGAGGAGAAGCTCCAGAAACAGCGGAAGAAGCGTGCCCGGGCGCGGCGTCTGCAGGTAGGTACCGGCGACCGCAGCGAGAAGATCCGCACGTACAACTTTCCCCAGAACCGGATCACGGATCACCGCATCAATTTGACGCTTCACCAGCTGTCCAATGTGCTGGATGGAGACCTGGAGCCGTTTGTTGAGGCGCTGCGTGCGGAGGAGCAGAAGGAGCAGTTAGAGGCCATTGGCGAGGGAAACGAACTCTAGCATCACCGCCAGCTGAAGCGCCCATCGTCGCCGGACAACGGGCCGTGACTCCGACTGTGGCATGGCCGGACCAATCTGTGATAACAACATACAGGACAGAAGCGGCAACCCAGGAGACAAGAGCCGCCGAGACGGAACCAGTTCCGAGTAGGCAATTCCCCCCATCGACCGTAGGCCGCGCCCTCCAAGAAGCGTCGATCCATCTGCGCACCGTCTCGGAGACCCCCCGCGTGGAAGCCGAGA
>Ga0180432_10003633_pt1 | contig 21782 bp, 16 predicted proteins | sample SS_ome_10_FD_132414 | JGI IMG/M metagenome (GOLD analysis project Ga0180432, IMG submission 132414) | Hypersaline lake sediment archaeal communities from the Salton Sea, California, USA - SS_1_MS_2 metaG | ecosystem: Environmental > Aquatic > Non-marine Saline and Alkaline > Hypersaline >...
GAAATACCTCGACATCCTGACCGAGCTCGCCAAGCTGAACTCGGCCGTCGCCCTCCTCTCGTGGGACGAGGAGACCCACATGCCGAAGAAGGGCCTCGACCTTCGCGCCGAGACGGTCGGGAAGCTGTCCCGGATGGCGTTCGAGCTCTCGACCAGCGACGAGCTCGGCCGGTGCATCGAGGGGCTGGAGGGGCGCGAAGACCTCTCCGAGAAGGAGACCGCGTCCGTCCGCGTCGTCGGGAAGGAGTACCGGCGGCACAAGGCGGTCCCGCCCTCCCTGTTCGAGGAGTTCACGATCGCCCAGTCGAAGAGCCAGGCCGCCTGGGCCGAGGCGAAGGAGGCGTCGGACTTCGAGGCGTTCCGGCCGCATCTGGAGAAGATGGTCGACTACGTCCGGCGGTTCGCCGAGCTGTACGGGTACGAGGAATCCCCGTACGACGCGCTCCTCGATCGCTACGAGCCGGGGATGACGAGCTCTCGGCTTCGCGCGATCATCGAGCCGCTCCGCGAGCGGCTCGTCCCGTTCCTCGACCGGCTCGTCGACGGAACGTCGCCGGACGGCTCGGTCCTCGAAGGCCGATTCCCGGTCGACGCGCAGCGAGCCATGGCGCGCACCGTCCTCGAGCGGATCGGGTACGACTTCGATGCCGGGGCCCTCGACGACACGGTGCATCCGTTCACGACGCAGATCGCCCCGGGCGACGTCCGCGTCACCAATCGCTACCTGGAGACGAACCCACTCTCCGGGCTGTTCGGTGCGCTCCACGAGGGCGGGCACGCGCTCTACGGCCAGGGGATGGACGACGACCTCTACACGCTCCAACTAACCGACGGCGCGTCGTACGGCTTCCACGAGTCACAGTCGCGGCTGATCGAGAACCAGATCGGGCGGAGCAAGCCGTTCTGGACGTTCTTCCGGCCGATCCTCCTCGACGCGTTCCCCTCGCTCGACGGGGTCTCCGTCGACGCGCTGCACCGTGCCGCGAACCGCGTCTCCCGTTCGCTGATCCGCGTCGAAGCGGACGAAGTGACCTACAACCTCCACATCATGCTTCGCTTCGAGCTGGAGACGAAGCTGCTCGACGGTTCGATCCGCGTCGCCGATCTTCCGGCCCTGTGGAACGACGCGATGGATCGCTACGTCGGGGCGTCGCCGACCGACGACGCCGAAGGCGTCCTGCAGGACGTGCACTGGTCGAGCGGGATGATCGGGTACTTCCCGTCCTACATGCTCGGGAACCTGTACGCCGCCCAGATCGCGACCGCGCTTCGAGAGGAGATCCCGTCGCTCGACGAACAGGTCGCCGGCGGCGACTTCGCGCCTCTCCTCGCCTGGCTGCGCGAGAAGATCCACCGTTTCGGCGCAGTCTACGAGCCGCACGAGCTGATCGACCGGATCACCGGGGGACCGTTGAGCCCCGAGCCGTTCCTCGCCTACGTCACGGAGAAGTACTCCGAGATCTACGGTCTTTAGCCGGCGGCCTACGCGGAGGGCTTCCGCCGCCGGATCCTCCGACGCGGCTTCCTCGAGCGACTCTGCCCCTTCCGGGCCGAGATCGGCATCGTCGACTCGGCGGCCTTCGGTCGGCACATCGCCGCCAGGGCGTCGTGGATCGTCTCCGTCTGGTACTCGCGCGTCCTCTGCGTGACCGGCACGTAGTCGAACGGCTCGCCGCGCAGCTGGTGGACCCACCGCTCCATCTGGTCGAGGCAGTGGACCGCCCCGTTCCCCGATCCGCCGGCCGCGGCGACGCAGACGGTCGGCTTCCCCTCCAGGACGGACTTCGCGCCGTCCTTCTTCGTCGCCTCGCACCGACGGAGCCGGTCGAAGAACGCCTTCATCGCCTCGCTCGGCTCGCCGAAGTAGACCGGGGTCACCACCGCGAACCCCTCCGCCTCGCCGAACATCCTCTGCAGCTCGGCGAAGTCGTCCTCCAGACGGCACCGGTGCTTGGTCCGGCACGGTCCCCAGCCGTTCCCACAGACGGCGCAGCGCTCGATCTCGAAATCGTTCAGGTTGATCAGGCGGGCGCGGCTTCTCCCGTCGACCACACCCTGTCTCGCCGCCTCGCCGCACGCGGCGGTGAGGCCTTCCTTGTTCGGACTGCTCGTGACAATCAACACCTTCATTCGATTCCCTTCCACGTGGTACGAATCCTTCTTTGGGTCGCGATCCTAGACGGTCGACGCCTCCCGCATCGCGGCGAGCACCCGCTCCGGGGTGAACGGCGTCTGTCGCAGCCGCACGCCGACCGCGTCGTAGATCGCGTTGGCGATCGTCGGGATTGGCCCGTTGATGCCGACCTCGCCGACCGACTTGGCCCCCATCGGACCGGTCGGCTCGTACGATTCGACGAGGACCACCTCAAGCTTCGGGACGTCGAGCGCCCCTGGGATCTTGTAGTCGAACAGCGACGGATTGCGGACCCGACCGCGGGAACTGATCTGCATCTCCTCGGTGAGCGCGTAGCCGATGCCGTTGACGATCGCCCCCTCCATCTGGCCCTCGGCCAGGATCGGGTTGATCGCCGTGCCGCAGTCGACGGCGGCGACGTAGTGCAGGACCTCGACACGCCCAGTTTCGGCGTCGACGGCCACCTCGGCGAAGTTGGCGAGAAACGGCGGCGGCGACTCGGTGGGGACACAGGACGCCGTGGCGGCGATCTGGAACTGGTCCGACTCGTACATCGCCCGCAGGCAGACGTCGGCCAGCGACACGCTCTCGCCGTCCGGCGCGACGACCGACCCGTCCGTTAGGCGCAGATCCTCCGCTTCCGCTCCGAGGACCCCGGACGCGACCTCGAGGATCTGACCGCGAACCTTCTCCGCCGCGCGCTGCACCGCCGTCCCCGAGACGTACGTCGTCGACGACGCGTACGCCCCCACATCGAACGGGGTGAGGTCGGTGTCCGACGACGTGACCAGGATCCCCTCCAACGGCACGCCGAGGACCTCCGCCGCGATCTGCGCCAGGATCGTGTCCGATCCGGTCCCGAGGTCGGTCGCGCCGACCAGCAGGTTGAACGACCCGTCCTCGTTCATCTTGATCGTCGCCGCGGCCATATCGATCCGCGGGATTCCGGATCCCTGCATCATGATCGACATCCCCACGCCGCGGACCCACGGGCCGTCGCGGAGCTTCTTCCCTCGCTTCTCCGCCCAGCCGATCCGCTCGGCTCCGATCTGCAGGCAGCGATCGAGCTCGCAGCTCTTGATCGTCTGCTCGACGCCCTCCCGTCCCTCGCCGAGCTTCTCGAAGATCGGCGACGTCTCGCCGACCCGGATGTGATTCCGCCGCCGTAGCTCGACCGGGTCGATCCCGAGCCGCTCGGCCAGCTCGTCCATCGCCGTCTCCAGCGGAAAGTAGCCCTGCGTCGCGCCGTAGCCTCGGTAGGCTCCGGCGACCGGGAGGTTCGTGTAGACCGCCTGTCCGTAGAAGTGTGCGTTCGGCGCCTTGTTGTACAGCGGGAGCGTCTTCGACCCGGCGTTGGCGAGGACGGTCAGCCCGTGCGCGCCGTACGCGCCGGTGTTGGAGATCGCCTCCATCTCGATCGCGCGAAGGACGCCGTCCACGCCGGCGCCGAGCTTGACCCGGACGCGCATCGGGTGGCGCGTCCGCGCGGCGACGAACTCCTCTTTGCGGGTGAGCCGGAGAAGCGCCGGCCGCCCCGTCCGCAGCGTCACCAGACCGGCGACGTCCTCGATCAGGACCTCCTGCTTCGTCCCGAAGCCGCCGCCGATCCGCGGCTTGATCACTCGGACGCTCCGGATCGGGATCCCCAGGGTCTGCGCAACGATCCGCCGGGCGTGAAACGGGACCTGCGTGCTCGTTCGCAGGACGAGCCGGCCGTTGTTGTCCAGGTGGCTGTAGACCACGTGCGGCTCGATCGGCGCGTGCTGGGCGTACTGCGTCTCGCACGTCGTCTCGACGATCATGTCAGACGCGTCGAACCCCTCGGACACGTCGCCCACGTCGATGTCGACGTCGGCGACGATGTTTCGCCCCGCGTCGTAGATCCCGGTCGAGTCCTCCTCGTCGTGGATCACCGGTGCGCCCTCGCGGAGCGCGTCGTCGATCGAGAGGACCGGCTCGAGCTCCCCGTACTCGACGCGGATCGCCTTCAGCGCCGCCAGCGCGATCTCCTCGGTTTCGGCGGCCACCGCGGCAACCCGGTCTCCGACGAACCGGACCCTGTCCTCGAACATCCGTGCGTCGTACGGCGACGGCTCCGGGAACCCCTGTCCGGCCGTCGTGTGCCGGATCGGAGGTGTGTTCTCGTGCGTCAGCACGCAGGCCACGCCGGGCATCGCCTCGGCCTCCGACGCGTCGATGCTGACGATTCGGGCGTGCGCGTAGGGGCTCCCGAGGATCTTCACGTGCAGCGTGTGGGGAAGGCGGTCGTCGGCGACGAAGACCGGCTTCCCGGTCACCAGCGCCCGGCCGTCGACCTTCCGCTCGCCCTTTCCGACGACCACAAACTCCGGGCGCTCAGGCATCCGGCCCACCGCCCTTCATCGCGGCGGCCGCCCGCTGCACCGCGCGGATCTGCTTCACGTAGCCGGTGCATCGACAGAGGTTCCCCGACAGAGCCCGGCGGATCTCCCCCTCGGTCGGATCCGGGTTTCGGGACAACAGGTCGACGGCGCTGATCACCATCCCGGGCGTGCAGTAGCCGCACTGGATCCCGCCCTCGTCGAGGAACGCCTCCTGCACCGGATGGAGTCGGCCCTCCCGCTCGAGCCCCTCAACGGTGACGACCTCGGCCCCGTCGGCCTTCGCAGCGAAAACGAGGCAGGAGTTGACCGCCCGGCCGTTCAGCAGGACGGCACAGGCCCCGCAATCCCCCGCGCCGCACCCGATCTTGACGCCCAGGAACCCCTCGCGGCGGAGGAGATCGGACAGCCTCTCGCCCGGCTCAACCGCCAGGGTCAACCGGCGCCCGTTGATCGTCAGCGTGATTGTCATTTCGTCCCTCTCAGCCTCTCCGCGACACGCCGCAGACAGCGCGACACGCCGACGTCCGCGAGGACCCGGCGATAGGCGGCCGTCGCCCGCCGATCGTCGCGGGCATCGATCGCTTCGCCGGCCAGCGCGGCGGCCCGACCGACCGCATCCTCATCGAGAGGACGACCGATCAGGGACTCCTCGACCGCCGGCAGCCTCGCCGCCAGGGCCGGCGTACCTCCGACGGCGATCCGGGCCGACGCACACCGCCCCGCGTCGAAGGAGACGAAGCAAGCGCAGTTGAGAACGGCGACGTCGAACCCCGTCGTGCCGAACGCCTCAAACGCGCAGGCCGACGTCTCCGGCGGCGTCGGCAGGCGAACGTCGACGATCAGGCCGCGCCGCTCACGCGCGCGATCGGCGAGGTACTCGGTCAACGGAAGCCGTCGCTGTCGGCCGTCGTAGACGGACAGCGCGGCGTCCAGCGCGAGCAGCAGCGGAATCACGTCGGACCAGGGGTGCGCGCTTCCGAGGGTTCCGCCGATCGTCCCGAGGTTCCGCTGAAGCGGCGAGGCGACCTTCTCCAGGACCTCGATCAGGACGCCACCGAGGTACTTCCCGGCGAGCGGCGACTCGACGATCTCCGTGAACGTCGTCGCCGCTCCGATCGCCAGGCCGTCCTCCCCTCGGACGTACGACAGCCCCGCGCCGGAGAGGTCGACCAAGGTCGTCGTCTCGGGCGCCGGATACAGCATGGCGTCGATCCCCCCGCCGATCGGCTTGGCGGCGCTCCCCCGCTCGGCGAGCACGGCCCACGCCTCCTCGACGGACGCCGGCCTCCAGTACTCTCGGATCTGCGTCTCGACCACCCCTCTCGATCCCTCTTAGGAATTATCCCCTTCGACGAACAGCGGCACAATCGCGAACGCGTCGACGTCGACGAGGCCTCGATCGGTCAGCCGCAGCCGCGGGATCACCGGAAGGGCGAGGAGGGAGAACGTCATGAACGCGTCGCCCACCGTGCACCCGCAGGCGCGGAGCCCCCGGTGCAGCGCCTCGGCGCGGGCCGCGACCTCCTCGATCGGTTCCTCGGACATCAGGCCGGCGATCGGCAGGGCAATCTCGACGATCACCCCACCGTCGCGGACGAGGGCGATCCCTCCTCCGATCTCGACGATTCGGTTCGCCGCCGCGGCCATCGCGTCGGGATCGCTCCCCAGCACGAGGAGGTTGTGGCTGTCGTGCGCCACGGTGCTCGCCAGGGCGCACCGGCCCTCGAGGCCGAACCCGCGGACGAACCCGCGGCCGATCCGCCCGCTTCCCCGATGCCGCTCGATCACCGCCAGGTGCGCGATCCCGCTTTCTCGAGCCGGAGACACGAATCGGTCCACCACCGGGATCTCCGCGGCGACCGCCCGCGTCGGCGCCTGGTTCTCGACGATCTCGATCACGCGGCAGCGGACCGTCTCCGCGTTACCCGGCGCTCGGACGACGAAGTCGGACCGATCGAGCAGCCGATCGATGCGAACGCTCCGCCGGGCCCGGTCCGGGACCTCGAACGGCCGCATCTCCACGACGAGCTCCCCGTCGCGCGCGACGGTCTGCCCCGCGGCGATCACCTGCGTCACGTCGAAGCGCTCGAGATCCCCGACGAGGAGCAGATCGGCGTACCGTCCGGGCGCGATGCAGCCCACGTCGAGCGCCACGCCGAAGTGCTCCGCCGTGTTGAGGGTCGCCATCCGGATCGCCGTCATCGGCGGAACGCCCTCCCGAATCGCCCGCCGGACGACGTCGTCCATGTGCCCTTCGCGAAGCAGCGTACCGGCGTGCCGGTCGTCGGTGCAGAGGAGGACGCGACGAGGATCGATCCCTCCGGTCGTGACCGCCTCGATCTGCGCCGCCAGATCTCGCCACGCCGAGCTCTCCCGAATCATGGCGTACATCCCTTGGCGGACCCGCGCGGCGACGTCCTCGGCCCTCGTCCCCTCGTGGCAGTCGCTCGGTCCAGCAGCGGCGTACGCGTGGAACGGGACGCCGAGATCCGGAGAGGCGTAGTGCCCTCCGACGACCCCACCAGCCTTCAGCGCGGCCGCGATCTCGCCGTGCAGCCGCTCGTCGCCCGCCGCGACGCCGGGGTAGTTCATCACCTCGCCGAGACCGATCACGCCGTCCCAATCGATCGCCTCGGCGATTTCGTCCGGACCGAACTCGGCTCCCGACGTCTCCAGCCCGGGGGCGGACGGGATGCAGGACGGGACCTGGACGTAGATGCACATCGGCGTGGTGCGCGCCTCGTCGACCATCAGCCGCACCCCGGCGAGCCCGAGGACGTTCGCGATCTCGTGCGGATCGATGAACGCCCCGGTCGTCCCGCGCGGGAGAACCGCCGCGGCAAACCGCCGCACGGAGAGCATCGTGCTCTCGACGTGCATGTGGGCGTCGAGAAGCCCGGGAACGAGGTATCGGCCGTCCGCCTCCACGACGGCCGTGTCGGGGCCGATCGTCGGCCCGGCGTCCGGCCCGCAGGTTGCGATCCGAGCGCCGAGGACGACGACGTCGGTCCCCTCTATGACCTCTCCGGAGCAGACGTTCACCCACCGGCCGTCGCGAACGACCAGATCGGCCGGACGTCTTCCGGCGGCGACGGCCGTCAGATCGCGCGTCGCCTCGTGCAGCGCTCTTCGTTCGGGCATCCGCTCAGCTCCCTCCGCAGAAGACGGCCCCTCTCACGGAGCGGCCGTCCGCGCGTCGATCCGACTTCGTTAAGCCATTGCAGAGTCAGCAAACCTCATCGAAACGGGAACTCCGCTCACCCGCTCCCTCTTGCAATCCGGCCATCTCTGCTGACTTCACGTGGTCCTGCCTGCAACGATCTTCCTCTCGGAACAGAAGACGCCAACGGCGTTCCCGGCATGTTGTCAGGCAGTCCGACAAGAGCTATCCTACAGGATCGAGCCGGCCGAGTCCAAGCGGTTGACCTCACGTCAGGAGGGCTCATGGAGTATCTGATCACGCCCGTCACAGTCTGGACCGGCGAGGAGATCGTCGACCAAAGCGCGATCCTGATTCGCGACGGACGGATCGTCGACGTCGCGCCCGCCGGCGGTGCAGCCACGCTCGAGATCGGTGCTGCCGAGCGGATCGACGGAGACGGGAAGCTCGCGATTCCCGGTCTGATCAACGCGCACACACACCTGTACAGCAGCCTCGCCCGCGGGATGTCCGTCTCGCCGTTCGCTCCCGCGTCGTTCACCGAGATCCTCGAGCAGCTGTGGTGGCGGCTCGACAAGGTGCTCGATCGCGCGTCGATTCGCGCCAGCGCTCTCGTCGGAGCGATGGAGGCGGCGCGATGCGGCGTGACCACGCTGATCGATCACCACGCCTCCCCGAACGCGATTCCCGGCTCGCTCGACCTCCTGAAGGAGGAGGTCTGCGATCGGCTCGGCCTTCGCGGCGTCTTCTGCTACGAACTCACCGATCGTGACGGCCCGGAGCGAAGCGACGAGGGGATCGAGGAGAACCTCCGGTTCCTCAATTCGATCGGGGAGCCGAATCCTCTCTTCTCGGGCCAGTTCGGGCTCCACGCTTCGTTCACAATCAGCGAGGGGACGATCGAGCGCGTCGCCTCGGCGATCCCCGGCGGGGTCGGCGTTCACGTCCACGTCGCCGAGGGGCCGGAGGACGAGGCGCGTTGCGAGGCCGACCACGGACTGCGGGTCGTCGAGCGGCTCGATCGCCACGGCCTCCTCCATCCGACGTCGATCCTCGCCCACTGCCTTCATATCGACGGATCGGAGAAGGACCTCGTCGCCGAGCGCGGCGCCGTCGTCGTCCACAACCCCCGGTCGAACATGAACAACGCCGTCGGCCTGTTCGACCTGCCCGGATTCCTCGAGCGAGGTGTCCTCACCGGGCTCGGCACCGACGGGCTCGGTGCGAACATGCTCGCCGAGCTGTTTTCCGCCGGGATCCTCCAGAAGTACGGCCGGTCCGATCCCCTCGCCGGCGGGTTTGACGCCCTCCACGCGCTCCTGTTTGAGAACAACCCCCGGATCGCGGGGCGGTTGCTCGGCGTCGAGCTCGGCCGGATCGGGCCGGGCGCCCCGGCCGACGTCGCGCTGTTGGATTACACGCCGCCGACGCCGCTCCGCTCGGAGAACGTCCTCGGCCATCTGCTGTTCGGGACCGCCGTCCACTCCCTCCGCGTCGCGGACCTGTTCGTCGCCGGCCGACCGATCCTGCGGGACGGCGCGTTCGTTGACGTGGACGAAGAGGCCGTCTGTGCCAGTGCGCGGGAGCAGGCGGAGCGCCTCTGGCGCCGCCTGGGTTAGGGAGGGAATCCATGTCCGAACGCATGCGGACCCTGCCGTTCGAGCATCTCCTCGAATGGATCCTGAAGGAGCTCGAAACGGAGCGGTCGATCTTCGGCGTGCCCGAGGAGCTGTTCTTCGTGCCGCGCGACGACGCGCCATACGCGAGCCGCCTGTTCGGGCACCACCTTGCCACGCCGATCGGTCCGGCCGCCGGACCGCACACCCAGCTGGCGCAGAACGTCCTCACCGCGTGGCTCTGCGGCGGGCGCTTCATCGAGCTGAAGACCGTCCAGATCATGGACGAGCTGGAGATTCCGCGGCCGTGCATCGACATGGAGGACGAGGGGTACAACGTCGAGTGGTCGCAGGAGCTCCGCCTCCACGAATCCCTAGGCGAGTACGTGAAGGCGTGGGTCCTCGTCCACGTCCTCCGACGGGTCCGCGGCTTCGAAGCCGCGCCGTTCGGCACGATCTTCAACATGAGCGTCGGCTACGACCTCGAGGGGATCCTCAGCCCGCCGATGCAGGCGTTCATGGACGGGCTGGAGAAGGCGACCGAGGAGATCGAGGCCGTCCGGGCGATCCTTCGCCGGCGTTACCCGCGGTTCGCCGACATCGAGATCCCGGCCCGAATCGTCGACTCCGTCACCCTCTCGACGATGCATGGCTGCCCGCCGGACGAGATCGAGAAGATCGCCCGCTACCTGCTCGAGGAGCGGGGCCTCCACACAACCGTCAAGCTGAACCCGACCCTCCTCGGGAAGGAGGCCGTCCTTCGAATCCTCCACGACGACCTCGGCTACCTGGAGATCGACGTCCCGGACGCCGTCTTCGAGCACGACCTTCCGTACGACCGGGCAATCGAACTGATCCGTTCCCTGCAGGCGACCGCGTCCGACCGCGGGCTGACGTTCGGCGTCAAGCTCTCCAACACCCTCGCGATGGCGAACCACCGCGGCGTCCTCCCCGGCGAGGAGATGTACATGTCCGGTCGGGCGCTGTATCCGATCACGGTCACCCTCTTCCATCGGCTGATCGAAGAGCTCGACGGCGATCTGAACGTCTCCTACTCCGCCGGCGCCGACGCGCTCAACGTGGCCGACGTCCTCTCCGCCGGCGCCCTCCCGGTGACGGTCGCCTCCGACCTGCTGAAACCCGGCGGCTACGGACGATTCGCGCAGTACCTGGAGCGGATCGAAGCCGAGATCGACCGGCGCGGCGCGAGAGACCTGGCGGGCCTCGCGTCCGAGGGGAGGGCGAGCCTCTCCGCGCTCGCCCGGTCGGCGCGCGTCGATCCCCGGTACAAGAAGGGGTATCGCCCATACGGTCTTCCGAAGGTCGAATCGGCGCTCGAGCCGTTCGACTGCATCGAGCCGCCGTGCGTCGCGCAGTGCGCCGTCTGCCAGGACGTCCCGGAGTACGCCCATTGGCTCGCCGTCGGCGAGGACGATCTCGCCCTCGCGACGATCCTCCATCGAAATCCGCTCCCGGCCGTGACCGGGTACGTCTGCACCCACCTCTGTCAGACCCGCTGCACGCGGAACGTCTACGACGAGCCGGTCGCCATCCGGCGGCTGAAGCGGTTCGCGGCCGAGCGCGGCGTCACCGAGGTCCCGACCGCCCCGGAGTCCGGGAAACGCGTCGCCGTCGTCGGAAGCGGGCCGTCCGGGCTCGCCGCGGCGTACTACCTCGCTGCGAGCGGCATCCGGGTCACCGTCTTCGAGGCGAAGGACCGTCCCGGCGGGATGCTCACGATCGCCCCGGCGTTCCGACTGCCGGAGAAGGTCGTCCGCGCCGACATCGCTCGCATCGAAGGGCTCGGCGTGACCGTCGCGTGCGATCGTCCGATCAACGCCCCGCCGGAGGAGTTGCTTGCTCAGGGATTTGACGCCGTCTACGTCGCGTGCGGCTTCTCGCGGGACGCCGGCCTCAACATCGAAGGGATCGACGCCGAAGGGGTCCACGGCGCGCTCGACTTCCTCGACCGCGTCGCGCGCGGTGACCCGCCGGAGCTCGGCGAGCGCGTCGTCGTGATCGGCGGCGGGAACACGGCGATGGACGCCGCCCGGACCGCGCGACGATTGACCGGGCGTCCGGCGACCGTCGTCTACCGTCGAAGCCGGGCCGAGATGCCGGCTGAGACCGACGAGATCGACGACTTCCTCTCCGAGGGGAACAAGCTGTTGGAGCTCGCGTCACCGACCCGCGTGCGGGTCGAGAACGGTTGCGTCGTCGGCCTCGACTGCGTCCGCAACGAGCTCGGCGAGCCGGATGAGGACGGGCGGAGGCGTCCGGTCACGCTCGACGGAAGCGGGTTCGAGCTCCCGGCGACCGCGATCCTCCTCGCCACCGGGCAACAATCCGCCACGCTGTTTCTCGACGGAAGCGCCGTCGTGGTGCACGAGGACGGAAGGATCCGAATCGACGAGACGAGCGGACGGACGACCGCTGACGACGTCTACGCCGGCGGCGACATCGCACGCGGACCGGCGATCATCATCGAAGCGTGCGCCGACGGCCGCCGGGCCGCCGAAGCGATCACCGAGGAGCTCGGCGTCCCGTTCGCGGCCCCGCCGATCCCCGAACGGTCCGCGTCGGAAGAGGAGGTCCGGCGGCTGAAGGTCGCCAAGGCGCGCCGGTCGGCTCAGCACCGACCGGCGTTCCTCCCGGTCGAGTCGCGGACCGACTTCGACCCCGTCGAGGCGACGCTCGGCGAGGCCGCGGTCCGCGCCGAGGCGGAGCGCTGCCTTCAATGCCGGATCCTCTGCGACCGGTGCATCGAGGTCTGCCCGAACCGGGCGAACGTCTCGATCCGCGTGCCCACGGTCGACGTTCGCCTGCCGATCCTCGAACTCCACGACGGCCGGCTCGAGACCGTCGGGGAGGAGTCGGTGACAATCGTGCAGGTCCGGCAGATCCTCCACGTCGACGACCTGTGCAACGAGTGCGGCAACTGCGCCACGTTCTGCGTCCACAATGGAAGGCCGTACCGCGACAAGCCGCGCCTCTTCCTTCGGAGGGAGGCGTACGAGGCCGAGCAGGACAACGCGTTCTTCGTCGAGGGCGGGACGATCCACCGGCGGGAAGGCGGCCGCGAGGCGCGGATCGAGCGGACCGACAACGGCTTCTCCTACGAAGGGCCGGAGGTCCGAGCCCGTCTCGCACCGGACTTCACCGTCAGTGCGACCGAGCCGAAGGGACCCTTCGAGGGCACTGTCTCCCTCCGTCCGGCGATCGAGATGGCCGTTCTTCTGACCGGGATCGCGGAGACGGCCGCCTACCTCCCGATCGCAACGGAGCCGGAAGGGAGCGCCGGCTGATGGGCCGGATCGCGACCCTCCGCTGCATCACCTGCGGAGCGGAGTACGATCCGGATCGGATCGACTACACCTGCCCGGCGTGCGGCGCGCGCCGGGGGACCCTCGAGGCGCTGTACGACTACGGGAGGCTGAAGCGCGAGCTGACGCGGGAGACGTTCGCCCGAAGCGGGACCGCGTCGATGTGGCGATATCTCCCACTTCTCCCGATCGCGAGTGAGGAGCACGTCCAGCCGCTTCGCGTCGGCTGGACGCCGGCGTATCGATACCCGGACCTCGCGTCCGAGCTCGGCCTCTCCGAGCTGATCGTCAAGGACGACGGACGGAATCCGACCGCGTCGTACAAGGACCGGGCCAGCTCGGTCGTCGTCGTCAAGGCCCTGGAGAAGAACAGGCCGGTCGTGACGTGCGCGTCGACCGGGAACGCGGCCAGTTCGCTCGCCGGCTTCGCCGCGGCGACGCCGCTCGAGACGATCCTTTTCGTGCCGACGAAGGCCCCCGAGGCGAAGGTCGCGCAGCTCCTCGTCTACGGTGCAAAGGTCTTCCTCGTCGACGGCTCCTACGACGTCGCGTACGACCTCGCCGCCGAAGCGGCCGACGCGTTCGGCTGGTACAACCGGTCGGCAGCGGTCAACCCGTACCTCGTCGAGGGGAAGAAGACCGGCGCGCTCGAGCTGGCCGAGCAGACGGACTGGAACCCTCCGGACGTCGTCTTCGTCTCCGTCGGCGACGGCTCCGTGATCAGCGGGATCTGCAAGGGATTCGCCGAACTCGAGACGATCGGTTTAATCGACCGATCGCCGCAGGTCGTCGGGGTCCAAGCCGAGGGAGCGGCGCCGATCGCCCGCGCCTTCGCTCGCTACGAGGGAGGGGACGTCGACATCGTGGACGTCGAAGCGTCGACCGTCGCCGACTCCATCTGCGTCGGGGCGCCGCGCGACGTCGTCAAGGCGGTCCAGTACGTCCACGCGAACGGCGGCCGCTTCGTCACCGTCTCGGACGTCGCGATCCTCGACGCGATCGCGTTTCTTGCACGGCGAACCGGCGTCTTCGCCGAGCCGGCCGGTGCCGCGGCGTTCGCCGGGCTGCAACGGCTCGCCGAGACGGGCGACCTCGCCGGGACGTCGGCGGCGGTTATGATCACGGGGAACGGACTGAAGGACGTCGCCGCGGCGAGGCGGGCGATCGGAGAGCCAATCGTGATCGAGCCTTCGCTGAGCGCGATCGAGGAGCACGTATGAAGATCCGACTGACGGTCAACGAAAGACCGTACGAGCGGGAGGTCGACGCCGAGACGCGGCTGCTCGACCTACTCCGCGAAGACCTCCACCTAACCGGGACGAAGGAAGGGTGCGGCGAGGGGGAGTGCGGCGCGTGCACCGTGCTGATCGACGGGCGACCGGTCAACTCCTGCCTCGTCCTCGCTCCTCAGGCCGACGGCGCGGAGGTGCTGACGATCGAAGGGATCGCAGACGGAGATCGACTCCATCCGATCCAGCAGGCGTTCGTCGACGCCGGCGGGGTCCAGTGCGGCTTCTGCACCCCGGGGTTCATCATGTCCACCTACGCGCTGCTGAACGAGGTTCCCGACCCGAGCGACGACGAAATCCTCACTGCACTCGAGGGGAACCTCTGCCGCTGTACCGGCTACGGCAAGATCGTCGAAGCCGTGCGCCTCGCCGCCGAGCGAATGCGGGAGACGGCCTGATGGAGGCGATCGTCCTCGCCGCCGGCCTGGCGACCCGGATGGGCGAGATCAAGCCGTTGACGCCGGTCGACGGAGAGCCGGCGCTCGCGCGGATCCTCCGGCGGATTCGCGCCGCGGGGATCGGACGGCCGATCGTCGTCGTCGGGGCGAAGTCGGAGCGATCGATCGCGGGCGCGGTCGATCTGACCGCGTGCGCCGTCGTCGAGAACGACAGGCCGGAGGCCGGGATGAGCCGATCGCTCCGTCTCGGGCTCGACGCCGTCTCCGCCGAAGCGCCCGGCGTCCTCGTCTTCCACGCCGACATGCCGTTCGTCCGGACCGAGACGATCTGCGCCGTGCTCCGGACGGCGGCGGCCGGCGCCCCGATCGCCGCGCCGGTCCACGAGGGACGTCGGGGATTCCCCGTCTTCTTCCACCGCTCGCACTTCCCCGGCTTGCGGGAGGTGCTGTCGGGCGACGCAGGGGGGCGCGCGTACATCGAAGCTCACCGGACGGAGTTTGTGGCCGTCGCCACCGACGACCCGGGCTCCGTCTACGACATCGATCGCCCGGCGGACCTCGCCGCGTGGGAGGGGAATCGCACATGCGTTACCGACGCGTAACCGACGAAGCCGAGCTGCTGGCCGCCCTGTCCGAACCGTCCGCCGCGATCCTGTCCGGGGGGACCGACCTCCTCGTCAAGATCCGCGGGGGGCTCGTCCGCCCTGGCCTGCTGGTCGACGTCGTCCGTCTCCCGACCCTTCGGGGGATCCACCGAACCGAGGACGCGATCGAGATCGGCGCGGCCGTCCCGGAGAGCGAGATCCTCGCTTCGCCGGTCGTTCTCGACGCCCTCCCGCTCCTCGCGACGGCGCTCCGGGCGCTCGGGTCGGTCCAGATCCGCAATCGCGGGACCCTCGGCGGGAATCTCGCCAACGCGTCGCCCGCGGCCGACAGCGCGATTCCGCTCCTCCTGTACGACGCGGAGCTCGTCCTCGTCGGGGGCAGCGGCGAGCGGACCGTCCCCCTCGCGGAATTCATCGTCGGTCCGGGACGGACCACCCTCGGATCCGGCGAGTTCGTCCGCACGGTGCGGGTGCCGATCCCGAAGACGGCCTACGGCGCCTTCTACCACAAGGTCGGGAAGCGACGCGCCCTGACGATCGCCATCGCGTCGCTCGGCGCGCTGCTCCGGACCGAGGGCGGACGAGTCGCCGAAGCGCGGTTCGCCGCCGGGTCGGTGGCGCCGACGCCGACCCGACTTCGCACCGTCGAGGCGCACCTCCGGGGTGCACTGCTGGCCGACGGGGCGATCGCCGAAGCGAAGCGTCTCGCGATCGAAGCCGTCTCGCCGATCTCCGACGTCCGCGCGACGGCGGAGTACCGTTCGCGGGTCGTCGGCGACCTCGTCGCGAGAGCTCTGCGGATTGCCGTATCCAGATCTGATCCGCATACGTGCTCCTGAGGGCGATCCGCAACCCTCCCCCAGGTGCTCGCGCCGGCGACCTCGTCGCGAGGGCCCACCGAGCCGTCGGTTCTTGACACGTCGGACCCTCGACACGCCGTCGGCCTTTCCGCTATGCTGCGTCGAAGGGAGGCCAACATGAACAGAGCGAGATGGATCACCGGTCTCGGCGTCCTGCTAGCGACGTCCGCTCTCGTCGCCGGATGCTTTCTCCTCAGCCGGCCGCCGACCGCGTCGTTCGTCGTGCTCTACAACGTGACGGAGGATCCCCTCGTCGTCGATCTCGACGCCTCGGCGTCGTCGGACCCCGACGGCGACGCGATCGCCGCCTACATGTGGACGTTCGGAGACGACGTGGAGATCCTGACGCCGCTGGAATACACCAAGCTCGTCGCGGTCCCGATCCTCCGCGTGCGCTATCCGGTGGAAGGGGAGTACACGATCGCGCTCTTCGTGCGGGACGAGCGCGGCCTGACCTCCGAGGAAGGCCAACAGGAGACGATCGTCCTGCCGAACCTGCCGGTCGGACCGACCCTCTAAAGGGAACGGCAGCGACTTAAGTCTCCGGGGACCGCCGCTTCGAGAAGTAGACGATGTCCGGGTGTCGAACGTAGCCGATCCGCTCGAAGAAGGCCATCGACTCCTCGTTCCAGTCCTCGATCAGGCAGGTAACGATCTCGATTCCCATCGCCCGGAGCCTCTCCTCCACCGCGGCGACCAGCGCGCTTCCGATCCCTCGCCCGCGGTTTTCCGGTCGGACGGCCAAGCGATTGATCCATCCCTTCCGGCCATCGTGCGTCCCGAGAACCGCTCCGGCCAGCCTCTCCCCCCGTTCCTCGGCAGCGAGAAAGATCGAGCAGTCCCCCGCGATTTCACGCGCGATCCGGTCGCGCTCGTCCCGGCCGCGCGGCCGATGCGGAAGTCCGGCCGCCTCCCACAGAGCGATCAACTCGTCGTAGTCCTCGGGCTTGAGATCGCGAATCCTCATCTCGGCGCCCCCTCCTCTCGCAGGCACGAACAGGGTATCCGAACGGTCGCCGGCCGCAAGACGGCCGATCGGGCGTGGGACACGCCTCCCCTGTCTAGGGGTCGGGCGGCCTCCACTTGGCGGGGAGGCGGCGCGTAGCATTCGAACGCGGAAAAGGCGGGAACATGGTATGAGAACTCACGTCTTGCTGCTCGTGGCCGTCCTCGGGATCGCCGTGCCTTGCGCGGCCGAGCTCGGCCAGGCACCGTTCGCGGTCGGCTTCGCCGTCGGGGTCCCCTACGGGCTTCCGCTCGACTGGTCCGGATCCTTTTCGGTCCTCACCGGAGAGGCTCTCCTCTCGCGCAACCTGACAATCGGACTCGACCTCGGAACCTACCCCGCCTCGTTCCCCGATCTGATCGAAGGGAGCCTGTCGTTGTTGGTCAAGGGGTGGCTCGGCGCGGCGTGCTTCTTCGGCGGCGGCGGTCTCACCGTCCGATGGCACGACGTCGGCTCCACGTGGATCGGCGTCTCCCATCTGAACCTGAAAGCCGGTTTCCAGGCCTGGTTCCTCGATTCCATCGCCCTCGTCCTTCAAGCGCGGTCGATCGAGCCGTTGCCGGTCAGCTGGACGTTCACCCCGGAACTCTCCCTCGGCGTGACCGTCGCCCTTGGCAGGGCCCGCCCGGAAACCCTCTTTGCAGACGGGCCGACGCTCTGGATCCTCGTCGGCCTCGGCGTCGCGGCACTGATCGCCTTCCTCCCGCGGACCTAGTTCTCCCAGCGCGGGGCCTCGCCGCGACGGCCTCTTCATTTCTCCCCGGTGTTGTGCTATACTGTCCACGCGTGGATGCGCGAAGGTAGAAGCGCGAACAGAAGGGGACTACGCGAGACTGATAGGGGATCGGAGGCCCGCGGGGCGTCCGATTCTGTCTGATTGTCGGAGGCGCCTGCGCCTCGGGAGAATCGATGAAAGAGTCGAAGGCAACGATCAACCTGAGCCGGAACCTGAGCGCGAAGCCGGAAGAGGATCGCAAGACCGCCGCGCGCTCGTCGAGATCGGACAACCCGATCCGGACCTACTTCGGCGAGATTAGCCGCGTGCCGCTCCTCACCCGAGAAGACGAGGTCCGCCTGTCGAAGCGGATCGAGAGCGGAGACACGCAAGCGAAGGAGGAGCTGGCGGAGGCGAACCTCCGGCTCGTCGTTTCAATCGCGAAGAAGTATCGCGGCTGCGGCCTGCCGTTCCTCGACCTGATCCAGGAGGGGAACCTCGGGCTGATGAAGGCGATCGAGAAGTTCGACTACACCAAGGGGTACAAGTTCTCCACCTACGCCACGTGGTGGATCCGTCAGGCGATCCTCCGGGCGATTACCAACCGCTCGCGGACGATCCGCGTGCCGACTCACATCAACGAGCTGATCCGAAAGATCTACCAAGTCGAGCGGAACTACCTGAAGGAGACCGGCGAGCTGCCGACGCCCGAGAACCTCGCCGCGGAACTCGAAACGACGGTCGAGAACATCATCAAGGCGAAGAAGACCGCCCAGAGCATGACCTCGCTCGACATGCCGATCGGACACGACGACGACGGCTCGGTCCTCGGGGATTTCATCGAGGACGCGTCGGTCGAATCGCCGGAGCGCGAGACCTTCGAGCATCTCCTCGTGCAGGAGCTGGAGCGGGCGCTCGACGAGCGGCTCACCGACCGGGAGCGGCGGATCCTCGAGCTGCGCTACGGGCTGAACGACTATCAGCCGAAGACGCTCGACGAGGTGGGGATCGAATTCGGCATCAGCCGCGAGCGCGTCCGTCAGATCCAGAAGGAAGCACTCGCCAAGCTGCAGGATTCCTCTTTGAAGCGACGGCTCGAGTGGTTCAAGCTTCTGTCCGAAGCGGCGTAGCCTCCGGCAGCGGCTCGGTGTGGCCGCACTCCTTGTTGGTGCAGCGCAGCTCCTCGCCCTTCTTCTCCACCAGGACGCCGGCACCGCACGCCGGGCACGACTTGACCGGACGCTCGCTGACCGCGTAGCGACAGTCCGGGTATCGATTGCAGCTGTAGAAGGTCCGTCGGCGTTTCGCCGAGTACCTCTCGACCAGCTCCCCCTCGCCGCAGCTCGGGCACGTCACGCCGGTCGAGACGGGTGCCGTTTGACCGCACTCCGGGTCGGCGCACTTGTAGTAACGCCCGAACCGGCCCGTCTTCAATTCCATCTTGCCGCCGCACGTGGGACACGGAATCGACGGTTTGTGCTCTTCGGCCGCCGCGGCGAGCGCCTCTTTCACCTTCGCGCCCTCGGCGCCGTACTGGACGGGGAGATCGGGCGGCAGGTTGACCGTGTTCCGACACGCCGGGTAATCGGTGCAGCCGAGGAAGAAGGACCCCTTCCAGTACCGAAGCTCCATCGGAGACCCACAGACTTCGCACGTGACGTCCGTCGGCACCTGGAAGACGCGATTCCCCCCACCGTCGATCGAGTCCTCCAGGGCAGCGAGTCGCTCGGAGAACGGGCCATAGAACTCCTTGAGGGCGTCGAGACGAGACATGTCCCCCTCCTCGATCTCGTCGAGATCCTCTTCGAGGTGGGCCGTAAACCGAGGGTTGACCGTCTCGGAGAAGTGACGCTGCAGGAAGTCCACGACCATCTGCCCGAGCAGCGTCGGCCGGAGACTTCCGCCGTCCTTGACAGCGTAGCCGCGATCCTGAATCACCGAGACGATCGAGGCGTAGGTGCTCGGGCGGCCGATCCCCTCTCTCTCCAGCAGGTTGATCAAGCCGGCCTCGCTGTACCGGCGGGGCGGTTCGGTGAACTTCTGTCGCGTCTCGAGGTCCTCCAGTTCGACCCGATCCCCTTCGCTGACGTCCGCTGGGACCGGGTTCTCCTTCGTTCGCTGCTCCGGGAGAACGCGGAGGAAGCCGTCAAACCGGAGGTCGCTCCCGGAGGCCTCCAGCGTGTACGGGCCGGCTTCCAGGACGATCTTCTTCTGCCGGTAGACTGCCGGAGCCATCTGCGTCGCGAGGAACCGACCGTAGATCAACGCGTACAGCTTCCGCTGGTCGGCCGCGAGATGCGCCGCGATCGATTCGGGCGTCCGCGCCTCGTCGGTCGGTCGGATCGCCTCATGCGCGTCCTGCGACCGCCGCTTGTTCTTGAACGTTCTCGGCTTGGTGGAGAGGTACTCCTTCCCGTAGGTCGACGCGATCACCTCACGCGCTTGCGCGACCGCCGCCTCGGACACGCGGACCGAGTCGGTCCGCATGTAGGTGATCAGCCCTTCCGTCCCCTCGGGCAACGCAATCCCCTCGTACAGCTCTTGGGCGATCCGCATCGTCCGCTTCGGCGCGAACCCGAGCCGCGAGGAGGCCGTCTGCTGCAGCGTGCTCGTGATGAACGGCGCCGAAGGGTTCCGCCTCCGCTCCTTCTCCTCCACCTGGGTCACGCGGATCTCGGAGGCCGTTCGGATCTCGGAGGCCACGGCTTCGGCCTCCGCTTCGTTCGAAATCGACAGCTTCTCGCCGTCTCGCTTCGTCACCGAGGCGTCGAACGGCTCGCCGTTCGTGAGACGAGCGTCGATCTCCCAGTACTCCTCCGGCTCGAACGCCGTGATCTCGGCCTCTCGATCGCAGAGGAAACGGAGCGCGACCGACTGGACCCTTCCCGCGGACAGCCCGGCGAACCGGTTCCCGGCGATCGTCCGCGAAAGGAGCGGGGAAACGAGGTAGCCCATCAACCGATCGAGGATCCGACGCGTCCGCTGCGCCTCGACCTTCTTCAGGTCGATTGCTCCCGGCGACTTCAGCGCATCGAGGATCACCGGCTTCGTGATCTCGTTGAACACCGGCCGAGCGAACGCCCTCTCGTCCTTCACCACCCGGTTCAGGATCGTGAACAGGTCATAGGCGATCGCCTCGCCCTCCCGATCGTGGTCGGTTGCGAGGAAGACGCGCTCCGCGTTCTTGGCCGCATCGCGCAGCCGCGAAACGACCTTGCTCCGTTTCGTCTCGAACTTCGAGGCGAACTCCTTGTCGACGTCGACGCCGAGATCGTTTCTCGGAAGGTCCCGCACGTGCCCCTGCGACGAGAGGACATCGTACTCCCCACCGAGGTACTGTCCGATCGTGCGGGCCTTGGTCGGCGATTCGACGATGATCAGCTTCTTCAATTCCACAGGCTCCTTTCGAAATGGCCATTATACAGAGGCGCCCGCTGAAGTCGAGGGCACTGCGGTCCGGCGCCTTGTCCCTCACTGGGCGTCTCCTCCTCGCGCCCCGTACAATTCCCCGAGAGAGGTGAATCATGGACCACGTCGTCGTCGAGGGCCTTCCCGCGGTCGGGAAGAGCGAGGTGCTCGCGCTCCTGGAGCGCTTCCATCCAGAGTCCGTCCGCGTCCTTCCGGAGCTTGTCAAGGAAATCGTCGAGCGCGACGGGCTCGACCTGTACCGCGATCGCGAGGCTCTCACGACCGCGATCCTGGAGGCCCTGCCGAAGCGTAGAGCGCGGACCCTTGAGATCCTGGACCGCGGATTCCTCTGCCTCGAGGAGTCCCATCTCGGCGTCCATCGAGCCTATTCGCTCGTGCTCGGGGACGCGGTCTTCGTCGAGGCGTACGAGGGGTTCCGTGACGCGCTCCCGACGCCCGACGCCTTTCTCCGTTTGGAGATTCCTGTACAGCGATCGTTGGAGAGGCAGCAGGCTCGCGGCACGCCCGGGTACGACGTCGACGCCGCCGTGCTCGAACGGACGCTCTCCGAGCTCGACCGCTGGCACGCGGCCCGAGCGACTCGCTTGATCCGGGTCGACGCCGATCGTCCGGCCCACGAGACGGTATCGGACCTCGCCGAGGCGCTCGGGCTTGCCTACGGCGCGCCGCGCGGTTCGCTCCGAGGTACGTTCGACGTCCTCCTCCTGCTTGGGCGTCCCGCGAGCGGGAAGAGCGAGTTCATCGACTTCATGGAGGGGCTGTCGGCCGCGGAGCGCGCCGAGGCCTTCCGGATCGCGCCGTTTCGCGTCGTCGACGACTTCCCGATCCTGTGGGAGCGGTTCGAGGAGGACGACGTCTGGGAGCGGCTCGGCCGGCCGCGGCTC
>Ga0180432_10003635_pt1 | contig 21777 bp, 18 predicted proteins | sample SS_ome_10_FD_132414 | JGI IMG/M metagenome (GOLD analysis project Ga0180432, IMG submission 132414) | Hypersaline lake sediment archaeal communities from the Salton Sea, California, USA - SS_1_MS_2 metaG | ecosystem: Environmental > Aquatic > Non-marine Saline and Alkaline > Hypersaline >...
GAGGTCGAGATTCCCCGCGGCCTGCTGACCTGCCTGACCGGGGTCTCGGGATCGGGGAAATCGACCCTGCTGTACGATGTTCTCAAGCCGGCTCTCGAACGTGCTCTCGAGCTGGCTCCCGATCCGAGTCCGGGTTCGCAGCCGGCAACCGCCGGGCGTCCGGGTGCGTACGACAGATGTACGGGCTATGAAGGGTTGACCGGGATCGAGAGTGTCGACCAGGGGCCGCTCGGTGCCGGACGGCGCAGCAATCCGGCTACCTACCTCAAGGCCTGGGACGGTATCAGGAAGGTATTCGCGGCGACCGATCAGGCCCGCCGCCTCGGTCTGGAACCGGGCGCCTTTTCCTTCAATACCAGGGGGGGGCGCTGCCCGGAGTGCGAAGGAGTCGGAACGGTCACGGTGGACATGCAGTTCATGGCCGATGTGACCCTGCGGTGCGAGGCCTGCAACGGCCGGCGGTTCACCCCCCGGGTACTCGAGGTACGTTATCGGGGGCGGAATATCAGCGATGTTCTGGACCTGACCGTCGAACAGGCGATAAGCTTCTTTCGATCGCATGCGGCGGTAGTGCGTGCCCTGCGCCCCCTGCAGCGAGTCGGGTTGGGGTACCTCAGACTGGGACAGCCGGCCAGCGAACTCTCCGCCGGCGAGGCCCAGCGGGTGAAACTGGCGGCCCATCTCAGGCGCCGACCGGGAGGAGAAGTGCTGTATCTGTTCGACGAACCGACGACCGGTCTGCACGGCACCGAAGTCGGACAGCTGGCCGATTGTATTGAGGAACTAGTGGAGAGCGGTCATACGGCAATAGTCATCGAGCACAACATGGATCTGGTGGCGCGGGCCGATTGGGTGATCGACCTGGGCCCCGAAGGGGGTGAAGCCGGCGGCCGGATCGTTGCTCAGGGGCGCCCCGAGGACGTCGTCGCCGAGCCGGATTCGTATACCGGCCGGGCCCTCGAGACCGCTCTCACTCGACTGACACCAATAAAAGACAGGACCGGGAAAGAGTGCCGGGGATGATACGAGAGCACCGACTGTCACTGAAGAGGATCAGCGAGAGAATTGATCTTCTTCTCGCTCCCGACCTGGGCCGCATGCCCCGGGATCTCGAGGAGGTCGACCGACTCGACTGGGAACTCTGGCTGCTGGTCACGCTGGTTCTCATCTGCCTCCTGATCGCCTTCATCATCAACCACGTGCCCGGCCTGCTCCCCCCCGTCGAGATGGTGCTTCAGCCGGCCGATCTCGAGATCTACGTCGACGGGCTGACCGTCATGATTCTGCTCTTCTGCCTCTATGTGATCCAGAAGCACAAGCAGTTGCGGGCCACCCGCCGCCGTCTGGTCGAGGCCGAGATCACCCGGGCCGGTCTGACCCAGAAACTCTCGCTCATTCAGGTTCTCGACGACGTCCACGAAGAGCTCAGCAGCACCGTTCCTCCCGACGACACATACGCGGGCATGCTCGAGAGGGTGCGGTTGATCATGGAAGCCGACATGGCTACGCTGCAGCTCCTCGACAGGGATAGTGAAGCCCTGATCCTCGAAACCTTCGCCGGTGACGACAACCTGCATCCCGCCGAAGTTGTGCCGGTCGGTACCGGACTGACCGGCGGGGTCGCCCGCCTGGGTATCCCCCTGCTCTTCGATGCCCGGGACATGGGTGAAGAGCAACCGGTCGGCACCGAAGCTCAGCTCTCCTCGGCTGTCTTTATGCCGCTGATCGTGGATGACGAAAGCTGGGGGGTGCTCGGGGTCGGCCGCCGGGCCGGAGAGATATCCTTCGGCGAGACCGATCTGAAACTACTGCAGATCTTCGCCGACACGATGAGTCTGTTCCTGCGCAAGAACGATCTCATCCAGCGCCTGAAGGAAAGCCTGAAGCAGAATGAAGAGACCCAGATCCAGCTGATCCAGGCCGAGAAACTGGCCGGGCTCGGAGAGCTGATGGCCGGTATCAGCCACGAACTGAACAATCCCCTGAGCGTCGTGGTGGGCAATACCGAACTGCTCCTGCGGCGCGACGACATCAGCGACGAGGTCAGGGATAAACTCGAAAAGGTCGGCGGGGAGGCCGAACGCACCAAACGCCTGGTCGAAAATCTGCTGCGGGCCGCCCGGGGGGAAGGTACCATCGGCGAAGAAGTGGCGCTGAACGAAACGGTGGAACAGTCGCTCTCGCTGATGCGCTACCAGCTCAGCCTCGACAATGTCATTCTCGAGACCGATCTGGCCGACGCACTACCGCCCAGCATTCTCGATCCCTTTCAGATCCAGCAGCTGATTTTCAACCTGGTCAACAACGCCCGCCAGGCGTTCTCGGCCGCCGACCGGGATGAACGACGCATCCGGATCGTGACCGAATCGGTCGAGACCGGACCGCCCGACGGGAAGGGGCCGGTTCCAGCCGTACACCTTCAGGTCAGCGACACCGGACCCGGGATAGCGGAAGAGAATCTGATCCGCGTATTCGACCCCTTCTTCACAACCAAGGAGATCGGCAACGGAACCGGTCTCGGACTCTCTATCTGCTACCGGATCGTGCGCGATCTGCGCGGCCGCATCGAAGCCGGCAATATCCCCGGCGGAGGCGCTGTTTTCGACATCTGGCTCCCGCTGACGGCCCTGCCCGAGGAGGCGACAACGGTCGAGGCGGAGGAAGCGGAGCCCCCGACCGGCGAGTCCGGTCCGAGCGGCCTGGTCCTGGTCGTGGACGACGAACCGAACATCCTCACTCTGGTTGAGGAAACCCTCGGGTATTACGGGCATACAATCATCAAGGCCTTCGAGGGCAGGCAGGCTCTCGAGATTCTCAAAAGCGACCGCGAACCCGATGCCATCGTGCTCGACCTGAAGATGCCGGTCATGGACGGCCAGGAACTCTTCCGCCTGATTCAGGACGAATACCCCCGTCTGATCGATCGGGTTGTCTTCCTGACCGGCGACACCCTGAGCCGGAAGGCCAAGGCGTTCCTCGAGGCTTCGGGACGGCCGTTCATGAGCAAACCCTTCTCGCTCGATGATCTGAAAGAGACGGTCGAGGCCGTCATGGAGAAGGAGCCCTGAGCCCGCTGACCTGGCACCTGATCTTCCTCGGTGTTCTGCTTGTCCTCTCGGGTTTTTTCTCCTCCTCGGAGACCGCTCTCTTCAGTATTTCCCGTGCCAGGCAGACCGCGATGGGGTCATCGGAGCGGATCGCCGAACGCCGGGTATCGCGCCTGCTCGCCGAGCCGCGTCGGTTGCTGGTCAGTATCCTGGTCGGCAATACCCTGGTGAACATCGCCGCCGCCTCGCTTGGAGCAATGGTGGTGATCGGGCTTCTGCCGGGGGGGGCTGAAGAGGCGGCCAGCGGCCGCGCCGTTGTCTGGACGACGGTCGTCATGACTGCCCTGATCCTCTTCTTCGGTGAGATCGTGCCGAAATCGTATGCCCTGGAGTACGACGAGAAACTGGCCCGGTTCATCGGCGCTCCCCTGGCGGCTTTCATGGTTCTGATAACGCCGGTGCGTGTGATACTCGAGCGGGCCAACGAGCTGCTCTTCACCCTGACCGGGGGACTGGTGCCGGACCACCCCCATCTCTCGAGCGGCGAGCTCGCCACCGCGGTGGATATGGGGCATACGAGCGGGGTGGTGGATGCCTTCGAACGGGAAGTCATCAACAACATCATCGGGCTCGAAGAGCACACCGTCGGTGAAGTCATGACCCCGCGGGTCGAAGTTATCGCCCTGTCGGCCCGGATGCCGCCCGGGCAGTGGCTCGATCGCTTCCGGGCGAGCGGATTCAGCCGGCTGCCGGTCATCGGCGAGGATCTCGATCACATCACCGGGATCTGTTATGCCAAGGACCTGCTCGAGCTCGGAACCCGGGTGGACGAATCCCGCGAGGCGCCGGGTCTCGTGCGGGAGCCATATTATGTGCCCGAGAGCATGAAGGCGGTCGATCTACTGGCCGAGTTCCGGCGCCGGCAGCTGCATTTTGCGGTTGTCATCGACGAGTTCGGTTCCACCGCCGGGGTCATTACCATGGAGGACCTGCTCGAGGAGATCGTCGGTGATATTGCCGATTCCCGCGACCAGGAAGAAGCTCCCTTCAAACTGGTCGCCCCCGAGGCGGCGGTCGTGTATGCCGGCATGGAGCTGGAGGCTTTCGCCGCCCGGATCGGTTACCGGCTCAGCGACGAGCATGCCGAAACGGTCGGGGGGTGGCTGACCAACCGTTTGGGGCGCATTCCCGCCGCCGGTGAAGATCTTTCCCTGGGACCCTTCCGGATCCGCATCCTCTCGGCCCGGCCCACCCGCGTGCTCTGGCTGCGGGTGGAATGGGAAGCCCGATGAACCCGGCGGCGTTGATCCTGCTGATAGCCGTCGGTCTGATCGGCTCGGCCTTCTTTTCGGGAGCCGAGATTGCTCTGATCTCCTGCAACCGCCTGCGTATGCACCATCTCGCGCGGGGAGGTCGGCGGGCGGCCGCCAGGGTGCTCGAAGTACTCGATCGGTTGCGGGAAATGATTACGACCACCCTGCTCGGAACCAATTTCTGCAACGTCATGACGGCTTCGGCCGCGACCGTGCTCTTCAACCAGCTTCTGCCCGGCTACGAGGCGCTTCTCTCGACCGCGGTCATCACCCCCCTCATTCTCATGTTCGGCGAGATCTATCCGAAGACCGTCTTCCGGTACTGGGCCGATCCGCTCTGCCTGGCGATCGCTCCCTCGCTCAACGGCTTCCGCCTGCTCTTCGGTCCCTTCGTCCGGCTTGCCGATGGGGCGGTTTCGCTCCTGCTCCGGATACTGGGCTCGGCCGAGGACGACCGGGGACTCGCAGTGACCCGGGAAGAACTGCAGCACATGATGGGAGAGGGCAGGCGGCTGGGAGTACTGCAGAGCGAAGGCTGGCAGATGATCCGTCGGGCCTTCCATTTTTCCGAGATGACGGTGGAAGAGATCATGGTCCCCCTGGTGGAGGTGTTCGCTCTGGGCGAGCACGATCGCGTCGGTGAGATTCTGCCCCGGATCGTAGAGCGGGGGCATTCCCGGATCCCCGTTTTTCGCGAACGGATCGATAACATCGTGGGTCTGCTCTACGTCTTCGACCTGCTCGGTATCGAACCGGGAACGCCGGTGAGCGAGCTGATGGTGCCGGCCTATTACGTGCCCGAGTCGAAGGGACTGCAGCAACTCGTTCTCGAGATGAAGCAGAGCCGGGTGCACCAGGCGGTGGTTGTGGACGAATACGGCGGGGCGACGGGGATCGTCACCCTCGAGGATACCCTGGAACGAATCGTCGGTGAGATCAGGGATGAGTTCGATGCCGTCACCGAACCACTGCCCGAAGTCGGGCAGGAATGGATTACCCTGAGTGCCCGCACTACTCTGGCCCGGGTACAGCGATCGCTGGGAACCGAACTGCCGGCCGGGGAGTCGAAAACGATCGGGGGCTATCTGATCACTGCGCTGGGCCGCATCCCGCCGGCGGGGGAACTCGTCACCCTCGGTGCCTGGGAGTTCGAAATCCTCGATGCCACCCCCCGGGCGATCCGGTTATTGCGGGTTCGCCGACAGGGCGGAACCGGTAACTGAGCGTATCTCAAGGGGGGCTTGCGGCCGCGGAGCCCGATCCGTAAACTGCGCTGACTCGCCAAAGAACGTCGGCGGGAGGAGTCGTACGGTACCCATGACCACACAGACGATACAGATCGATCCCCCGGTCCCGGCCCGACACCAGCCGGTACGCACGGGCCTGCTCGTTCTCCTGCTCGTGTCGGTGGCGGTGGGGTGCGGGGGAGACCGGGACGATCGGGAAGACGTGCGCAATCAGATGGGCGAACCCGACGACATCCAGTACATCGAAGGTCCCATTTCCGACTTCGAATACTGGACCTATTTTGATTACCCCGTCGCGGGGAAGAACTACGAATACCGGTTCGAACGCGCCCGTAATGCCTGCGGCGGCAACCGTCCCTGGATCAGAGTCATCGAGAGGGAGTACACTCCAGCCGGAACCGGGCAGGAACGTCTCATCGCTCCTGCCGGTGAAGACCGCGGCAATCCCAACCCGATCAAACCGTGAGGCTGGCAGACGCAGGAGGTTGAGGAGTGGAAGTACTGATCGTCCACCCGCGCAGCGACAGTATGTTCGAGAAGATCATTCTCCGCGCCGAGAAACCGTGTGTGGTGGCCTTCGTGGACAAGACCCTGGTGAGCATGCAGGATTACATGGCCATCGAGGACACCTTCCGTTCCACCGGCGCCGACTGGTGTATCTTCAGCCTGGCCTACATGGAAGACGTACCCCGGATCGTCCGCAACTTCTTCGATGAGGAATCGATCGGCAGCATCATGTACCTGTTCATGAAGCCGAAGGGAAAGATGCTGCCGCCCGCCATCGAGGGCTTTATCCCGGCCGAACTGCTCAAGGAGCAGATCGAACGTCTGCACGAGTTCGCCGAATGGACCGAGGAGGACGCGAAGCGCGAAGAGGAGGCCAAAAAGAGGGGACCGTTCAAAGAGTGATGTCAAAATCCCACGGTCTCCCGGCCTTCTGCGGCCAGCTCGGCCTTTGTATTCTGTTCCTCTGCCCACCGCGTACCCTCACTGCCCAGACAGCGAACCCGGTTGCACCTCGGGCCGCCGGGGCGGGTTCCGAACCGGCTCCCGCCCTGATCGTGAGCAGCCGCCTCGAGGAGCGGCGAACCCCGCTCGCTTCGGGTGACTGGCTTCCGGCACAGGCGGATCTGCACGTCCGGGTCGCAGAGGCTGAAGAAGCAGGGGTCAGGGCCTGGCGGCTCGAGGTATACGCCATAGAGGACGGCGAGCGGGTTCCGATCGAAGTCCCGGGGGTGCAGGAGTGGGAAAGCGGCACCCGGAAGTGGATTCACACCGATCTGACGCCGGCCGATGCCGTCGATGGACTCTGGATCTGGTCGGGAACTTTCCGTCCCGGAGACGAAATCGTCCTGCAGTGCCGCGCCGCCGACAGCGGCCGGCTCGTCGATCATCCGGTCACCTTGCGGGTCGTGCCCTCCTTCGGCGCCCGACTGGCCCTCTCGACCCCGGTCTCGGTCGTCTTTCCCGTCTCGGGTGAAGCCACCCTGACGGCTTCGGCCGGGTTTGCCTTCCGCTACTACCGGGTCTCGAACAACAGGTTCTGGCGAGCCCTCGACCGGATCGGATTCCCGGCTGTGTCCTTCGCCTATGCCACGATCGGGGGGCGTAAAAGCGTGCTGTACTCGATCGGCGTCTCGGCTATCAACGATCAGCTCCACATCTCGTACGGCGGGTTCAGAAACTCCCGGAGGGCCAATAACTTCTGGATGATCGGGCTTTCCCTGCATACCTCCGACCTCATGGCCGATCTGCGGCGGGCCCTGAAATAACCGGAGTGAATCCGGAAAGGAATTAAACCGGACCATATTCCTCCGATTTTCCTTTCACCCCCTCGAAGCCGTTTCTAGGTTGTGCCTGTCATGCTTGAGAACAACGCGGTGAACCGTTCCGACATACTCGATGAGAACCGCCGTCTGCGTGCCCTGCAGCGGGTCGTGGCGCTGGCCTCGCAGACCATCGCCACCCAGGTCCGCACCCGGGGCGAAGCTCTGTCTGTCATCGACGGCACCCGCCGGCATGCCCTCGATCTGTTCCCCGGCTCGGGCGAGACCTTCGATCTGATCTATCTGCCCCGGCTCCAGCGGATCAGCCGCGAACGGTTCGGGCCGGAAAGCGGAAGAGCGAACCGGTGAGCGAAGCCCTTCATCTGGCTCTCATTCCTGCCGCGGGGCGCGGCACCCGTTTCTACCCCCTGAGCCGAACGGTGCCCAAAGAGATGCTCCCGATCGGCGGCCTGCCGATGATCCACTATGCGGTCGAGGAAGCCGCCGCAGCCGGGATCGAGGAAATCGTGGTGGTGATCGCACCGGGCAAGGATATCATCCGTCGCTACTTCACCGAACCGGCCGATCCCCGGGGGCTTCCGAAAGGGGCCGGGGCAGCTGTGGACGGCATCGATCCCGAGGCCCGCCTGGCGGCGCTGCAGCAACGGGTGTCCTTCTCCTTTGTCGTCCAGGATCCCCCCGACGGTCTGGGGGGAGCTATCCTGCAGGCCCGGTCGGTCGTGAGGCAGCGGCCCTTTGCCCTGCTCCTGCCCGATTACGTCTGGTGGGGGGCGAATCCGATACACGCCCTGCGTACCGCCTTCGAGGCCGAACCGACTCACCTGCAGGGCCTGATGACCCTCGAGGGCCGGCATGCGCACCTGTTCGGGAACAACGGCGGGGTCGAACTCGAACCGCTGAACGGCGAGCGCTACCGGGTGCGGGCTCTGCAGGAGAAGGGGGAGGGCTCCTTTCCACTCGATCCGGGGGAACGCACGATCAAGGCCTGTCCCCGGCATATCTACCTTCCCGATGTCTTTGCGCGCCTCGAGCGGCTCGGTCCCGACCGCTTCGGCGAGAAGGATGACGTTCCCCTGCTGCAGGAACTCGTCGTCGACAACCGGCTCGACGGCGTGCTCTGTGAAGGACGGGGACTCGACGTGGGTAACATTCAGGGATTGCTGGCAGGAAACCGATGGGTCGACGAGCTGGGTCTGCCTCTCTGACGATCCGCGGGATCGAAGCCGCGGACGCCGGACGCGTCCGCCGCATCCTCGGAACGGCTTTCGAGGATGAGAACCGGCGCATGGGCCTGAAGCAGATCCGGCTGCCCACCATGAGCGACGAACTCCTTTCCTTTTACCTGACCCGATCGCCCGGCTACAGCTTCGTCGCCGCCGGGCGCGGCGGGATCGTCGGTTTCTGCCTGGCCTGCCGCTGGGGTTCGACCGCCTGGCTGGGCCCGATCGCGGTTCTTCCTCCGGCCCAGGGACAGGGTCTGGGCCAGCGTCTGGTCGAGACCTCCGAACAGACCCTGCGTGCCGCCGGGGTCGCGACCCTGGGTCTGGAAACGATGCCCCGCTCCTATCGGAACCTGCAGTTCTACAGCCGGCTGGGCATGCGTTTCGAGCAGATGACCCTCGACCTGAGCCGCTCCTTTACGAACGATTCTTCCCGGTCCGCAGCCGACAGTCTGTTCGCCGGAACGGCCGGAACCGTTGCCGAATCACTCTCGGGATTGCCGGCGCCCGAAAGAGAGCCGCTGCTGGCCGCGGTGGCCCGCATGTCCGATGCGATCAGCCCGGGGCTCGATTACCGCCGGGAGGCCGAAGAAACACTGGCCTGCGGGATGGGAGAGGTTCTGATGGCCCGCCGGGGCGGGGAGCTGACCGGTTTCGCCATCGCCCATACCCGTCCCTATGCCCGGGAGGAGATTGCCGGTACGGTGCGGATCAACACCCTGCTCATGCTGCCGGTCGACGCCGACTACGAACGCGACCGGCGCCTGGAAGAATTTCTCGATGCTCTCGGACGCTGGCTGCTCGCCACTCATTTCGACGCTCTGATCGTGCGGGTGCCGACCCGCTTCGCCGCCGCCCGCGATATCCTGCTCCGGCGCGGTTTCACCATCACCCACAGCGATGTGCGCCTGACCTGGCCCGATCTGCCCGAACGGATCCGGGAGGGGGCGGTGCATCTCTGCAAGTGGGAGTAGGGTATGGACGCCCTTCTGCTGGTCGGCAATCCGAACGTGGGCAAGAGCGCTGTTTTCGGCGCTCTGACCGGGCGTTATGTCACGGTTTCCAACTATCCCGGCACGACCGTCGAGGTCACCCGGGGCTCGACCGTCATCGCCGGTCGAGAGCGGGAAATCGTCGACACCCCCGGGATCAACACCCTGGTACCGCAATCCGAGGACGAACAGGTTACACGCGACATGCTCCTGACCGGGGAGGGTTCGGCGGTGGTCCAGGTCGGGGACATGAAGAACCTGCGCCGGGTTCTGCTCATCACCCTGCAGCTGGCCGAGATGGGGCTGCCTTTCACCCTCGACCTGAATATGGCCGATGAGGCCCGCACCGCCGGGATCGGGGTCGACACCGACCGTCTCAGCCAGCTCCTCGGCGTGCCGGTGGTGCGGACCGTGGCCACCCAGAAACGGGGTCTGGGCGCCCTGCAGGAAGCCGTCGGTCGGGCCGTCCCGAGCGCCTGGAGCTGCACCTATCCTCTCTCGATCGACCGGGCCGTATCAGAGATCGAGGCCCTGCTCCCCACCGATCTGCCCCTGAAGCCCCGGGCGGTGGCTCTGATGCTCGCTGCCGGAGACGAAACCCTGACCGCATGGCTGATGCACACCGTCGGGGCCGGGGCGATCGTGACTATCAACGAGATCGCCGACCGGCTGGGCCGGGAGTTTCCCGGCGGAGCCCGTCTGGCGATCAACCGCGCCCGGATGGCGGCCGTGGACCGGGTTCTGGCCGAAGTGCTGCAAGTTCGGGAACGGCTCGGAACCCCGGCCTGGCTCCAGCGGATTTCCCGCTGGAGCATCCACCCCGTGTTGGGGCTGCCCTTCATGGCCCTGGCACTCGTTCTCGCCTGGCTGATCGTGGGTTTGCTGGGAGCGGGTCTGCTGGTCGATCTGCTTCAGAAAACGCTCTTTGAAGGGCTCATCAATCCCGCCCTGGCCCGTCTGGCCGACCAGCTCATCCCGATCGGGATCCTGCGTGATTTTCTGGTCGGGGACTTCGGGCTCATCACCATGGCCCTGACCTATGCGATCGCCATCGTTCTGCCCATTGTCGGGGCGTTCTTCATCTTCTTCGGTCTGCTCGAAGACTCCGGCTACATGCCGCGTCTGGCGGTGATGCTCAACCGTCTCTTCCGGCGGATGGGATTGAGCGGCAAAGCCGTGCTTCCCATGGCCCTGGGACTGGGCTGTGACACCATGGCTACCCTGACGGCCCGGATCATGGAGACGCGCAAACAGCGCCTCATCGTCACCCTGCTGCTCGCCCTCGGGGTACCCTGCTCGGCTCAGCTGGGAGTCATTCTCGGCCTGCTGGGGGGAGTCGGCCCGCTCGCGCTGGCGATCTGGGGGGTCGTCGTCATCGGTGTCCTCTTTACCGTCGGCTGGCTTGCGGCCCGGGTCCTGCCGGGGGAAACGGCCGATTTCATTCTCGAGCTGCCCCCCCTGCGCATGCCCCGGCCGGGGAACCTTGTGGTCAAGACAGGAGCCCGGATCGAATGGTACCTGAAGGAGGCCGTGCCGATCTTTGTGGCGGGGACCTTCATTCTGTTCCTTCTGGATGTCACCGGTCTGCTCACCGTGATCGAACGGGGCGTCGCCCCCATTCTGCAGGGCCTGCTCGACCTGCCCGCCGAGAGCACCGGAGCTTTCCTGATCGGCTTCTTGAGGCGCGACTATGGCGCGGCCGGTCTCTACGACCTGCACGCCGCCGGCCGGCTCGATCCGGTGCAGACCCTGGTGGCTCTGGTCACCATGACGCTCTTCATGCCCTGCATCGCCCAGTTCCTCATCATCATCAAGGAACAGGGCTGGAAGGTCGCGGTCGGAATGGTCGCCTTCATCATTCCTGTCGCGATCGCGGTCGGAGCCCTTTTGAACCTGCTGCTGCGGACTACGGGGTGGTTGACATGATGCGCCGCGGTTTCGACAGGTATATCATGTCGGAGGAGGAGCCCTGAGATCATGCCACACCGGTTCGGATACAACGCCTGGCCCACCCCCGAAGAGCGGGAACGGGAACACCTGCTCCACCTGCTCTGGTCGCTCGAAGAGGAGGGCGACCAGCGGACTGTCACCGTGCATGAGCGCTGGGTGCACAATGACGATCCCCGACCGATCATCGCCGCTCTCATCGAAGAGGGGCTGATCGAAGAGAACGGGGAAGATCTGCGACTGACCGGGGCCGGGAAAGCGGCGGCGGGTGATCTGGTGCGCCGCTACCGACTGGCCGAATGCCTGTTGAGCGAAGTCTTCCTGCTCGAAGAAGATCAGTACGAGCAGAGTGCCTGCGAGTTCGAACACATCCTGAGTCCCGAAGTCACCGACAGCGTCTGTACCCTGCTCGGACATCCGCCGGTCTGCCCGCACGGCCGTCCGATCCCCCGCGGGGCGTGCTGTGCGAAATTCCAGGCTGACGTGAAGCCGATCGTGACCCGGCTGACCGATCTGAGCCCGGGCGACGTGGCTAAAGTCGTATTCATGTCCACCGAGGTGCCCAAACACCTCGATCGGCTCTCCACGATCGGGCTCATTCCCGGCACCACCTTCCGGCTGCACCAGCGCCAGCCCTCCTGGATCCTCGATCTGGGCGAAACCCAGGTGGCCCTGGATGCTGAGGTCGCCCGCGAGATCTTCGTGAAGAAAATGGGCTGCAGCTACCTGACGTGAAGAAACTGACGCCACCGCAGATCATCGTCATTGCCTTCATCACGACGATCCTGCTCGGCACCCTGCTGCTCCTGCTCCCCGGCGCTCATACCACCGGTCCCCTCACCCTGACTGACGCCCTCTTCACCGCCACCTCGGCCACCTGTGTCACCGGCCTCGTCGTGGTGGATACCGGCACCCACTTCACGCTCTTCGGTCAGCTGGTGATTCTGCTGCTCATTCAGATCGGCGGCATGGGCATCATGACCCTGGGCACCTTCTTCATCATCAGCATCGGGGTGCGTCTGCGCTGGCAGGATCGCGATATCGTCACCCGCACCCTGACCGGCGAACGTCACCTCGATATCTGGGGGCTGCTGCGCAATGTTTTCTGGCTGACCCTGGGGATCGAGGCCGCCGGGACCATTCTTCTGGCCGGGCGGTTCCTGCATCAGCACGGCATGGAACCGGCCCGGGCCGTGTATAACGCCCTGTTCCATTCCGTATCGGCCTTCTGCAATGCCGGCTTCAGCCTGAATGCCGACAGCTTCATCGCCTACCAGACCGATCCGGTCATCAACTTCATTCTCATGCTGCTTATCATCGCGGGGGGGCTCGGCTACACGGTTCTCATCGATATGGGGACCTTCGGTCCCCGGAGCCGGCGCCTGACACCGCATCGGCGCCTGACCCTCCACTCCCGTTTCACCCTCGTGTTCACCGGTATCCTCATCCTGGGGGGAGGAATCCTGTTTCTGGCCCTGGAAGCGGGGAATACGCTCATCGATCTGTCCTGGCCGCAAAAGATCGTGGGGGCCCTCTTTCAGGCGGTTACTCCCCGCACGGCCGGATTCAACACGGTCGAAATCGCTCAAGCTTCGAATGCCGCTCTGATGCTTCTCATCCTGCTCATGTTCATCGGCGGGGCGCCGGGGAGCTGTGCGGGCGGGATCAAGGTCACAACCATGGGGGTCTTGCTGTTGCTCGCTCGCAGCCGGATCAGAGGGCTGAACGATGTGGTCCTCTTCAAGCGTCGCATTCGGGAGAAAACCGTGGCCGAAGCAATGGGGATCATGGCTCTGGGCGTGGCCACGGTGGCGATCTTCACGTTTCTGCTCGTCATCGTGGAAACCGGAGGCCAGAGCCATGCCGCCACCGAAGGTGAATTCATCCGGCTCTTCTTCGAAACGGTCAGCGCTTTCGGGACGGTCGGCCTTTCGACTGGGGTGACGCCCGAACTCTCGACCGTGGGGCGCCTGCTGATCACCCTGCTCATGTTCGTGGGTCGGATCGGGCCGCTGACGATGGCGATCGCCGTGGCGGCCCGGGCCCGACGGACGGCCTTTCGTTTCGTCGAAGACAAAGTCATGGTGGGATAATCATGAAAAGATTCGCGATCATCGGGGTGGGCAACTTCGGCAATTTCCTCTGCCAGGCGTTCTCCCGGACCGGTCATGAGGTCCTGGCGGTGGACTGCAATGAGACGGCCCTCGAGCAGGTCAAGGAGATCGTCACCACCGCCGTCATCGCCGATGCCACCGACCGCACGGCCTTGCGCGAACTCGAGATCGAGACCTTCGACACGGTGCTGGTCAACCTGGGCGACCGGATCGAAGCCTCGGTCCTGACCACGCTCTATCTGAAAGAGCTGGGGGCCGGCAATATCATCGTCAAGGCGGTGAGTGAGGATCACGGCACCGTGCTGGAGCGGGTGGGGGCCGACGAGGTCGTCTACCCCGACCGCGACATGGCCGAACGGGTTGCGTTCCGGATGGCCGATCAGGACGTGATCGAGTTCTTTCCCCTCGGCGGCGACTACAGCCTGCTCGAGTGGGCTCCACGCAGGGAGATGATCGGCAAGACCCTGGCCGAACTCCATCTGCGCAGTACCTTCAACGTGACCGTCATCCTGGTTCAGCAGGTCGTTCCCGACGAGGTCGTGGTGGCCCCCGGCGGTGATTTCCTGGTCAAAGATTCCGACATCCTGGTCCTGCTGGGACGCAACGAGGACCTGGAGGTTCTGCGCCACCGCTGAGATTGCCGTCTGATCCGGTTCACGCTTGCGGGGCTCGACTCCCGGGTCGCTTCGCCCTATCATCCGGATCAGGATCTCCGGTTGCCGTAACCCGAACCACCCGCGCAGCAGGAAACGGAGCGACTGCGATGGCCCCGAAGCCGACCCCAGACGATCATCCCGCCCCCGAGCGTCCCGCTCCCCCCCCGACCGACAACATTCTGGGCACGGCGATCGATCGCGATCGCCGCCTCTCGGATCGCTTTCGGGACACCTACGAGCGAATGGCCGCACGAGTCGTCGACATTCGCAAATCGCAGCGGCAGATCCATCTGGGCGGGGGCGAGAAGAACATCGAGAAACAGCACGCCAAGGGCCGGCTCACGGCCCGGGAGCGGATCGAAAAGCTGATCGATGCGGACAGCCGCTTCTTCGAACTGGGCGAGTTCGTCGCCTGGGGGATGTACGAGGAGTGGGGCGGGGCGCCGGCCGCGGGAACGGTCTGCGGGCTGGGCCGGGTCGAAGGCCGGCTGGTGATGATCATCGCCAACGACGCCACCGTGAAGGCGGGGGCGTTCTTCCCGATGACGGCCAAGAAAATCATCCGGGCCCAGTACATCGCCGAACAGTGTCATCTGCCGACCCTGTACCTGGTGGACTCGGCCGGTATCTTCCTGCCCCTGCAGGAGGACGTCTTCCCCGATCAGGATGATTTCGGCCGCATTTTCTACCTCAACGCCCGCATGACGGCCAAGGGAATCCCCCAGATCACCGCCATCATGGGCTACTGCGTAGCCGGCGGGGCCTACCTGCCGGTCATGACCGACAAGATTCTCATGACCGAGGGCTCGGGGCTGTACATCGGCGGTCCGGCGCTGGTCAAGGCCGCCATCGGCCAGGAGATCAGCCACGAGGAGCTCGGCGGGGTCTGGATCCATGCCGCCGTGAGCGGCACGGTGGATTTCCGTGAAGCCGATGACGAAGGCTGCCTCAAACGTCTGCGCCGGCTGGTGGCCCAGATGGGCCGGCGCGAAGGAGCCCCCTTCGATCGGGCCGAGCCGGTCGAACCCCGCTATGAGGTCGACGATCTCTACGGCATTTACCAGGACGACCCGACTCAGCAGTACGATATGCGCGAGATCATCGCCCGGATCGTGGATGATTCCGAGTTCGTGGAATACCGGGCCGATATCGGCCGGACGGTACTCTGCGGCTACGCCCGGGTGGGGGGATGGAGCGTGGGGATCGTGGCTAACCAGCGTCTCTCCTCCACTCCGGCCCGCGGTATGCCCGAGGTGGGCGGGGTGATCTACCCCGAATCGGCCGAGAAGGCGGCCCGCTTCATGATGGACTGCAACCAGAACATGGTTCCCCTTCTCTTTCTGCACGATGTGTCGGGTTTCATGGTCGGACGCGACGCCGAATTCGACGGCATCATCAGAGCCGGCTCGAAGATGGTCAACGTGGTTGCGAACTCGATCGTACCCAAGATCACCGTCATCGTGGGCGGCTCCTACGGCGCCGGCAACTACGCCCTGGCCGGCAAGGCTTACGATCCGCGCTTCATCTTCGCCTGGCCCACCGCCGAGTACGCCGTCATGGGAGGAGCCCAGGCCGCCAACACCCTGGCCGATATCCGGGTCAAGAGCCTGGAGCGGCAGGGCAAGGAGCTCTCGGCCGAGGACAAACAGGAGATCCTCGACTCGATCAAGGCCGAGTACGAACGGACCACCGACGCCCGCTATGCCGCCGCCCGGCTCTGGGTCGACGCCATCATAGATCCGCTCGAAACGAGGTTCTGGATCATCGCCGCTCTCGACGCGGCCGCGCACCAGAAGGAATTTCCCCTCTTCACACCGGGAGTGCTGCAGACCTGATCCCCGTACGTTCGATTGAGGATCGTTTGCCCCCCGGCGGTATGACCGATAGAGTACCGGCAGGAAAAAACCGGCAAGGAGTCGATCCCATGTTCAATGCTTCATTCCCGCGTCTGCGCACCCTGACGGCGACGGCACTGCTGCTCGTGCTGTGGGCCGGTGCTGCCCTGGCCCAGAACGCCGAAGAGATCATCAACGCCGAAGGCTATCTGAGCCCGCCCGAAGAGATCGCCGCCATCGCCCTGGCCCCGTGGTCGGATAACGTCACCCTCTCAAACCGCAGCCCCGACGGACGGTGGTTCCTGCGAACTCTGAGTGACGGCCTGCCCTCGGTGGCCCTCTTCGCCCGGCCTTTCTACCGCCTGGGCGGACAGCAAATCGATCCGGTAGCCAACCGGAACCGGCGTTACACCACCCGGAACAACCCCGGCTTCGAGCTGATCGGCTGGCCCGACCTGAACCGGGTGCGGATCGACGCCCCTGACGGCGCCCGGGTCTCGAATCCGAGTTTCAGCCCCGACGGCACCAAACTGGCCTACTACGTGCATACCGACGAGGCCACCCACATCTGGGTCTACGAGATCGACTCGGGCCGGGCCCGGGCCGTGACCCGCACGCCCACCCTGACAACCCTGGCTTCGTCCTTCACCTGGACCGCCGATTCGGCCCATATCGTCTGCGTGCTCGTGCCCGAGGATCGGGCCGATGCGCCGCCCGAACCGCCGGTCCCAACCACCCCCATGATACGGGTGACCGAAGAGGGCGAGAACAAACTGCGCATCTACGCCAGCCTGCTCGAAACCCCGCACGACATGACCCTGCTCGAGTACTACTCGACGGGGCAGCTGGCCCTGATCGATGTCGCCCGTCGCCGGGCCGCCCCGATCGGGGCCCCCGACATGATCCGCAGTTTCAATATCTCGCCCGACGGGCAGTACCTGCGGGTCACGCGCATGACCAAACCCTTCTCCTATATCGTGCCGGTCTCCAACTTCGGCTCGGTCGAGGAGATCTGGGACCTGGAGGGCAACGTGCTGACCGAGATCTCCTCACGTGAACTGCGCACCGGCATCTCCGACGGCGGTGGGGGCGGCTTCGCACGGGGCGGAGATCAGCAGGGCAAGCGCAGCCTCTCCTGGCGCCCCGACGGAGCGGGATTGAGCTACCTGGAGCAGGAGCCGCGCCAGCGCGGCGAAGAGGGCGACGAGGAACCGCAGGAGGAGAGCGAGCAGGAGGAAGAGCACCCCCGCAAGGATCGGGTCATGCTCTGGGTCGCGCCCTTCGATTCGACCTCGACTGAAATCGTGTTCGAGTCCGAAACCCGGATGAGAAGCGTGCTTTATTCGGCCGACTGCCAGACCCTCTACATCACCGAGCGGGAGGGTTCGACCGAGACCCTGTATGCCGTCAACCTCGACGATCCCGAAACGCGCTTCACCATCTACGAGCGCGATACCGACGACTACTACGACACCCGGGGTGGTCTGCAGATGAAGCCGGGCCCGCTCGGGGCAGCGGTCGTACGTACCTCGAGCGACGGTTCCTGCGCCTACCTCGCGGGTACGCAATCGTTTGAGAACTGGCAGGAGCAGGCTCCCAGGCCCTTCTTCCACCGAGTCGAGATCGCCACCGGGGAGATCGACACTCTCTGGACGGGGGGGGAGGACAGCTCGGACAGGATCCTCGAACAGCTGGATGACGACGCCACCCAGCTCATCATCTCGCGCGAATCGCCGACCATGATCAGCGACTCCTGGCTGGTCGAGACCGCCACCGGCACGGTCCGCAAGCTGACCGACAACGTCGATTACGCCCCGCAGGTCACTGGAGCCCAGCGGCAGCGCTTCCAGGTCACCCGGGCCGACGGGATCACCTTCTGGGTCGATGTCACCCTGCCGCCCGGCTACGTTGCCGGCACCCGCCTGCCGGCCATGTTCTGGTTCTACCCGCGCGAGTACACCAGCCAGAAGGACCTGGACGAGTCGATGCGCCGGACCAATATCAACAGCTTCCCGCGGGTGAGTACCCGCTCGATGGAGATTCTGACCATCCTGGGCTACGCTGTGATCGAACCGGCCTGTCCGATCATGGGCTCGGAGGGGGCGCTGAACGACACCTACACCGCCGACCTGCGTCAGAACCTCTACGCCGTGATCAGGGCCCTGGATGAGAAGGCGATCATCGATCCCGACCGGCTGGCCATCGGGGGGCACTCCTACGGTGCCTTCGGGACCGCCAATGCTCTGATCCAGACCCCCTTCTTCCGGGCCGGGATCGCCGGCGACGGCAACTACAACCGCCTTCTGACCCCGGCCGGCTTCCAGTCCGAGCGGCGCGAACTGTGGGAGATGCGCGAGGTGTACCTGCGGATGTCGCCGATCCTCTGGGCCAACGAACTCAACGGCGCCCTGCTGATGTACCACGGGCAGCACGACCAGAACACCGGTACCGCGCCCTTCCACGCGCCGAAGATGTTCCACGCCCTGAACGACCTGGGCAAGACAGCCGCCCTCTACATGTACCCGTACGAGGATCACGGGCCCGCCACGGTCGAGACGACCCTCGACCTCTGGGCTCGCTGGGTAGCCTGGCTCGATCGGTACGTGCTGCATTACGAGGACTACGAGAAGGAGGATGAGGGCGAAGGGGAAGGACGCCGGGGCCGGCGCGGCCGCGTCCCCCCCGGTTTCTGAACCGACGGCCCGAAGAAGAACCGTATCGGCCGGGCGGCGCTCCCTTCGCGGAGTACCGCCCGGTTTGCGTATGGGCGGTCTGCGCCAGGCGGCAGCAGATCGCATGACTCGGGGTACGAGATGCAATCTGAATATTGAATATTCAGATTGTATCCGAGCGGTCATATTGTCGACCGGTACGCATCATTCTCCGTTGGCACAGGCAATTCGCGAATCGGCCTCTGTGGGCTCGGTGAAAGGAGTCCTGCATCATGGAGTTCATCCCCGGTCTGAACCGTCCCGGCAAGATCGTCTGCGTGGGGCGCAACTACGCCCTGCATGCGGCCGAGCTCGGCAACGAGCTGCCGACCGAGCCGCTCCTGTTCCTCAAACCGCCTTCGGCGGTCGTCTATGACGGCGAGACGATTGTCCTGCCTCCCCAGTCAAGGCAGGTGGAGCACGAGGCCGAGATCGGGGTCGTCATCGGTGCGACGGTCAGGAATATCGATTCGGAGGAAGCCGAAGCGGCCATAGCCGGCTACGTCTGTGTCAACGACGTCACCGCCCGCGACCTGCAGCGCACCGACAAACAGTGGACCCGGGCCAAGGGTTTCGACACCTTCTGCGCCGTCGGGCCGGCGGTGGTGCCGCTCGAACCCGGGCGGTGGCGTGAGCTGGAAGTCATCGGCCGGGTCAACGGAGTCGAACGTCAGCACGGCGAGGCGGCCGACATGCACTTCGGCATACCCGCGATCGTGGCTTATATTGCATCCGTCATGACCCTCGAGCCAGGCGATCTGATCGCCACCGGCACAACGGCCGGAGTCGGACCGCTCACGGCCGGCGACATCGTCGAGATCGAAATACCCGGGATTGGCACGATCGCCAATCCCGTCGTCGGTCCGGGAGCCTGAACCGCCCCGGTCCGGCCGCACAGACGAGGTACACCGTCATGGATGAGTCGATCAGGCAGTTGCGCGAACGCCGCCGGAAAATCATCGAAGGCGGGGGTGTAGAACGCCAAGCGAAACAGCACGAAGCGGGCAAGTTGACCGCCCGGGAGCGCCTGGCGCTGCTGTTCGAACCCGACACCTTTCAGGAGACCTATCCCTTCATCACCCATCACGCCGTCGATTTCGGCCTGGCCGGCAGGGACCTGCCGGGTGAGGGGGTGGTGACCGGTTTCGGAATCGTGGACGGACGGCCGGTCTACGCCGTCAGCCAGGATTTCACCGTGGCCGGCGGCTCGGTCGGGGCGGCCACGGCCCGCAAGATCGTCGAGACGATGAACGCTGCGCTCACGACCGGCGATCCCTTCATCTTCATCAACGACGGTGCCGGAGCCCGCATCCAGGAGGGCGTCGAATCGCTCTCGGGATACGGGAAAATCTTTTTCAACAATGTTCTTCTCTCCGGAGTGGTCCCGCAGATCAGTATCATCGCCGGACCGTGTGCCGGCGGCGCGGCCTATTCTCCGGCCCTGACCGATTTCATCATCCAGGTGCGACACGAGGGGCAGATGTATATCACCGGTCCCACCGTCATCAAGGAAGTGACCGGAGAAGAAGTGACAGCCGAACAGCTCGGCGGGGTCGAAAGCCACGCGCACTACAGCGGGGTGGTGCACTTCGTGGCTGAAAACGGGCCCGAGGCGATTGCGATCGCCCGCCGGCTCCTGAGTTTCCTGCCCAGCAACAATACCGAGGATCCGCCCTTCTACCCCGAGCTGCACGAGGACTATCTGGTTCCCGATGAGGTTCTGAACGAGATCGTCCCGGCCGACCCGCGCCAGCCCTACGACATGCATGCGGTGATCGGCCATATCGTCGACGGCGCTGACTTTCTCGAGGTCCAGGAGCAGTTCGCGCCCAATATCATCGTCGGTTTCGGCCGCCTCGAGGGGCGCACGATCGGGGTGGTGGCCAACCAGCCTCTGCACCGGGCCGGAGTGCTCGATATTGACTCCTCCGACAAGGCGGCCCGCTTCATCCGGTTCTGCAACGCCTTCAACATCCCCCTCGTGACGCTGGTGGATGTGCCCGGCTTCCTGCCCGGGGTGCAGCAGGAGTACGGCGGCATCATCCGCCACGGGGCCAAGATGCTCTTCGCCTATGCCGCCGCTACGGTGCCGAAGCTGACCGTAGTGGTGCGCAAGGCCTACGGTGGGGCCTACCTGGCCATGTGTTCGAAGGACATGGCCGCCGACCGGACCTGTGCCTGGCCGGGGGCCGAAATCGCGGTCATGGGCGCCGAGGGAGCGGTAAACGTCCTTTACCGACGCGAGATCGCCGAGGCCGACGATCCCGAATCGGCACGGCGGGAAAAGATCGAGGAGTACCGGCGGATCTTCGCCAATCCCTTCGAAGCGGCCTCGCGGGGCCTGGTCGACGATATCATCGAACCGGCCGACACCCGCGGCTATCTGGCCGCGGCGCTCGAGGTTCTCAAGGCCAAGCGTCAGATCCGCCCGCAGAAAAAGCACGGGCTCATTCCTCTCTAGGAAAGCAGGAAGGTCCGAATCGGCCCGGGAGACAGTCCCGGGGGAGCAGGGAAAAGGGAACGGGAAATGGACAATATGACCGGCAGCGGCATCGATATCACGATCGCGGGCATCGCGATCGTCTTCGCCGTGCTGGCTCTGACCAGCCTGGTGGTCGCGCTCATCCGCCGCTTCGACGACCGCCTGCACGCCGGCGAAGAAGCAGCCCGCTCTCGGGCGCTGGAGAAAGCGCCCACCATCGATACCACCACTCTGGTGGCAATCGCGGCGGCGGCGGCGACCATGATCCACGGCCGTTTCCTGATCCGCCGGGTGCGTCGCGTGGCCCGCATGGATGCACCGGCCAGCACATGGTCGCAGCAGGGCCGGGCGGTCTTGCTGGGCTCGCACATCATCACCAGGAACCCCTAGGGAGAGTAAGAAGGTGAAACTGAAGATCACCGTTCA
>Ga0180432_10003637_pt1 | contig 21775 bp, 8 predicted proteins | sample SS_ome_10_FD_132414 | JGI IMG/M metagenome (GOLD analysis project Ga0180432, IMG submission 132414) | Hypersaline lake sediment archaeal communities from the Salton Sea, California, USA - SS_1_MS_2 metaG | ecosystem: Environmental > Aquatic > Non-marine Saline and Alkaline > Hypersaline >...
CGTGGTTGTCGGCGCCTACCAAGCCGTCAGAGCGCCAGAATAGGGTCACCGAAAAGGTGTCGCCGGCGGAGATCATCGTCGAGGGCAAGGTGTAGCCCAGCAGCTCGACGTGATCCCCCAATCTGGCGTCCACCCGGTGGTCGACCGAGAATGCGCTCAGGTCTCTCGCATAAGCACTACAAACCCAGACGTAAGGGACGCCGTCGAAGGACTGCGTCCAGATCGGACCCTCGGCCTGGCAGGCCTCCCAATACGTCTCACAGTGCTCAAAGCGGACCGATCGCTGGACATCATTGACGTGGAAGACTCGGTAGTCCACCGTCGTGTGGTTGATGGGCTTCGTTACACCCTTGAAGTTCTCCCGGAACATCAGATTGCCCGGGTCGCAGATGCCGACCGTGAGGAAGCCAGCTCCCGGCTTCTGGTTGAGGTACCGGGCCGCCCGGTCCAATCCCTCCCCTTGATCCCCGAGCTGGAACAGGCTACGGGCCACTCGTGACCCTCCCAGCAGGAGGTTGTGATGGGTCCCGGGGTAGGGGTGCACGCGCAGCACCAGCCCGCTGTGCAGGGCCAATACGCCGGCGAGAAGCAAGGCCGAAGCCCGGCTGGTCAGCCATGTGGTGCGTGCCCGCAGCGTCTCCATACCCCTGACCAATCCCCAGGCCGCCAGCACGTCCAGCGCCAGGAACACGGGCAACACGTATCGCGATGTCTTCTTCGCACTCAGCGTCATCTGCAGCAGAAAAGCGGTGGCGTAGACGAGCACATAGCGCGCGGTCCGCGAGTCCTCTTCACCCCGGTCCCGGACGGCGAACCAGAGGGCGAGGCCGAAAGCCGGCAGTGTGACCAGGCTCATTTTCCAGGCCAAGACGGCCGGATAGTATGTGGGTCCCAGGTTTCGGACCGTCTCGCCGAGGAAGAACTGGGGGAATGGGTGGGACTGCTCGGCGTGGTGCAGGACACCGTTGAGGAGCATGTCCGAGACAGTTCTTCCGGGTTGCACCCACATCGCTGGCCAGAGGACGAAGAAGACGACTGCAGCCGCCATGACCCACACCGCCAGCGCAGGAATCGTTCTCTTAGGGAGCTTGCGCCAGGTGCTCACCTGCAGGAAGCTTGAAGCCCCGTCGCTGGACAGATGTCCGATCGTGAGGCTTAGACCGGCGAACGGTACCAAGAACAGGGCTGGGCTCTTCGTCAGAAGGGCGAGCCCTCCAAAGACGCCGCTGAACACAAGCTCTGACCACCTCTTCGTCTGGGCGTAGCGAATCAGAAGGAGAGCACTGACCAGCATGAAGCTTGACAGCAACGCATCGACGTGGATCAGCTTGCTCTGCGCGACGAAAAACGGGTCCAGCGCGAGGAAGACGCCGGCGATGAGACCCACGGCTTTGCCCATCAGCTGCGCAGCCAGCGCGCATGCGCCGAGAATGCATAGGGCGATCACCAGACCCAGGGCCGCCGTACCGGCGTGCGCCGAAGGGCTCTGGGGACTCGGCAGCTCGCCCGGCAGGGAGACGATGTCCGCCGCGGGCTGCCCCTGGTTGGCCAGATAAGCCCGCATCCCTGAGCCAGCGATCCACATCGTGGTGACCCCGGGATGGTAGCTCTGGTAGGTCGCCTTCAGGTCTCCCTCGAAGAGGGCGCCCCAAAACGCGGCCGAGCGCTCGTACCAGACGGTATACTTCGACGCGGGGCACGGGAGGCGCACTGAAAGGGCCAGCAGGAATACACTTGCCATGCCCAACCAGTAAGCGCTTCTTTTCATGCTAGCCTCGGCCTGAACGGCGTCCACCACGATCGACTCCTACTCATGCACGGTGCTAAGGGCTGAATCTTTGCGCAGGGGCTCCATTGTAACGCGAGGCATGGGCGCAGGCAAGACCTGCTACGGGTCTTGGAACTCGATGGTGCCGGGGAGCACGCCATATTGGCTCTGGTCACCCACACGCTAACCCGCGCCGACTGATCTTTCGCCTCGGTCAAGGCGACCCAACCGTAGGCGGAAACGCGGCCGACCAGGTGCTCGGGCATCAGCCCGCCAACGATGCGGAATCCGGCTGCTTCGTGGCTCACCGGGCTGATACCGTTGGGGTGATGGAGATAGGGAGTGTGGTAGAGCTGGTGATCCCTTGTCAGGGCGCGCCGGGTCCACCAGCCGTCCCAGTGGTGGCGGAGGCTGTCGTTGGACGGTCCCGGAAGGTGATCGTTCGTCTCCGTAATGAGGGGCCAGGTGATGAGGAGGCTGAGCGCCAGGTAGGCCAAGAAGGCCGCGAGGAACACCCAGCCTGACACGCGTGTCTCTCTCCCGCGTCCCCCGGTCTTGTTTCCCGTCTCCCAGCTAATCCCCGGCAGTCTCCTACGCAATTCCACTCTGCAAGGCCCTCCCGATCCCAGGTCGTTGGTACACTGGACACTTGCCCGGCTGTGCTGAGCCCTCGTCACGCATCTAGTCTCTGAGCTGGGCCGACAGGGCAACTCAGAGACTCAGCCGTCGGATAGACCTGGCGAGGCTCTGCCGTGCGCCGCCTTGAGGATTCCGCCAACGGTGGAGAGGAGGACCAGTAGACCGAGGAGACGAGCCCATTGGGCCTGGGGGGCAGCTCGCCGCGCCGAGACCTGCAAGGAGGCAGCCACGTAGTGGTCCCTACTTGTCGCCCGGCTGTCGCCACTAACGATGAGGCGCTCCCCGGTTCTCCAGTCGTAGAGCCCGACGGTCAACGTGTAGTCCCCTTCTGGGAGATCGGCGGGCAGCTCCATGGTATGTGGGTCGACGACGGTCTCGCCCGGTGTCCAGCTCCAGGTGGGTCGTGTGCCGTGATCCGCGGCCCCATCCTCTTGCCAGATCAGGCTGCCGTTGGGCCCTGTCAAGTGGAGGAAGATACTCAGGTCCTCGGTGATGGCCTCGGTTGCCTTCCAATAGAGGGCCACGGGGACGTCGTCCCCCGGCGCCGCCTCCGTCCCGCGCAGGTCGTAGCCCACCAGACGGAATCGCTCGCCAAAGCGAACCTCTGTCCGGTGCTCGGGGGGGCTGCTCGATCCTAGCTTGGCGTAGAGCCAGGCATAGGGCACGCCGTCGAATGCAACGTCGCGCGTCGGCTGCCGGGCCGCGTACCGTTCCCAGATCCGGCCCCACTCCTCAGCTTTGTAGTCGCGCGATGTATAGTTGCGGTGGAACGCGACATAGTCGGCCGACCCCGACGGCAGCGCCGCTCCCTCGCCGATCTCCACGGTGGTGCCACGGAAGGTCTGATTGAAGACGTGCTTCAGCTGGGCCGCCGTGGTGAGTCCCCCGGCCGCGGGCTTGGCGTTCAAGTAGTTAGTCAGCACGGCGTATCCCTCACCTTCCTCTCCGATCAGGATGGCGTCGGCCGCAGCTGGCGGTCCCCCCGCCAGCCAGTTCAGGGCCGTCCCGTAGTAGGGATGACGTGGCAGGGACACGGCTCCCTGGATCACCACCGGTAGGGCCATTAGAGCCAGGCGGGCGAAACGCCGCTTCCCGGCGAGGGCCTTCGCCCAGGCGACGGCACCGGCCGCTGCCAGGATGGTGAGCGGCAGGAGTGCCGGGAGGATGTAGCGAGGCATCTTCTTGGCACCTAGCGACATCTGACCCAGGTAGAAGACGGCAAAAGCCAGAAGGAGGAGCAGATCGGTGATGGTCTGCTTTCGCGTAGCCTGGCAGGCACGCGCGGCGGGCTGAGGATCAAGGAGGGCGCCGAGCCCAATCGCTGCCCCGACGGCGAGGAAGAGTAGCTCAATCTCACTCGAGCGAAAGAGGAGCGAGATGAGATAGAACAGAGGCCCGGGGTCGTCCCGCACCACTTCGCCCAGGAAGAGCGTCGGACTGTCGTGGGCCGTCGTCGCGTGACGCGTGAGGCCCCACCTCACCGCAGCGATCCCCTTGCCCGGCGCAACCCACATCACCGGCCATGCCGCCACATAGACGATGCCGGCGACCAGAAGCCAGACGACCAGAGGCCCCGCCACGCTGAAGAATAGGTCCTTGATGGCGCGGCGGCCCTCGACCGCTAGGTCGGTCAGCAAGATCAGGCCGAAGAAGGGCACCAGGAAGACTGCCGGGATCTTCGTGAGTAGCGCCAGGCCTCCCAGCCCGCCAGACAGGACCAGCCAGGCCCACCCCCGCTCGCGGCGGTAAACCAGCATCGCCAGGGCGGAGAGGAGCATCAGGGTGGCCATCGCAGCGTCCAGGTGGAGAATCTTGCTCTGTGCGATGAAGTAGGGGCTTAGGGCCAATAGAAGCCCTCCGACCACAGCCGTGCTTTCATCGAAGAGCCGCCTCAGGAGGAGATACACGCCGACCACGCCAACGGCTATCAGCAGGGCCAGCGGCACCACGGCGGCTGCTATCTCATTCAGCGGAACGGGCCCGGAGAAGTGGATCGGCTCGAAGTCCGGCGGGACGGTACTGGCTGCTGGACGGATGCCAGAGAGGGCCCAGAAGACCTTCAGCCCGATCCCGGACAGCCACATGAGGGTCACCCCCGGATGCTCAGAGTAGACAGTACTCGCCCAATCACCACTCAGCGTGTCCTCGATGAAGTAAGCCGAGCGGAGGTACCAGACAAGGGGACGAGAGACCGGTTGTACGGCCCGCGGCAATAAGGCGACGAGGAACAGAATCGCCACGAATAGTCCGCGACCGAGTCTTGGTGAAAAGAACCTGGACCCCTTGGCCCGTCCGATACTATCGTTCTCCGTCATTCTCGCGTGCCCCTGTCTCGTGTCTCGCGACTCAAGGCTCTACCTCGACGTTGCCGAGCATCACCCGATCGTCGGGCAGCCGGTCTCCCCCCGGACCGTACACGAACAGACGATCCCCGCTCGCGGGATCGTAGAGACCGATCCCTAGGGAATAGATGCCGGGCGGCGTCGCGGACGCCAGCTGGACGTGATATCGATCGGCCACGATCTCACCTTTCTCCCAGTTTGTGGTGGGTCGAGCTCCCAGCCCAGGATGTCGGTCCCGCTGCGCCAGAATCCCGCCCCGACCGTCGTACAGGTGCACAAACACCTTATAGTCGCGATCTGGCGCCCGGTCGGCCCTCCAGTACAGTGTCACGGCGACAGTCTCTCCAGGCTCTGCGCGACGATCCACGGTGTACCCCAGCAGGCTGATCCCCTCACCAAGCGTGAAGGACACGGGCTCCTCCGGGTCCACGGTCGGGGTTGAGCCTGGGGTCGTTGACTGCACCCAGAGGTCCAGCAGTTCCACCGGATCGACCAGTACGGGCTCACCGCTCACGTCGAGGAGCTCGAGCGACAGCGTTGCTTCTCCAGTGGGCACACTCTCTTCGGTGGACAAGTAGTACCAGTCAGCCACCAGCTCGTCCGGCTGCCACTCGGAGGTTGGATGGTTGGTGCTTGTGACATCAAGCGCCTCCTGCCCGTAGATGGCGCCGTCACGTCCCGCGAGACTGAGACGCAATCGGTAGTCCCGATCGATTGCGCCATTGGCTTGCCAGAAGAGGCGAAGGCCGACGGTCTCCCCCGCGAACATAGCCTCAGCGATCCCCGTGCGTCCAGGCTCCAACTCGTATCCCAGTAGGTTGAGATTCGCCGTAACCGGAACAACCACGCGGCGCGGGATGCTCAGATCCTGCGGGTTGGGCACCTCGTCGGGACGTCCGATCTCGACCGTCACCCGAGCGTCTGTCTCATTGGCAGCCTCATCCGACCCTAGCAGGCGCAAGCGCTCACCCGTCTCCAAGGTGTACACGCCGATTTCCAGATCATACACCCCTGGCGGGGTGCCCGGAGGCACGGCGAGGTGATAAAGGGCCGACCTGGTTGCACTTGTTTCCCAACGGGACGTTGGCTCGAGAGTCCGGTCTACGATCAGGCTGTCTCCTTGAACAATCCGGTGACCATGGCTATCATACACGTGGAGATAGACGGAGTAGTCCTCCTCCAATTCCTCTGTCGCCTCCCACGTGAGCACTATCCCGCCATCTCTGCCCCAGGCGGGTGGCGGATCCGTGACTCCGTAGCTCACCAGACGGAGCCCTTCGAATGCGAGGTCTAGCTCCCGGGACGCGACAGCCGGGTCCACGAGCTGATGGCGCGTGACCTCAGTCTGCCGGAAGCTGGCCCTGTCAAGCAGCAGGCCGCGGGCCTCCAGCAGGTTGAGGTAGCGATCACCCTCTGCCTCTGGGTAGCGGGGATACCATATCCGGCTGCAGCCGCCCGTAATCCCGTCCAAGAAATCGCTCATCGTCCCCAGATCAGGATAGGTGTACGAACGCGTCTTGGGGTCATATTCTGGCGAGAAGGTGTGGAGTGGGAGATTGCCTTTGTAGTGCTTGACGAACAGCGACTTCCCGTTGGCCAACACACATTCCCCTCGGTCGGCCTGGGCGAGCTGTTCCACACGTGCTACGGCCTCCTCGTAGTCATCATTGTGGTACACCCAGGCATAGTCAACGCCATGTAGGGAGACGACTCGCTCAGGCGTGCGCGAAGGGTTCAGGAGATACCGCTGGAGCAGCGCCGGCTGCTGGCGTCTCTGCACGTCCGAGATGTAGAAGACCACGTAGTCGCTCTGCCACGGGAAATACCGGTCCATCGGCCAGGTCTCCCCCTCGAACAGGGGAGCGAACGCCGCTGTCGTTGGCGTCGTAACCAGAAGCTCTTCGGCCTTAGGCTTCCCATTCAGGTACTCGGCGACCTGGTCGTAGCCCTCTCCCCAACCCACGAGGAGGACTCTCTGAGCTTTCTTTGCGCCTCCAAGTAGCGGATCGTAGTACGTCAGGTAGTAGGGATGGTGTGGCACAACCAGTGCCACCTGTGCGACGAGTATCACCAAGACTATCGGGAGCAGAAGGGCAGGGGGGCTGGAGGTCCGGTCACCGTTCACGCAGCGTCTTATGGCTTGGCACAGGCGCTCGCTTCCCCCCACCAGGCCCTGGGCAGCGGCGATTCCCAGGGCTGGGAAGACGGGCAGCATGTACCGATCGAACATCTTGTCCCCCAGGCTCATGAAGATGGTGAAGAGTCCGCTGTAGGACAGGAGCGCCAACAGACTAAACCGTGCGGTTTGCCGTGGGCCGCGCAGCGTGAGCCGGACAATGCTCCCTGCGAGGCCCAGCACGACCAGAGGACTAAGACGGAAAAGCGCTGCCACAGGATAGAATAGCCAGCCGGGATCGTGAACTGGTCTCCCGAGGAAGAAGTTGCCGGGGGTGTGTCCTTCCGCGGCGTATCGTGTGGCCGTGCCCAGCACTTTCCTCATCGTTTCCACAGGTTCGCTCCACATAGCCGGCCACGCACCCACGTAAGTCACGGCGGCAGTGACTCCCCACGCGATCAGCATGGGCAGCACCTCATATCCGTGCGCCCGCCCATCACCTCGGCGGAGTAAGCCCGCGCCGATGATGAGAACGAGGAAGGGAGCCAAGAACCCAGCTGGTGACTTCTGCGTCACCGCCAGCCCGCCGGCGACACCTGAGAGAACTAGCAGCATCCTCCCCCGCGGTTCGCTGAATCGGTGTCGCATCGCATTCAGCAGAGCCAGTACGGATACGGTCATCAAGCTGGCAAGCACGGCGTCCGTGTGCAAGAAGCGCGATAGGCCGAGATAGAAGGGGTCCAGGGCCACCAGGATCAGACTCACGAGCCCGATCCGCCCGCCCCAGAGCGATCGGGTCAACAGGTAGATGGCGACGATGCACAGCCAGGTGAAGAGCGCCACGCCGCGCCGCCCCTGAAAGACCATCGTACCCACCTCCGCCAGCTCGTCCTTCGTCGAGGCTGGGAGGTCGTCGCTGCGAAAGTGGCGATAGTCGTCGAAGGCCTCGCAGATTTCCTCGGCCTGGGCTCCGCGCGGGCCAATGGATAGAGCGCCCAGCCACATCGTCACGACGCCGGGATGCCCCACCCGATACGTCTCCCCCCAGTCGCGGCTGGTCAGGCCGTTGCGGAATCTTACGGAGCGGCATGCCCAGCGCATCTCGTCGTGGACCACAAAGGCGCTCAGGTTCGCCAGCCGGAGGACGAGGCTCAGCAGGAGCACCCCGATCACCACGGTGAGCTCCAAGCGAGAAATCTGCCTCAAGGCAGCTTCCTCCCCGATCCCATGGTGGCGACCGCAGCGGGCGGCAGCCAGTCCGCCCGCTTGCTCCCCGTCCCAGGCGCCGTTCCAGCCCCGGTCGTGGGTTTGGCGGGGATCGGGTAGACAATCAGCCAGCTGTCCTCGTGCGAGGGCGGGAAAGGGAACCAGCTTTTCCACGCCTGCGCGTCCTCCGAACTGAGGAACCGCTTGTGCACGATGAGATACCGGAACCCATGATCTGCCAGATTCTCAAATTCCTCGCGGACGTCCAGGCTCGGACCGGGAGCCTCCTCATCATCGAGCCGCTCCAAGAGCGGGTTCCCATCAATGAAGGCATCGGCGGTGTCCGGCTTACGCGATACATGTCCCCCGGCGATTCTCTTCCCGTGGACCGTCTGGTAAAACTGGTAGCGTTTGCCCTTCTGACGTCCCATCGGAAAATCGATCACCCCGAAGTCGCCCGGTTCCTCCGCCAACTCATGGAGGAATGGCGGGTAGGGCAGTTGCATCGTGGGGAAAGGGACAACCGCGTACTCAACCAGTATCAACCCCGCCAGCACAAAGGTGCTGGCGTAAGCCACTGACTTCTCCGGGAAAGGTAGCTTCCGGGACCCCAGCGCTCGATGCACCCAACGTACGCCGAAACCGGCTGCAACCGATAGGAAGAAGAACGTCAGAACGTTCAGGCGAGAGGGATGTCTCAATACCCGGGTGATGGGAGCGGCCCAGGGGAGACTGGCTTCATGTAAGGGAACGCTGTTGAACGTGATGCGTGCTCCCAGCGAGAGCAAGAGGGAAAGGAGCCCTCCCGCCACCCAGAAGCGGGCCCTGTGCGCCGTCGCCGAGGCGACGACGGTCAGAGCCAGAGGCACGTACCCCAGATAGGCAGACCGCTTGCCGGTAAAACTGGTCTGGTCGTTGATGTCTACCAGCCTGGCCACCGGTGGATAGAGGAGCGGATTTGCCCTGTTGGGAACGAGGAAACCAAGCACGTCGTTCCCGATCCCCTCGTCAGACTCGGCCGATAGGTAGGCCTTCCCAGAGCTGAGTGCCTCGCTCACGGTCGGCCACAGGATGGGCGACAGCACCAGCCCGGCGATGAGAGCACTGATCGCCAAGGCCTGCCATGTTCCCCGAGCCCATCGATTCCGCGCGACCAGGAGATCGTAGAGTGCGTAGAGACCGATCCAGCCCAGGAGCATGAACATCAAATGCCAGCTCGACAGTGCCGTCAGGACGAACCAGAGGACGGTCAGCACCACGTTTCTGCCTCGTCTGCCATTCTCGCCGTGGACCGTCCTAACGAGGGCTAGGGCAAAGAGGGGCATCCATTGGGTCGTGACGATCACGGGATGAGCGCTCTCGAAACGATGATAAGGGTGAAAGGCAAAGATGAGACCAGCGACGAAGGCAGCAGGTCTACAGCCCGTCAAGTGCTCCACCAGCAGATACATGCTGAACCCGCTCAGGGCAAAGGTGAGCAGGATGGTCGCGTTGTAGGCTGCAAAATGGCCCACCAAGGGCGTCAGGAGCAATGTGATCACCGTGTTCACGTGGCTAAAGCTATGAAAGGCCAGGCTGACACCTTGAGGGTAGAAGAGGTAGTCGGTGTGAAATAGGTCCAAGCCCTCGGTCAGCGCTTTCTTCGTCCACCAGTCGGCCCAGAGATTGATGTGCAGATCGGAGTTCTGACCGGCGAGGACCGAGTCGATATTCTGCACCAGCGCCCAGGCGAGCACGACGGTCAGCAGTCCGTACAGAACCAAGGCGACTATGGAATCGTCGTCACGTCTCATTGCGATTCCCCAGCGTTAGCTGTCGCCTCCCCCAATCTCCCCAACTCGAAGCTCTTGCAGGTGGATCCGATTGTGTGGCAGCCTCTGGTCCTCCGGACCTCTGGCCGGCAGGCGGGCCTTGGTCTTGAAGTCGTACATTCCGACGTACAGCGCGTAGGTCTCGTCGGGCCGGAGTCCGTCTACGGGGATATCGTGTGGATCATCGATCACTTCCCGGTACCGCCAGTCCCAAGTTGGACGCTGGCCTCCAGCTGGTACCCCGTCGTGCTGCGCCACCATCGTCCCCTCCTCGTCGAGAAGGTGCACGAACACGTGGTGGTCTCGCTGCACACGTCCGTCAGACTGCCAGAACAGTGTGACGACGAGGGGAGGTTCCGTCGAGTGCTCGGGCGACCTCAGCGTGTAACCCACCAGGTGAATGTGATCCCCCAGCTGCACGTCCAGCGGATGATCGATGGAAAAGGCCGCTGGATCGCTCTCGAAGCCTCCGTAGATCCAGGCATAGGTGACCCCGTCGAACGCGGCGGTCCAGAGTGGCTCCTTATCCTGGCATACAGCCCAGGCGTCATCCCAGAGGTCAAGTCGATTCTGGCGCTGAATCGAATTGATCCCGAAGACGTAGTAGTCTATGTAGGGATCCTCGAGCCCTTCGCTCCGGCCCGGGTAAATCCTTTCGAACAGCTCCTCGTACCGGCGGTGAACCCCAATCATCCTCTCCTCGGCTCGTGGAAAGCCGGCCAAGAACCGTGCGGCTTCATGCTGCCCTTCCCCCTGGTCCCCCATCGGAAGAACGTGCTGTGCCACACGTGAACTACCAAGCAGCAAGTTGTGGTGAGTGCCGTAGTAGGGATGATGTGAGACGACCAGGGCGAACTGCCCGATGAGGACGGTCGCAAGCGCGACTGCACGGATGTGCCGGTTTTCATCCCGACCAGCCCGCGCCGTCAGTCCATCCACGATCTGTATCAGCCCCCAGGCAGCCAGTATGTCCGCGATCAGGAAGGCCGGCTGAAGATAGCGCATTTCCTTCCTTGCTGCAAAAGACATAGCGACGACGAACCCCGCGCCAAAGATCAGCAGGCACCAGGCCCAGCTATCCTCTCTCCAGTTCCTGACCCGCCTCACCAAGATCATGACGGCCGCCAACAGCCCTGGCAGCGTGATCAGTGTCATCTTCCAGCCGATCGTTGCCAGATAGAAGAGTGGACCTGGATCGGCTACCACTGCTCGCCCGGCGAAGAAGTTGGGATTGCGGTGTACGGTCTCCACGTGGAACAGAACCCGGCGGCCCATCGTGGAGAGGGCTTCACCGGGCATCACCCACATCGCGGGCCAGAGGAGCACGAAAATCCCGCCTGCGGTACCCCCCCAGATGAGCAGTTCACGGGCCATTCTCCCCAGCCGGGTGACAAGCCCGGGTTCCCCGGAAGCAGATTTCGAGCCCCCATCGCTTCTGAGGTTGCTGTAGCCCACGATGAGGACTGCATATGGGACGAGGAACAGCGAGGGGCCCTTCGTCAGAAACGAGAGGCCCGCGAAGACGCCACCCATCGCCAGAAACGTCCGGTTGTCCTCCTGCAGGTACAGCAGCAGGAACAGGGCGCTGACGAACATCAGCGTCGCCAACAGGGCGTCCACGTGAAGCACCTTACTGCCTGCAATGTAGAAAGGATCCAACGCCAGCAGAATGCCCGCAACGGCACCCACGCGCCAGTTCACGAGCCTGACCAGGAGGAGGTAGCTCAGACCGATGCCGAGGGTGATTGCCACGCTCAGAGCGGCTACCCCCGCTTCGACAGGATAGGGGCGGTAGTCCCCGGTGGCCTGGGGAGGCTCCAGCAAATCCTCGCCGGACCAGCCGTGCGTCCAAGCATAGACGCGGAGCCCAAATCCTGCGATCCACATCGTGGATACCCCAGGATGGTAGCGCTGGTAGGTCCCGCGCAGATCTCCTTCCTCCAAGGCATTCCAGAACTGCACGGAGCGCAGGTACCACTCAAGGGGCCGGGATACTGGATGGATCAAGCGGGGCAGGAGGGCTACAACCAGGATCACTATGAGGCCGAGCCAGATGGCTCGTGATCTAGTACGGATGTTCGTCATACGCTGCCTCGGCAAGGCGACCGAGATGCCAAGACCTTAAGGAACCCCTTGTCCTCAGGCCTCCTCACGGGATCACCTCGACCGCACCCAAGGAGACACGATCGCGCTCCAGCAGCTGGTCACGCGGCCCGACAGTCGTCAGCCGCTCGCCGGTCTCAGGGTCATACATCCCGACTGCCAACGGATACGTCCCCGCCTCGGTCTCCGGCGGCACGGGGATAATGTACCGTTCGGTGAGGATCTCCCCTTCCTGCCAGGTGTTGGTCGGTCGCGCCCCAAGGCCGGGTCGCCTATCGAGCTGCCCCAGGATCCCCCCCTGATGGTCATACAGGTGGACGAACACCTTGTAGCTCACCTCCGTCTCCGCCAGGGCCTGCCAGGTCAACGTGATCTCCAGGTCCTCACCCGGCTTCACCGAAGAGACGGTGTCGCAACCCAGGAGCGAGATCGTCTCACCGAGCGTCACCTCTGTTCGCTCTCCCATTTCCCGGGGCAACTCAAAGCTGGGCTCCCGTGACTGGATCCAGATCTCCGAGACCTGGACTGGTTCCGCAAGGACGGGATCGCCTGCCTCGTCCAGCAGGTTCACCTCCAACGACATCTCGCCCGTGGGCATGTCCGCGTCCGTGGGGAGGTAATACCATTCCCCGAGCCTTTCATCTCTCTCCCAAGCCGATGTGGGATGATAGGTAGTGACCATGTCGTAGTTCTCCTCGGCATGGACTGTCGTCTCGTCACGTAGGCTCAGCCGCAGACGATAGTCTCGCTCCATCGGTGACACAGCCTCCCAGAACAGACGGATGGGGATTGCTTCACCAGTCAGCACCTGCCTGTGCTCCTGGGTGTGCCCCAGTAGCTTCAGCTCCGGGATCATGGGCTCGTCCGTGAGTTCTGAGATCGGCAGATCCGCCACCTCGGGAGGCGTGTCAGGTACCCCTACCGTGACGTCGAATGTCACGCTCTTCTCGCCAGGATTGCCGTCGGCACTAACCAGGGGCAGACGCTCTCCAGTTTCCAGCAGGTAGACGCCCAGGGCCAGCCTGTAGTCACCCGGTGGCGTCTCCGGTGGAATGGATAAGTGGTAGACCGCAGGCTTCTGGGCGCCCACCTGCCACTGCGACGTCGGCTGCAGGTTCTCATCTGTGATGAGGGCGTCGCCCAGCGCTATGCGCTGACCGTGTGCGTTGTAGAGGTGCAGAAACGTGCTGTAGTCTTCCTCTATGGGCTCCGCGGCCTCCCATGTCAGAACAAGCCCCCCATCGCGCCCCCAGGCCGCCGTCGGCTCCGTCTCGCCGAAGCTCCGAAGCTGTAGGTCCCCGAACCGAAGATCGACCTCCTGTTTGTCTGTCGGGTCCATCAATTTGTGTAGGGACATGCTGGCCGGCCCGAAGAGCGCTCGATCCACCTCGATACTTCGCGCCTGCAGAACCTTCAGGTAGTCCTCATCCTCCTGTTCTGGGTAGCTCAGGTACCAGATACTCTCGCACCCATCGGGCGCCAGGTTCAGGAGCCTGGCTAGCTGATCGCGCCTCCAGAACGTATAGACGTCCTCATCCGTGTCCCAGTACGCCTTGAAGGTCAGCAGCCGGTGGTCGCCCTCATAGTACTTGACAAAGAGTGAATCCCCGTTCGCCAGAATGCACTCTCCCTCGTCAGGCCGACCGTGTTGCTCCACATAGGCCAGCGGGCCTCGGTAGTGATCGTTGTGGTAGAGCCAGATGTAGTCGACGCCGTGTAGCGAGAAGACCTTTTCCGGCGCGACTCGAGGGTTGTACAGATACTGGGTCATCAAGTCCCCGTACCGCTGACGCTGGACGTGGGAGAGATAGAACATCACGTAGTCGCTTCCCCAGTCGCTGTATTTCTCCATCGATCGTGTACTTCCATCGAACTGCGGAGCGAAGACCGGGAACGCGGGCATGTTGACCTGCAACTCCTCGGCGTTGGGCTTGGCGTTCAGGTACGCGGCGGCCTGTTCATACCCTTCTCCCCAGCCGACGAGGAGGATCTTCTTTGCCTGGTGGATCCCGCCCAGCAGCGGATTATAGTACGTCAGGTAGTGCGGGTAGTGCGGAAGTGTGATCACGAGCTGAACGGCGAAAGTCACCATCGCTATCGGGAGCGGGGAGAGCAGCCCAGCGTAGCCACCACTGAGTCGATGGCGCACGCCGTCTACCATCCACCAGATCCCGACGGCCGCCGCTATCTCCAGTGCGGGATAGACGGGGACCAGATACCGATCGAACATCTTGTCGCCCAGCGTCATAAAGGCTCCGAAAGCCACGGCGTAGATGAGGAGATCGGACGTGCTCCGCCGTTCGTCCATCGTCCCCTTGCGAGCGAACAGCCAGATCACGCTGGCTATCAGGCCGATCAGGGCCACGGGGCTGAAACGGAACGGGGTGGCGATAGGATAGAAGAGCCAACCGGGGTCCTCCGATGGCTGACCCAGGAAGTAGTTGCCGGATGAGTGGCCCTCCGCGGCGTAACCCAGTGCCATTTCCAGGACTCTCCTCATGGTCTCCACCGGCTGTACCCACATCGTGGGCCACAGTGCAACGTAGACGGCTACGGCGACGCACCCCACGATGGCGAGGTCCAGGAGCGCACGCAGAACCACCTCTCTCCTCGCGCCCCTGCGCAGGACGTCGACCCCTACCAACAGGACCGAAAAAGGTCCCAGGAACATCGCTGGGGATTTCTGCAGGATAGCCAGCCCCGTCATCACGCCTGACAGTACCAGGAACCCGACGTGCTTCCATCTCTTTCCGCGGTGACGAAGGGCAGCTATGAGGCCGAGGACGGAGAGCATCATCGTGCTCGTCAGGGCGCCGTCGACGTGCAAGATGCGCGATAGGGCCAGGTAGAAAGGGTCGATGGCCATGAAAACAAGGCTCAACACGGCCACCCTCACGCCCCAGAGATGTCGCGTCAGCAGATAGATGCCGACGAACGACAGCCACGTGAAGAGGGCGACGCCCCTGCGCGCCTTGAACAGAAGATCCTGCACCCGGTGCATAAGCTCCGTGCGCTCTTCGGGTGAATCTCCCGATTCGCTCAGCTTGCTGGCCGCCGGCGTTATCTGACACGCCTCCCGTGCCTCGGCGTCCGCTGCGTCCAATGGGATGGAGAGGGTGCCCAGCCACGTTGTGATGACGCCTGGATGTCCAGTGCGGAACGTGCTAGCCCAGTCCCCCCTACTCAACGCTTCCTGGAAGCCGATCGACCGGCAGGTCCAGCGCATCTCGTCGTTCACGACGAACGCATCCAGCCCGACCAGGCGCAGGACAAGACTGGCCGTCAGAACGACCGCGATAATCAGAATCTCTATTGTCGTGCGTATGCGGGCTGACCGTTGATCCATATGAACCCCTGGACAGGACGCTCCGACCTCACGCGCATCGCCAGCGGATTTGACGCGCCAAGGTCCGGCGACGCGCATGGTGCAGGATCTCGCTAACGGGTACGTCCTGTGCGAATGCTTGGTCTCCTGAAGCCGTCTTCTAGTGGACCGAGGCCTGGAGCACCCAGACCCGGCGGGAACGGTCGACAGACCGTGTGGCTGAAACCGATAACTCCCGCGGCGCCCTGCCCCGACCCCGGTTCCCGAGCTACGGTAGGATCTCTACCGTTCCTAAGATGACGCGGTCCTGATCCAATCGCTCCCCATCGGGCCCGACGGTTGCCAGTCGCTCCCCTGACCCGGCGTCGTAGAGCCCTGTGCCTACCAGGTACGTTCCCGGTAGCATCTCCCGCTCCACTGGGATGCGGTAGCGATCGGAGACGACCTCACCCTCTCTCCAGATCTCTGTAGGTCTTGCACCGAGACCCGGGGGTCCGTCCTGCTGTGCAATCAGTGCACCAGACTCGTCGTACAGGTGCACGAAGGCCTTGTAGGTTTTCTCCATCTCGCGCTCTGCCTGCCAGTGGAGGGTCACGTCGATGTCCCCTCCGGCCCTGGCCGAGATCTCCAGGTCGTACCCTAGCAGCTGTACCCTATCGCCAAAGACAACCCCGGACTCGTTCGGGAGCGCCGCTGGGGCTTCAAAGGATGGTTCGGGCGACTGGACCCAGATCCGCGCTACCTCGACGGGCTCGGACGGTACTAGCTCTCCATCTTCACCCAGCAGGTTCAGTTCAACCGTAGCTTCACCCGTTGGTACATCCTCGCTCACCGGCAGATAGTACCGCTCCTGCAGAAGCTCGCCCCGTCGCCAGCGGCTGGTCGGATAGTTGGTCTTGACCAGGTCAAACCGTTTTGCCCCGTACAGCTCGCCATCAAAGCCTCGGAGTCCCAGTTGGAGTGCGTGATCTTCGTCCACCGGGTGTAGCTCATTCCCCTGCGCCAGCGTCTCCCAGAATAGTCGAATGTAGAGTGTGTCGCCGGCGACTAGCGACTCGTTGCCCAGCTCGTGACCCAGAAGCCGCAGCTCTGGCGTGACCTCGCGTTCCACCCAATGAGGGATCCTTAGCTCGGCTGGGTGTGGCGGTTCGGGAGGTACATCGACCCACACGGGGATCTCGACCTTCGCTTCTCCCTCCACGTGCAGGTGCTCTCCCGTCTTCCAGTCATAGACGCCGATCTTCAGCGCATACTCCCCCGGTGGTGTACCGGGAGCGATAGCGAGATGGTAGAGTCCCACCCCGGTGTGATCGGCGGGCCAATCCGACGTTGGCCGACCTGCTTTGTCTCGGATCAACCTGTCGTTCTGGGCGATCCGATGGCCCTGGTCATCATAGAGGTGGAGGAACACCGAATAGTCCTTGGTGAAGCTGCTTCGGGACTCAAAGGCCAGTGTGACGCCAGCATCTACGCCCCACGCGGGTGGAGGATCCGTGATGCCATAGCCCGTCAGGTGCAGACCCCCAAACACATAGTCGACGGACTGCGGTACTACGTCGTCGATCACGATTCGGTGCTCGCTGACCACCACTTGAGGGAATTCGGCTCGCTGTTCCAGGAGTGCTTGGTTCTCCAGGAGATCGATGTACATCCTACGTTCCGTCTCGGGATAACGCACGTACCACACCCGCTCACACTGCGGGGCCTGAGTTCGGAGCAACGCATCTACCTCTTCCGCCAGTGGATAGATGTAGTACTCCTCGCGTCGATCCCACTCGGCCTGGAATGTGACGAGCGACAAGCTGCCCTTGTAATACTTGGCGAATAGTGAGTCTCCATTGACAAGAATACACGAGTCTCCGTCCGAAATCGCTCGTTCCTCAATGTACGCCATGGGTTCCACGTAGTGTCTATTGGGATAGAGCCAGACGTAGTCAACCCCATGCAGCGTGACCACCTTCTCGGGCTCGACGTCTGCGTTGAACAGATACTCAGAGAGGAGATCCTGGTTGTGCAGTCGCTGCACGTGGGAGAGGTAGAACATCACGTAATCCGTCTCCCAGACGCTGTAGTTCTCGATGGAGCGGGTGTCTCCGTCGAACTGCGGGGCGAAGCTGGGGAAAGCGGACATCGCCACTTGAAGATCCTCGGCATTCGACTTGGCGTTGAGATGAGCTGCCACTTGCTCCATCCCTTCGCCCCATCCCATCAGCAGAACCTTCTCCGCCTGTCTTCCTCCGCCAAGGAGGGGATTGTAGTACGTCAGATAATGGGGGTGGTGGGGCACTGTGATCGCGATCTGGATGATCAGCGCCAATGCGGGCACAAGGAGCGGCTGCTTCAGGACTTTGTCGGGGCCCTCGAAACGCGAACTCAGCGCGTCGATGGCCCACCATACGCCCGCTGCTGCCACGATGGCCAGGGCGGGGAAGACGGGGAGGAAGTAGCGATCGAACATCTTGTCCCCGAGGCTCATAAAAGCCCAAAAGGCCAGCCCATAAGCCAGTAGCACGACGATGCCGAAGCGTCGTTCCTGGTCACTTTTCCCGCTTAGAACGCCGAACGAGCCGCAGAACAGACCGATCAATGCCAACGGGCTGAATCGGAAGGCGGTGGCGATTGGGTAGAAGAGCCAACCGGGATCTTCGTCGGGACGACCCATGAAGTAGTTACCTGAACCATGTCCCTCCTGGGCGTAGCCCAGTGCCTTCCCCACCACCCGGGTCACTGTATCGACAGGGCTGACCCATAGCGCCGGCCACATCGCTACGTAGATCGCCAGGGCAACAATGCCCCAGATGAGAATGTCTCGCACGGCGCGAGCGACGACCGATCGACTGAGCCCCTGTCGCAGGACATCGAGCCCCAAGACCAGGACCGCGAACGGTCCGAGGAACATCGCGGGAGATTTCTGGAGCATCGCCAGCCCAGTGGCAACGCCCGACAGGAGCAGGGCCATGGTGCGACGCCGACGCGACCCGGACCGGCGCGTGTAGGCGATCAATCCCAGTACGGACACCATCATGAGGCTCGTGAGCACAGCGTCAACGTGCAGGAATCGGGAGAGCCCGAGGTAGAAGGGATCCAAGGCCGTGAAGACCAGGCTTAGCACAGCGATTCTTGCGCCCCACAAGTGTCGGGTCAGCAAGTAGATCGCGACGATGCAGATCCAGGTGAAGACACCTACGCCGACCCGCCCTTGGAAGAGCAAGCTACCCAGCCGATGCATCAGGTCAGTCCGCTCTTCCCGGGTCTCGCCTGCCCAGACGACCTTGCGTCCATCCAGGGTTTCCTGGCACATAGCCCGCATGCGTGGGTCGTCATCGTGGATGAAGAGGCTGCCCAGCCACGTGGTCACCACGCCCGGATGACCGGTGCGGTAGGTGTTCCTCCAGTCACCCCTGAAGAGTGCCTGCTGGAAGTTGACCGAACGGCAAGTCCATCGCACCTCGTCGCACACGATGAAACGGCTCAACCCCGCCAGCCTCAGGCCTAGACTCAGGGCCAGGATCAGGACGACTATGATGATCTCAACGCGCTTCTCGCGGGTCAAAGCTGGCCCCTCCCCTCCGCCTGAGTGGAGGCGAGCGCGACGACCTCGACTGTGCCGAGCATCACTGCATTCCCGCTCTTGCTGGCGTTCCGTCCTTCAACCGGCAGACGCTCCCCCGTCATCGGATCGTAGAGTCCAACCAACAGTGGATAGGTGCCCGGCGGGGTCGATGCGTCGAGCGAGAGACTGTGGCCGTCGACGACAGTCGCGCCGCTTTCCCAAGCCGTCGTCGGCATCGAACCGCAACCGGGAGTGCCGTCGCTCTGGCCCCAGATAGGCTGGCCCGGCACCTCCACGTGCACGAAGACGTTGTAGTGATGATCGATGGGCTCCGATGATTGCCAGTACAGCATGACGGGCAGTCGCTTCCCCGCTTCGATGCGTCCCAGTACGTCATAACCGAGCAACTCAATCGTTCTGCCCAGGCGGGCTTCCACCCGGTACGTCGGCACTGGGTTCCGGAGCGACCACAACCAAGGGGCGATCGCGGTGGATGTGTCAAATTCGGGCACCAGGTCTGCCAGGTCGTAGTCTCGCGGGGTTTCTGTCCCGTTCCGCGCGTAGATCTCCAGCATATCCTGATGTCCCGACCGGACGAGCGCGAGGAGACTCTCCTCCGCCCGCACCGTCTCTGCCGCCAAGGGCTCCTCATCCTGAACGGGGTCGCTGATCAGATAGTAGTCCGCGCGCCCAGGGCACCACGCCATCCGTCTCGTGTACCACGAGGTAATCAGTGGCTCAGCGCTGGCGTCGTAGCTTCCCTGAAGCAGACCTCTCGCTCGGAGGGCCCCGGCTGCCTTGAGCCCGCTTCGGTGCGGGAACCCGAAGAATCCAACGCGCGGGAGCTCGTCGCCGTGGACGGACGGGTACAAAGCAAGACGCGCCTCCGGATAGACCTTTAGGTAGTTCGGTTCGTGTCGGATGAGGACGGTATACTCATAGGTGCCAAAGACAGCGAGCAGCACGACGCCAGCTGCCAGTCCAACGTGCGTGACTGTCGCGCGATCCAGGTGGGGGGTAGCCCTTTTCTTGAGTATCTCGGTGCCTCTGGTGACGGCTGCCCCCACCAGAAGTCCCCAGGCGGGAACTAGGATGTAGCCGTGGTTCTTTGGCTTACGGGTGAGGAACCACAGGAACAAGCTGGGCAGCGCGAACCAGATGAGCGCGGCCCTCAATTCTGTGGAGCTCTCGGGTGAAGCAAGGGCGACGGCTAGGAAAGCCGCGAACGGCAGCAGGCTCAAATCGAGATCGCCGAGCATCAGTGCGTTGGGAAAAGACGCCGCGATCACCATCCCCAGGACACATAGCCCGAAGACGCCCCCCCCGACTGAGGAGACCCCCCACCCTCTGTGCACGTTCTCTGCCACCAGGGCCAGAACCGCCAGAATGAGGAATACTACGTAGTACGTGGAGCTGTAGAACGTGGCGCGCCAGAAGTAGTCGGCCAGGTTGTTATGGAGCGAGGCTCCACCGACGCGCTCTTCAGCCAGGTAGGATGCCGTCGCCTCGAACTGGGGATGGAGGACGAAGGGCGCATAAAATGATGCTAGCACCCCGACCAGGACCAGTGCCGGTCCAACGGCGTGCCGGAGCCAGCTGAGGCTGCTCCAGCCCGACTGTACTGCGCGGTCTATGACCAGCCAGGCGACAAAGGGCGCCACGAACAGGGCCTCATAGTGCGCCAGGGTGCCAACGGCCAGGAAAAGGGAGGCCAGCCATAGCAGGTTGCGGTCTCCCGCCGCATACCACCCATACGTGCACCAGGCCGTGAGAGCCATCATCAGAACCACGATGCTTTGGTACTGGACGATTCGGCCGAAGGCAATCAAGTATCCATCGACTGCCAAGACCCCAAGTGTGGTGAGGGCTGCGCCCCGGTGTTCTGCGAACAGGCGCCGCGCGAGAAGATAGATCGTGACGATAGCCGTAATGCCTGCAAGTGAGAAGGGGAGGCGCGCCACCAGCTCATTCGTCGTCCCAGCCAAAGCGTAGAAGGCCGCCGGTATCAGGATCTCGGCTGGGCCCTTCCGGTGCAAGAAGAGGATCCCATCTTCTCCGCGTATGACCCCCCCTGCCATCAGCATGGCTCGAGCTTCGTCACCTTGAAACTCCGAGTAGCCCAGGTTTGCGAGGCGAAACAGGATGGCTACCAGTACTAGACCGAGCAGGACCAACCGATGAAGCCGGGCAGACTTGTCGAGGTTGAGGGTCAGGCTGGTTCCACGGAGGACAGCAACCGCCAGTAATGCCAAGACAACACCGTTGTAGAGCACCAGTATGTGTAGGAGCTCCAGTGGGCCCGGCACGTAATGCAGCCCCAATGTACCCAGAATGAGGGTGGTCAAGCCGAAGCCTACCGTCAAGACCAGAACCTCCAGCCAATCCTCGAGCTGACCCAGACCGAGCACTGTCTGGGTCAGCAGAAATCCGGGGAGAAGCCAGAGAAGCAGTGCCCCCGCCGCGAACACAAGCAATCGCGACGGGTTCCACAGTATGGCCGCGTTGGCGAGCGCTGTCAATAGGAGGATGCCAACCGGGCGTCGGACGCCAGAAGCCTTCAGCACGTTCATCAGCGGGAGGTACTCGCGTCGATAGTGGCTCTAAGCTGAACGGGTGAGCCCTGTTGCTCACCCGTATTAAGGTCAGGATTCGCGTTAAGCAAAGCGGGGAATATTATAACTAGCAGGGAGTTGACTGGCAAGGTGGCGCTCCGCCCGCCACGGAGGCTGCTCATCCGGGGATTGCCGCACGCCAGCGCCGTTGCCCGGGCGGTTCTTGGGGAGTGAAGTGATTGTCTCCAAGGCTGTGTCGGTTTCTCCCCTACCACGTGCCCCGGGCGAAGACGTAGGTGCCGCGGCCCGACTCGCTGGTCACCCCTGTGCCGCACTGCGCGTTTCCGACTCGAATACGCA
>Ga0180432_10003639_pt1 | contig 21769 bp, 19 predicted proteins | sample SS_ome_10_FD_132414 | JGI IMG/M metagenome (GOLD analysis project Ga0180432, IMG submission 132414) | Hypersaline lake sediment archaeal communities from the Salton Sea, California, USA - SS_1_MS_2 metaG | ecosystem: Environmental > Aquatic > Non-marine Saline and Alkaline > Hypersaline >...
GGCGCATGACCGCGCGCTCGCGCGCATCGTGCGCGAGACTACGGCCCTGAACGTCAATGTACGCGAGGCACTCGGCGCAGTGGACCATGCGTACACACACTTTCGCATCACCCTGCACCTGTACGCATGCGACGGGGTGCGCGGCCGGGCGCGATCGGACCATTACGACCAGCTGCGCTGGGTGGCCCCGCGAGAGCTCGACGACCTGGCCCTGCCCGCCTCGGACCGGCGGCTGGTGGGCGCCCTCCCGGAGCTGCGCGCGGATTGACCCGAATGCGCGGCCGCGATACAACCGCACCGGCGTCCCGGACCGTGCGAAAGGACCATTATGCTCTGTGCCGGCATTGACGCGGGTTCGCGCACGATCAAGGCCCTGATCTACGATCCCGCACGCGACCGGGTCGTGACCGAGGCGGTGGCCGACCAGGGCGTGGGCCAGGCCGCGCGCGCGCAGGCGCTGTACGCCCAGGCCCTGGAACGCGCCGGGCGCGCGCGCGAGGACGTCCTGCGCGTGGTGGCCACCGGGTACGGCCGGCACAAGGTGGACGTCGCCGACCGGGCGGCCACGGAGATCACCTGCCACGCCGCGGGCGTGTGCCACGATCATCCCAAGGCGCGCACCGTGCTCGACATCGGCGGGCAGGACAGCAAGCTCCTGCGCCTTTCGCCTCGCGGGACCGTGGACGAGTTCGCGATGAACGACCGGTGCGCGGCCGGGACCGGCCGATTTCTGGAGGTGGTCGCCCAGCGCCTAGACGTGTCTCTGGGGGATCTCGGCCGCATGGCCTGCCGAAGCGAGGAGCCGGCCAGGATCACGAGCCTGTGCGTGGTGTTCGCGGAGACCGAGATCGTGGGCTTGCTCGCCGAGGGGGTGGAGCCCGGGGCCGTGGCCTCGGGCGTGGAGCAGTCGATCGCCGCGCGCATGGCTGCCATGGCCGGCGAGATGGTACAGGAGCCCGTGCTCTTTACCGGAGGCGTGGCCCTGGTGCCGGGTATGGACCGGGCGCTCGCCCAGGCGCTGCATGCCTCCGTGCAGGTCGCCGACCGGCCCCAGATGGCCGGAGCCCTGGGCGCCGCGCTCCTTGCCGCGCGGGATCTTGTCCAAGGCGAACAGGGTGCACAGCCCGCTTGAGCTGTATGGCGTCCCAGACCGGCGGGCTCTCGCCCCCTACCAGCGAGGCGAACGGCGGGCGGCCAGCAGGTCGTCCGCGCGGGTCGGCCTGGCGGCCACGCGGTCGGCGCGGACCCGCCGCGTTGCGAACACGCGGGCCTCTGGCGCATGGTCGAGTGTGCGAAGCGCCTGGACGATGCGCCGGTCCCGCAGCCCCGGATCGAACCCGATGCTGTACTGGAGCTGGCGACGCGCCGGGCCGCACAGGTACACGGGCGCGCGGTCCACGTCCGAGAGAGACATGGTCCCGTTCATCAGGCACCGGTAGCCCGCGCTATGCGCCAGGCCGAACACGTGGCAGACCTCGTGCGCCACGAGCTTGTCCAGACGCAGGCGCTCGTCATCGCTGCGTGCCTGCGACGGATCGCCCCACGCACGGGCCGTGGACACCACGCACGCGCGCAGGTCGCGGTAGGCGAGTCCGAACACGGCCGACAGCCGGCCGCTGAACATGTCCTTGTCCGTGAGCGCCGCGCACAGGAGCGCGTCGTCGGGCATGTGCCGGTTCAGGGCGAACAGGATCTCGTCTCCGTCGTACCGGCGCCGCTCGGGGTCGTAGGCCGCCGCGGGCGGACGGGGGCCCGTCACCAGGCGAACGGGCAGAGAGAAGAACGCGGCCAGGAATCGGCGCACCTCGCGCGCGGTCTGGAAATCCTCGAAGCCCTCCAGGCACACGAGGTAGATGGTGCGCCGCTCGGGGCTCGGGCGCAGGGGGTCGCTCGACACGTACTCCAGGAACGTCATGCCCGTCTCTTCGTAGGCGTCGAGCCACTCTCCGGCCTGCGGATAGGCAAGACGCACGTCCCCCGGCGCGGGCCGCTCCACGATGGGCACGCCGCCCGACTTCAATCCGAAGACCGCGCGCGCCTCCTGGGCCTGCGCCGCGCCCGCCGTCCATGTGAGCATGCACCCCGCAAGCAGAAACACCCCGGCTGCTGCATACCGCATTCGTTCGCCTCCTCGATACCAGCGTCGCAGGCCCTGCTGTCCCCAACGCGGGCCGAATCGTCACTGGCTGTATCGACCCGCGATCGCATCTCGGTTCAACCGAATTCGGAAAAGCCCCACGGCCCATGTGCGGAAATTGCTTGAAGGATCTCCTGCGGCAGGCATAGACTCTGGGTACACGATGGCTCGCACTCATGGCGTGCATCGTCACGGGCGCAAGCCGGCCCCTGCACGCTGAGAGAGCCGTGCAACCTCGAAGGAGGAATCTCTCATGAACGGCATCTCGACCTCTTGCCAGGTTGTCGCCGCCTTGTGGACGGCAGCGGTCCTGGTGCACCTGGCCTCGCGCCCCGGGCTTGCAGCCCAGGACGAGCTCGTCTTGGTCCGGGACGGCCGGGCGCAGGCGAGCATCGTGGTCGGCGGCGAGGCACCCGAGCCGGAGCGCTTCGCGGCCGAGGAGCTGTCCCGCTACGTGCGCGAAATATCCGGCGCCGAGCTTCCCCTCGTCTCGCCTTCCGACCAGACCGACGATATTCGTGTCCTCGTGGGGACCGTGGCGGGCAATCCGGCCCTGGCCGCGCTTGTGCAGTCCGGAGAGCTGATGCTTGGTCCAGACAACCCGGGGCCGCAGGGCTTTGTGCAGAAGACTCTGCCGAATACGCTGATGCTCGGGGGGTCGGATCCGCGGGGCGTGCTTTTCGCGATCTACGACCTGCTCGAAGACGAGTTCGGATGCGTGTGGTATCGCCCCGGGGACGACCATGTGCCCCGTCGCAAGACCGTGCGCCTCGGGCCCATCGACCGGGCCGAGCGTCCGGCGTTCGGGTTCCGGGCCACCTATGGCATGGGTGTCCAGGGCCTGACCGAGAAGATCGATTGGATGGGCAAGCTCAAGTCCAGCCACGCGGTGGACTGGATCGGGCGCCTCAAGTATATCACCTACGGCGGTGGGCTCGAAGAGCTACGCAAGGAACACCCCGAGCTGTTGGAGGCCTATCTTCCCACGTTCAAGCGAGAGGCCGGGCGACGGGGGCTTAGGCTCGCGTTCATCGTGCACACCTACTTCTACTTCCTGCCCTACGAGGTGTACTTCGAGGACCACCCCGAATACTACAGCCTACAGGACGGAAAGCGCACCGCGCACTCGAGCGTGCACAACTGGCAGCCGTGGATCTCCAACCCCGAGGTCCTGGAGGTCATGAGCGAGAATGTGATCCGCTTCTTCCGCGAGAACCCGGAGTTCGGCATGGCGAGCATGGACCCGAACGACGGGCATGGGCCCTGCGAATGCGAGGAATGCGCGGCCCTGCGTCGGCGGCTCGACATGAACGAGTACCTGTGGTTCGCCGACCAGGTGGCCCGCCGGGTCAAGGAGGCCTGCCCGGACAAGCGCATCGCAGTGAACATCCGGTACGCGCCCATCGTGGTGGACGAGCCGCCAGAGCACTATACGTTCAGCGACAACCTGTGGTTCCAGATCGGGTTCTTGCAGCGCAGTTACGCCCACTCCCTCCACCAGGTCAAGTACAACCCCAAGAGCTACCCCGCGCTCGAAGCGTGGTCGGGGGCCTACCCCGGCCAGGTCTATATCCTGAGCCTCCAGTACAATATCTACGGCACGCGCGACATGATGGTCGCGCCGATGTTTCGCACGGTGCAGGCCGACTGGCGGCACCACCGAGAACTTGGCCTGCTGGGCGGGGCCAGCATGGGGACCCTCGGCCGCGACGGGCTCAACGCCCACATGGACTACGTGTTCAAGCACGTGTTGTGGAACCCGGACCTGGACATGAGCGCGCTCCTGGACCACTACTGCACGGCCTTCGGCCCGGCGCAACGGCCCATGCGCCGCTTCCTGGACATCCTGGACCGGGGCATGCAGCGGCTCGGCGACCAGCCGCAGCGCGTGTGGACCGACTACCGCACCTTCGTGGACCGGTTGCTGCGGCCCGCGCAGGTGGAGGAGATCGACGAGCTTTTTCAACAGGCCGTCGAGGCGGTCACCGAACATCCCGAGGCCCGGGCGCGCGTGCAGCGCTGGCATGACCGTTGGCAGACCATGCGCAAGTACTGGCACCAGGCGTACAAGGGCCAGGACCTCATTCCGGACGAGGTGGAGACTCCCTTTGCGGTGTGCGACCCGGTCAACAAGAACCTGATCGTGATCGGCGAGTTCACGCCGCAGTCGCTGCGCGATCACCTCGATGCGCAGCACGGGGTCGGCCAGCAGACGTTCCACGAGCAGGCGCCCGGTTCCTGGGTGTGCGAGGGCGGGTTGGTGGTCGGCAACCCGGTGCGCACCACGCCCACGTCCCTGGACGTAGCGCCGTCCGCGGGGGCCGAGCGCGCGAAGCTGACCGTGCACGGCGACCTGATCGTGGAGGACGGAGGCCGGCTTTCACTCGCCCAGGCCGACCTGGACCTGGACGGCAAGCTGAACGTCGGCCTGGAGCTGCCCGGTCTGAGGGGACGCAACCTGGCCTATGACCAAGGGAGCGCGTCGCTGGAGATCGCGGACAGCGTCGTGCGCGCGCGGGGGTTCCTGAACGTGAACCAGGGCGCCGGGCTCGTGTGTCACGATAGCGAGCTCCACGCGAATACCCTGTGGGTGCGGCGCTACCACTCCGACAAGCCGACCGCGCTGCGCGATACCGAGGTGTTCACCGAACAGGGCGCACGCTTCGAGAACCATCGAGACAAACCGATCACGATCCGCGGCTGCACATTCACCGGCACGGCAAACATGCCCGCTGTGTTGACCTACTTGGCCAAGAACGGAAGCCCGCTGACCCTGCGCGAGTGCGTGCTCCGGCGCGGGCCGGGCGCGGACGAGATGGACAAGGAGAAGCTACGCAACGACCTCGTGTGCGAGGACCGGTTCGGCCACCCCAAGGCGCGTGTGGAGGCGATCTCGTGCACGTATGAGCGTGCCTCGGTGCTCAATCCGAACTTGACCCTGGTGCGCCGCTGGCGGCTGGACCTCACGGTGCAGGACGCGGACGGCGCGCCGATTGCAGGCGTCCCGGTGCGGCTGGAGAGCTCGCTGGGCGAGGCGTATGGACTGGAGGCGCGCACGGACGCGCAGGGGTGCTGCCGGCTCGTGTGCCCGGCCTCCACGCGGACCATGGAAGGACGCACCGAGTCCTTGAACACCGTGTCCGTGGTCTTGGACGGCAAGCCCCATCCGGTGCGCGAGGACTGGACGCCCACGCAAGATGTTGCGCTGGAGTGGACTGCGCCCTGAGGCGCAAACGAGGCCTCAGAGCAGGTCTTCGTCCACGAAGCTCGTGTACGCGCTCTCGCCCACGATCACGTGATCCAGGAACCGCACGCCCACCACCTGCGCGGTCTCGGCCAGGCGGCGGGTGATGGCCAGGTCCTCCGGGCTCGGCGACGGGTCGCCGCTGGGGTGGTTGTGCACGAGCGCCACCGCGGCGGCGGCCTCGCGCACCGCGGGGCCGAACACCTCGCGCGGATGCACCAGGCTCGCGGTCAGGGACCCCTGGGAGACCTGCGCCTCGCGGATGATGCGGTTGCGCTGATCCAGGAGCACCACCAAGAACACCTCCTGTCGCAAGTCGCGCAGTCGACGATGATACAGGTCGTAGAAGTCCTTGCCCGAGCGCACGACGGGGCCCAGGCGGCGCTTCTCGTCGGCCATGCGCTCGGCGAACCCAACCGCGGCCAACAGCCGCAGGGCCATGGGGCGCTGCACGGCAGCGTAGCTCTCTAGCTCCGCGGCCGCGGCCTGGGACAGCTTACGCAGGGAGCCGTACCGTCCGATGAGCTCCTGGGCCACGCCCAGACTGTCCGAGACGCGCCGGCCTCCGCCCAGCACCAAGGCCAAGAGCTCCTCGTCGGCCAGGTCCGCCGCGCCGTCGCGGCGCAGGCGTTCGGCGGGTCCCAGCCCCTTGTCCCGGCGGGAGGGGCGCGGCGGCGCATTGTAGTAGGCGCAGATCCGGGTGAGCCCGCACCGGTCGCACAGCGGGGGGTTGCCGCAGATGCCCTGGGGAAGCACCCCGTACAGCCCGTCCGCGTACAGGCGGAACACGACCGAGAGCACTGCGGGCGTGCGGTCCACGGCCTGGGCGATCTCGCGCAGGATCTCCTCGGTCCGCTTCTCTCGAGCGGGGCCGTCCAGGCCCTCGAGCCAGCCCAGCCGCCCCATCAGGCGCGACACGTCCGCCGCGGCGCCCAGAGGCAGGCTCTCGCGCACGCCGGTCGCACGCACGTCCGAGAGCACCTGGGCGAGCGTCCCCTCGCCCATCTCGCCCTCCAGGACCCGCGTCATCCGGGCGTAGATTGTGGCGGGGCGCTCGTCCCCGGACGCCTTGCTCGGCTTCGGCTTACGCATACAGGGCTCGTCCCGCGGGCATGCTCAGCTCGCCGCTTCCTTCACCTCGTCCGTGGGCATGTCGGGCTTGTAGGCATCCGTCATGCTCGCGTAGATCGGGAACCGGTCGGCGAGCGCAAGGCTCTGGGCGCGCAACTCGCGCAGGCGCGCCTTGTCCTTGCGGGCGCGCAGGGCCTCGTCGATGATCGCCACGATCTCCTCCATCTCCGGCTCGCGCATTCCGCGGGTGGTCACCGCCGGGCTGCCGATCCGGATGCCGCTCGTCTGCTTCGGCGGGCGGGTATCATAGGGGATCAGGTTCTTGTTCACCGCGATGCCCACCTGTTCCAGGACCGCGCTCGCCCGGCGGCCGGTCACGCCCTGCTCGCGCAGGTCAACCAGCAGCAGATGATTGTCCGTGCCTCCGGTGACCAGGCGGTATCCGCGCCGCCGCAACGCGCGGGACAGGGCCTTGGCGTTCTCCAGGATCTGGAACTGGTAGTCGTGGAAGGCGCCGGTCAGGGCCTCCTTGAAGCTCACCGCCTTGCCCGCGATGATCTGCATAAGCGGCCCGCCCTGCACCCCGGGAAAGACCGCGGTGTCGATCTTTTTCGCATGCTCGGCCCGGCACAGGATCACGCCGCCGCGCGGTCCGCGCATGGTCTTGTGCGTGGTCGCGGTCACCACGTCGCAGAAGGGCACCGGGTCCGGATGCAGGCCCCCGGCCACGAGCCCGGCCACGTGCGCGATGTCGGCCACCAGGTACGCGCCCACCTCGCGGGCTAGGTCGTACCAATCCCGGAACGCGAACACGCGCGGATACGCGCTCGCGCCGACCACGATCATGCGCGGGCGGACCTTGCGCGCTTGCTCGGTCACCTCCGCGATCTCCACGCGCTCGGTGTCGCGGCTGACCCCGTAGAAATGGAACTCGTAGTACCGGCCGGAGAAGTTGACCTTGGTCCCGTGGGACAGGTGCCCGCCGTGGTTCATGTCGAGGCTGAGCACCCGGTCGCCCGGTTCGAGCAGCGCCATGTACGCGGCCATGTTCGCCTGGGTGCCTGAGTGGGGCTGCACGTTCGCGTGCTCGGCGCCGAACAGCCGCTTGGCGCGCTCGATGGCCAGGCGCTCGGCCACGTCCACGAAGTCGCACCCGCCGTAGTAGCGCCGGCCCGGGTATCCCTCCGCGTACTTGTTGGTCATGACCGATCCCTGGGCCTCCATCACCGCGGCGGAGGTGTAGTTCTCGCTAGCGATGAGCTCGATGGCGTCCTGCTGGCGGCGAATCTCGCCGTCCAGGGCCTCCGCGATCTCGGGGTCGATGTCCAGGAGTCGTTGGGTCTGCATGCGTGTCCCCCTTGTGTGCCGTTCTCTTCTTTGTCTTTCCGCGGCCAGAGACGGGTGCGCTCCTGCGCCGCGTACCTGGATGAGCCGCCCGGGCTGTCCCGGCGGCCCGGATGCGGCGGCGATCACGCCCTCTTGCGCCGCCGCTGGACGTCCCAGCGCAGGAACGCCTCCTCGAACTCGTCCAGGTCGCCGTCCATCACGGCCTGGATGTTCCCGTTCTCGTGCCCGGTGCGCGTGTCCTTGACCTGGGTGTAGGGCTGGAACACGTAGTTGCGGATCTGGCTGCCGAACGCGATCTCGCCCTTCTCCGAATACAGGGCGCCCAACTCCTTCTCGCGCTTGGCCTCCTCCATGCGCTGGAGCTTGGCCTTTAGCAGGCGCAGGGCGATGGCCCGGTTCTTGTGCTGGCTGCGCTCGTTCTGCACGGCCACGACGACCCCGGTGGGCACGTGCGTGATGCGCACCGCCGAGTCGGTCTTGTTCACGTGCTGGCCGCCCTTGCCGCTCGAACGATACGTGTCCACGCGAAGGTCGTTCTCGTCGATGTCCACGCTCACATCCCCGTACTCGGGCATCACGTCCACACCCACGAACGAGGTCTCGCGTTTGCCGCTGAACGGGCTGATGCGTACGATCCGGTGGACGCCCATCTCGCTGCGCAGGTACCCGTACACGTTCTCGCCGGACACGCGATAGGTCGCGCTACGAATGCCCGCCTCCTCGCCGGGCACGGTGTTGAGCTCCTGGGCGCGCCAGCCGCGGCGCTCGAAGTGGCGCAAGAACATGCGCAGCAGGATCTCCGCGCACTCGCACGCGTCATTGCCGCCCGCGCCCGCGTGCACGCTGAAGAACACGTCCTTGTCGTCGTTCGGGCCCGATAGCAGGGCCGCGGTCTCCAGGCGGTCGACCTGCCCGGCCAGGGCCTGCGCGTCGCGGTCCACCTCGTCCATGGCCTCGGCGTCGTCTTCGGCCTCGACCAGGTTCGCGAGCTCGGCCAGGTTCGCCTGGTCCTCGGCGGCCGCCTGCACGGGCTCGGCGCGGTTCTTGAGACGCTTGAGCTCCTCGAGCACGCCCTGGGCGGCCTGCGGATCGTTCCAGAACTCGGGCGCCTCCATCCGGGCGCTGAGCTCGTCGATTCGCTTGTTGAGCGCATCCACGTCCAGGGCCTTGCGCAAGGCCTGGATGCGGTCTCCAAGCGCCTCCAGCCAGGCATGGAGCTCGGCCGTTTCGACCATCTGACGTCCCCTCCCTAGTCCTTCGTCGCGCTCGACGCAGGCGGCGCGATGCGAACAATGCCGCCGTCCACGCGCAGCCGGCCCTGGTGGAACAGGCGGATCGCCTCGGGATAGGCGATGCATTCCTCCCGGAACACGCGATGGGCCACGTCCTGTGCGGTGTCCGTGTCGAACACGGGGCACGTGCGCTGTAGGATAATCGGGCCTCGGTCGTACTCGCCCGTCACAAAGTGGACCGTGCACCCGGTGACCTTGACTCCGGCGGCCACCACGGCCTCGTGCACGCGCATGCCCCACCATCCCCGGCCCCCGAACGCGGGCAGGAGCGCGGGATGGATGTTCATGGCTCGTTCCCGCAGCGCCTCGGGCAACCGGTAAAAGCACAGGAACCCCGCGAACACCACGAGGTCGGGCTCTCGGGGCAAAATCACCTCGTCCAGGGCCGCGCTCATGGCCGCCCAGTCCGGCGCACCATTGCGGCGAAAGCGCCGCGAGGGCACCACCGCGACCTCCACGCCCCGGGATCGCGCGCGCTCTACGCCCGGGGCCCGGGCGCGGCTGGAGACCACAAGGTCGACCTGCGCGTCCAGGTCGCCGCGGTCGATGCGGGCGAGCAGGTTCACAACCGTGGTGCCGCCCCCGGAGATGAGGGCAACGAGCCGAAGCGGGCGGGCCATACCTGATCCCTGTCCGGGGTTGCACCCGTCCCTGCGGGCGTAACTGTATTGTAACAGACGGGCCGATTTCAGGCAAGCGGCGGTCTGGGGACGGGACGCAAGCGCATTGGCCCGCTCCGCCAAGCGCTTGCCGCGATTCAGGCGCGCGCGATACGCACCCGAACCTCGTGCCCGTCGATCGTATGCAGGCGCGTGGCAGTGCGGTCTTCGGCGGGCTCGCCCGGGGCCCCTTCCTCGCGCGAGGGCGCCTGCGACACGACCGAGAGGTCCGCGCACAGGGTCTCGGCGCGGATCATGTCGGCAAACGCGTCGGCCGCCTCGGCCAGTGGGTCCGCGCAGGTGAGCTGCGCGGTGATGCGCGCCTCGTAGGGCAGGTCGAGCTCCTTGCGCAGAGCCTGGATACGATTGACCATCTCGCGGGCCAGGCCCTCCTGGCGCAGCCGGGGCGTGATCTGGGTGTCGAGCACCACCACGGCCTTCGGCCCCTGGGCGGCCACGTATCCCTCGCGCGCGCGCACGCGCACGTCCAGGTCCTCGGGCGCGAGCGCCTCGGTGCGGCCGTCCCAGGAGACCTCCACCGGCTCGCCGACGGATGCGGCCCGGGCCACGCGCGCGGCGTCCATGCGCGCGAGCGCGCCCGCGCAGGCCTGTACGTCCTTGCCCAGCCGCGGACCCAGGCGGCGGAAGTCGGGCTTGACCTCATAGGCCACGTAGTCCTCGGCCGCCTGAGCGAACGTGACCTGCTTGACGTTGAGCTCATCGGCGAGCACGTCCGCCAGGGTTGCCACGGCCTCGCGCTCGGCCAGGTCGGCGAGGATCACCACGGCCTCGGCCAGCGGTTGGCGCACCTTGAGCTTCTGCGAGGCCCGCGCGGACAGGCCCAGGGACGCAATCTCGCGGGCGCGGTCCACGCGCGCCTCCAGCGCCGGGTCCACCGCGGCCCCGTCCGGCTCGGGCCAGGGGTGCAGGTGCACGCTCTCGGGCAGGCCGTCGACCACCTCGGCGGCCAGACGGCGATACATCGCCTCGGCCGTAAACGGCACAAAGGGCGCGCACAGCAGGCTCACCCCGGTCAGGCACTCGTACAGGGTCCAGTACGCGGCGCGCTTGTCCTGGTCCTGTTCGCCGCGCCAGAAGCGGCCCCGGCTGCGGCGCACGTACCAGTTCGACAGCCCGTCCACAAACGCGCTCAGTCCCTGGCAGGCGCCCAGCACGTCCATGCCGTCCAGCCGCTCGGTGACCGTGCGCACGGTGGTGGACAGCTTGGAGAGGATCCAGCGGTCCAGCAGGCTCCGCTGCGCCGCGGGCACGTACCCCCGCGCCCCGGTCAACGCGCCTGCGCCCAGGGCCTGCACCGCGCCCAGGCCCTCGCCGGGAGAGAACCCGTCGATGTTCGCGTAGATCACGAAGAACTGGACCACGTTGTGCAGACGGACCAGGAATTCCTTCTGCGCGTCGCGCACGGCCTCCTTGTAGAACCGCACAGACACCCAGGGGTGGTTGCTCGCGAAGAAGTACCAGCGCATGGCGTCTGCGCCGTTCTCCGCGATCACTTCCTGCGGGTCCAGGTAGTTGCCCTTGCTCTTGGACATCTTGTACCCGTCCTCGTCGCACACGTGCCCGAGCACCAGGCACCGGCGATAGGGGACCGGAACGGGCGTGGCAAGGAAAGGCTCCAAGGCGGGGTCGACACGCTCGCGCGCGTGGTCCGGGTCCGCGGCCTCGCGCTCCTGTCGTTCGGCGCAGACCTTCAGGAGCGTGGCGATGGCCAAGAGCGAATAGAACCACCCGCGGGTCTGGTCAATCGCCTCGGTGATGAAGAACGCGGGGTAGCTCTCGCGCAGGCGGTCCATGCTGGCGGACGCGTGCGGGTACCCCCACTGAGCAAAGGGCATGGCCCCGGAGTCGAACCAGCAGTCGATGACCTCGGGCACGCGGCGCATGGTTCCCCGACAGTCAGGGCAGGTGAGCGTGACCTCGTCCACCCAGGGCTTGTGCAGCTCCAGATCCGCGGGAGCGTTCGTGGCGCGCGAGACGAGCTCCTCACGGCTCGCCACGGCCTGTGTGCGGCCGCACGCCTCGCATGTCCACAGCGGCAGGGGCGTGCCCCAGTACCGCTCGCGCGAGAGCGCCCAGTCCACGTTCGCGGCCAGGAAGTTGCCGAACCGACCGTCGCGGATGTGCCCCGGGTGCCAGTCGATGGCCGCGTTATTCGCAAGCATGCGGTCCTTGACCTCGGTGGTGCGGATGTACCAGGCCGGCCGGGCGTAGTAGATAAGCGGGCTGTCGCACCGCCAGCAGAACGGGTACTCGTGGCGGTAGCGCTCGGCCTTGAGCACGAGCTTGCGGTCGCGCAGGTTGCGGATGATCTCGGGGTCCACGTCCTTGACGAACCGGCCCTTCCAGGGCTCGACCGCGTCGGTGAACGTGCCGTCGGCCTCTACGAGGTTGACGACCGGGAGGTCGTTGTCCACCGCCGCGCGATAGTCGTCCTCGCCGAAGGCCGGGGCGATGTGCACGATGCCGCTGCCCGCGTCCAGGCCCACGAAGTCTGCGGCGATGACCCGGTAGGCGGGCTTGCTCGGCCGGGCGAAGTCGAACAGAGGCTCGTACTCCCAGCCCACCAGCTCGCGGCCCTTCACGGTCTTCGCGACCTCGTGCGGGATCTTGCCCATGCAGGCCTCGCGCAAGGCGCTCGTCATCACCAAGGTCTCGTCGCCCACGCGCACGTAGTCGTAGTCGTAGTCCGGCCCCACGGCCAGCGCCATGTTCGAGAGGAGCGTCCAGGGCGTGGTCGTCCAGGCGAGGAGGCTCAGGTTCTTCTGGCCGCGCACCTGGAACGCCACGAACAGGGACGGATCTTCCACCGTGCGGTAGCCCAGGCCCACCTCGTGGCTGGAGAGCGGCGTGCCGCACCGGGGGCAGTAGGGGACCACCTTGTGCCCGTGGTACAACAGTCCCGCGTCCCAGATGGTCTTGAGCGCCCACCACACGCTCTCGATGTACTCGCGATGGTAGGTAACGTACGGGTGGTCCAGGTCGATCCAGAAGCCAATCCGCTCGGTCATCCGGGTCCACAGATCGGCGTACTGGAACACGCTCTTCTTGCACTGGGACACGAAGGGCTCGATGCCGTAGGCCTCGATGCCGTCCTTGCCCTCGATGCCCAGCTGGCGCTCGACTTCGATCTCCACGGGCAGACCGTGGGTGTCCCACCCCGCCTTGCGAGGCACGTCGAAGCCCTGCATGGCCTTGAACCGCAGGAACACGTCCTTCATGACGCGCGTGAGCACGTGCCCCGGGTGCGGGGCCCCGTTGGCCGTGGGCGGGCCTTCGTAGAACACGAAGGGCCTGTGCTCGCGCTCCTCGCGCGCGCAGGCGTCCGCGCTGTTCCGCGCCACCTGGCGGGCGAACACGTCCCGCTGGCGCCACCAGGCGAGCACCGCTTCCTCGGCGCCGGGGAAGTCCATGGGGGTCTCAACGGGTTCGAACGCGGGCATGGGCCTCACCATTGCTTGCGCAGAACGTCGTACTGCGCTTCTTCCATGTTGATGTGGCGGCCCAGATGCCCCCAGACGCCCGTGAGCGGGATCGCGCCCGGCGGCAGGTCCTCGCGCAGCGCCTGCATCTCACGGCGCAGCTTCGCGCGCGCGCGCACGGCCTCGGTCACCCGCCGATGCACGTCCCGGGCCACGGCCTCGGCCTGTTCGTGCGCGCCCGGCGCGGCGGTCACCTCCACGCGCAGCCCGCGCGCACGCACGCAGTACATTGGGCCCTGCCCCTCCTCGTCAGGCGGACAGGCGCACAGCTCCACCACGCCCTGGGCTCGGTCGCCGCCGGGCGGCTGGGCGGCGGCGGCGTCCACAGGCTTGCAGGCGCACGCGGCCTCCTCCTTGGCCGCGCCCTCGCCGTGCTCGCAACCGTCCTCGACGTGCGCGCCCGCTTCGGGCTCGGCGTGCTCGCCGGTTGCCTCTTCGGAGGGTTGGGCTTGCTCGGCCTGCGTGTTCGCGGACTCGGCCTCCGAAGCGTCGAGCTCTTCAGGCTGCGGGGCCTCGTCGTCCGCGCCCTCGTCGGGCTCCCGGGTCGGTTCGGGCTCCGCCTTCACGGGCAGGTACCCGACTGGATACGAGGAGAGATACGCCTGCACCACGGCGGCCGGGTCCGCGGACTCGTCCGCATCGGAAGCTCGGTAGGCCACGAAAGCGTATCCATCCAGGTCGCCGTGCGGGCGGACCTTGTCCACCAGGGCCTCCTGCTCGTCGGTGAGGTCTTGCAGGCCCTCGTCATCTCCACCGTCACCCAGGCCGCTCACGTCCACCCATCCGCGGCCGTTGTACGCGACCACGCGCCGCTCGGCCACGGTCAGGCCTTCCGGGCCGGTCGCGGGCAGGATCTGCTCCAGGTACCGCCGCCGCTCGGAGGCGCGCTCGGTGTCCATGCGCGATGTGCACCCTGCGGCGAGCACAGCGGCGCCCAGCATGAGCGCGACCAGACGCATTCCCTCACCCCATTTGCGCTGCTGCATTCCCAACTCCCCCTCGGTCTCTCCCGTGCTCACAGGTTCGCCCGCGCCAGAGTCTCGCTCACGAGCGTCTCCAACTTGGGGCCGGCCTCTCCGGCCACAGCGACGATGGTCTCGATCTTCGCGGGCTCCAGCGCGTCGGGCAGGCATTGGTCGGTGATGACGCTCATGCCCAGCACCCGCAGCTTGGCGTGCACCGCCACAATCACCTCGGGCACCGTGCTCATGCCCACGACGTCCGCGCCGATGCCCCGCAGGAAACGGTACTCGGCCCGGGTCTCCAGGCACGGGCCGGTCACGCCCACGTACACGCCCCGATGGGCGCGGATGTTGTGCTCCAGGGCCACGGCCTCGGCCAGGCGCAGAAGCTCCTGGTCATAGGGCTCGCTCATGTCCGGGAACCGCGGGCCCAGGGACTCGTCGTTCGGGCCGACCAGGGGGTTGACGCCCATCAGGTTGATGTGGTCGTCGATCAGGATAATGTCGCCGGGCTCGTGCAGCGGATTCATGCCCCCGCAGGCGTTGGTGACCACCAGCGCCTTGGCGCCCAGAGCCTTCATCACCCGCACCGGAAAGGTCACCTGCTCCAGGGTGTAGCCCTCGTAATAATGGAACCGGCCTTCCATGGCCACCACGTCCTTGCCCGCGAGCGTGCCCGCCAGCAGCCGGCCCGCGTGGGTCTCCACCGTGCTCTCCGGGAAGAACGGGATGTCCGCGTAGCTCATGCTGCGCGCGTCCTCCACGCGCTCGGCCAATCCGCCCAGTCCCGTGCCCAGGATGATGCCCGCCTGGGGCCGGCACTCCAGCTCGCGCGATACGGCGGCGGAGGCCTCTTCCACGCGGGCGGCCAGGTCGTGCTTTGCCATCGGCTCTCTCCTCGCTCCGTCTTCTCAAGGCGTCTCGTACGCGGCCAGGCGGGCCCTCACCTGCTCGGCGCGCATCCCGTGCACCCGGACCCGCTTGCGCGGCCGGGCGGCGCCGGTCTTCACCGTCACGGCCGACCGGGGCAGGCCCACGGCCCGCGCGAGCAGCGTGCACACGGCCTGGTTGGCCTTTCCCTTGTCCGCGGCGGCGGCCACCCGCACGCGCAGGGCATGGTCCCGCACCCCGTCAAGGCCCTCCCGCCGCGAGCGCGGATAGGCGCGCACGGTCACGAGCGCCCCGCCCTCTGCGTCCGCGCATTCGAGCCCGGCCACGTCCATCCGTCTATTCGGCGGCCAGGTCGCGCGAGCGCTTGACCGCCGCGTGCACCGCGCTCGTCAAGATCCGCTCGAACGCGGCCGCGTCCAGGCGCGCGAGCGCCGCGGCGGTGGTGCCGCCTGGGCTGGTGACCTGTTCGCGCAGCTCGGCCACCGCTTCGTCGGTCTCCGACAGCATGCGCGCCGCGCCGATCACGGTCTCGCGCGCGAACCGCTCGGCCTGGTCCACGGGCAGGCCCGCTTCCACACCGGCCGCGGCCAGGGCCTCCACGAACCGGAACACGTACGCCGGACCGCTGCCCGAGACCGCGGTGACCGCATGCATGCGCTCCTCGGGCACCTCGTCGGCAATGCCCCCGGCCGCGAAGATCGCGCTCGTTCGGGCCACGTCCTCGTCCGTGGCCCTGGCCCCGCGCGCCACCGCGGCCACCCCGCGGCCCACGGCCATGGGGGTGTTGGGCATCACGCGCACGACCCGCGCGTCGGCGCCCAGGCCCGCCTCGATGCGGCCCGTGTCCACGCCCGCGGCGATGGACACGACCAGGGCCTCCCCTCGTAGCGCACCGGCCAGGCCGCCGACCACCTCGTCGAGCACCTGGGGCTTCACGGCCAGGACCAGGATATCCACCTTGCCGGCGACCTCCTCGTTCGCGGCGCTCCCGATGCCCAGCTCCTCGCGGAAGACCCGCCGCCTGGCCTCGTCCGGGTCCGCGCACAGAAGCTGGCCCGCGCTGACCCCCGAACCCAGGAGCGCGCGGGCAATGGCCTCGGCCATGTGCCCCGCGCCGATGAACCCGATCGTCTGCCCCTCCAGAAGCGAGTGAGCCACGGTCAGCCTCCTTCGCCCCGCGCCGCGACCGGTGAGCGGGCCGCTTTCTCGAGCATGCGCTCGATCGGCACCCGCGCGCGCGCCGCGATCTCTTCAGGCACCTGCACCCGGCCCGAGCGTTCCTCCAGGCACCACGCCAGCTTCTCGAGCGTGGTCAGCTTCATGTCCGGACAATCGGCCACCTGACTGGCCGGATAGAAGGCCTTGTCCGGGTTCTCCTTGCGCAGGCGGTGGAGGAGCCCCACCTCCGTGGCCACCAGGAACTCGCGCGCACGGCTCTCCGCACAGTACCGCACGATCCCGCTGGTGCTGGCCACGTGGTCGGCCAGGTCCACGATCGCGGGCCGACATTCCGGATGGGCCACGAGCTCGGCCTCGGGATGCTCCGCGCGCGCCGCAGCCACGTGCTCGGGCAGGATGCGCTCGTGCGTGGGGCAGAATCCGTTCCACGGAACGATATCCTCGCGGTCCAGGGTGCGGGCCGCGTAGTCGGCGAGGTTGCGGTCCGGCACGAAGAGCACCTTGCCCGCGATGTCGCGCACCACGTCCACGGCGTTCGCGGACGTGCAGCAGATGTCGCTCTGCGCCTTGACCTCGGCGGTCGAGTTTACGTACGTCACCACGGTGGCGCCCGGGTGCTGCGCCTTGAAGGCCGCGAGCTCGCGCCCGGTGCACATGTTCGCCATGGGGCAGCCCGCGTGCGGGTCGGGCATGTACACGGGCTTGTCGGGATTCAGGATCGCCGCGGTCTCGGCCATGAAGTGGACCCCGCAGAACACGATGCACGCGGCCCGGGTCTGCGCCGCCTGGCGGGCCAGGCCCAGGCTGTCGCCCAGGTGGTCGGCCAGATCCTGGATGGGCCCGGGCTCGTAGTTGTGCACCAGGATGACCGCGTTGCGCTCGGCCCGCAGGCGCGCCACGCGCTCGCGGAGGTCCTCGGGCATGTGCCCCGCTCCTCGGTTTCGGCTCCTCGGACCCGGCCCGGGTGCCGGGCGCCGCCCCCACGTCGGCTCCGCCCAACTGCCGGGATCCGCAGAGAGCGGGATTCTACCCCGGCCCGGCCCTAAGTCAACCCGGAAAAGGACTTGACACCGGACGCCGCCCGAGTTAGGAAGGAGGAGACCGGACGCGGGCGCGGCCCGATCCGGCCTCCTACCCAAGATCGGGGCGTGGCGCAGTTTGGTAGCGTGCTTGACTGGGGGTCAAGAGGTCGCCGGTTCAAATCCGGCCGCCCCGATTTTTCGTTCCCCTGGCGGGGCGAAAAATAGAGCAGGCGGCTTGAGAGCCGCCCTGGTCGAAAGGAGAGAGGAGAAAGGAGACAGCCCGCTGCCTCCCTTCACGCCCTTGGCGCCGCCTGCGGTCTCCTCTCTCCTCTCTACTCTCCGAGGCTTCGCATGAGATATGGCCTTCGCCTTTGAAAAGCTGAAGGTCTACCACAAGGCCCTGGACTTCGCTGACATCGTCTCCAACCTGACGCGACAGTTTCCCCGAGGCTGCTTCTATCTGGCAGACCAGCTCAACCGCGCTTCCCTGTCCATCGCCGCCAATATTGCCGAAGGCAATGGCCGGTTTTCGAAAGCCGACCGTCGGAACTTCTTCGGCATCGCCAGAGGCTCGGTCCAGGAGTGCGTTCCGCTCTTGGAGCTGGCTCGGCGACGCGGGTTGGTCGAAGACTCCGATCATGCGAGACTGAAGGGTGATCTCGAAGAAATCGCCCGCATGCTGTCGGGCCTGATCACCGGCCTGGACAAGCGCAAGACCTAGGCCGTGGCCTGGCGTGCGGTGAGCCTAGCTCCGGCCACGCCTTCGCTCGCAGACACTTCTGGTAGCGTTGACCGGACACGCCGCTCGCTGCGGGCAGATGACGGGCGATGAGGGTAGCTCCGGCTGGGCTGCCCTCAGCGCGCGTGCAGACAGGCGGGGCTGCCCCACCGCCGCGGTGCCGTTACACGCCGGGGGCTTGCCCGTCCGACTCGTCGGTGTCGTGCGGTTCCGATCGCTCGGGGTCTGCTGCGACGTCGGGGCGCGCCTTTCTGCGCAAGAACCGAACCACGCCCAAGCCCACCCCGCTCACAAGAATGCCCGCCAGACCGCCCACAATGATGCCGTACAAGATGTCGAACTTGACGGAGGCGAAGGCCCCGGTCCGGATGAACCAGGCGGCAACGCACACGATCGCGGCCAGCGTGATGCACGCTTGATAGACGTTGTCCCACTTGCCCTTTCCGTCTGTAGACATCGCACGCCCTCTCTGTCCGGGCCCCCGTCATGCGCTACGGTGCGGCGCGGCACGAAACCCCGCGCCTCGGCCCGCAGGCACGCCTCCAAGGCGTCGTCACGCGGAAGGAGCGCCCTGCCCCGACCACGATGCACATCTCTGGGTGCGTAGCCGGCCGCGGTGCCGGCCTTACCGCCCTCCCTCGCCCCCTACCCCTGTTCATAGAAGAACCGCACGTCGCGCGTGTCCCGCTCCGATCCGGTGGGCTCGGTCAGGGGGCCGTACAGCTCGGGCCGGCGCGAGCGGATCCAGCGCATGCCCGAGTTCGTGCGCCACCCGGCGGACCGGTTCGGGCGGTAGGTCTGAAAGGTCCAGCTGCTCGCCCATCAGCGTCACCTTGTCGGTAGACATGTCCGCATAGGGGGCGGGTAGAGGGGGGCAAGTCATCATAAGGGATCCGTCACGAGCGATGGTGAGTCCGGAAAGATCAACGACGAGGGTCTCACGCCTGTGCTTTGCCATCATGAGACCTCCAACAACGAAGGCGAGGACCGTGCACAATACACCAAGAGCGAACCCAATGCCAATCTGCTTTCTATCCGCCATGATCGGCCCCCCCTTCCTATTCATCTTCGCGGCGTTGCGGCCGTTGTCCAACTGGCTTCGGTTCAAGCCCCTCGGCATTCTCTACGCTCGCCTCCTCTACGTACCTACGATACTCGTCCCAGTCGAAGCGCACTCCGCGGTGGAATTCCGCCATCAAGCCAAACTGTAGCCCTGTACCCAGGCTTTCCTCCCAGGGCGTCTGCGGTGCCAAGAGCAGCCTTCGCAGTGCCCAAGCTGCCCATTCCCTGTTCTCATCGCCAACAGCGATGTCGAATTCCGCATTCGGGTCAGCGAGAAAGGCCCAACCACCATAGACCTTTACCCAGGTGTGAACCCGGAAGTCTGCCACTGGAAGGTCTTCGAAGAACCTGGAGAGAGGCGTGTTGCCAGACTGGTATACCCCGACAGGGGCACCCGCCCATCGATACGCGTATATCGTGGCGTGACCGTTCTCTACGCACACCATCTTCGGCTCGCTGTAGGTGTGGAAGGGGCAATAGAAAAGCTCTACCCCGATCAGCACTGCGAGGCCGAGCGCGCCGAGCTTAACCGCCCTTCGCCACCACGCGGCGTTCGCACAGGGCTCATTTGCGCTTCTCTTCGAAGAAGAAGCGTTCAAAGCGAGTCTCCCGGCCGAGGCCCGGCTGCTTCAACTTCAAGTCCCTCCGGCAGTCGGGCGATGTACGGTCCACACACGGATGCCCGCGTGCGAGGCCGCGCTCGGACGAATGCATATGCCCAGACCTCACCGTTGCTCCGCGCTGCTTCAAGTAGGCGATCCGCTCCGTCGTACGCGTAGTAGACCACGGTCCCGTCCTCGCGCTTACCCGGACGCCTATTCGACGGTGTCCTGGCAGGGGTTGCGCTGTGAGCTCCATGCGGGATGGGCATTGATCAGCGCCCTTGAGAGTCCGAGGTCCGTCAGATGCTTGACGGACCCGTCGAGGAAAAGAACCCAAAACGCCAGATCATCCGAGTCAGGGTCCCGGCGCCAGAGGCAGGGAATCTTGCTTGCGCTCACGCCCTCTGGATACCTGTACAGGCGATGGTAGCGCTCTCCTTCTCCGTCGCCGTGGAGGACCTCCGGCAGGGGGTTGTCGGCCCAAGGCCGTACGCTTACTTCCGGGTGCAGCGTCTGGACGTACGTACAAAGGGACAAAAAGTCATCGAACTGGGCCTCTGGAGCGCCTATGAGCTCGCCTCCGAGGTTCCGCAGGTTGACCCGGATGGCTGTGCTTTCCTTCTTGCTACCATACCAGCCAGTGCTGAACCTGGACGCGGGAAACCATATGAATATGACGAAGACAAGCAACGCGGCCACCACAAATGCTACAACTTGGCGACTTGGGCGCATATGTTGTTCCCCCCAGTGCGTTGGAGCTCAGTCGGCGAAGACTTTGCTCGGCGCTTGAGCCATCTCCCTTGTCTCGTCAGGCGTGCGTACGATCGAGCCCGCTGCGCCGATTGGCCAGAAATCGACGTTATCGCCGCGCTCCGCTGCCTCGTCGCATCATACCCAGATGTACCATACCACGCGCCGCCGCCGTTGGCAAGCGGGTCGGGCACCGTTTGCGCGGCGCCCGCGCCCGCGCGCGCAACCGCGTTCTCATGCGCGTCCAACGACACGGGGGATATTTGCGCGGCATGCGACTTGCACAGGGCCATGCAGATATGTAGAAGAAAGTCGGGGTGCGCACCCGGGTCGAACCGGGGAAAGGCGTGCAAGAACGCGTCGCAGATTCCAGAGCTTTGCCGGATACGTAGGAGCGCGGCCGGCCCAAGGCCTTGAGGAGGAACGCGATGCCGTGCCAACCGCCCGCGTTCGACTTCACGCGCAAGGACTACGCGGCCCTGCTCTTCGACCTGGACGGAGTGGTGGTGCAGACCGCGCGGGTGCACGCCGCGGCCTGGAAGCAGCTCTTCGACGAGTACCTGCAGGCCCGCGCGTTCGGGGACGACTGGCAGCCCTTTGACATCGACGCGGACTACCGCCAATACGTGGACGGCAAGCCGCGCTACGACGGGGTGCAGAGCTTCCTGGCCTCCCGCGGTATCGACCTGCCCTACGGCACGCCGGACGACGACCCCGACGCCGAGACGATCTGCGGCCTGGGCAACCGCAAGAACGGGTTCTTCAACAAGCGCCTGCGCGAGGACGGCGTGGAGGTCTTCGACCTCGCCGTGGCGTTCCTGCGCCTGTTGCGCGCGCGCGGGTTCAAGACCGCGGTGGTGTCCTCCAGCAAGAACTGCCAACCCGTGGTGCAGGCCGCGGGCATCGAGGACCTGTTCGACACGCGGGTCGACGGCGTGGTGTCCGCCGAGCTGGGGCTCACGGGCAAGCCCGAACCGGACATCTTCCTGGAGGCCGCCCGCCGGCTGGAGGTGCCCGCCGCGCGCGCGGTGGTGCTCGAGGACGCCATCTCCGGGGTGCAGGCCGGCCGGCGCGGCGCGTTCGGCCTGGTGGTCGGCCTCGACCGGGTCGGCCACGCGCAGGACTTGCAGGCAAACGGCGCGGACGTGGTGGTGCGCACGTTCGCCGAGCTCGCAGTGGAAGGAGACAGGCCCATGTGGGAGCACGAGATCGACGCGTTGCCCTCGGCCCTTGCGTCCCTGGACGAGGTGGGCAGGATGCTCGCGGACAAGCGGCCGTTCGTGGCCCTGGACTACGACGGGACCCTGACCCC
>Ga0180432_10003640_pt1 | contig 21767 bp, 25 predicted proteins | sample SS_ome_10_FD_132414 | JGI IMG/M metagenome (GOLD analysis project Ga0180432, IMG submission 132414) | Hypersaline lake sediment archaeal communities from the Salton Sea, California, USA - SS_1_MS_2 metaG | ecosystem: Environmental > Aquatic > Non-marine Saline and Alkaline > Hypersaline >...
ACTCCCTGACAAGTCCGCAGATCGATTACGCATTTTTCGTAAATAAACACAGCTTGGCTTGACGGGATCTCCACCATCGCTTTACGGGATTTTCTGACGCAATTTTCAAACATCGGCCAAACAACCAGGTTTTTTCGACGGTTATTTCCCTTATGCAATCCTTGTCTTCAAACCGGTCGTCTTCCTCAAACCACTGGCTAAATTCTTGTCTAAACACCCGGAAAACATGAAAGACATGCAGGACACGCTTGTCCGTAACATATAAGCCATGTTCCACCAGGAAAGGCAACGAAAACCACTATCTGTAACTTGGCTTCGATTTTGCTGACCCAAGCCATATCCATCTCTGAAAAAGAAGCACTTTCTCTCCAGGCAGGAAAGAAACGAGGAGACCCAAAGAAGTGCGTACACCGCATATACTAAGCATGCCCCAGACGGCAAGAAAGATTACTATTGACAACAATAAGTATCCCATACGTCAGCTCCTGAATACGAGTACCATCCCAATCGAGAGTACCGGACGGAAAATAGCTGCCCGGTAGTCGAGCATGGGAAGAATTATGTGGCCGGCCACATTTGCCGGTGGCAACATTTCAAATCACACGAAATTCGGCGTTGCAAAATGGGTCCTAACTGCTAGTTATTCCTGCCGACCGCGCGACCGAGATGATGGCGAACTTTGACAGGATTTCGGCGAGAAGCAGGACGATAATGAAGGAGAGGGCGGCGCGGGCGCCACGGAGGTTGCAGGAGACAGCATAGCCACGGTACATCAAGGCGACCATCCAAACGATCATGAGCAACATGGTGAGCATGACCAGTGCGAAAACGGCGAGGTCGGCCAATGGTAGATCCTTCCAGAGATCGGCCGGCGTGGCAGTGGGCGATTGCGTGAGCGTTGGCAGATTCTCTAGCAAATAGGTCAGAAAACGCTGTACACCAGGCAGGAGAAAGCCGGCTGCGACCAGAAACATGGGGGTACGGGCGAGAGCCTGCGTGCCAAGGATATCGACGAGGCGAAACTTGGATCGGCTGGCCACAAAACCGGCCAGGGCCAGCAGGAGGGCTAGGCTTAGCCAGTCAATGACGGACTCTGCGAGGAAGAACCACGTGGGTGCAGCCAGGCCGGAGTGAACGTCAAGCACACCGTCGAAATGCGTCCGGCTGAGCGAGCCGACATAGGCGGCGGGCCCCATGAGGCCCAAGCCGATCACGAGGGCACTGCCGCCAGCTACATATCGAAAGGGATTGAAAAGCATAGAGAACCAGTTTTTGCGGCGTGGTTGTACCGCGTGCATGGCGTCGTCACTCATGGTTTCCACCTAACCTTTCTTCAACAGGATGATGCAGCTCCTTGCATTGGACCTCGGCATTCTTGATACGAGCTATGATATCGTCGAGGCGGTTGCGAACGGTGGGATAGCTCAGGCCGAGCAGCTTGGCCATGGCCTTGAGGGAACCGCTGGCCTTGACAAACTCCCAGATGAAGGACTGGTCCTGGACGGACAGCCGAGCCAAGACGGGCAGGTCGAAGGCACCGCCGACTTCTGTCTCGCATGTGGGGCAGCACAGCCGTTTGACCTGTAAGTCCGCGCTGCAGGCTGGGCAACGACTTGGCAGGAACTTCATACGTGGTCTTCCCTTCGTTCGTGGTGAACCCGTCGTGCACCGGATTGACTATAAGGCGAACCTGACCGTACGCATTCGATGGCGGCGGCCAACTCATCAGGTCGCTGGGAACCAACCATGAGGTGTCGGCCATTCGCAAAGTCCAGCCGTACACCCCCGCTGCCGCGAGCATTGTGGGCCTTGCCGCATCATATATTTAGTCGCCGATTATCACTTATTATTGCATGTAAAGTTAATTTTGTCAATGCCGCATTGAATTTTATTAAGAATATATCACTTTCTTGACTCTGGCACGGGTAGTTGCTGTCCAAGAAAAGTCACGACTTTGGCGGGGTGTCCGGCATGTACGGAGACCGGTCCATGTGAGAAAACGGGTCTCGGTATGGCCGATTAGGCGCTTTAGCACCTGCTGGTTGGACTGCTTGGCGAACCCCGTTGACCTGTGACCAGAACCTACAAATAGACGTACGGGGATAGCATATAACAAGTTGCTATCCCCGTCGTGCTTATGCACTTATTCAGTTGGTTCTGTTTGATGGGCTATTTCAACGTCGCCACCAGTTTTCTTGTCGCGTCGCTTTGAACCACCTGGGCCTGCTTGAAAGCATCCGCCGCATCGGGCTGGGCTTGCTTGAAGAGTTCGTTGCCCCGCACCACCTCACGCAAGGCCTCGCTCTTTTGCCGCGTCGTCCGCAGTGCCTGCGCCGCGCGCGTTCCCAACACCCCGCCAAACACCGCTGCTACTGCGATACCCAACTCGAGCAGATTGTCCGCCACGCTCCATGGGTCGGGCCGTTGCAGCGACGCTGTCCGGGCCTCTTGTGTCAGGGCCCTGTTTGCTTCGCCCAGCATTTCTTCAACCGTTTCGGACGGCGGCACCTGACTGGGCAACCCGTAATGGGCAAGAATCGCCTCGCTTTGCGTAGTCGCCCGACGGGTCAGCTCCTGCAACGTAGCGGAAGCCTGCTCCTGCTGGGCCTGTTGGGCCGATGCCGCCACGGTTCGATGGTGTAAATACGCGTTCTGTTTCTGCAGTTCGCCCGGGGCAAAACGCAACGTATCACAGCCGCCCCAACACCCGCAGGTCGCCAACAGCACCATCGCCAAGGCCGCTCTCCCATTTCTGTCTCGATTACCCTCTCCGGCCATCGGTTTGCCACTCTCGTCCATATCCGTCTCCTTAACTGTGCAACATTACCCATTCGTGACCTTTTCTGGTCACCGTACCTTCTGTTCGTCCACTACATGCTCACGTCTCTCCAGATGTCGCAGGCGGTACTCGTGTTCGCGATTCTGTTCGTCAAGCTGACCCAACGACCGCGCCGAAGTCTCACTGGCGACAATTAACTGTGCCAAATCGTGGCGAATCAGAGCCAGGTCCTTTTGCAGGTTGCTCCAACCGGCAATCAGCACCACCAGCAATGCCGCTGCCTGCAGCACGGTTCCCAGTGTCACCTCGCGACGAAAGCGCCATACCGTCAACTCGCCGTTCTTGTCGTCACTCATGTGCTACCTTTCATTTACTTAGGGCTGGGCATAGAAGACATGCTGATCCCCGGCCCGCCACATCACCGCATGCGTTCCTGCGGCAACACCGCCCACGGCCGTAAATGATTCAGCCACGTTGAATGCCGACCGCTCAGACCCTCCCACTGCTACCGGCGCCGTGCCAGAAGACTGAATCATGACTTGACGCACCCTGTATTCGTTGTAGGCGACGTGGCTGACCACTTCTACTACCCACGCCGGTTGAACGGCTCCTGCCGCCGTCACCCGCGACGTTTCACCCGTCTGGGCCGATGATGACACCCGTGCCAGTCGTCCTACCCGCTCCTCTAAATCCATCAGATCCGCTGCCATGATCAACCCTCGCCAAACGTGATGTCACTGGTCCAGCGAGTCGTGTCCAACCGGACTGACTGCACCTGTGGCCCCAACCCCGCTGTTCCCGCAAGCCTCTCAAAATCCGCCTCCCGCCCCTGGACCGATCGCACTACATCGCCGGGCCAAAGGTCGCCACGCAACCCCAACAGTGTAGCCCGCCCGGCCAAACCATGCTGTCGCAGCCGTCGCACTTGCTCCCGCACCACCCCCCGGAGCTCCTTGCTATCGTCACGGGCCGCGGGCTCACCCAAACATGCGCCACCGTTATGAAAGATACTTGCGCCACTGACCTGCTCATACCTGAACTGGCCACCCAATTCCAACAGGCGTCGCCGCACCGGTCGGGAGCACCCTACCGGACCATCCGTTACCGTTACGGCCAATCGCTCGTCGGAAACTAACGTAGCCGTCATCCGAAACCGCAACGCCCCTTTCTTGATCGCGTTCCACATCCTGACGTCCAATTGCGTTGCCGTCAGAGACACCGCGCACTCCTCCAGCAACACGTCAAACGCTCCCGGGTACACCTGCCAGTTCGCCCCGCTGTCGTACGACACTTCCAAAAAGTATCCCATGCTTTGGCCCGCCGTGTCTTTGCTCAAGCACGGCCAGAAGCGCCGCCGCCGATCACAATACTTACTTGTGCCAAAGACCCCACTCAAATCGTAGGCCGGCCCTCGGTCCCAAGGCGGTCCACTGTAGTCACCGGCTTCATTTAGTACCCACTTACGGAACACGTCCCGCACCGACGCGAGATCATCATTCGTGATCGGTGAGTAGCGGTCATAATCGTTTGTCTCTAACGCCGAGTCCCAGCCTCCCGTCAAAGTGAATGTGCCTTCGAAACGCTTGAAATCTCCCCAGCCAGTTACCTGCAACGCTTCACCGGGCTGTGAAGACTTTGCCTCACAGCGCACTAGATTTGTCTGTTGCAAGTTCAGCCTCTCGCCGGCTGCTTGGTGCCGCAAGTGCACCTGACGGCCTATGTCCGCCCGAAAGAAATGCAGCACGTCACGCACCTCGTCTCCCGCCGGCACGTGCGCTACGCCAAATGCCAAACCTGCCCGCTGACATAGTCGTTTCAATGCTGCAAGAATAGGCAGACCTGTTACATCTATATCATCCAGCGTCTGACCTGCCGTCAACGCCTCCAGCCCCGACCACATCACAGCCTCGTACCCCGTCTGGCCCAGGTACTCGCCTGCCAGGTAACGCACCGCCGCTGCATAGGTCCAGAGCGTCGCACCCGTCTCGTTAAGATCAAAGACCTGATACGATCGGCCACACACCGACACTGCCTCGACTGAGCAATTAGGCCGTCCGTCGGCATTGAACGCTACCGAAGCCGACCCCAGCCACACCGGCTGCCCCCCCGGCCCTATCGCTCGAAGTCCCGCAACAGGCTCATTAGCCCGATACGCCAACCCGTCGCATGCCAATACTTCCACCCCCTCCGACTCCGCCGACAGCGACGCCTGACCCGAACAAATCACGCCTGCAAACAAAGGCCAGACCGCTTGGCTACCGCTTGCTCCGTCCGTCGGGTACACCAGCCGCGCTACCACCGACTGGCCCGGGTACGCCCGCTCCGCTACGTCCTCAAATCGACCAGCCGACATTTGCGATACATTCGCCACGCGAAACCGTGCCTCGTTCAGCTTAGGGCCGCAGCGCCGCTCAACCGCCACCAATGACAACCACGGCGCCGATCGACCATCTACCTCCACAACCACTGGCAACGCCCCCAGGCTCAAACCCCCAGCCGCTCTTGGCGGTGTGTACGTCACTACATTCTCAGCCATCATGGCCCTTCCCGTCTCTAGTGCTTTCGAAGACGCCTGACGTCTCTACGCCTGTCGCCACGCTCCGTTAGAGCCCCACACGCGCCTCAATACCGTTAAGGCCTTTGCCCCCACAATCATCAGCCACTGCCCCGGCACAGGTCGTGTTCCCATCGTCGGTGCCATCGGCCGCTATGCTGCGCACGCTGAATCGGCGTGCTTGCCCCCCGGCGTGCGCCTCGCTGACATACTCGTAGGAACCTGCTCCACAATATGCCACCGTCCCCACCGCCACGCCGTAGTCCACCTCGCCCGTACCGCCGTCACCGTAGACCGCAAACAAGTCAGGCCCTGCTTCCTGCCCTGCAGGCATATACCACCAACGCAACCGAATCTTGCCGCCGGCCTCTGCCAACGCCTCCAGACCACTCACTTGGTTAGGCCGAGCCGACCGCTGCTGCCCCGACTCGTCAAGGGACAGTCGCACCAAAGCCCCGGTGCCCAGTTCACCTTTGCCGCTGGCCGAAACACGCCGCACGGCATAATAGGTGTCCATCCCCTCCAAGTGACTCAGCCATGACGGCAGCACGAAGAGTCCTGCGGTATAGGTGGTTGCTTCGATCCGCTCGTAGTCAATCGCTTCGGCACTACCCAAGCCCCGATGCAACGTAAAACAACCACTTCGCAGCGACCAGAAATCACCCTCCGTTAGGCTTTGCCGTAGCAGTAGCCCATCGCCAAAATCACCTTCCACCAGACTGTTGCAGAAACGACTGTCCAACTCAAAGCTCCGTTATCTCACGCGTAATTGACGTGCCATCTTCCGTCAGCGTTACTTCCAGCATATCCGCACCATCATAGGCATCCCGTACCTGGATCGTACCTGTCGCCTTGGCCTGCACCGCCTTATTGCCCCTCAGCGCCGCCGAACGCGCTAATGACACAGCCGCTCCAGATTCCCCATTGACGGCCCCTACGTCCACGCGACCATTGGCCTCTGTGCGCGCTGTCAAGTACTCCAACTCGCCCGTAGTCGGCAATCCGTTCAGGGCGATCTTGCTCACGGCTACGACGGCCGTGCTTTCCTGTTTGACCCCGTAGCAGATCACGTCCATGCGGTATTCATCGCCGACCTCGATGTCGTTGGTGAAGGCGTCGCCCGCGTCGAACTGTATCTCCCCGTCCGCGTCAATGTAGTCGTCGATGTAGGCCGTCTCGCCGATATTGTTGCCCGAAAGCCACGTCAGCAGCCAGCCGTTGTACTTGTCGTCCGTACTGAAGGGCTTGATCGCACTGTCTTGAAACTTGTACTTCTCCGAGCCGACCACCTGAGCCGACACCGAATTGGCTAGGTACGTTTGCATCATCACATCCGGCAACTCCCCCTTGACGGTCACTTTGTCCGCCATGAGATAGCCCACCTTGCCCCACAAGGCCAACGTCGGCGAGCCGCCCGAAACATCAATACTGCCCCCCAGCACCAACGCGTGACCGCTGCTGCCACCGTATTGACAGCCCACGCCCACCACTTCCTTCTCCCGCGTTCTGGCGGTGGAAGCCGCCTCGATGGTACAGTTCTGGAGAATGGCCTGCCCTTGAATGTTGGCTCCGTAGACCGCCAGATTGCTCGACGTGGACGCCCGTAACATGCAGTCCTTCACCAGCAGATTGCGACAATCGCTCGTCGTCGTCAAGGCCCGACAATTGGTCGTAGTGCCGGTGGATTCAAATACGCATCGCTCGAACACCGAATCAATCGCGTCGCCCGCCTGTATTCCGTCATAGCCGCTCTTGCCATAGCACTCGATCAGACGCACCCGCTCTGGAGCCAGAGTGAAATAGAACCCGTCAATCCCTGTTGTCACCGCTCGACAGCGTTCCAGCGTCACGTCGTCGCTGCCTTGTAGCTGAATGGCACTTGACCCGCTGCCGTCTACCGATAGCTGATATGCGTAACTGCCACTGCCTCCCGACGTAAAAGTAATGCTGCTGGCCTTGCACAACGTCGGATGCGTGCCGATCAGCGTCAACGCCTTGCCGACCGAGACCGCCTCCGCGTAGGTTCCTGGGTGAATGATGACCGTGTCGCCCGCCGCTGCCGCGCTGATCGCCGCACCGATAGTCAACTTGGCGTCGTTGGCCAGATTGACCGGGTACTGGCCGGCATGACCGCTGTTAGCATCATTACCACTCTTGGCGACATGCCATACATGTACCGAGTCCATCACCTGCATCTCGATCTCTCCTATCCTGCTATGTACCACATCAATGCCTGACCCACTATCGGGCTGCCCGATACGTCCACGCTGGCCTTTATCGTCACCGTCCCGGCACCCGCCGCTGCCTTGCCCGCCAGCACATACGCTCCGCCACAAACGCCGTCGCTCGTGTTGACACCCGTCGCGTTGGCGTCTACGCCCGTCAACCAGCCATCCACATCCGCCGCCGTGCCGTCCGCCGTCGCGTCAAATCCTATCGACACCGTCGCCGCACTGCCCGCCGCCGTCGCCACCAGCAACGCCACACGCACCGGCCGATCACCCGCCGCCACCGAAAACAACGCGTTGGTATTCCCGTCCAACAACGCCTTCAGCTCGCCGCCGCCGATTCGCTTGCACGCCAACGCCCCCGCCATAACACCCCCCGCCGTCTCCGAACCCAGCATCGGTGCCTTGACCACGCCATCCGCCAAAGCCGGTGCAAAACTATTCACAAAATGATGATCACGAGCATCCGCTATGGCCGTAATGTCGCCCCCGCTTGTCGTTACCACCGCCAGGCGCACGTGATTTTCGCTCACCTCCGGCCAGCCACTGTACTCGTCCGTCACCAGGCTGCCTGAATCATCCAGATAGACATAGATGGCCGCCTGATTGTCCGCCAGGCCGTTGCCGCTGCTACCCGCGTAACGTCGTAGCGTCCGCCCCGCCCAGTACCGACCCGCCTTGACGCCAACCGAGAGCCCCCCCTCATCGTAGAGACGCAAATCGTTCGCTCGACGCCCCGCCAGCAGCAACCGATACAACAGCTTGCGAAACTCCACATAGTACGGTGCCTTGCCCGTCTCGATGTACTCCACACCCGTCTCGTCTTCCACCGTCAGATTCAATAACTCACTGTCGCTCGGATACACTTCCGCCATGCTAATCTCCTACCACCTGCAGCACTAACCTGTCGCTCTGCTCATCGTAACTGTCGATGCTCACGCGGGGGCCGGCCGGGACCGGGTCGATCCCCACTGTCAACTCTCCCGCTGCCCCGTCGTCCAGATTGCCCACTCCGTCCCGTATCCGCACCGCAAAACGGTACGTGCCCAGCGACAGCGCCTCCGTCACAAACTCCAACGCGTCAGCATCGAAACCAAATTCACCACGTCCAAAATCACCTCGCCCCCAGCCCGGCGCCCCCGTGCCGCTATACCCAAAATCGCCCACACCAAAACCGTCCAGCCCCCACCCCCACGTCTCACTCAAACCCGCCCAAATACTCCGCTCCGCCAACGCCGACGTGTAGTCCACCGCACCCGTACCCCCGTCCCAGTACAACACGGCCGTCCCGTCCGCCGGCAACACCCCCTGACGCACCACCTCAATCACCGCGTGCGCCCCGTCCCCCTCATGCCAACCGCTCAAGTGCCCGCTGTAATCCACATACTTGCAATCAGGACTCACCCACACAACTTCTATCGCCGCCGGGTGCTCATGTTCGCACGCTACCAACAGCTCCCGCTGCTCCGGATGCGACGTCACACCCGCCCACCGACCATCCACATACGCCTGAAAAAGCCTCTCACACGCCTCGCTCCGCCAACGCAACAATACCACACCCGGCAAGAACCATACCCCCTCACCTGCCGCCCCTCCCGGAAAACCGCTGGCCCGCACCTGCTCAATGTCGCTCGTTCCAAACGCCATGCACTTCCGCTCCGTCAACTTTCGCAGTGTCTTGCTTCGAAACTTTCATCCCAACAGGGCCTTTACCTTGCTTTTGCCTATTGGGCACTTTCAATAATCAACCCGAAGAATGGCTGATAAACGACCTTCGTCCCTTAAAAGGCCCTGTACCTTCTTCGCGCCCGATTGGTACGCAAGAAAAAGTGCGATTTCGCACGCTCCGTCCCTTACGTCCGCTCGCTCAACTGTGTGTAAACCGCCTCATAATCGCAACAGGCCTGCGCCCCTGACCGCATCGGCCCCACCAGCCGGAAACTGTCCATCCGCACATTGTCGTACGACACACCCCGCTCATCCACCAGCGTATAAGCCTGCCCGTCCGCCCACGCCGCGATCCGCTCCGCCAAGGCCGTCAACGCACCCACACTCGCCGCCGACAAACAACCGCTCTGCTTGAGCACCCGTCCCCGTCGGCCTAAGTCCACGCTCGCCAACCCATCCAAACCAGCAAAACCATACTCCGCCTGCGCCCGCCGCCAGGCCCCTGCCTCCAACCGGTGCTCGCCCCGTCCAAAAATCGCCACACCGCCAAATGTGATCGCTCGATCCGCCATTGCCTGCTCACTCTCACAAACGCCGCAGCCGTACTGTGCCGCCGCTCAACACCCTTTCGCCCACACCATCACCGTCCGTATCGATCCCTACACGCGCCCGCGACCGCGCCGTGTGAAACAGTTGCTTGTAATGCAGCGACTTCTTCCAATGCCCGCTCGCATCCTCCTTACCGCAACCGCTCGCCGCAAACACCGCCGCCAGCACCCCGCATACCGCCGCCTGACGCAACGAGCGACCGTCCACAATCTCCTCTACCGTCACCCCATCTTCACGCCCCGACTCAATCCCAAAATACTGCAACAGCCCATACGCCACTTCCTCCGCCTGCGGATCGAACGTGCTCACCCGATAGCTCACGCCGCTCCCGCTCGGCGCCGCCACCGCCGCACCATCACTACTCTGCCGCACCACCGACACAGTCAGCTGCGTCGCCGAATCCACCGACACAATCTCGTAGCACCCGTCCAGCTCCGCTCCGTCGTTCAAATAAACAACGTGACCCGCCTGCACCCCCGCTGCCTCAAACGCACCCGAAGCCGACGTCAGCGTCGTCCCACTCACCACCCCGTCACTGCCCGTACACAACGTTTGGCTCGCCCAGGCCAACTCCCGAAACAGCACCGGTTCCCACTTCAACAAGTCCACATCACTCGAAAACGTCGTCATAACTTATCTCTCTTTTCTTACGCTTGGGGCATAGCCGCGGTGAATCGCCTCGGCGACCACGTGAACCCAAAAAACGTAGCGGCCGCCCGGCGGGCGTACCCCGAAGGATACGCCCCGAGCCAAACCCAGCCCCACCAGACGCTGGCCCTCGCCGGACAGCTCACCCGTCCCTCCGACTCACCTTAGCTGGTGCTCAAACCGCGAATGCACCCGTGGGCCTCCTCGTTCCGCAACTCCAGCGTGTACTCGCCGATCAATTGCCCACACTCGTAGTCGCCCCCAGCCGCCAAAGGCTTGAAGTGAAAACTACGTCCCGCCAAAGGCAACACCGCCGCCCGCGAACTGTCCAGCAGCAACACCGCGTCCTGTGGCACCCAACGCGACACCACCACACGACAACGCCCAAAGTCGCTGTCATAATAGCCCACCATGTCCCGATACGTCTGATCCGTCGGCCCGTAACTGCGACTGTCCGCCACAAAGTTGTTGATCTGACGCTTCTGGTACCCGTTCACCACAATCAAATCCACACCCGCACTGCTCGTCTCCCAGATCCGCCGCAACGCGTAATTGATCTTCGCCTCGTCCAGACCCGTCCCCGACGGAAATCCGCTCTCACCCGTCGCGAACACGTTCGTCGAAAGATGCTGCACGATCCCCTTCAGCGTCCGACGCACCGACGCCGAACCCTGCGGATTGGCCGCCGGCTGACCACCGTTGATCACCGTGTTCTCCAAATCACGCAACAGCTCACGCAACCGCTCCTGCTTCTGATAGTCCAGCTCGTCCGCCAGACCCAGCTGCCGCGACGCAAGGTCGCTGCCCGAAACCTCCACCGCCGCCGTCAAAATCTGCGTGTAATTGCCCCGACGCACCCGATTCGTAAACCGAGCCGTCGGCTTGGCCGCACCCTCCAACGCCGCGTTGCCCAGAATGTTCACCACCTGGTTGTCCGCCAGATCCTCCGCTGTCGTCCCCGCGTAACCGCGAACCACCGTCAGCGTGTTCGTACTGATGCCCGACACCAGCATCAACTCCCCACTGCCCTCAATCTGAATCTGATCCCCCACACGGAACCGATCCCCGTTATCCACCACAAAGTCCGTATCCGCCGCCGGATCCGTAAACGTGCTGTCATTCACCGCGTCCTTGTTCGGCAGCAGACTGTCCTCCAGCCACTCATGATGCGTGCTCCGAGCCGCATGTGTCGCATCGCCCAACACCTCCAACAACGGCGTCTCAAACGGCGACACAATCCCCACCAGATCCGATACATCCTCCGCCAACTCCGGTAGCGTCGTCCCCGCCGAATACGTTGCCTTACCCGTAAAACTCATCTACTATACCTCTTTCTGTCTCTGTCCAACGCTCTGCTGCGTCAACCGCAACACCTTACCTCAAGCGAACCAAACGCCCGCCCGCTTCACTCACCACATTCCACCAACCACGAATACTCCACCAAACCAACACCCTGTGCGCCCTCGCCTAACGCTGCACCGACCGCCGCAAACGCAAGTAGGCCTGCATGTCCCGCCGACTGCCGCTGCGACGCACCTGATCGGCCACCTGCCCCAACCGGTTGCCCCGGCCTGCAAAACCCGACCGCGCCCCCGCCGTCGGAGTCGCCAACGACACCCCCGGCAACACGCCGCCCCCACCAAACAACTCCGGCCGCTCCTGCCGCAACTGGCCCACCAACTGCTCTGCGCTGCACGTCTGCCCTGCCGACGCCCGACGCTTCTCCGCCAGAAGCAGCGCCACCTCCAGGTCGCTCGCACCCGCACGCGCCAAACGCTCCACCAGCTCCGCCTGGCTCGCCGCCGCCTCCGCCCGCGCCTCCGCCGTCGCCTGTTGCCGAGCTCGCTCCTCCAGCTCCCCCCGCAACGCCTCCACTCGCTGCTCCGCCGCCTGCGCCCGCTTGCGATAACGGATCGCCTCACCCACCGGCACCAACTGACTCGCCTCCTCAACCAGCCGCTGCTCCGCCGCGTCGGCCTCTGGCCCTTCCACGCCTTCCACACCCGATGACCCCAACGCCCCTTCACAGTGGGCTAACTGCTCCTGCGACATACTGTCCTCCGCTTATCTATCATATCCCTTACCCTCGCCTCTTAAAGCCCCCTACGTTAGTAGGGGGGCGTTAACCCTGTGTAACCTTAACCCGAAATCTCAGAATCTAAAGATTCTCTCTCTTCCGCCTGCTCCTCTCACGACTGCCCCACCGTCTCACCGTAACCCAGCTCCCGCAACACCGCCTCCGCCGGCACGCCCAACTCCCGCTTGAGCTTGGCCTCCTGCAGCTTCTCCATCAGATTCTCCGGCAGCGGACTGGGCCAGTGTATCTCAATCTCCCGCTCGGCCGGCTCGGTCGGAAACACACCCGTCTTATCCAGAAGCAACAGAATCATCCGACACATATCCCCCAGCCCCTTGCCGTAGCTCCGCCGCTTTCGCTCCGTCTTGGCCAGCACCCCCATCAGCGTCACCTTCAACGCCACCGCACTCGTCAAATTCCCGATCCGCCCCTTCAATATCCCCGCCGCCACCGACGCCACGCCGCTCGCCTTGTCCAGCGATTCCCGGATCGAACCAATATGCTCCAACTCGCTCGGACTGCCCGCGTCCCCCCCAAACTCCTCGATCCGCGCCTCCGGATTCTCCGTCGCCCACATCCGACCCGGCGATATCACCCGCTCCTCGAACCCCTCGATCCCCTTACCCAGATACATCTTGAAACTCTGAAACGTGATACGATTCGCCCGATCGCTCAAACGCGTATTCAACTCGTCCTGCAACGGAATCAAAGGCTCCACGTCGCTCTGTCCCTCGTAACGCAACGGCAAAGGCATGTTCTGAATGTGCACCACCGGCACCACCCCCAGCGGATTGACACCCTCACCCACCAGCACCGCGTCCTCATACCGCTGCCACGCATCTGGCCCCAACACCTCCACATTGTGCGTCTCCCGTTGACGACTCGTCAAACGCCCCCGCCCGTTCGTCGTCCGCAAGGGCCCCTCCGAATCCGCCAGCACGTTGTGCCGCTGCCAGAAATGCTGCACGTAGTACCGCATCGTGCGATAATCCTGCTCGTCGAGAATAGGCAGACTTCGCGGCGCCTCAATCGCCTCCAGCATCACATCTCGTACCGCTTGCAGCACTGCCTCAAAACTTCTAGGCTGCCGGCCCGCCAAGTCCACACCATCCTCGCCGCCGTTTCCTCCCCGCCACCGTACTATCACATCCACAAACCCGTACACGCTGCCCAGCAACGCCAACTCTTGCAGATAACTGGCCCCACCATTCGCATCCAGAACCGCACTCAACACCCGCTCGATCTGCTCGGCGCGACCCGCATCCGCCGCCCGCGAATGGATCCCCACCCGCTTGCCAAACAGAAAATCCACCATGGCGTCAATCCGCCACGAAATATCATTCTCAACCACCACCTCCTTGCGGCGAACCCCCTCCGCCTCCCGACCGCTGAGCGTCCCGCCATAAAACCCGTACCGCGTCCCCGTGATACGACTCGGCAGACCATACTCCTGACTCTGACGGTAAGGCCGCGCACTCTCATTGGCCCCATCCCGCCACGAACCATCCAACGCCACCTCACGCATCTCGTTGCGGTAATACTGCCACAACCTCTCGTAATGCAGCACCTGATCCATCCCCTGCTCTTGCAGAAGGTACTCCACAAACGCCTCGTCCGGACCACCGTCACCAAACACCGAAAAATCAAACGCCATCGCCTACCCTCGCCCCTCGTCATCGGCCCCGTACCCGCACGCCGCTCACACTACCTCCACCCTGGGACCAATCGTCACCTTCGCGCCCGTCGCAGCCCCCCCACACCACCTCCCTGCACCCTAACTGCCCAAGCCACAACAACCTGCCCCATCCAAAAAAAAATCCCGCCTCCCTGCACACCCCGCCACCACCGCGCCGATACGCCCACCCACAACAACCTGCCTCCGCCGCCAGACGCCCGAAAACCCGCCGCACCGTCGAAAGAATCCCCCTCTTCCAGGTGGCCCAGCCCCCACAACCGCATACCATTAGATATGAAAAAGACTCATCAAACCCCCACCGCCACCCTGCTCATACTGCCGCTGTCCCTCAGCTGCCTGGCCCTGACCAGCTGCAAAGAAAACAGCCTCCAGCAAACCACAGTGCTGCCCATGCCCCAGCCGCGCGACCTGCTCATCGACGACTTCGCCCGCCAGAACGACACCCCACCCGCCGCCAGACAATGGCAATTCATCTCCGACCAGGTCATGGGAGGCCGCTCCACCGGCGCCATCGACATCGTCCAGTGGGACAACCGACCCTGCCTCCGCATGACCGGCTCACTCTCCCTCGAAAACCGCGGCGGCTTCATCCAGGCCCGCACCAAACTCAACCCCAAGGCCAAGTACTTCGACGCCCGCCCCTTTACCGGCGTCCAGGTCGTCGTCAAAGGCAACAACGAAGCCTACGCCATCCACCTCCGCACCAAACACACCTGGCTACCCTGGCAATACTACCAGGCCACCTTCGGGACCGACGGAACCTGGCAGACCATAAAACTACCCTTCGACACCTTCCAGCCCTTCTCCCTCGCCAACACCCTCGACACCGCCACCCTCAAAACCATCGCCATCGTCGCCATCAAAAAAGAATTCGACGCCGACATCCTCGTCGACCAACTCTCCTTCTACACCGCCCCCGACAATCCCTAACCTGCCGCCTCTGCCCCTCACACCGCCCCAGCCACACACACCAGCCGCCCACAAGCAAACCACGCCGCCTCTGCCCCAAAGCAAGCCTGCCCAACCTCCTGGCAACTCGACGTTAGCACACAGCAGCCCCGCCCCACCCCCGACAAAGCCTTCCGAACCGCAAAGCAACTCGACTCTGCCGCAAGGCAAGCCGACTTGCTTGCAAAGTAAGCCGACTTAGCCGCAGAGTAAGCCGTCCCAGACACAAAGTAAGTCTGCTCTGTCACAAAGTAAGCCTGCCCAAAGACAAAGTAAGTCGACTTAGAGACCAAGCAGCTGCCATATATGGACCTTGACGGCCCGCACCCCTGCCGTAAACCCATCCACAACAAGACGTTACACCACCGCCCGTCGCGAAAAACCACTTATCGGCCTCAAAACTCAAGACCTCACCACAGAGGCACAGAGACCCCAGAGAAGACAAGAACTCTTCGACAGGATTCACAAGAGTGACAGGACCGCTGCGCGGAGACGGACAAGAAAACCTAACCACGGATTACACGGAGTAAGAAGAAGAACCGCTGCTGACGCCGATTCGCACGCATTGCCCCCCCCCGCACGACAACAACCTCTATCGCCGGTTGCGTTTGCGATTCTGCCTCTGGCGTTTGCGATTCTGTCGACGCTGTTGCCGCGCCTGGCTTCGCCCATGTTGCGGCTCAGGCGAAGCCCCCCACAGCCCAAAGGACGGCCGCCGCCTGGCCTGCTCCTCAGGAACGAGGCCGAGCCCTGTGACGCCCAAGTCCCGACGTACCGTATCCCAGTTACCCACGATTTCCTCATCCACGCGCCGGGCGGCGTACGCCCGCTCGATCACCTCCGCCGCTTCCACAGCGCCCAGCGACAGAAGGTAGGAAATCAGGAAAGCGTTAAGCTCGTGCTCATTAACCTCGTACCGCCGCAATTGCTCCGTCAGGACCGCCAACACCGCTTCGCGCGCCGCCGGTAACGCTGCCCCACACAACAGTGACCATTGGCCACGCAGATGCGCGGAAACAGCCTGTGCCCGTCATCGGCCAGGTAGGTCGCCAGCTCCGCCAGAGCCGCCGGTCCGATCAGACCAAATACCTCCGGCATTTCCTCGAGATACCAGTCGTCGTCTGCGTCATCGAGCCCGTCGAGCAGGCCCAGCAACGTGCCGACAGCCGCCGACGCCCGCAACTGACCCAGCGCCCGCCAGGCGTGAATCGGCGCATAGATACTCAGGTCGTCCTTATCCTTCGGCCAGTTTTCCCGCTCGAGCCACCGCCGCGCCGTCGCCAGCAGCACCGGCACATCCGCCTCCGTCAAAGCCACAGCCGCTACGTAATCGGGCTCGCCCCGGCGCCAACGCAACATGGTGCGTGGATCCCCCATCGCCTCCAACGCCCCGACCACCACCTGCTCGCGTTCTTCGTCCATTGCCGCATCCGTCCTCACGCCGCCTTTCAGGCGACCGAATCCAGAAAATCCTCCAACCGGTCAAAAAGCTTATCCAGTTCCCCCTGCAGCTTGCGGTCCTTGCAGTGATTGGCCGCCGCGGCCACGTGGCCCTGCATATCCTCGTAGACCCACAGCGGCAAATGCAACCGTACGCCCCGCCGATCCACCACGCCCAACAACTCCTCGGGCTCCGGGTAAAACGTCTCGTCCCGAATCAAGGCTATCTGCCGCCGCGTCAGCACCAACTCATACAACGCCTCGCCCGACATGGAGCTGTCATCGTTCATTATCGCTTCCTCCTGACTGGTCCTGCCCAAGAAGCATAGCACCCCCACCGCACCCCGACAAGACCAAAACACCACACAAAATTGCCGAGAACACAGAGACCGCAGAGAAGACAAAAACTCTTGGACAGGATTAACAAGATTGACAGGATAACCGCGCGGAGACGGACAAGAGAAAGCGAACCACGGATTACACTGATTACACGGATTAAGAAGAGCAACCGCCGATAACATTGCTTTCAAGAAAGACAGAAAAACCCACCACAGAGAGCACAGAGAACACGGAGTTTCAGAAGAGAAGAGCTTCACCACGAAGGCCACGAAGCACACGAAGAAGATCAGATTTCGTGACGGGATTAACGGGGATTATTTGGAAGTTTGCAGGGCAGTAGGTGGCTTGCATTTTGGCAGATTGAACCCCGTGGCTAATTCCACCGTATCGCAATAGATATCGATGTCGTATTTGCGCCGTTGGATCGTTTTGTAAATGCCCTTTGCGGTCGAAAACAAGTGCCCGCTGACATAGAGGAATGGCGCAACGTGGTTTCGCTCCCAATTACCTCGTCGAACACATTTCAGCCGGGCAGGCTGCAATTCATGGACGAGGCCCACGAAGCTGGCGACCAACTCTGCGTAAGCAGACATGTGTTTAGCTTCGCCGAAGCTTACGAGGAGCGAGTTTGGAACGGCATCATCAGTCCGATAGGCGTCAAGCGCGCCTTGCTCGCAGCGTACAATGGCGACATCCAGGCAGATGTTTGCGTGGGGGTAACCGCCCTTATAATGATACGTCGCAACGCGCAGTTGATGGCGTACTTCTATGGGTTCTTCGCCATCTTTGGTACAACGAGCATAGGAATATCCACCAGGCCGTCCACGCGTACTGAATTTTAATCTGATAAACCTGCCCGGCTGCTGTATTTTGGGATCAAACGGATTAACGATTTCGACGCTCCAGCCGTTCTCTTCATACCATTTCACCACAGCACAAAAGGTAAACGCCTCAAACACCTGGTTTACGGTACGCCCAAAGTGGGATATCGCCTGGCTATTTGCAGCGAACAAAGCCTTGATCGTATGGCCAGCCTTGTCTACATCAATCCATTTGCGCATCGAGCAATACCCTTAGCATGTTCGCAACGTAATCCCACGGGTAACGGCCTGCTGCGAATTGATCAATTTGATACTCACCCAAGAGCAACACCAGCTTGGAGTGCACCCTCTTCCAGGCGGCAATATCCCGCGAGCCCTCTGAGAAATCCGTGCTGCCCACCGTGAAGCCATCCACGTCGAACGATCTGGCAATGTTAACCGCACCCTCTGCCGCCTTGATACCGTCTTCGAGATACCGGCAGACAACGATTACCAAGACGGCCGCCTGGATATCAGCAAGATGATCGTGGAGAAATTGGCGTCGTTGCACTTTTGACAGGTGGCGCGCATCCAATTGCCGCACCGTGATTTCTCTGGTGTATTTGTCTAATGACGAGAATCGGTGGCGCAATGAGTGCGGCAGCGCCATCAGCAGGCCATGGGAGATACTTGCCATTGGGGGATCCTTCAGGTGCTACATTCCCACCTCATTGCGTAACACCTTCTATAAGCGGCAGTTCTTTGTTCTGCTCGACGGCGGCCTGCTCGGCGTGGATCATCTATCTTTAGCCTCCGCCAAGGCAATAATCTTGTCGGCAAGCAAGAAACCCTCGTGGGTCACGGTATACACAACCCCTCGAGCATACGCCACAAGGTCATTAGCCTGCAAATGGTCTAACGCATCCTTGCGCTTTGCGTCTTCTCTCATCGCGTTAATGTCTGTGCCTCTCGTATTCATGTAGGACTTATCGCAAATCATCCCCTTGCCCTTGGTGACTGCGCCCAGCAGCAACTCTATGGCGTGCGATGGCAAATCTACGTCAGGGGTCGTTTCGTGAGCGGCTTCGCTATGGCGTAATACGCCTATGAGATTGGAAACGATAACATCGCAATCGTCTGTGGGCACATTCACCGAGCCGGGCAGTTTTCCATCGTTTACCATGGCTATGAGAGCAGACCGGTGCCCCTTTAACTCATCAACGGTGAATCTACGGGTGAGTTTGGTATGCGTATGAACGTCCGAATGACAGGTCAGACAGACTGGGATCAGATTGTCAATGGCATCGGTTCCGCCGTCAGATTGTTCCACAATGTGATGAATCTGCAAATGAAGCGGCTCAAAACGCCGGCATATACAGCAGCGCCGTCCGCACTGCACCATCAATTCATCAACTACACTTTGCGGTATGGACATGTTACTTTCCCCAGACCTCATCCAAGACCGCCTTGATCTTGGCCTCGAAAAGACCGATCAGCTTCTTGTTCTGCTCGACAGCGGTCTGCTCGGCTTCTATTTCGGTTACGAGCTGTTGCCGGGTTTCCAAGCCTGGGAACGGAATCGGAATAGTATTAAGAGCACGCTGGTTGAGTTTGGGTTGTGCGGAACCTGTAATGTAATTGTCCAAGGGAATAGAATTCAAATATCGCTCCACAAACACCTGCGTTGCTTTGTCAGGAAACCTTAGAACGTGAGCATGATTGTTAACCCAACATTTGCCAGAGACCGAAAAAGCGATGGGTGTCACCCTAGCCAATAGGTTAGCACCGTCTTCAGAGATCAGGAGCAAGTCGTCATCGAAAATATAGTCGGCTACGTAGTCAACAATGCCAGATGCACCGTAATATGGGTAGGGTCCAGACACACGATCACACTTTGTGATCGGCACCCTTTTGCCGTCAAGGTTTTCAGCTATTTCACCCAGCTTGACCACCGGCCATTCGGGGTCGATCTTGAGGGTGGGTTTCCAGGTTTCGACGATGGTGCGGGCGGCGTCGATGATCTTCTGGTAGCCCTCAATCTCGGCGACGATCTTCTCCTGCACCGCCAGGGGCGGCAAAGGGATAGGCGTCTGTGCGAGAGCAGCATTGCCGATACCAACTTGATTTACCCATTCGTGACACAGACCCGCAAAATACTGCTTTTCGAAGAGGCGCTGGACAATGGCAGCCAGAAAACGCGGGATGACTTTCTTATTTGCACGAAGTCTGGTAATATGGTTCGAGAAAGCCGCCTGAATATCATGGCCTACAAGACAGGTTTTGCCAACTAGTGCCTTACTATTCGTATTATTGAACAGCACATCCCCAACCCGGACGAATGCGTCAGGTCGAGCCGCCGAAGCGGGCACGTACTTTGACCCTTCCAAGACCAACCTTCCGTCCGCCGATATGTTCATCGGGCGTAGATGTAGCAAATCGCCCGTATTGCCGTTGGCTTTCCCAAAGGCAAACCCGGACTTGATTTTCTCGCATATATCCGCCAAGGAAACCACGGGCCACACACTTTGCCCATGATGTTCAAACTTGCGATAGCGTTCGCCGGTGAGGTTGTAGTCGTCGGAGGCGGCGATTTCTTCCTTGCTGACGGCGTGGGCGAGATCATTATCGGCGATGGTCTTGTCATCGGCCAGGGTAGCCCGGTAGCGGGTCAGGTAGTCCAGGGCGTCGGGCAGGTCGTCCTTGTCGGTGGGGCGGCGCTGGGCCCCCAGGTCGAAGCCGTCGGCCTCAATCTTGACGAACAGGACCTTATCCAGACGCCGGGCCAGCGAACGGTCCATGAGCAGGATACTGGTCTTGACGCCGCTGTAGGGCTGAAAGACACCGGCGGGCAGCGAGACCACGGCCCAGAGGTAGTTTTCGATGAGCATCTGGCGCAGCTTTTTGTAGGCGCGCTGGCTCTGGAAGATGATGCCTTCGGGGACGATGACGCCGGCGCGGCCGGAGGGGTTGAGGTGTTCGGCGATGTAATCGACAAAGAGCACTTCCGAGCGTTTGGCCTGGATGGCAAAGCGCCCGTGCGGTCGGATGCCGCCTTTGGGCGACATGAAGGGGGGATTGGCCAGGATCACGTCGAAGCTGTCGCCCCAGCGATCCTCATCGGTGAGCGTGTCGTATTCGAAGATATGGGGCTCCACGAAGCCGTGCAGGTACATGTTGACCAGCGAGAGGCGGACCATGTCGTAGGAGATATCGTAGCCGACGAAGTTGCGGATGAGCCGCTTCTTCTGCGGGGTCGAGAGCTTGGGGTGGTGCTTGAGGATATGCTTGTAGGAGCTGATGAGAAAGCCCGCCGTGCCGCACGCGGGGTCGAGGATGGTCTCGCGCGGCTGGGGATCGACGGCGGCGACGATGAAGTCGATGATGTGGCGCGGGGTGCGGAACTGGCCCGCCTCGCCCTGGCTGCCCAGGACGGAAAGCAGGTACTCGAAGGCGTCGCCGAGCCTCTCGCTGTGGTCGTAGCTGAAGTTGTCGATTTCCTTAAGGAAGACCCGTAGCGTCTCCGGGTCGCGATAGGGCAGAAAGGCGTTCTTGAAGATGTCCCTAAAGAGTTGGGGGATGTTGGGGTTCTGCTCCATCTTTAAGAGGGCCTCGGCGTAGAGCAGCAGCAGTTCGTGGCCGCCCACGCGCGGATCGAAGATGGCCGACCAAGCGTACTTGGCGTACTTGCCCACGAAAAAGGCGGGCTTGCCGCCCATGCCGACGGACTGCTTGTCCATGTCGTCCATGAACTTGTAGATCAGGGCGATGGTGATCTGCTCGACCTGCCCCTTGGGGTCGGGCACCTTGCCCACCAGTATGTCGCGGCAGGAGTCAATCTTACGTTTGGTTTCGGTGTCAAGCACGACTATTTCTTTCGCTTTTTTCTTCTTCGATTCTTGTGTTTGCGCTTAGTGGCACAATTCACACCAGCACTTTGCGCGGGATAGCAGCGGTTAAGGAGGGGCTTGAGTTTCCTTCTAC
>Ga0180432_10003642_pt1 | contig 21765 bp, 13 predicted proteins | sample SS_ome_10_FD_132414 | JGI IMG/M metagenome (GOLD analysis project Ga0180432, IMG submission 132414) | Hypersaline lake sediment archaeal communities from the Salton Sea, California, USA - SS_1_MS_2 metaG | ecosystem: Environmental > Aquatic > Non-marine Saline and Alkaline > Hypersaline >...
AGGGATTCCCGGCATCTATGTCCTGCCCAGTGGTACTCCACGACGAGGGCTTCGGGTCTATAACCTCAGCCACAGGGAAGTAGTCGAGAAGCTCTGTGATAGTCACATTGCGCACCCTCTGAGCCGTGTCGGCGTCTGCGAGCAATCCAGCGTGCTGAGCAGCCAGGGTTCTCTTCTGCTGGATATGACCATAGGTCTCGCTTGTCACTTGCAGTTGCTCATACAGTGCGGACAGAAACAGGTCTTCCCAGTCCTTGATGTGGTGCCCGTAGGTCTCTGCATCCATGGCGGTAACTACGTAGACATCCTCCCTGTCTCCTTGCTGCATACTAAGATGCTCAAGGAACTCCTTGGGGTTAGTCTCTTGAAAGCTGACTTTGTTGCTCAGAATATCATCGCGGAAGAACGCCGCCAGTTTCTTCCCGTCGTGTTCCACCTGATATATGAGGTCGACAGGCCAGCTAGCCGGGCAGGCAGCACCACTAAGAATGATCCAGCGATGCCCTGTGTCGATAACGCTGGGCAGAATGTCTCTACCATATGCCATCTCTGGCGGAAAGAACCCATCGGCCTTGTACGCGTCGCCGAAGAAGAACGCGTTGGTCTTGTTGTTGAGCTCTATCTGTCTTCGAGCCTCGTCGGCCGGAATGAGGGGCAGGATCGGATGGTACTTGCCACTACCCGTGAACTCTATCTGGCCTCTCTGCCCAAGCTCCCTGAAGCCAGCGATGATGTCGTCATGGCCGCAATCCTTCAGCATCTCAGTGAGCACCCCGTTGATGTTGAACGTAGCTTTGGCCTTTGGGTACTCGCGGAACACGTCGATCAGAGGACTATAGGACTCGTCACAGATTTTCTCGAGCACCGAGGGGAGTTGGGTTGGAGGCTGGTAGAAATGAAACAGTTGCGCCCAGTAGATCACGGTACCCCCTTCGCTTCATAATCGATGATTCGTATCGACACCAAGCCACCTTCTGTTCCTGGACGAAGCTGCACGCTTGCCAGGATAGAAGCCCACGATCGTTGCGCCCCCTCGCCATGGAACATTGGTAGCGTATTCCATGGCTTTGCATCTTCAGGTGACTCGACCATAGCCGGGCCTGGCCGACACCCAATATCCTGTGCGCAGGCCCCGGCCACTCCTGGCCGCTGCCTGAGTATCGCAACGCCAATCGGATCAGGGTTGCCAGCCCCGGAGCCAGCCGGCTTTGGCCTCAGGTGTTTCTGACAGTCCTGCCAACCTACACTTTCTTCATGTCTTGCCCGCAGCAGACAAGTGTACCACCGCCGACTTTGGTCACAGTGACCTCGTTGCCGCAGACGTCGCATTTGTACTTCTCTCCGACTTGTTTCACGCTCATATACTGGCTCCCTTTCGCGACTTCCGGAACGGGGGAATCGCCGGGATTCTTCTGAACGCCTAGCGCCTGCGTCTGGTCTACAGAAGTGCCCTGGCAATCCACAATACGCCGGACACTACGAGGTAGCCTCCGACGAGATACGGTAGGACTCTTGGCATGACTACGATCATCAAGCCCAAGATCACACTCATGATGCCTACAACCAGTATCACGACTTCGGTGTCAGTCATTGGCAGCCTCCTTGTCAGAACTCCAGCCGCTGTAGTGTCAGATATCCAGGGAGTCTCCTATGCTGTGGGCACGACACCGTGACAAGAACAGATGGCGGAACACGTACTTGCTTCCAGCAGATTCTCCTGCACCCGTGCATATCCCTGGCAGCTCGTGCGGCCAGTCCCGATGTTGTGCCTGAGCGAGCCCGCTTCTCCTTCTCCGTCAGCTTTGGCTCAACCATAACTCGGACACACTCCTAGTTAAGTGTCTCAGCGCGCGGCGGGGTATCTCCAAAGAACACCTTGGTATGAGGCCAGGGAATCTCTATGCCCTCGTCGTCGAAACGGTCCTTCAGCCGCTTTCTGAGTTCACCCATCAGTGCCCATTGACGCATCGGCTTGGTGTCGGCGAGAACCTTGACCTCGATGCCGCTGTCTCCAAGATTGTCTACGCGGGTTACTTCAGGAGCAGTCAGCAGATCAGTGCCCCAAACAGGATCATCCTTCATTTCCTTGCCCACCTCGTTGATGACCCGGAAGACCTTGTTGAGGTTCTCTTTGTATGCAACGCTGACATTCAAGTTGACACGGGCCCAGTCACGCGTCATGTTGCTGGCCAGTGGTATGTTGCTGTTGGGAATGACATGCATCGTGCCATTGACATCCCGCAGAATGGTCCGTCTAAGCCCTATGCCTTCCACCACTCCCCCGATCCCGGCCGCCGTGGCCACCTCGCCAATCCTGTACCAGTCCTCCATCACAATGAAGAAGCCATGAAGATAGTCACGGATGATATTCTGCGCCGCGAAACCAAAGGCCAGAGCTGCCAACCCGAGGGCTGCCAGCACAGGGGCGATATTGACCCCCAGCACGCTCAAGAGCATCATCGATGCTATAATCCAGACGATGACTGAGACCACCCGGGTCACAACGTGAGAGAGCGTCTTGGCCCGAGCCGCGAGCTGCTCAGGAGATTCCTCCCTGACTCTAGGAATCCGTGCATTGATCACTCTGTGGATGGCGCGCTTCAGAACCCATATCAGTGCCACAGCTACAAGGACAATCAGCAGCACTTTCACCGCGCCGGTTACTAAAGTGGAGAGCTCGAAATTGAAGTCGAAGTCAGGCATGGTGTCCTCCTCGCCTAAAATAGAGATACTGCCCCTTCATGACCTGCAGAAGGGGCCCACTCGCCGAATGCCCCCCGTCACACACCCTTTCAGACCCGGATACTTTTCCTGCCAATCCTTGGCCGTGGACGGGACATACGTCGAGGCAGGAGGAGAACGTGCATTCCCCAGCCCGTCAAACGGACTGCAATGACAGTCCGGGACGTCAGCATCCTTCGCTTCCCAAGCTTGCGGCATTCGCAAACGCCAACTCACACTGTACCTCGATGGGGCTGCTACCTGGCGCCGTCTCCAGGAGCTACCACCGCAGGACAATGCCAAGTCCAACAAGGCTGCTTGCTGTTCCATCCTAACCAGACGGTTTTCTCCCACCGACGTCACCCCGTACAGCCGTCTGCGGGCCGTCTTAACCTCCTTCTTCTAAGGCCCCCACGCTCTTGTGCCCTCGTTTTGCCTGCAATGTGGCACAGGGCGCAGGAGGACCTTTGCCCCGGCGGCCCCACCTGTTGCCCACTCGCTCCATGTGTAGCCTGAGAAATGCGCCATCAGCAATGCTTCCTACCCCAGCCTCAAAGACGAGGAACCAGGCCCGCGACAGTATTTCGCCAAGCGTCCCCGCAGGTTGACGTCTGCCTGGACTTGCCGGTGTCTTGACGGACACGGTTGTACACTCGTGATCGTATGGGCCTACTTTCTTCATCCATCGCCAATTGGCTCCGGGTACGAGACAGGGCTTAAGACACTTGCACGCCCGGCCGAAAAGTCCCACGAGCGACTCGGAGTGCAGTCAAATGCCATCTCCCAAGAGTGATGTTGCCTCCCATCCTTTATCGAGCCTGGAAAGGCTCGATAAGCCTTCGCTTATGACACAGGTCAGCCGCGAGGTTGATGCCCCCGCACATGCTCGCCCAGCTTTTGGGCTGCACTTCTGGGGTCTGCGTCAACCCTCTCTCCCCGGTGAAGGTACTTTTTTCACGGGCACTCCACGCATGAGGCCGTACTGAGACGAGAACTCTGCTCCGACGATCAGGATGAAGGCTGAGAAGTATATCCAGACCAGCAGCACTATAATGGAGCCAACGGAGCCATAGACTGACTCATAGTTGGCGAAGTGGCTCAAATAGAAGATGAACACGGTCTTGGCTATCTCAAAGAGGACCGCTGCCAGAATTGCCCCTGGCCATACGTAGCGCCAAGACGTCTTCGTGTTGGGGAGGAACTTGTACACCAGCAGAAATACGGGAAGGTTCAGCAGAAAGCCCAGGAGCCTGGCACCCAGGTCCGCGGCGATGCTCCCCTTGGTCACATCGGCTGCACCCAGGATTGTGAAAACGCTGCTCGCCCCAAGAGTAAGGAGAAACAACAAGCCAACGCCCAGGGCCATACCCATGTTCAGCGCCTTGCTCACGAAGAAAGACCGGTCTTTGTGGATGCCGAAGGCACGGTTGATGGCCTTGCTGATCGCGCCAAACATGGCGCTTCCGGACCATAGGAGCAGCACTATGCTTACAGCACCGATAGCGCCTCGATACCGTATGACGTTCTCTATGTTGTCCTGCAACACATCAACCAGCCCCGGCATATTGCGGCGAAAGAAGTCGAAGATGTCCTCCTGCAAGCTCTCCGAAGGCAAGAACACACCCAGGATGGCTATCATTCCCAGGAGCAGGGGGAACAGGGAGAGGATTGCGTAGTAGGCAACCCCTGCGGCCATATGAGAGGCATCGTGGGCTCCTAGTCCCCGGATTGTCCGGACTACCAGTTGCACCGCCGGGATTGGCAGGAGGCGCGCCTCCAATCCCATGCGCCTTCTCTTGAATGACCGCCCTGTAAGCAGAATCCAGCCCTTCAGGGAGATGAATGACTGCTTGCCCGAATGAGCCAGCTTGCCAACAGTGTTGCCCATTGAGTCATCCAACTCCCCAGGGCGCAAGGCGGTCTGCAGCGGACGACGTGGTATGCCGTCCGCCGCCGGATGTCACTGAATCCCTGCCGTCATCTCAGAAAGCCAGCCGCTGTCCGTTTGTCCTCGGGCCTCACTTGAAAGGAGCCTTCACAACCACTTTGACGCCCTTGACCGTCTCTGAGAGAACGTTCCGGACGCTCTTGACGGCGCTTTCTCCGATGTCTCCAGCGGCCTCGAGTGCACCTGTGCCAGCCTCGGCTGCTGCGGCCTCGGCGCTCACTCCAATCTCCTTGGCACCATCAATGGCCCCTTCCACTGCGCTGCGCGCTGCCGAACCTACGTCGCCGCCAACTTCCGCCGTGGCTTTGACCGCCCCACTTGCACTGCTTCGTATTGCCCCCATGACGTCGCCACCCGCCTGCTTGACTCCGACCACGGTCCCATGCACTGCATCCTTCGTTACCGACCCCAGGTCAGAGCCAACCTCTTTGGCGCCCTGGATGGCCCCTCTGGGGATGCTGTAGGCCGTGTCTTCGGCCTTCAATCCGACGCTCTTGGTAGCCTCCATTGTGCCCTCAGCGGCACTGCGGACCGTTTTCCCAATGTCGCCCCCAACATCTTTGGTGGCTTTCACTGTTGCCCTCATGGTGTCAGACACCGTGTCCTTGGTCACTGTCGCCACCTCCCCAATGCCCTGTATCGAGCCGACTACCGCGCCTTTCACTGTCGAGCCGAGTTCTGTGCCCGTCTGGTTGGCAGCCTGGATGGCCCCAGCGATCGAGTCCTGCACCAGGCCGGTCGCCTCCTTGGCCACTTCGCGCGTCGCCTTCAGTGGTTCAGTAAGGGCCTTCCTGGTCAATTCTGCCGTTGCTTCGACAACATCTCCAGCTCCCTTGATGGTGCCACTGAGCGAATCCCTCAGTGTCTTGCCGAGTTTCCCCAATGCCATGATTCCTTACCCCCTTGCGGCGTAGTTAGCCTGTACATCGTGCTGACTGTGCGCACGAGTTAGCATGTGAGACATATCTCTCCTCAGGCCACGTCCCTACCTCCTTTCCCCCGTCCTTGCCTCAGGCCCCCCCGGGGTTGTACGATGCCCTGTTGCGAAGGAGGGATGTGCTTCAGGCCAGCTTGCTGGCGAGGAAGGCCAGCCTGGACTCCACGGCCTGCGCTGCCTTCGTCCGCACCAGCGACCTCTCCAGGTCATTCGCCAGTTTCTTGTCCCCCACTATTTGCCTGACCCAGTTGGCGAAATCGTTGTTCTCCGCGGTTGCGTGGTGGGCGAAAGTATCTTCCGACATGCTAGCCAGGGCCTTGCCAAGTTCCTCCAGGTTCCCCAGCACGCGCCCATCGTGGCATTTGAAGTAGTGCTCCTTCGGCACGTCGGCCAGCATTCTCTGTGCATCCTTGACCTGCATCCTCGGCATAGCTTGAATACCTCCTTTCCGAGCAAGAGCGCCCGCTCCGCTGCTGCGACATGTTGGACTCGACGACCCCAGGACTTGCCAATGCGGGCGGGCACAACAACTCGATCCGTGGTTGTCCCAGCAGGACCTCCTGGATTCTGGCCTGGTTCTCCAGCTTGCTTATCAGGTGCCGCGCTACGGCGTCCCAGGTGAAGTAGCCCGCAGTGTGCCTCGCTGCCTTTCGTATCCGGTTGCTCTCCTCGGGACGGCTCCTGAGATACAGCAGATAGTCCACAACCTCCATGGGATGAGCAGTGTCCAGCACGAAGCAATTCACAAATGGAATCGCATAGTCCTCTCCCGTGCATCCGGTGAAGGCAACCCCACCTGCTGCCATGGTCTCAAGCCCGACTATCCCGAAAGGCTCATGGCTGGAGTTGGCCAGCACATTGTCGGAGGCCCGATAGACTACTCGCAGGAAATCCAGAGGCAAAGGCGATCTCACATCGACTATCTCGGCCGGGGCAGACTGTTGAAGGGCAAAGATGAAGTCGTTCCAGGAACGAGGCCTTGGTCTGATCTGCCTGACTGTAAGCCCCGAGGAACGGGCGTGATCCATGACGCTTCCGCCGTAGGGTTCGATCCCACCCCTGGCTATCAGTGTGACCTTGATACCTTTCTCCTTGAGTTCGGCCGTCGCCTCCACAGCGGCGTTCCACCCCTTATCTGGATCCCAGCGAGCCACCTTTGACATGATCAAGTCTGTATCAAGTGAATGCCTCAACACTTGCACCAGCTTCGTGTCAATGCTGCGGAGCAGCCTCCTGGGTATGCCGTTGGGGATCACCAGAGGGTTGAGGTCCATACTCCGCATGATGTGCTTCATGTAGCGGCTGACTGTCGTAACGGATGTAGCCTGTTTGAGGCGCTCCCAGTCTATCCTGTCAAAAGAGAACGTGTTGTTGGCATTCCAGAACATGATCACCCTGTCTCCAAGTTCACTGCTCTGCACGATATCCCTGATCCGGCACATAGCCTCTGCCGTGTGCCATTCCTCGCCCAGAATCGCCACCAGGTTGCCCTGGCCGACCGCCGGCTTGATGATGCGGTCCTTGATGAACTGTGGGATGGACTCGTTGAAATCGTACAGCTTACCATCTTCGCCATCGTACACCCCGTTTGGATGGAACCTGCTGATCCACTGGCCCCAACGGTGCAGGACAAGACAGCCTCCGTGCCTGGCTTCCTCACCCGGCAGTGCGGGATCTCCAATGAAGAACAGGTGGGTCCTGTACCCCATTCCCGCCAGGGTAGAGGACAGGTAGTTCACGCGCACGCCAAGGCCTCCCGCCATGGAGTAACCGTCTGGACCTTCGAAGCTGAGGATGACGAACACTGTGTTCTCAGGGCTGATACTGGTATGCCACATCTTGACTCCTATATGCGCCTAATAGCTGGACTCCAGGAGCTATCCTGGTGCCGCAGGCCGCAGGTGGAGCGATAATCCGAGACGGCGTACACGATCCGCGAAGTGCTTGCCGCTCCACTCAGGCAAACGCCTCCGCCTGTCGTCACCTGTACTGCTCAATCCATTGCAGTGCCTCCCACAGGTCTGCCGCATGGACATCGGCCCCTGAACCCTTGTTCATACCTCCCGTTGAATCCCTGTCCACGAGAATGGTCTTCATTCCGACTTGTCTGGCCCCTTTCACGTCCTTTTCTGCGTCATTTCCAACGTAGACGGCCTGTCCGGGCGGCGTCTCGATCAAAGTGCAGGCAATGGAAAAAAGCCTGGGATCGGGCTTCGTGAACCCGTACTGGGTGGACATAACGAAGTGATCGACAAGCTGGTGCAGTCCCAACATCCTGCATTCCTCCAGACTGAACACCTTCTGTGCATCGGATACCACCGCCAGGATATATCCCTTCCTGCCCAGTTCCCTCAGTACCGGAAGCGTGTCCGGGAAGAGCTGGAACCGTTCCAAAGTGAGAAGCCGGAACAACCTGCAGCATGATTGAGCCAGGAAGGCGTCGCCAAGGTCCATCCCCCTCAGTACCTTCATGAAAACGGCTTCCAGGTCTACCTCGGGATAGACCTCGGTGCTTCTTCTGAGGTACAGGTCCCTCTCCTGGTCAATGGCCGACTTGAGGTACCGCTCGTCCGCATCCGCGCCATAATAGCGCAGGTAGAGCGCAAGGTTGGCGAAGACCTCCTTCTTCTCTTCGTTTGTCCTTATGTCCACCAGGGTCCTGTAGCAGTCGAAGATCACAGCCCGTATGTCAGACATCCCTGCGCCTCTCTCAGCAGATTGCGCCTGTGTGGCTCATCAAGCCAGCTATTCCTGGCAATCCTCAGCAGCCCGAGGGCCATGTAGAGCGGCATCCTGCGCGTGATGGGCTGGAAGAAACGGTCATCCCCCAGCCTGACGGCATACTCCCACAGGAAATGACCGATGAAGGGCTCAGCCGCCCAACCATCTCCCATCCGCCACATGAAGTGGTGCTTCAATTCTGCGGTGACGAAGCCGAGGTCCCAGCATCTATCCGCCACCCTGCTCCTCTCGAGGTCTATACCCGTCACGCCTTCACCATCGAACAGGAAATTGCACGGTGTGGCATCGCCATGCACTAGTACCTCCCTGTCTTCGGCAAAGATGCCGTCCTCCTGCCACCACCGGGCGGCGACTTCTTCGAGGCAGTTCCTCGCCGGAGGTTCGAGTATCTCTGCACCGAGGGATTCCATCAGTTTGCCAAAGTACCAGGCTGGTTCTCTCAGGGAATTCCGTCTGCTGGTCGCAGTAGGCCGGTGAAGCTTGGCAAAAAAGGCAGCAAGATGGCCGAGCCTGTTGAACAGGTCTTGGTGCGCGCCGTTATATATGGCTTCCGCGATATAGTGGTCGAGGGTCCTGCCTGGGGCCCACTCCGTCACCAGGAGGGCACCCAGTTCCTTCTTCTTTCCCAGCGGCCTGACCACTCGATAGATGCCGTCATCCATCCCCATGCGCCTCCTGAGAAGCTGTATGATGAAATGCTCCCTTTCTGCAACCGTCCATGCCTCCTGGAGACCGCGGGACCCGTGTCTGCAGAACTTCCCCACCACCATGATATTCTTCGTCTCTTCGCGAAACAGGTACACGGGCTTCCGGTCAGACAGTTTCTCCGCTGCTATTCGCCCGTAGGGTGGCGCCGCCATCTGCGGGAGTATCTCTTCTTTCAGGAACTCGTAACCACAAGCTCCCTGCCACATCTCTTGCTCAGGCACATCGAGGGTCAGGCCATCCACCGCATCGCATGAGTCGGAGTACGACACCCTCCAGCGTTCCAGAAGCGACAACTCTTTCTGCAAGACCGCTCCACCTACAGTAAACACAATCACGTATCCGCCCTGGATGAAGACCCGACCGTGGCGTCCTGCTAGCCAAGCGGCGCTCAGCCCGAGAAGCTCGCCTGGATAACGTCCTCCGAAGCAGGGCAACCTCCTCCGAAACCAGACACAATGAGACACACCCTGTATCCGGGTTTCCTGATGGCAACAACGGATCCCTGGCGAAGCACGAAGAAAGGACGGGAATCATTCTGCCGTCCTTCGCCCGACCCGCATCACGATTCTACTAGCGAACCGGTTAATCTGTGGTTACGATCAGTAAAGGAAAGGTATCAATCAGGTTAGCGTTTGGCGAGCATCTCTTCTTTGACAGAGGTCATTTCTCCATTTCTCAGGCCTACACGGTACGAACGGTAGTGTCACAGCGAGATGCCACTCTGCCTTGCGAAACGGGCTTCCTCCCTTACCGCTTGTTCATTGCAGTGCACAAGGACCTGCGTGCCACGTGTCTATTGACACCAGACGAAATGGGTTCTATCATCGAAATCCAGAGCGGGCTGCCTCGGACCCGGTTTTCAGGAAGCTGTACGCCAGGGCTTGAAGGGCTGCTTGTATCATCCCCGTCCTGCTGTAAGACCTACGGCAGATTAGTCACACGAAGCGCCGGATGCATGTGTGACGTGGTGTCATACGTCTGCCGGTTGCGCTAGTGCGGTCCCTTCTTTGTAGCCTTTGGTACGTTGCAGCAGACACCACGGCTGGCAAGATGTTTGGTCTTGACAAGCCGGCCGCTCAGCCAGGCGGTCGAGGGGCTACCGAATGACTCTCGCTTGACAAGTGCAGGGAGGTGCAGGATGCACAAGCAGGAGAAGGCCCACAGCAGGAGGGGGCGGCGCCACAGCAGCACTACCGGGACACTGGAGGCAGAGGAAACCTTACAGGAGACCTCGCTGCGGTTCTCAGAGTTGCTGGACAAGGCAGGTTATGGAGTCGCGATAGTGGAGGATGGACGTATCGCGTTTGTCAATAGCTCCTTCGCGCGCCTCACAGGAGACTCGCCGGATGAGATGGCAGAAATGAGTTTTCTGCATATACTTGAGTATGACTTCAGAGAGCCTGCTGGAGCAGCCCAGGGAAGCATCTTGGGCGCAGACAGGGGCATATCCCCGATTCGGGTCAAGCTCAGATCCAGGGATGGCACATCGAGGGCAGTCAACGCATCTGCTTTGTCTGTCCAGTATCATGGTAGGCCAGCGATGATGGCCATCTTACGAGATGACACAAGTCTAGATAGGGCAGAGGGCCAGCTTCGCCTGCTGCTTGAGAACTCACCAGACTACATCATGGCTATCGACCGTCACGGGACAATCGGCTATGCCAATCGGGTTGCCCCAAGTGGGACGCTTCAGGAGGTCGTCGGGCATTCTGTCTATGAGCACGTGCAACCCGAGTATCACGGTATGTACAGAAGATACATGAGTGAGGTCCTTGAGCTCGGGAATACGGTCGTCTTCGAGGTCGAAGCTGCCGGCCCGGGGCACAGTGTTGCCCGCTATGAGAGCCGACTGGCCCCGCTGAAGGACAACGGGAACATTGCGGGAGCTATTCTGATCTCCTCGGACGTCACGGAGCGCAAGAGGACGGAGTGGGCGCTGCGCCTGAGCGAGGAGAGGTACCGGGGCATTGTTGAGAGGAACTTCGACGGGGTGGTCATGCTCGACCCTTCAGGAAGAATTACCTATGTATCTCCTGCAGCATCAAGAATCATCGGTTACGAACTCGCGGAAATACTGGGCAAGCACGTCGGGGACTTCGTACCTGAAGAGGACATGGGCAGGGTGATCGGAGACTCGAAGACAGTACTTGAAGGTGGTGAGGTTGAAGGCGAACTGTTGCAGATACTGAAAAAGGACGGAACCCTGGGCCTGGTTGAGTTCAATGCGTGCCCCGTGTTCACGAGGGGGGTGTTGACCGGTGTCCAGGGTGTATACAGAGATGTCACCGAGCGTGAGCGGGCAAGGGCGCAATTGCAGGAAGCCTACGACAGGCTGGAGCAGCGGGTTGCAGAGCGGACAGCCGAATTGCTGGAGGCAAACGAACGACTGAGGCAGGAGATCGAGAATCGCAAGGCGGCGGAGGAAGCACTGCGGCAGAGCGAGGAGCAGTTTCGATCTATCTGGGAACTCGCTCCCGACAGCATGATTATCACCGACATGGAGTCCGGGGAAATCGTTACTGCAAACCCGGCTGCATCGCGTCTGCTGCGGATGCCTGCTGGAGAGATCGTAGGCTGTCACTACGGCATCCTGTCTCCGCTCGGACGCAAAAGAAAGGCTAAGGACCTCTTCGGTGACGACATCCGGCGGAGGCGATTCGCCCTCCCTGTAGAAACCGAGGTACGCCGGGCTGACGGGACGAACGTCCACGTTGAGAGCTCGGTGCAAGTAATCTGGCTCGGCGGCAGGTGGTTGAATATGGCTATCCTGCGCGACATATCCAGTCGCAAGCGGGCCGAGGAGGCGCACAGGGAGTCGGAGGCCAAGTACCGTGCTGTGGTAGACCGGGCGAGAGACGGCGTCGTCATCCTGCAGGATGGGGCCATCGTGTTCGCCAACAGTGCCCTCGCGGAGATGGGCGGCTATTCGGTGAGAGAACTGGTGGGCACCCCTTTCCTGGACAAGATAGACCAGGAATCTAGAGACACAGTGGCCGAGATGCATGCCCGGCGTTTGGCAGGCCAGGAAGCTCCCGGTCTCTATGAGGGCAGGTTGCTTCACAAGGACGGTTTTGCCGTTGACGTAGAGGTATCTGCCGGGACCATTCACTACCGTGGCAGACTCGCGGGTTTGGCGATCATCCGCGATATCACAGCTCGCAAGGCGGAGCAGAGAGAGAAAGAACGCCACGCCAGGCGGCTTGAAGTGCTCCACGCTATTGCCGACACCATAGGCCAGGGCCTCGACGTCGATGAGATACTTGATGCGCTGGTCACCAAGATGAGTCTTCTCACCGCTGCTGATGCCATGGCCGCCTTTCTGATCGATGCCGAGTCCGGCGAAGTCACGCTCAAGGCCCACAGGGGGTTCTCCCCCGATTGTATTGCAGCTCTCCAGGGGCTCGTGTTGAGCAGCACCGAAGTCAACGAGGCGGGCCGTTTGACCCAGCCCGGCCTGGAGGCCGACGGGAAGTACACCAACGTGGGCGTTCCCAGTTTGAGGCGTGCACTGCAGAACGAGGACTTCGGTGGAGTGTACTGTCTCCCCTTCCTGCATAGCGGACAGACAACAGGATGTATGATCACTGCCTACCGTTCCGGGTGGTCATTCGCCGCAGAGGACGTGGCCCTCTACGAGGACATGGGCAAGAGCATAGGAGCCGGATTGCAGAGAGCCATTCTGTATTCCCGCGATAGGGAACTGAGAAGGCAACTGGAGCGGGAGATGAGACGGAGGGTCGACTTCATCAGGGCTCTCTTCCACGAGTTGAAGACGCCCCTTACGGCCGCGGTGGCTTCCAGCGACATGCTGTGTGATATCCTCACCGAGGATCTCTCCCTGACGCTGGCCAACAACCTGTGCAGAAGTATTCGCAATCTTGATGCCAGGACCACCCAATTGCTGGACATAGCAAGAAACGAACTCGGCATGATCAGGTTGAACCTTGGCCCGGTAGATTTGTTGAGAGTGTTGAGGAGTATAGCCGATGACCTGCAGCCGGTTGCCTCAAGTGAGGGCCTGTACTTGAGCAAAGTCCTTCCGCCCTGCCTCCCGGAAGTCGAGGCGGATGAAGAACGCCTGCGCCAGGTCGTGTTCAATCTTCTAGGGAATGCGCTGAAGTTCACTCCCAGAGGTGGGACCATCACCATCGGGGCCAGGCAAGAAGCCAATGAGATTGTGGTAACCGTGGAGGACACTGGCCCCGGCATCAGCGGGGCTGAGCAGGAGCAGATGTTTGACCTCTACTACAGGGGCGAGTCAGCCAGAGCTCGTTCTCGCGGGCTGGGGTTGGGTCTTGCCTTGAGTAACGCACTGGTTGAACTTCATGGCGGCAGGATATGGGTAGACAGCGAGTTGGGAAAGGGCAGCACGTTCAGCTTCTCGCTGCCCCTCGAGGCGGTCAAAACCTCAGTGGCCAGAGCATAGGATTGCGATTCACAACGGCTCCAGTCGAGGTCCGGCAATGTGTGTTGCTGGCCGCAGTCCCCCTACATCAGGTCAACACCAGGACAACCACGCGGCCAAGTCAACGACCTCCCCCACCCTGACTCCCGTGTGCCAAAATCAGCCTGCAGTTGGGTCGTGTCTTCGGGCAAGAATGGTCCGAGCGCGCATTTGGCCAAGGCTCTCTCAGCCGACTTTGCCGAACGCAGCTTTCCACTCAGGGGTCAGGTCTTCCATGGTCGTCTTCGCCCCATTCCGCTCTCCCTGTTGGGTCGTCTCCAGGCATCCCAGGTACTTGCCCTCACCATCGTAGAGGGGATAGAACACAAGCTTGATTGACTTGTCATCCAGAGAGACCTCAAGCCTCGCGGCGTCTTTCCTCCCGCTTCTGAAGTCCTCCAAAATCCTGGAAACCTGAGGCACCGTCTCTTCGGGATGGCACTCCTGCACTCTCTTCCCCACGATATCGTGTATGAAGGCTTGGACACTGGTTTCTCTGTTGTAATAGGCCACCGTACCCTCACAGTCGGCAAGAACGATCTCCATGGGAGACTCATCCAGCATGGTCCTGGCAACTCTGGAGGGCACTGCATCGACCTCACCGGCCTGTCCGTCCTGTCCGTCCTGACCGTTCCTTCGCTTCTCCGCCATCATCTGGTACAGGCCCTTTGTTGTCTCCCTCCTTTCACGCTGTGCCGTCACTGCCGCATCTTCCTCACGCGCCTTCCTCTGCTTCAAACGCCTCACCCTCAAAGGACGACGCTCGAAAGCTGGCAGGTCCATTCTGCTTTCATCGTCCTCCAGAGATTCAATTACCTTAGCGAACTCTCCATCCACCCGCTCGGCGGCGATCTCCCTGTAGGAAGCGAAGTTCGTGGCCAAGAGCGTCACTGTGACGTCACTGCCCAGGCTGTCGTCGAATGTCACACCGAAAATGCATATCGCATCTTTGTCCACTGCAGCTTTGATGACTTCAGCCGCCTCGGCTACTTCTGCAAGACCCAGGTCTCTTCCCCCGGACACGATGTAGAGGACGCCAGCCGCGCCCGAGAGCGATACCTCCACCAGCTCACTGCAGATGGCCGAACGGGCTGCATCCACTACTCTCGTCGGGCCGCTGCCACGCCCGATCGAAAGCCAACACGGACCGGAGTCCGACATGACCGTTCGGACGTCGGCGAAGTCTACGTTCACAAGACCGGGTACGGTGATGACCTCGGTAATGGTCCGTACCGCCAAGGTCAATATCTCGTCCGCCATCTTGAACGCATCATCAACGGACACTTCCTGTCGAGTAGCGGCAAGCAGACGATCGTTGGGAATTACGATCATGCTGTCAGCTTCGTCTTCAAGCTCGGCAAGGCCGTTGTCGGCCAGTTGCTGCCTGCGCGCCAGCTCAAACCCGAAGGGCGTGGTGACTATTGCTATCGTCAGGGCCCCAGCCTCCCTGGCCAACCTGGCAACCACCGGTGCAGCCCCGGTCCCGGTACCACCTCCCATTCCGGCCGCAATGAACACTATGTTTGCATCCCCAACCGCCTGCTTCAGGTCCTCAAGACTCTCCTGCGCACATACCCGACCCCTGGCTGGGTTTCCCCCCACCCCCAATCCTTGGGATTCCTTCAACCCGATTTGGATACGTGTCGGCGCTTCGCTTTGAAGCAATGCTTGAACATCGGTGTTCACCGCGATGAACTCGGCGTTCTGGATACCGGACCTGACCATGCGGTTCACAGCATTGCAGCCTCCACCACCAACACCCACTACCTTGATACGTATGGGCGTCTGGATGCCGCTGATATCACTCATGCCTTTGCCTCCTCGTGTGCGAGCTGTATTGCGCCCCCCCCGCTATCTGGCCGATTCCGATCGCCACTCTGCCATTCCGCCGCAGACCCCCCGGCATCTGGCAAGAGAGCAGTCCACGCACGCAGCAACGGTGCCTGTCCTGCCAGGCAGGGCGGGGTGGCATTCCTCTGTTGAGTACCACAAGAAGGCCTTTTATGTCAATAGAGCCACAGTGTGATACATTAGTCACTACCGATAGAGTCTGGATAGGCTCACAAATGCGAGATGCACACTACCGAAACATCACACGGCCGTCCCAAAGAAGTCCCAACAGCTATGCGACCGCTGTTCACATGGAACGCCAACCCGACCGCCAGCAGTGACAACGAAGTGGACATGCACCTTACCGCTCCCTCTCACGGGGGTGCTCAGCACCGTTCACAGGCTCAGCGACCTCCAGCCAGTAGGTGCCCCATTGTCGCCGCAGTGCGAAGAACCCCGATAGCCGTCACGAACTGCGTCCGTCCTGTTCCAGTCCGAAATCATCCCTGTGGCTCCGCCCCTCTTTGGCGGCCTAGCGCACATCCAATTCACCCCGAACTGCCCGCCGCCACCCCACCACCCAACCACGGCAGGGCATGACCCATGCCTCGCCCCAAGGGAGGCCCTTTGCGAACCAAGCACGGGCCCCTTTGCGCGGTCCTTAGAACACCTCACAGAGTTGCCCCATTTGTTCTGCTTTGGGGTTACTGGCTTGTGTGCTTGTGTGCTTGTGCCTGGGAGACATTCTGCTTGCGCCTCTGCCGCAGAAAAGGCTGTTTCAAGACCCTCCTAGGCACGTTCTCATGTCTGGGCTTCCTGACAGTTCTTATCACGATGCCTTAGTGCGTAGGACTTGGACAGGCACGGGCTGCGCTTGATTCTCGTCTGATCCGAATCCCTGTAGCTTGGATTACTGAATCTGCGACTCCGAGTGGATACGTAATTCTGTGTGACACAGGCGGAGTTCAGCCTACCATGCTGGGCGGCACGTGGTACAATTGACCGGAGTGAATAGGAAAGCCCGGGAGACAAGGGGCTCCTACGGATGTGTCACAATATGACAGAAGGAGGGAAAAGGCTGTGACAGAAGTCAGACCATCTCAAGGAGGAGATCGCGGGTTCGAATCCCGCATGCGCTACCAACTGATTGCGTCTCTACATCTCTCTCATCATAGGTGGTACTAAGAACGGGGGCATCCCACTGGTGGCCTGCAGGTCCGCCGGTGGCGCCTTCACGTGCGGAAGCGCCTCGAAGATCGGACTGGCTAGTCCATCTGGCCCAGATGCTCCTCGACCGCCATGACCAGGCTCTCCATCTCCTCCTCAGTAAGGGCCACACCCTCTTCTGTCTTCCGTACGGCCCTATCGACCTCCGGATAGCTGGACATTAGCCAGGCCATTTTCTCATCTTGCCTGCCTATAGCCTCGTCAAGCTCGACGAAATCCAAGTCCAGGCCGAACCTGGCATCGAAAAACATTGCAGCTTGCCGGCAGGCTCTGAAGTCCTGTACCGCTGTCATGTAGAAGGGCACGGCGGTCCAAATGCCAGCGCTCCCGAGTTCACGCTGCCTGGCCACCCACAACAGGAAGGAGTTGAGTGTTGTACCCTGCCCTGGCGGGGTCTCATAGTCCACGTCTCCAGCCAGCCCGTACCTCTGAAGCATCCCTTTCATCTCGGGCGAGTTGGGAAGGGCAAACACGTCTCTGGCAGCCGTATGTGCTACAAAGGAGACCATGCCGCCAACGGTGTACATCTCCCGTACGTGCCCACAGCGGCCGGCTACTTCAAGCACCAGATTCAGAAAGCCGTAGCTGTCAGAAACGGGCAATGCGCTGCGGAACAGAAGCAGGTTGTTCCTTTCGCAGCAGTAGAACTTGGCCTCAGGGAAGACGGCAATATCACCCTCGACCTGCACCCCATCCAAGGGGAAGAATCCCACCGGCTCGATCTCAGCACACTCCTCTGCCTTCAGCTTGCGAACCAGGTAATCGACTACCAGTCCACCCAGCTTGCCTGCGTCACTTTCCCACCCTACTATGACAGCCGCGTCGGAGAGACAGGGGCTCTGCGGGGCACTGAATGCAGGTATCTGGAGCAATCTACTCTCCGTTCTTCTCCCTTTTGAAGAACCTGTCAATCTCTTCCAGTATCTGTTTCTTGTCTTCCTCGGTTATAGGCCCGGTCTGGTTCTGTCTTGGATGCGCAACCTGTTTCAGTCTATCGAGCTGTGCCCTGATCTCGGCCGGAAACCTCTGATACAGGCTTTCGACCTCCCTCTCCCCCCGATCCACCAGCAGGCGCAGTTCACGCATCTCGACGGCAAGGCCCAGGGCGGCACGCAGAACCTCAACCACGGCAAGGGATGCCTTCGGGTACGTCAGGGGCAGCCCCTGCAGGTATATGGGTATCTCACCCATGATGCAGACTGCCTCCACACCGCGCTTCCTGGCGACACCGAGCAGCAGTCCATTGAGTCCAGCAATCTTGCCCTGCCCCCGCCTGCCCTCCACCTGCGACATCACCACCGTATTCTCGTAGGTACGAACCTCTGACAGCAGGGCGGCCGAATTCGGCACGGCCCATACCCTAGGCACCATGGTGTGGTGAGTGCGCGCCACCGCCGCGCCCGACGTAAATACTCGAGGGCAATTGAACCGCTGGGCCACATCCAGAACCAGGTTCGCCAAACGGTAGGCGCTATGCCCTGAGGCATAGCCAGCACCTGTATCGCTGGGCTGCTCTTCACCAACGAACAGTATCAGGTCCCTCTTCTCAGTCCGTTTGTAGAAGAACCTGCTACGGGGGAAAGTGACATCCTCCAGTTTACCCTCCCGGATACTGATTCCCCTCGGATGGAAGAACTCCCAGGCGTCCACCTCCCCAAGCTCCTCGGCATCCAGAGCCTTTCTCAGGCTGTCAACGGCGATCAGGCCTATGTTCCCGATCCCTGGCCAGCTCGCAATCATTATTGGCTTGTCCAGCGTTGGATTCGCCAGTAACTTGAATCCCATAGATGCTCCAGCTTTGCCCCGAGTCCACTCCCCGGCTCCAGGGCCGTGATACGACGCCCCTACCAGCCCCAGCGGCCCCGGTCCGTGCTACACGCTGCCATCACTCGCTCCAAGGATATCCAGCAGCCGCCCATGTGTGCGGCCATTGGAGAACAGCAGATCAGCCCTCCGGCCGTCCCAAGGCCCACCACTCAGATCACTGACTCTACCACCAGCCTCGCTCACCAGAAGCGCTCCCGCTGCCACGTCCCAGGGCTCTATGCTGGTAGTGAAGTAGGCCTCCCCGCGGCCGGCAGCTACCCACGCCGACTCCAATCCCGCAGAACCCAGCTTCCTTATGTCAACCACCTCAGGGTACACCCGCGCCAGCAAGTCCCCCGTCCGCTTTCTGTCTCTCTCGCCACCCTCGCAGTAGAACAGGTAGCTTTCACCAAGCTCAGACACACCGGAGACTCTCACGGGGCTACCATTGAGGAACGCTCCATCACCTCTCTGGGCAACGTAGAACTCATCGATGGCAGGGGCATAGATCACTCCCAACACCAGTTCCCCCTTGTGCCTCAACGCCAGGCAGACGCAGAACATGGGGTTCCAGTTAGCGTAGTTGCCTGTCCCATCGAGTGAGTCCACGAGCCACAGCCAGTCTGGCTCCCCATCGATCATGCCGCCTTCCTCTGTAAGCAGGCTGTGGCTCGGGTACTCGTCCCGTATGGCCTTAACCAGTACGTTGTCGGCCATCTTATCGTACCTGGTGGCTGCCGCCTTGGCTGAACTGCGCTGCTGAAGCAACGCTGGCTCGCTCCTGAAGCAAGCCAACAGGAAATCGCCAGCACTGCGTGCGGCACGCTCCATCAAGCTGCGCATCGGCGAGTAGTCCACCATCGCCACCAAGTGCCAATCTCAAGAACCCCCGCACACCGGGGTGTCCTTCTCCCCATTCTACCACAGGGGTCTGCCAGTTAAGGATATGCTGGATCGTGCCTGCGTCGTCAGACACACAGCACAACTCCCACTGCCCACCGACAATGGGAGTTGTCTCCCCTTTTGCCACAAGGGCGGCCAGCCGCCGCCACAACCGCCTACCTGGCCCGCTCGTGCACCGTCCAACCCACCTTACCCAGTTCCTCGATCAAGGTAGACGGGTCCTCGACATCGACGTGCAGGGTGAGATCATGCGCGCCGGTGTCTGGATGGGGCACGCAGAATATCGTCAGCAACCGAATACCCATAGAGGCAACTGTGCCCAGCACCTTCGCCACATCTTCGGGGCGCCCACAATCGTGGATCGACAACCTGCTGCCCCCGAGTCCTATGCCCAGTATCGGGTTAACGATCTTATAGAAGAAGTCATTGGTGGTAGCTATACCCACCAGCACGCCATCATCCACCACCATGACTGAGCCCATCTGCTTCTGCTGCCCCAGAGCTACGGCCTCTTCGACAGTGGCATCAGGGGGTAGTACAAAGAGATCCGTGCTCATTATCTCCTTGACCGTGATCTTGGACAACAGGTACGTCAACTCGTGCATGCTAAAGGTAGTGAGCTTCGACGGCCCGGCCCTGTCCAGGCCATCGCGGGATACCAGTCCCACAAGGCGGGCCCGGTCCACCACAGGTAAGCGTCTGAGCTTGTGGAAGTCCATCGCCCTCCTCGCCTCGGCCAGAGACGTGTCGCTGGGGATGGTAACGACATTGGTGGTCATTACGTCGCGCAGCAGCATAGCTCCCTCCTACTATTACAGGTTCCTGGTTGCACTGCGGCAAAGAACCGCGCGAATCCGCTCCAGCACATCGCGGCCAGAGCACCAGGTATGGGCTAGCGATCTCGTGTATTATACCACGGGCCAGAGAAGCTGGACACTCTTGCCTGAGCATATAGCGCCTAGACCAAGCCCGGCAGATGAGGAGCATCCAGGCAGAATCGTGGTCGACATCCCCATTCCGTCAGGGCCTATTGCCTGGACGGACCAGAATCCACCGTCTGTCCGTAGGGCAGGCATGGGATGACCGGGTTAGTAGGAGGCCGTAGTCGGGGTCGTCCCCGATCCCGTTCACGACCACGTAGGCCAGGGTACCGGCCGTGCCCTGGTGGAAACTGGAAATGGGTTCACCGCCGGTCCTGTAGCATTCTTGCGGGAGGGAACCAGAATCGACCATCTATCAAGCATCCCGTAAGGGGGAATTCCTTCACCCGGCGGGTACTCAAAGAACGCCTTTGAACCAACCTCTCAGATGGCGGATTTGGGGGGATTCAAGTGCTTGCTTCGCTGCCTCCTGCCTGCTAGTATTGTGTTCTGGCAAGGTTCTTGCTACAATACTACGCTGTATGGTTGCCCGAGTGGCGCAATGGCAGCGCAACCGACTTGTAATCGGTAGGTTAGCGGGTTCGAGTCCCCTCTCGGGCTGATATCGGAGGGGTGGGTGAGCGGCTAATACCAACAGACTGTAAATCTGTCGCCCTACGGGCTACGCAGGTTCGAATCCTGCCCCCTCCACCATAGAGAGACGATAAGCGAATAGATGCCCACATAGCTCAGCCGGTAGAGCACGCCCTTGGTAAGGGCGAGGTCACCAGTTCGAATCTGGTTGTGGGCTTGTGAAGGAGGAGGCAACACATGGCGAAGAAGAGGTTTGAGAGGTCGAAACCCCACGTCAACGTTGGTACCATCGGGCATGTTGACCACGGCAAGACGACTCTGACGGCGGCCATCACCAAAGTGCTGTCGACCATAACGGACACAGCCATACGCACCTTCGACTCGATAGACAACGCGCCTGAGGAGAAGGCCAGGGGCCTGACCATTCAGATCGCGCATATTGAATACGAGACAGACAAGAGACACTACGCTCACGTGGACTGTCCCGGGCACGCCGACTACATCAAGAACATGATCACCGGAGCAGCACAGATGGACGGTGCTATTCTGGTGGTGAGTGCCCCCGATGGGCCCATGCCCCAGACAAGAGAACACGTCCTCCTGGCTCGACAGGTGGAGGTGCCGGCCATCCTCGTCGCCTTGAACAAGGTGGACGCCATGGACGACCCTGAACTCCTGGAACTGGTCGAGCTGGAATTGCGAGAGTTGCTGAACAACTATGAGTTTCCGGGAGATGACATTCCCATAGTCCAGGTAAGCGCTCTCAAGACACTGGAATGCGGCTGCGGCAAGAGGGAATGCGAATGGTGCGGCAAGATATGGACGCTCATGGACGCAGTTGACGACTACATCCCCACACCGATCCGGGAAAGGGACAAACCCTTCTTGATGCCCATCGAAGACGTCTTCAGCATCAAGGGGCGAGGCACAGTGCCCACTGGACGGGTGGAGCGGGGGATCATCAAGGCGGGAGACGAGGTGGAGATTGTGGGGATGGGCAAGAGGACCAAGACCGTTGCTATCAGCCTGGAGATGTTCCACAAGA
>Ga0180432_10003643_pt1 | contig 21764 bp, 23 predicted proteins | sample SS_ome_10_FD_132414 | JGI IMG/M metagenome (GOLD analysis project Ga0180432, IMG submission 132414) | Hypersaline lake sediment archaeal communities from the Salton Sea, California, USA - SS_1_MS_2 metaG | ecosystem: Environmental > Aquatic > Non-marine Saline and Alkaline > Hypersaline >...
CTCCAGGTGGTTCAACGCCACTTCGTATTGCTGGATCGTCCCCGGCGAGCCGGCGGCCAGCCGGACGGGTGCGTAGCGCCGGCGAAAGAATTGCCGCAAGGTCATCGGCGGGGGGGCCGGCGACGGTTGCGGCGCCGGAACGCCGGTGGTCCACGCGGCGATTCGGATCGTGTGCGTATTCGCGGATTCGCGGATCATGGTGCGGCCCCCGACACGAGAACGGGGGGCGTCGAAACCCTTGCCCCCCCCAGCCAATTCTAATCGGGGGTCTTGGACCATCATGATGAGTCCGCCGCGTACACTTCGCGAAATGCCGCCATCCTCGGCCGATTGTGCGGGCAGCGCAAAAGGAGGCGGCCACAAGTGGATGGATCAGCGGCCGCGATACGAGATCGGGAACCGACAACACTTGCAGCCGCCATGCGCCAGCGTGATCCATGCCCACAGCCTCCGATCCGCATCCGGCGAGATCGGTTGATGTTCGGGGGGATCGGTCGAGCAGGCCGTCTGATCCTGTCCGGCCGGCTCCAGCAAGCCGGCCGGTGAGCAAGAGTGCTCAGAGGGAAGCGAGCTGGAGTGTGTTCGTTTAGCGTCGGCGAGAATACGGCGGCGAGGGTTGGGCTGTCAAGTCGGTTTGAAACGGTCGGGCCGGCAGCTGCTAGAGGTGAACGGATGCACCGCACAACATCTAGTGGCCCACGCCCAGCAAACCCGCAAGATGTTGTACAACCACCGCCAGACCCACAAGATGTTGTGGCTCCGCCCGCCGCAGACACAAAATATGGAACTTCAGAAAAAGCCGATCGGGAGGCCTGCTAGGCCAACACACTCCTGCGATGTGCAATTCCCAAGGGGGAGCACACCAAAGGCCCCCGCGGCCTCGCGGCTCGCGGAGCCTCCCGATCGAGGGTGGCTGAGCGGACTCGAACCGCCAACCCCTGGAACCACAAGTTAGGGCTACCATTTTCGGTTAGAAACTCTGCATTGACATTGCGGGGTCGGCCCCGTCGACGGCGGGATTTTCGGCGAGTTTGTGGCCGGTGGATCGGCGCGCACTGGATTAGTAGTCCAGTGCGCGCAGCCGGATTTCTTGGGGGGAAAGGTTGATCGGGTGGCCGGTGCGCGGTAGCGTCGCGCGTGGTGGTTTCTTGGGCTCGAACTTGGGAGGCAGATCATGAGCCGAACGAATGCGGTGATCGTGGCGGCGGTGGCGTTTGCGGCGGGGATTCTGGTCGGGCTGGCCACGGCAGCGCTGACCAGCGACTCGGTCCGCGAGTTGACCGCCCAGCGCGACGAGCTGGCCCGGGAGGTGTGCGAGAAGACGGCGGAAGTCTTCGAGGTTCGCCGGGCCGCGGAGATCCTGCGACGCGAAGCGGTCGAGGCGACCAAGGTGATGGAGGGCACGGCGAAGCTGATCGACGACAAGGCCGACGCGTCGTATGCCGCGGAAATCGCTCTGCGAGACGGCGACGGCGACGACTGGATCGATCTGACGGACAACGAGAAGATGGTTCTGTGCGTCGAGGTCGCCAGCCGGTTGGGCAAGGTCAACAAGCTGGCCTGGGCCTATCGGCAATTCTTGGACTCCTTCTACGAACAGCCGGAGCCGCTGGCTCGCGAAACCCGGATCGCCGAGGCGATCGTTTGCTGCCAGGTGTTCATCGAAAACGGGGAAATCACGCTGGAGTGATGGCGATCGACCCACGCCGAATCCGGCGAGCCGGGCCCGTGACCACTCCCCACTCCCCACTCCCCACTACCCACTACCCACTACCCACTACCCACTCCCCACCGCGGGCACCACCGGCCGCGGTCCGTCAGGACGTCGAGCAGGCTCGGCCGATCGTCGCGGCCGTCGAACGTGAGGCACCCCCGACCGGTGAACCGCTCGCAGTATTGGCACCGGGCCAGGCAGCGGCCGGTCTCGAAGACGCACCGGGTCGATTCGTTGTTGGAGGCCAGCTCCCAAATCGCGTTGACCAGCTCCGCGGCGGCCGGGGTCTCCTGTTCGGATCGCGGGCCCGGGCAGTTCCGCCGGACCTGTGTGGGGTGGGTCCAGCCGCATCGCGGACAGGTCCAGGAGCCATCGTCGTTTTGTTCGAGCGGGCAGTCCATCAATGCACCGCGGAGATCGTGACCGTACAGTTGAGGAAGTTCACCGGGACATTGCACACTAGACCATCGAGGTCGCAGTCGGTTTGGCCGACGAGTTGGGCGCGCCAGTGATCGAGGCGGACGCGCTCGGCTTCGTCGTTATAGCCAAACAGCGTGACCCAGACCTCGTTACCGGTCGATGGCCACGAGGGCCCGACCCAGTCGGTCCATTGGAAATGCAACAGGATCTCGCTGATCGGCCAGGGCAGCAACTCGCAGACGAAGGGGGGATCGAAGACATATTGCCAATACCAGTTCTCTTCGTACGAACCGGGTGTCATCACGCCGGCGTAGTCGGTGATGTAGCCGCCCGACAGGCCCGGGCAGTCGACGCAATTGAAGGTGACCTCGTACTGGTCAAACGGCTCGCCATCGTGGCAGGCCCGGGTGACGTCGAGGTACAGCCGATAGGCTCCATTCTCGTCGGCCGTTTGCCAGCGGATGCGGACCTCGCCAGTCGGCGAGACGTACGGGGCCGACAATGCGTATTCGGGCCACGGGCTGATGTCGATCAGGGCGTGATCCCAGCTCCCGACCTCGATCCACTCGGCGGCGTCGAAGTCGTACAAGTAGACCGTGATCGACTTGCCCGCTTCGGCTTCGTATCGGCCGGCCGCGCGGACCATGTTCGGCGTGCAGCCTGCACCCAACTGGAAAGTGACGTAACAGTCCAGGCCGCCTGCGCCGGGCTGCACCTCCAGGTAGCCGTACAGATGGCCATGCAACGACTCAAAGGTCCCGTCGACGATGTTCCCGGCCGCGAGACTGACCGCGGTTGCGTCGGACCAACTACAGATATGGTCGCACGTGAGCGGCTCGCAACAGACCACGCACGGCAGGAATCGCCAGGGGGCCGTCATCAGCAGGGTGCCTCCGTGACGACGAGGCGGCCGTTCTGGACGTCGTAGACGAACCCGATCCGGCTGGCCGAGTCGAGCGACCCGCCGGCCGACAAGAAGCGGTCGGTGACCGTGACGGTCTTCGAGTCGCCGTGGATCGTGACCGACGCCTCGGCCGTGCCGTCAAAGCTCAGGGCCTCGTCGAGCGTCCCTTCATACCACGGGGCACCGCCGCGGGTCACCTCCCAGACGTGGCTCGCGTCGTCGGGCATCCTGCGCGATCGGGCCGAAACCCGCTCGCCTTTCAGGCCCCAATGGCAGCCCATCAGGTCGCGGACCTCGTACTCGATCGACTCGTCGGCGACGTAGTCCGCGCCGTCCCAATACATGCGGTACGCCGCGGCGGTCCCGCCGGCGTCGAGCTGCTCGGTCAGTTCAAAGAGCGGCTCCCGTTCCGGCGGATCTTTGCGGGGTCGGGCGAGGATGGGGGTTTCATTCATGGCAAAAAATCCCAATGACCAATGACCAATGATCAATGACCAATGACCAATGATCAATGACCAATGACCAATGATCAATGACCAATGACCAATGACCAAAGGCCCTTGGAATTTGGGGTGTCCTTCATTGTGCAAACCCCGTGCTGATAATCGTCTGCGGCTTCTCGCCGCCCATCCACGCGACCTGGGTAATCGGGGCCTGGATCTGGTGCGTGTCGCCGGCCTCCTCGATCACGGTCAAAATGTGGCCCAACAGGGGCCCCCACGGCACGAGCCCCTTGATCACCAACACGCCCCGCATCCGGCCGGCGAAGTATCGGGCGATCGCCCCGGCCATGACGGCGGCCAGGCGGTCCACGTCGTTTCGCAACACGCGGCCGGTATCGCCCGACGTGAGGACTTCTTTAATGGCCCCCTTGTCGACCTCCCACGGCTCGGGGTCGACGTCGACGATCGTCCGGGCGGCCAGGAACCAGAACTCGGCGTCGGGGACCTCGATGTCGAGCGTCCCATCGGTGGGCTTCGCGCCGCCGGGGATTTCTAATTCGAGCCGGAGCCGCTGGTCGGACTCGAAGGCGATCGTGGCGACGAGTCGGTCGTAGTCGAAAACCGGTGGGTTCTCCGTGCCCTTGGCGGGGAACCAGTGGTTCATCGCCAGCCGGTGATTTGGGGAGGCGTTCAGGCAGACGCCCCAGTCGGTCTGGGCGGCCGAGACGCCGATCCGCGCGGCCTCGCAGGGCTGGGAATGGTCGACCTCGGGATCGTGAAAGTTGCCCCAGGCCTCGGCCAGGATCCAGCACGCGGCCGGGCGGAACTCCGGCTGGTAGCCGTCGACGTTGTTATCCACCGCCGGGTCCACCGAGTAATCGAAGCCCTCCCGCAACGGGAGCCACGACAGGGTCGACCGGATGTCGAGCTGGTGCTGGCCGGTCAGGAGGGGGTCGTGCTGGCCGGCGGCGTCGATGTACGGGGCGGCCGCGCCGTCCTGGTGGGTCCAATCGTCCGGCGCGCCGAAGTATTGGTACACCGGTCTAAAATGATCGCGGCGTCGGACGGCGTCGTGCTCGGCGTCGGGGTCGGCCGCGTTGCCCGTCCCGTCTTTGTAGTCGGCCAGCAGGTCGTCGTGCCACTTGGGGACGAGGCTCCCGGCGAGCTTCGCGTCCCAATACTCAGGGCCCGCCAGCGAGCAGCACACCACGGCCCGCTTGCCCAACACGCGGATGCGGCCGTAGCGGTGGTCCTCGGTGGCGACGACCCGCGTTTGCAGGTTGTCGCGGGTCTCGCCCGACCGGACCGCCACCGTGTTCGGATTCTTGGGCAGCGTGACGTTGGCGAAACAGAATTCCCGGGCCGACAACGCGAACACGTGGACCTCGAATCCGGTGCCCTCGTGGTGGACGATTTTGTAGTCCACCCCCAGCCGCGGCGGGATGAGCTGGGCCAGGACCTGGTCGATCGTCTGGGTCGTCCCCAGCCGGATGTTTTCGGAAAACCCCGCCAGCAGGTCGGCCTGGCCGCCGATCGTCCAGCTCGGGCCGCCGTCGGCCGTCTCGTCGACGAACCGGTCCAGGACGTACTCGAGGTAATCCAGATGGGTCCAGGTGTCCTCGCCGCCGTACAGATAGACGCCGTCGTGCTTCTCCGCCGACCGGTTGCCGACGATCATGTTCCGCTGGTCGCGATCGTTGATACTGGGGACCCAGCCCAGCTTCCGCCTTAGCGCGCCGTCCCACCAGTACGAGTTCGACATCGCGATCTTGCGTAGGATGTTGGTCGGGCCGTAGGCGGTCCAGGATTGGGCGCCCATCCGGCCGCCCTCCGAGCCGTAGACGTTGCGGGACTCGCCGGCGATCCGGCCGATCCAGACGGGCTGCAAGCCCTGGTCGCAGACGATCCGGAGTTGGACCCACCACCCCGCGCCCGTGGCCCAGGAGCCGCGGGCCGAGTAGTCGGCCTCCCACGGCTGCTTGACCGCGGGGCCGTACCGGCGGCGGAACTGGCACCGCCCCAGGTCGTGGCCGCCCGTGGCAAGCTGGGCCGACACGAGCTCCAGGTCCGGCGCGATCCGCCACGTGTCGCCCCAGAGCCGCTTGATTTCGAGGATCGGCGGATAGGTCGACTTGGGGAACGCTTCGGTCGTGGGGCCGATGATGGTGCAGGGCATACAAATACTCCAAGCACCAATGACCAATGACCAAAGGGGCCTCCGTCATTGGTCATTGGTCATTGGTGTTTGGTCATTGGTCATTGGTGTTTGGTCATTGGTCATTGGTGTTTGGTCATTGGTCATTCGTGTTTGGTCATTCCTCGGGCAGCGGGCCGGCCCAGCGTTGGGCGTCCAGGGGTGCGGTCGGGCCGGCGGCGTCGGCCGTGGCCGTCTTGATCGTCGAGTCCTCGCTGTAGACCGTGTCGCCGCGGCGGGTTTGCAGCCGGACCTTGACCGTGGTCCCGTTGGCCTGCTCGGGCAGTGCGTAGTCCAAGACGGCCAGGCCGGCGGGCAGGTCGACCGTGACGTCCGGGGTGTCTTCCGGCGGGTCGCCGCCGTCGGTGGTGTAGCCGATCGACCAGTGGTCGGCCCGTAGGGCGCCCGACTCCCAATAAAAGCCGACGACGCGGACGACGCCCGCGGCGTCCAGCTCCAGCCGCCAGTCGGTCGGGCCTTGCGGCGGGCCGGTCGTCTCCTCGCCGCCGGCCAGGTCCAACCGCAAGAAGGTCTCGCCGTGCTCGCCCAGCGGCAAGAATCCGGAGTCGATGACGCCGTTGAAGTAGGATACCGAGAGGTACCAGGTGCCGTCGGCGTAGACGTCGGCCGGCGTGTGGGGCAGGGTCGCGTTGGTTGCAAAGGGCGCGTCATCTTCGGCCGGCGGGGCGGAGTTGTCTCGATAAAATCTGTACTCAACCGAGTTGAAAATTCTGTAAAGCCCCCGGCCGTCGTGGTAGAACCGGCCGCGAAAGGTCGACGGGTCGGCGGTCCGCGATCGGACCCGGCGTCGGGCCTGGGCCACACGCCGGGCCAGCGGCCGGCCGGTCACGACGGGCACCAACGGCACCTGCCAAAACGGCCGGACGATCCGCGACCGGGGCCGGCGGATGGGCTGCCGGCGGCGGGTCGACCGGAGGATCAGCGGCTGGTAGGTTTCCTCTTCCTCTTCCTCTTCGACGTAGGGCGGCCAGGTCAGCCAGGACCGCGGCCGGCGGATGGGCTGCCGGCGGCGGGCCGACCGGACGACGGCGATCGGATACTGGTATTCCTCGGTCCCCCAGGTCAGCTCGTTGTCCGCCTCGTTGACGTTGGCCAATTGGAACTTGTCCCAATTGGCCGAGCGGTCCGTGTCGCTTACGCGGACCTCGTCGATGAGGCCGTCGAAGTAGTTGCCCCAAACTTGTTGTGAGCCGACCCGGAAGTCGCCCGCCTTGTCGGCGATCCCCGCCGTGTAGGCTTTGGGGTTGTCCGCGCCGTTGGCGTCCAGGGCCCCGTCGACATAGATCCGGATGTCCGTGTCGTCGTACACTGCGCGAACGTGGTGCCAGGAGCCGTCGTCGACCGTGTTGTCCGCGCCGAGCGCCCGGGTATTGGCCGCGCCGTCGCCGGACAGGTTGCACGCGATCGAGTCCTCGGAGTGGTCGAACCAGAGGATGTACTGGCGGTCGCCGGTGTCGCTCTTGTACTTCGAGATGATCCCGGCGTCGGCCGTCGCCGACTCGAACTTGACCCACGCCTCCAGGGTCAGCTCCTGGTCGGCACCCGAAATATCGGTCGAGCCGCCGTCGGCGTGGGAGAGGTACTGCGAGGAGCCCGACTCCAGGTCGATGCACTTGCCGATCTTGCCGGACGCCGAATAGCTTGGCCCGCCGTTCGCGGTGAGCGTCTCGCCGTTGCCGGACGAATCGGCCAACGAGTCCTCGAAATGCCAGACCGCCTTGTAGCCGGCATCCCAGGCGTTGGCCGCGTCGGACTGGTCGCCGCCGTCGTAACCGTAGTAGAGCCAGAGCTTATTCTGATCGCCGGCCGGCGCGGCGTACAAGTCGGCGATCTTGCACCAGATCTCGGCGTTGGCGAAGCTGGCGCCCTCGCTGTACGTTTGCTCTTCGTACGCGCACTCCGTCCCGTTGTGGTCGAAGATGCGGTACCGCTTCGAGGCGATCTTGTCTTTGTCGATCGCCTGGGTGTCGGTGAGCTTCAAGAGGCACGGGAAGTCCGCCAGGTTGCCGTCGATGTTCGCTGCTTGGACGGCAATCTCGATCCGAAAGGGATAGTCGGCGGCATCCCAGCTCTTGGTCATGCGGTCAGCTCGTCGAGTTTGGCCTGGACGGCGGCGGCGCCGTGGTCGGCGATTGCACGGCCCGCCGCGACCATGCACGCCGTGGCGGCCTTCAGGTCGTTCCGCTCGGCGATGTATTTCGCCAGCCGGTTGTCCAACAGGACCCAGGCCGGATCGTCGGGATTGGCGGCGGCCCGGGCCTGGACCTCGGCGATCACCTCGGCGTAGGTCGTGGCCAGGCCGGCCAGGACGTTGTCGGCCGCGGAGGTCGCCTGGTTGGCTTGATCGTACCGCTGCCGGCTCTTCACGATGTCGGCGGCGGCGTTGAGCAACGCCTGTTCAATCTGGCAAAACGTCGGCATGGTCAAACTCCTCTTATTGCTACCCACGAACCACTACCCACTGCCCGCTCCCCACTACTCCTCCCACTCGACGTACGCTTCGAGATTGGCGGCCGTGGCCTCGCCGGGCGCGGCCTCGATGGCGAGGCATTCTTTGCGGCCCCAGGTCGGGCCCTCGCCGGGTCCCCATTCCAGGACCAGGCCGCTGCGGCCGTTGATCGAGCCGCCGCCCAGCGTGTCGGTCCCCATGGTGGTGGGCTCGACGGTGTAGTTTTTGCCCATGGCGGCCACGAGCGAAGCCTGCGAGGTGGGGTCCGACTTGCCGATCGTGTTGACGTTGACCGCGGTGCTGGTCCCGTCGGCCGTGATGTCGGTCTTCCGCAGCCGGATCGAGACTTGCAGGTCCTGTGCGGCACCGCCGCCGCCGCCGATGAACAGCTTCCGCAGCCGGCCGCGGTGGCCCAGCGTGTCGGCGTACTTCAGGCCCAGGATGGTCTTGAAGGTGTTCGCGACGGCCCCGGTCGCGATCCCCTCGACTTTGCAATGGTAAATCGACATGAATGGCTCCTGTTAGAGTCCGTTGAATGCGAAATGCAGGTGGTTCAAAATGTCCGTGTCCGAGTCGGCCGCCGCGCCGATCGTGCGGCGGAGGAAAAGCGATTGCGTCGCGCCCGGCCCGATGTCGGGTAGCTGGATGCCCGTCGCCTCGGTCGTCGGCGCGGACCAGCCCACCCACTCCTCGAAGATCTCCAGCCCGGCCGTCGCCGCGTCGAGCCAGGCCACCAGCTTCGAGAACCGGTGCAGCGAGTCGTTGGCCAGCGTGATCGTGTACGTGGCCACGTCGCCGGCCAGGGCCTCGGCGGCCGTGACGTCGTCGTGCCCGACGCCGTTATTAAACACGTCGGCGAGCAAGACGCGGCCCTCGGCCGGGCCCGTGTTCATGTACGCGCCGTGGCGGGCGACCCGGGCCCACTTGTCGGGGTCCTCGCCGTCTTGGAGCAGGAAGGTCGTGTCGACGCCGGCGACGACGTCGAGACCCCAGACGGCGGACCCGGGCGCCTTGAACGCGAGCCGCTCGCCGTCGGCCGAGCTCCGCAGCCGGGCCGCGCCCGGACCGCACCGCGCGGCCACCGCCTCGACGACCACGCCGGGGATCGTCCCGACCGGGACGAGGTGCCGGACCTCGACCGTGTCGATCTTCAACCGCAAGCTGTCGGCGCGTCGCGCGTGGTAGACCATGGGAGTGGTGAGTGGGGAGTGGAAAATCCCAAATCCCAATGACCAATGACCAAATGGGCCGTTGGTCATTGGTCATTGGTCATTGGACATTGGTCATTGGACATTGGTCATTGGACATTGGTCATTGGTCATTGGTCATTTAGGACGCGGCGGAGAACGTGACTTTGGTTGTCCCGGAATCGAACGTGATCTCGAACTCGGGGGCGTCGGGCGTGCGGACGATCGTCTCGGGTCCGATGGCGATCGGCGTGCCGTCATTCCCGGCCGTGTCGACGGGGACGACCTGCCACGTGTAGTCGGACAGGTCGTCGAGCCGGTCGGTCAGGACGGAAAATTCCCACTGGTGGGGCTCTTGGTGGACGATCGCCACGGTCGACCAGTCGCCCTCTCCCTTCTTTTGCTCGACGCGATACTGGTCGACGTCCGCGGCCAGCGATCGGACCCACCAGAGGGTGCGGCGTGCCGGCCAGCCGGCGGGCGCGCCGGCCACGGCGTCGAAGGCCGGGTCGGCCGTGTCGACGACGTCGATCCGGGCCTGATCGGCCAAGGGTAAGTAAAAGTCCCAGGTCCCGGTCTCGCACACGCCGACCCAGGTCCCGTCCACGTACCAGTGAAAATAGGGACTGCCGCCCAGGTCACTTGTGGCCGTGACCGTCGTCACGTTGCCGAATCGGGTGGTTTCAATGGCGGTGATCGTCATGTAATCACCCCCTGGACGATGATCGTGCTTTTCTCGTTGGGATACGCCGGGACCCGTTGGGGGATACCGATCCGCGACACCAGGAACCGGGTGTAGGTCTTCCCCCGGTCGTTCACCACGGTGACGATCGCGCCTTGCAAGGCCTCGATCGAGGCCTCCCAGGTGTCGAGGTTCGCACTGGACAGGACGCGGATGCAGCGGAACGCGCAGGCCGAGTCGCCGGCCCCCAGTTTCTGGGCGCCGTAGCCCGAGATCCCGGGGACCTGCCAGACGTCGAGGCGCATCTTGCCCGACGGGGCGATGCCCTTGACCCAGTCGCAGGTGATTCCGCCGATCGTTCCGGACATCAGTGGTTAGTGGTTAGTGGGTAGTGGTTAGTGGGTAGTGGGTAGTGGGTAGTGGTCAGCGGTCGACGTTGGGCGGCACGAGGGTCGGGCCGCGGCCGGCGTCCCGGAGCGTCTCGGCGGCGGCGTTGAGATTCTTGGCTGCCTCAATCAAGCCACCGTCGCCGCCGGCGGGCCCCCCGCCGCCGACGAACCGGTGGCCCGTGCCGGCCAGCTCGGCCACTTCGCGCCGGGTCCGCGGGTCGGCGATGTCGTCGTGGGCCTGGCGCAACCACCATTCATCGCCGCCGAAGTATCGTTGGAGGCCGGCGTATCGGCGGGTGAGGCCGATCCCGAACTCGCCGCGGCCTTCGCGCCGCGCCTGGGTGGCAAACTCGTCCAGGACGGTGTCTGCCAGGTTCCCCATCTGCCCGAGGGTTTCTTTGGACAGTTCTTCCTGGGCCTTGGCGATCCGGGCCCGCTGGGAGGCATAGATGGTCGGATCGCTTTCCGAGAGCTTCAGTTGTGCGGCAACGCGGTCCTCCTGTTGTGCCGCTTGCACTTCGGCGAAGGCCTTCCCGTACCGCGGCATATTTGTTCGCAGGATGTCGAACGCCTCGCGACCTTGGGCGCGGCCAAACCACTCTTTCGCGTCCTCCTCGGACATGCCACCGGTAATCCGTTCGACCTGTCCGAGCGTCGTCGCAAGGTCTTGCCCCTTGAAGATGCCCTTTTGCCGCAGTGTGCGCATGAGTTGGGCCAGATAGGTCCCGCCCATTTCGGCGCCGCCTTTTCCGGTGGCGACGACGGCAGTCGCCGCGAGCACCTCTTCGTCGGTTATGCCCATGGCCGCGGCGGAGCTACCGCTCCGGGCCGCCGCTTCCAACAGGGCGTCGGCGGTGGCCGGCGAGTAAAGCGACGCGCCGAACGCCTTGGACGCCAGCGCCCGCATGGTGCCCGTTTCGCCCTTGCCCATCGTGGTCTGGAGCGTCGCGGCGGCCTTGGCCATCACCGCGGGATCGGTGACGAGCCGTTTCGACGACAACTGGGTGAAGAGGTCCTCGAACTCACTGGCCCCGGCCGACTCCAACTGGAAGACGAGCTTGGCGGCCGATTCCAAGGAGTCGCCGCCGCCCGCGCCGTAGACCTTTCGGGCGCGGGCGGTCAACGCCTGGAACGCCTCGGGCGTTTTCGCCAGTTGCGCGAGCTCGGACATGCCGCCCTCGGCCTGGCCCCATTGCTGGGTGGCCTCTTGACGGGCCTCGCGCATGTCGTTGAACAGCCCGATGACTTGCGTAATCGCGGCTCCGATCCCCAGGAAACTCGCGGCATAGCTGCGGATCTGCGCGACCGCCCCCGCCCCAAACGCCGTCCGCCCGGCCGTGCCGGCGGATCGCATCTTCGCGCCGGCTGCCCCGGCCTGCATCCCCGTGTTCTTCAGCCCGTTTTGCAACGTCGTCTGCTGGACGATCAGCTTCTGCATCCCGGCCCACGCCCGGGCCTCGTTCGCGGTCATCTCGATTTGGATGCGTGGGGCCATGATCGTTTATCCGTTCATCCGATGCGAAACTGTTGCACCACGACCGGCGGGTCGTCCCCCTTGCCTGCGCTCAGGGCCCAGAGGTCGGCGAGCGTGGGTCGGTAGCCGGGGTCGAGGCCTCGGGCCCAGCGTCGGTAGCCGAGCCATCGGGCATCGAGCGGGCCTTTTTTTTTATCCAGCCCACAACCGTCGGCCAGTCGATCAGGGCCTTGAGGATCTCGGCCGTCGCCCGGTCGTCAAACAGGCCCAGCAACGCGACCTCCGCCTTGCCGACGCGATAGTTCGTCGCGAGGGCGTACAGGGCCGCATCGTTGAGGCCGGCGAAGTCGAACTCGATCGTCACCGTCTTGCCCGGGTCGACGTCGTCGCCGACCTGGTCGTCAGGGCCCGGGGAGGCCGCCGCGAACGTATCCCACCAGGCGGTGGCAATGTCCCAGAGCCGGCGATATTTGGGCACGACGCCGCCCTGGGTCCACTCGCCGGCGGCGTCCATGCCCACGGTCTGCGGGAGGTTGTGGTGCCAGGTCAGCGCGTCGCCCTCGGCATTCAGGGCCCGGGCGATCGGCACGAGCCAGTCGTTTCCATCGGCCAGCGTCACGAAGTGGCCTGGCAACACATTCTCGCGGATCAGGTCGGGCGGCCCGACCGGCTGATCGTTGTGCCGGCCGACCCAGGCCGTTTTGCCGCCGGGCAGCCCGGGGATTTTGAGCCACGTCTGCCGGTCCGGCCAGAAACCCAGCAGGTGTTCTTTGAGCCGGTCGGGGTCGGCGACGACCACGCCGTGATCGCCGTCGGGTCCGCGCTGGACCTCGCGGGGGACCAGCCGGGAACCGAACGCATAGCCCAGGCCCAGGCCGGCCAGGTCCGGGACCTTGATCGCGCGGGTGGCATCCGGGATGTAGTAGAGTAGTCCGGGCATTATCGAAACTCCCAAATCTCAATGACCAATGACCAATGACCAATGCGTCCCTTGGTCATTGGTGCTTGGTCATTCCCCTACGTAATGGCGCTCGCCGTGTTGATCACCAGCGGGGCGTTTGTGCCGTCGTACTTCAGCGGCATCGTCAGGTTGGTCGTCGCGTAGCCGTCGTCCGAGGCATCGAAGGGCACGTCGATATAGGCGAGCCCGGCCGCCGTGAACTTGATGTGCTCGGCGGTGCCGTCGGCAACAAACGTCGAGCCGGCGGCCCGCTTGCGGAGGTAAATCGCCGTGTTCGTGTGCGTGACCGACTTGCCGGTCAGCGGGATGTTGGCCGCCTTGAGCCACTCGACGTCGAACCCCGAGAGGGTCAGCGAGGGCGTGATTTTGCGGATCGAGCAGTAGGTGTCCCAGATCGACGAGTCGCCGCCCTCCGGGTCGCCCGTGATCCCGAAGGTGATCGTCATTTGTTGGATCGTGGTCAGCGTGACCGACTCGATCGTCGTCGGCCCCAGCGTGAACCGCTCGGCGTCGGTCACGCCGGCCGGCAGGGTGACCGCGTCGGTCAGGATGATCGGGTCGTTCACGCCGTCGTACAAGACCAGCAGGTCGTAGGTCAGCTTGGCGTCGCCCCGGTGGGGCACGGTCAGCGTCCGCGGGACGACCAGGCCGTCGCTGAACGTGTGCTTGCGGTGGCTGGTCGCGCCGGCCCGGGTCGACGCGCGGTCGTGTTTCTGCGCAAAAATCTTGAGGCCCGTTGCCAGGCCCGACACGTCCAGGCCGGTCAGTCCGCAGAGGTCCAGGGCGGAGGCGATCGCCTTGGTGGTCCAGTCGGCCTTGGGTTTTTGCGCGAAGATCGACTGCCAGCGGGTGTAGACCTCGCCCGAGGTGGCCTCGCCCTGGACGTCGGTCCCGGTCTCGACGCGGCATTGCGTGATCCCGGGCAAGAGCGTGTCGTCGAATTCGATGGCGTAGAGGCCGTGTCGTGTGTCGCCCATGGTGGATTCCTTAAAATCTCAAGTCCCAAGGACCAATGATCAAAGGGGCCGATCATCGGGCCTTGGTTAGACTTCGGAGTCGTAAATGCCGACCAGCTTGATTTGATCCGTGGTGGTCTCGCCGCAGCTCACGAGGATCTTGCCCACGGGGTCGCCGGTCAACGGGTTGGCGGCGCCCGTGTCGTACACCCACGACCAGGCCTCGTTGGCGGTCAGCTCGCGGCCGAGGATCGAGACGTCGCCGTTGGTCAGGAACTCGATGTGGGCCCGCTTCTTGCAGTGCGCGACGATCATCTTGACGAGGTCGCCGTCGAAGTCGACGTCGTACTCTTCCTGGACGCCGACGACGACGGCGGTCTCCGCCGCGGGCAGGTCGTCGCCCGTGCCCGCGTCGATCGAGACGGCCGTCCCGTCGACCAGGGTCACGGTCATGCCATACCGGCAGCCGCCCGACCAGTAGACGTCGACGGTGTCGGCGTCGGTGATCCCGTGCTCGGCGGACGACATCGTGATAATGCCGGTGTCGGCGTCGGTCCGGGTGGTCAGCGAGCCGGCCAGGCCGGCGGCCGGGGTCGGGGTCTGCGCGGGGATCGCCGCGACGGCCGACCGCGAGGTGACCGACGTCACGGAGAGCCCGGCGATCGAGATCGTCGATTGAATTTGAGCGGTCAGGGTCATGGTCGTGCCTGGGTTAGGGGATGGTCGTGGTTTTGGTGGCCCGGTAGGCCCGGAGCTCGGCGTCCATCTTCCGCTCGTACGTCCGGACCATCCGGGAGGCGTCCGACGTGCTCACGCGGGTGATCTCCTCGCGCATGTTCACTTGGGAGTGAGGGTTGCGGCGGTTGAAGCCGGGCGCCCGGATCACGCACACGCCCCGCTTGCTGGTCGCGCGGACGTCGCGCATCCGGGTCAGGGCCATCGACTCGCCGCTGAAGACCAGCGGCTTGGTGTGGCCTTTCTCCTTCAGTTTCCGGCCGATGTAGCTCGCCTTGAAGCTGCCGCGCCATTGGCGTTTGCGCGGCGTGTAGCCGTACTCGGTCGCCCCGGCCGAGGTGAAGTGCTTTCCCAAAAGCTCGCGGTGCCAGAAGGTCATCGCGCAGTAATAGCACTTCTGCTTGAGCTTGTTGAAGCCGCGCTTCATGAGGCCCGGGGTCGGGCCCCGCTCGCGGATCTTGATCTCGCCGATCACAGGCCACCTCCCCACTCCAGGAGCAGCTCGCAACCCTGACAAAGTCCCTGGGCGGGGACGGCGTCGGGGTGCGTCCAGTAGGGGCCGTCGGCCACGGTGATCCGCTCGAATGCCAGATAGCCGGCCGTGCCGGCCAGGGCGCACAGGCCGTCGATGATCGCCCCGACCGTGTTCTTGAATTGCAGGTTGGCGTCGGAGCTCGGCTGGTCGCCGACGCCGTCCGGGCAATCCTGTTCGAGCCGGAGCATGAGCCGGCCGGACCCGACGAAATCGAACAGCGCCCCGCTGGCGTCGTGGACCTTGGTCAGGCCGTTGTCCTCGCCGGTGAACACCACGGCATAGGGCCGGTACGCTTCGAGCTCGGCCCGGGTGTGGCAGTCCTTTCCGGCCGCCGGCTTGGGCAGTCCCTCGAGGTGGATCTTCGCCAGCGCGGCCGCCTCGTCCTCGGTCTCGGTCCACGTCCGAAACGCGGTGACGTTGGCCAGCATCGTCTTCAGATAACTCTCGGCCAGGCTGAGGCAACCGGCGGGCTCGGTCATTTCTTGGCGACCTCCAGACCGCGGACCCGGGCGTCGATCTTCTCGACGTCACGCTCCAGGAACTTCACCCGGGTGTTGATCGACGAGGCCCACCACACGAGCCCCACCGTCTGGACCACGATCGCCAAGACCAGCGTCCCGGCGTGGACCGTCAAATACTTTTTGATCCCGTTGGATTCGGTGCTGGTCATGCTCCCCACTCCCCACTCCCCACTACTCACTACCCACTACTCACTACCCACTCCCCACTACTTCCGATACCCAGGCCGACTCCGCTCGACGGAGCCGATCCGGACCAGGCCCAGCCGCCAGGCGGCGGTCGAGACCGTGCTGATCGACTCGACCGAATACTCGACGGAGTCGATCGTCACGGTGGCCCGTTCGGACGGCTCGGCGACGCCGCCGTAGTCGGCGTCGTCCGCGTCCGAGAGGACCTTGACGGCCCGGACCCGCCGCTGGTGCCGGCCGTCGGTGGCCGGGTCCTCTTCCGACCGCTCCCGTTCGACGCACCCGGTCAGCGCCACCGGGTCGCCGCCGGCCGGGGTGTAGGTGATCGACTCCCCGTGCTGGAAGAACACGTCGGCCATGGCGACGGCGAAGTCAGCGTCGAAGCGTGACATCAAAACACTCGCAAAATCCCAATTCCCAATGACCAATGACCAAGGCCCTTTGGTCCTTGGTCCTTGGTCATTGGTCATTGGACCTTCGGGCGTGTGGCCTCCTTACGCGGCCAGGTCGGGCGTGCGGACGGCCAGGTGGGAGAGCTGGACCTCCCCGAGACTGTCGTTCGCCGACTTTTCCAGGTGGAACAACGCCTTGAGCGGGCCCGTGGCGGCGTCGAGCTTGAACACGCTGTCGGGCAGGACGTTCACGCCGTTGACGTAGATCTGGATGTCCGTCAGGTCGCGGGCGTCGATCCACACCTCGACGGGGGTGAACGCGACCACGTCTTTGGTCGTGTCCGTGGCGGCCACCTCGGTCGTCCCGTCGTCGCTTTCCGCGTCGAGGTTGAGGTCGGCCCCCAGGTCAACGTGCAAGAAGCAGCTCTCGGTGATGCTGTCGGCGTCACTGGCATGGGTCGCGTTGGCCAACCCGATGTTCAGGTCCCCGACGTCCGCGTCGCAGGTGACGTTGACCGCGAAGATCGCTTCGAGGATCATCGGGATCGTCACGGGCACGCTGTGGACCGAGAGCCAATCGAGCTTCTGGGCCTCGGCGTCGGCCGAGAAGCCGGCCACGAGGCTGGCGCCGCGATTGAACAGGTAGGGCGTGCCGGCGGTCAGGACGGGGACGGAGAGGCCGGGGTCCCGCTTCATGTCGATCGTGTAGGCGGGCTGCACGTTCAGGTCGACCAGGACCGTGGTCGCGGCGGCCAAGGCGTCTTCGCGGGCGACGCCCACGTAGAAGTCGGCACCGGCGGCGGCCTGCAAGGGCGTGGCCGCGTTGGCCGACCGGTCCCAGTAGACCTTGCCGCCCTTGAGGATGACCAGGTCGGCGCTCTTGGTGATCGTGACCTGGCCGGCGGTGATGAAGCTGACCGGGTCGCCGCTGGCCGCGGCGAGCAGGCCGGCCTTGAAGCCGGCGCGGCCGTCGGCCAGTTGGTACACCTCGCCCGAGGCGATGGCCGCCGCGGCGGTCTCGTCGACCGTGTTGGCGTTGGCGTCTTTCGAGAGGGTGGCGTCTGCCATGGTTCGTGTCTCCGGGAGAAAAGAGGATTTTGTTCAGGGTTTGAGGGTTCGGGGTTCGGGGTTCGGGCGGGTTACTGCCCGGCGCCGGTGCTCTTGTACCAGGGGCGGAAGTCGAGGAACGCGGCCCCGATGTCGTGATTGATGTCCCACCCCAGGCCCCATTGGCCTTGCGTCAGGATGAAACTCCGCATCTGCGGCGACCGGCCGGTGCCCATCCGGTAGGCCACGCGGAGGCCCTTCGTGCCGCCGGCGGTCAGGAACCAGTTGGTATCGAGGCCGGTCCGCACGGTCTTGGTCCGCGGGTCCTTCACGCCGATCGCGCCGATCCGGTCGTCGATGACGGTCCGCAGCCCCTCTTGCGCGAGGAGGTTGAGCTGGGCGTACCACGGATCGCTGGAGTCGGCGAAGAGTTTGGCCAGGGCCCCGGCGGCGGTCAGCTCGCGGGCGGTCCAGTCCAGGGCGGCGGGGACGATCAGCCACTTCGGCCGCAGGTTCAGGGCCTCGCCGGGATCCGTCGTCGTGCGTCCCAGCCGCTGCTTGACCATCGCGCTGATCCCCGCTTTCAACGTGGCCGACGCCAGTGCGCCGGTCCCCAGGTTGGCGTGGCCGCCGGCCGTCGTGACGGCGGTCGCGTTGAAGACCGCGCCGGAGTCGGCGACCAGGTCGGGATTTTCGAGCATGATGCTGTAGACCAGGTCGGGCCGGAGTCGCCGGGCCGCCTTGCCCATGGCGACGGGCATCCCGAGCAAGGCGCCCAACCGATCGTTCAGGATGTCCTGCTCGTCCATGACGAACTTCTTGGCGTAGCGCGCGATCTTGTAGGTCTCGTGCGAGTCGGAGACCGTGGCGTGGTTGGCCGTGCCGCCGGACGGGAGCCGGTCGAGTGTGGCGCTCTCGTCGATCGAGATGTCTTCTTGCTGGAGGAAGTTGGGGACGTCCTCCTCGTCACACCAGCCGATCGTCGTGTCGCCGATCGTCTCCCAGCCCTCGACCAGCCGGGCGTAGACGTTCGTGCCGAAGACGTGGCTGAGGGTCCCGCCGGAGACCGCCGCGCGGATCGCCTCGCCCCGGCTGTGATACCGGCGGCCCGTGTCGATCAACGCGCACTCGCGGCAGAGGTCCACGGCCGAGAGGTCGCGGAGCCGGTCGCCCCGATCGGCGTCCTGCTCGGTGAGCATGTCGCCCCGCCGCTGGCCGGTGTACTCGCGGCAAAAGCGGTGCTTCGTCGGGTCCTGGCCGTAGGCCGCCAGCATCCCGGCGGCCAGGCTGCGGGCGTTCACGTCGGCGTCGTGCGACCGGCTGTGCTGCGCGGGCGCGCGGCCGGCCGAGCCGGATCGGGTCGCGCGGACCCCGGCGAGGAACTCCCGCGAGGCCCGGGTCTCGTCCCAGCCCTCGTCCACCGCCCGGGTGATCAGCTCGGCGGGGACGTCGTCGCCGCCCAGCTCGCGCATCCGGGCGGCTCGCGTCCGCTCCTCGGCCTGGGCCTCGGCCCGGATCCGGGCCTCGTCGGCCGGCGGCGCCGGATTCGGCGGGTCGGCCGGCGGGTCGGCCGGCGGCGGAGCGGATCGCTGGGCCGGCTTGCTCGGGTCCTCCGGGTCGACGCCCAGGGCCTCCAGGCCCGCGCGGACCATCAATCGCGAGGTCTCGCTGTCGGTCTCGCTTTCCAGGACCTTGGCCACCTGGGCCCGGGTCCCGCTCAACAGGGCCAGGAACTGCCGGGCCTCTTCCTCGCTGGCCTCGTGTCGCAGGCCGATCGCCTCGAGGTACTTTCGGAGTCGTTCGTTCATCAGTACGGTCTCCCGTGGGGTTGTGGGCGGGTCGCCCGTTTCGCGTCGGATTTTCGCTGCCGGATCCGCGCCGATCGCAAGTAAAGAAACCTCGCGAAGTTGCCAACGAGTGCTGATCCGCAAGGTCCGGTTGCCGGCGGTGTACCTTCGGCCGGCCACCTCCTGGGTCTGGCCGGCCGGGATGTCGACGTAGTCGAGGGACTGGTACCCGATGGACACGTCGCGGATGTGCCTGTCTCGAACCTTGCTCCAGGCCCGGTCGACCTCGGGGTCGTCCGCGGCAAAGAAAAGGCGCCCGACTACCTCCCCCGCCTCGATACGGATCGCCCGCGCCGAGCCGAAGACACTCTCAACACCCTCGCGACGGTGATCATTCAAGAGCCGCACTTCCTCGGGCAGCTCGGTGCCGTCCATCCGGAGGACCTCGTCGATCACCTCCCAGGTCTTCGGGTCCAAGACTGTGACCGGGTTTTCCGTGGCCATCACGGTCTCGACGCTCCGGTCGGCCTCGTTGATCGACGCCGCGCGGAGGGTCATCACGGAGACGGTCAGGTCGCGCCGCATCGTTTGGTCATGGGGCATGGGTCATTCGTCCTTCGCGTCGTCCGCCTCGGCCTTCGCGTTCTGCTTGTCGTCTTCCTCGTCGGGGTCGTCGTCCACCGGCGGGGTCGGCCCGGGCGGCTGCGGCAGCGGTGGGAGCCCGGCCGCTTCGAGCTTTTCCCGCTCCCGTTTGCGGGTGGCGACCGTGGTGTCGAGATCCTTGTTGCGGGCGGCCAGGGCGTCGGTGTAGGTGAGGGTGCCGTTTTCCAGGCCGGTTCGCTCGGCGTTCGCTTCGCGCTGCGGATCGACGTGGGGCCGCTTGGGCCAGTTCCACTCGCGGCGGATCTCGCCCGGCGGCGGGGCGGGCAGCGCGCCGGCCAGTTGCGCCTCGCGGGCGACGAGGGCTTCGAGCCGGTCGAGCGTGTCCGTCGCCAAAAAGGCCTGGAACGCGGCCAGGCCGCGGGCGTAGCCTTGGCCGTCGAATCGGGCCGAGCTGTAGTTGTAGCGCCGGGAGTCCAGCCGGATCATCATGGCCGGCATGTCCACCGGCCGGCCGATCTCGCGCTGGCGCTCCTCGCGATACTCGACGTACCGGGTCGAGGGCTGTTGCGGCGTAAGCTGGTAGGCCTTCCACCCCGGGGGCATCGTCGAGACGGTCCGCCTTTCGATCTCTTCGCTCTCGTTGACCGGGATGTACTCGGCGTCGTTGTGGTCGGTGTATAGAAGCACCGCTTGGTCGGCCGCGGAGCGGGCCGCGTCGAGGACCTCGGCGTCGTAATCGCGAAGGTCGGCGATCACCTGGAGGCACGTTGCCAACAGCGGCACGCCGCGGACCTGGTCGGGCTCGGTCTTCTCGAACCCGTGAACAATCTTGGCGGCCGGCTTTTCCTCGTACTCGGTAACCAACTCGCGGCCCGTCGGCGGGGCCTTCGAGATGTGATAATTGACGGGCTTGCCGTTGGGGTCGAGCTGGACGCCCAGGATCACGTCGGCTCCGCCGGCCTGGCCGGGCGGCGTCGCCAGCCGCGAGGCGTGCAGGCCCAGCAGCCGCGTCTTGACCGGCCCGGTGGCGTTTGGGTCGATGGTCAGCTCGGCCAGGTACTCGCCCGCCTGCCAGCGCGCTCGGACCCAGAGCCGGAGGAAGTCGGCCCCGGACAGCTTGCCGTTCACGTCCGGCCGCGCCCACCACTCCCGCCAGACCCGCTCGCGGGCCTCGTTGTACTCCGGCGAGCTGGACTGGATCTGGAGACCGGGGCCGTGCTGGCCGACCACGTCGTTGGTGTGGGTGCGGATGACGCCCTCGACCATCGGGTTGCAGGAGGCCTCGTGCGCGCAGCGGGCCCGGAGCGTGGCCAGCTTCTCCTCGAGGTCGAGGTTGATGGATCGCTCGACCGCGTTTTGCCAGTGGGCCCGGTTCAGCCGGTTCGTGCCGGCCGCTTCCTCCCAGCGGCGGCGCCCCAGCGGGTTGCCGGCCGGCTCGGTCGAGGCACCGCCGCGGCGATCCCGGTCGACCCGCCGAAGCCCGACCCATTTGGGATCGTGGTCGACGCGGCGGCGGAAGAGGCGTTTGGCCCAGCGTAGCATGGGGGGAGTGCTCAGGTGGTGGGGCGGATGTACGTGGTCTTGGTCCGCTGGACGCCGACCGCGGCGGCCCGGGATTTGTTGATGTCGGCGATCAAGGCGTCGATCGCCGCGCGGTCCCACGTCAGGCCCAGGCCGTCGCCGGCGTCCGTGTCGGGCATCCCGGCCAAGAGCATCTTGGCGGAGCGGAGCTTTACGAGGGCCGTGGCGGCGTCGCCCGATTCCCAGGCGGCCACGGCCTCGGTGCATTTGGTGGCGATCAGGGCGGCAGACATACCCCCAGGGTCACCGGGGGCGCGGCCCAAAAGCGAGAGGGTGGTTTACAGGGGCTGTAAACGTGGGGAGAAAATCCCAAATCCCAAATCCCAAATCCCAAATCCCAATGACCAAGGTGGTCATTGGTCATTGGTCATTGGTCATTGGTCATTGGTCATTAGCTCGCCGGCGTCTCCGGCCGGCGTCGCCGCACCACCGCGGCCGCCTCGAGCAAGAGACTCTCCTGGTCGATCGCCACCGCCAGGCCGGCGAGGCCCAGGACCAAACCGCCCAAGTCGGAACGGATGGGCAGGACCTCGCCGGCCACGACCCGGGACGCCCGCTCGTACAGGGCGAGCGCCCGGTCCCA
>Ga0180432_10003644_pt1 | contig 21759 bp, 19 predicted proteins | sample SS_ome_10_FD_132414 | JGI IMG/M metagenome (GOLD analysis project Ga0180432, IMG submission 132414) | Hypersaline lake sediment archaeal communities from the Salton Sea, California, USA - SS_1_MS_2 metaG | ecosystem: Environmental > Aquatic > Non-marine Saline and Alkaline > Hypersaline >...
ATTGAACAAGAATAAATGGTGTTGGGTTGAATATAATAATTGATCATATCCGCCCAGGCGACACGTCGACGTGTCGCCTGTATTTTGTCGACGTCTCGACTCGGATTTCGTGAGACGTCGATCGAATATAGGCGAGACATCGATGTCTCGCCTATGTGTAAGAAAAACGCACAAAAAAAAAAGCGGCGATATAATCGCCGCCCTATTGCTATCATGTTAATAATACTATATGCCCAGGGGATCCATGATCCAGTAGTTGACGCCGACCCTGAACACGTGGCCACGGACGAAACAGTACTTGGTGTAGTTGCCGATCAGAGCTTTCAGACCGGGATGATCGAACTTGTACGTATCGTAACCGCCAGCCAGAGTTGTCTCCCACTCGACGAAAACCTTGAGGTTTTCGTACACCTCGGCATCGACACCGATCAGGTAGTTGAAGCCGATGCCCGAGTACCTGAACTCGACCGTTTCGGATGCTTTTGCATGACCGAAATCATCCATGCCTGCGAAGGTGGTACCGAAACCGTCAGTGAGACAAGCGGTAAATACATCACCGGCGACGCCGGTGGTGCTCTCGAAGTAGGTTCTCTTGACCTTGAGATCCCATCCGCCGTTCACGTAGGTGAGGCCGACGCCGACATAGATGTCGTACTTCCCATCCTTCAGAGGCAGGTTGAGACCCACGGAAAGGGGTATGGCCCACGTCTTGTAATCCCACTCCTGGCTCTGCTTTGCCGTAATGCCATACTCATTGGCTTTCCAGGTCGTCTCGCCGCCGGTGAGCTTGAAGGTGTAGTTGAAGCCGAGTCGCGCCCAGAGGTACTCCATCATCGTGTACTTGGCGTGGAGAGCGATATCGAGGGCCGACATGGCTCCATTGGTCTCGAGATCCTTAATCTCATTCTTCTCCTCGTCGTCGATGAGGCCGTCCTCGTCCTCAACCAGGGTTATCTTGTCCCTGTGGAACCAGGTCGTATAGCCGTCACCCTTGGTGTAATCACCAACCTGGCTTTCAGTAATATTACCGGCACTTATATTTAGGTCGATCATACTGTAGATAGCAGCCTGAGTCGCATCGGTCCCGTCAACCATCATTGAATCTTCCAGGCCGTCGCTGGTGATGACTGAGGCGAGTTGGCCCGGGTTTCCGTTAAGGCCGAGGGCGAGGCTCGCGGACAAACCGTTCTTGGCGAAAGCGCCGTCGCTCAAGCCGAAGACGACGGCCAATGATAGCAAAATAAATAGCACTTTTCTCATAAAATGATCCTCCTATAGTTTTTTTCCCGCCCGAAAGCGGTTTCTTACATACCTATATTAATCCCGGCTTGAAACATCCGGGTTAATATACATATACTACATACACATTGCAGGTCTTCAGGATAACTCCAGATAAAACCATCATCGAATTACACTTTTCAAAGGCAAAAATCATATCTCTTTTTTACTTCCTGCCGGGAAAGACAGGATGAATCGTATTCTATAATCGGGAATATTGCAACAATAAAATTATTTTTTTTCAAGTATTTTTTTTTTAAATGCGCCGATTCGAATATTCGGCATTAATGCGGCCGGAGCGTGCCCTCCTCCGGAAGCAGCTTTTTATCGTAAATCTTCTGCAACTCGCCGGCCAACCGCTTGACCATCAGATACACTATACATTCAGATTCAGCGCACCGAATCATCCGGAAAAAATGAATACAACGAGCTGAGTGCTATATATATTTGACTTTTTTCCATAAAAATAGTACACTAACAGGAAATAATGCGGTACAGAGAAACAATAAGGATCGATAAATATACCAATAGCGTTGCAAAATCGGGTCGAATTTGTGCACCCACAGATTTTACAGTTTTAACCGGTTACCTGTTTCGTTATCTGTTAAATCCGTGGTTATGAGCCTTTTCATCAAAGCGACAGTGTGTGATATAAGGAATGCTCGAAAAATGGTATTCGATGCCTCTTCGTCTCCGGGACCGCTGAACAGATATTTTTAACGGGATACTCTCATGGCTGAAGAAACCTATGAACGCGAATCACTGAAAAACCTGGAACGGCAGGTGAACAACCTCTCCAAGCTCGTTGAGATAAACGGGATCATCAACGCCACCCTGGACATCGCCCGGCTGCTCACCGTGATCATGGAGATCATCAAGGACATCATGGACGCCGAGGCGAGCACCCTCCTCCTCTGCGAGGAGGAGACGGGAGATCTCGTTTTCAAGGTGGCCCTCGGCGAGGCGGGAAGGGAGCTTCAGGAGAAATACCGGGTGAAGATGGGTCAGGGAATCGCCGGCTGGTGCGCCGTGAACAGAGAACCGGTCATGGTCAATGACGTCTACAGCGACGAGCGGTTCGATCCCAATTTCGACCGACAGACCGGTTTCACCACCAGGGCAATCCTGGGCGCCCCGCTCCTCTTCAAGGGAAAGCTCCTCGGCGTTATCGAGGCGATAAATCCGGTTATCAAGAAGAGATTCGACGATGATGATCTCGTCCTCTTCAAGGCCTTCGCCAATCAGGCTGTTCTCGCCGTGCAGAACGCCATCTTCTTCCAGAACGCTCTCGAGGAGGAGCGTATCAAGAACGAGATCGCCGCCGCGAGAGGGCTGCAGGATTCGCTCCTGCCGACAATCAACGAACAGCACCGCAGCATACAGATAGCAGCGCGATCGGTATCCGCACTGGAAGTGGGCGGCGAGTTCTACAGCATATCCCCCCATCGGGACGGAACGATCCGGGTGGCGCTGGGCGATATTCATGCCAAAGGGATTCCCGGCGCGCTCCAGGCATCGATGATATTCGGGGGACTGAAAGCCCTCACCGACATCAGCGGCGATCATCCGGCGCGACTCTTCACGCAGATTGATCGATTTGTCACGGATCGTTTCGACAAGAAGCTCTCGCTCTTTTACGGGATCATCAATCCCGATGAGAGCAGCATACAGTTCGTAAACACCGGACACTCATACCCCCTTCTCGTGCGGGACGGCGTCGCGCGCTATATCCGCTTCGGGAAGCGATCTGGAGAGGAGACGGCACAGACAAAAAAGGTCACCGTAAAGCTCAGGAGCGGCGACACCTTTGTTATCGTTACTGACGGCATTACCAACCTCATCAACAGACACTCACAGCGACTCGGCCTGAAGAGAATTATGGACGTTCTGGCAAAGCGGTTTGACCGGGCTGAGGATGCCGTCAGCGATCTCCTCGGGCTGGCCGATGAGTTCACCGAAGGGCTTGAAAAACGGGAGGATTACTCCATCATCGCTTTCCTGAACGCCGGATCATGAGCGTTCAGCGATGACATACACCGCACGTAATCGGGAGAATGAAGATGAGCAATTTTGTATCCGTAATATTCTGTAGAAACTGCAACTCCCGCTATGTCGAGATTGAAGAATGGGAAGGGAAAACGGCTGTTATTCACTGCCGGACCTGTGGCAACAGGGAACCCATCGGCAAATTCACTCTCGGAAGATGCAAGGTAACGAACACCGAGCTTCAGCACGCCCGCGACTCCAGGGCAAAACCGGGAAAACCGGAGCGGTAATAATCCCAAAGGCGACACGTCGACGTGTCGCCTTTGGGGTTATATCACGATTTCCTCGACGTGTCGCCTTTGGAATTCACACAAAAATGCTCTTGAAAATGGCATGGGTGTAGAATATCAATAACCGCAGCAGCCTTCCGAAACGCCACGGCCGGGTGATGATTCGATAGAACCAGTCGAGCCCCCGCTTCATGAAGAACGCCGGGGCTTTCTTTATCTCTCCGGAAATGATATCAATGCTCCCTCCGACACTCACGAAGACGGAGTTTTTAAACTCGTTCTTTATCCGGTATATCCACTTATCCTCCCTGGGGAATCCGAGGCCGACGAATACGATATTCGGTTCCGATTTCCTGATCGCCTCGATAACCGACTTCTCACGCTCCTCGCTGAAGTATCCTCCGTGGCGACCGACAATTCTGATCTTGGGGAATGACTTCCGAATATTAAAAAATGCCCGTTCGGCGGTTTCCGGCTTCCCGCCGACGAGGAAAATGGTATACTCCTTTATCTCGGAAATGCGAATGATATCCATTATAAAGCTCAGGGCGGGAATTCTCTCCTTCAGGGGGGATCCGAGAATTCTGGCAGCCCATCGCACACCGGCGCCGCTGGCAATCTTCATCGAGGCCTTGCTGGCAATGACCTTCAAATCGATATTTGACTTGAGACGTTGAATCTTATACGGATTCAGCAGCATCACATGGTGAACTCCCCCCGATTCTATCATCTTCATGACTTTCACCACCGCCTGCATGCCGGTCACATTATCGACGCCGATGCCGATAATATTGGCTATGGTTACATCATCAAGGGTTACCTGATTATATTCGAGAACGAGGTCCCTCTCCTCTTTCCATGAATCGTAGTATATCTCTTCCCCTGACATCAATCCCTCCTGTGGCTGTGAAACCCCTGCAGACGAAATTACGAAATGCCATCGCCATGCCGAATGCCGCCTCTCCGGGGGTACATATAATAGTATATCTATAATAAAAAACTACAAATTCTTTTATCCTAATACGGATGTGTCAATCATAAAAAATGTCCCTGCTGTTTCCATGAAGTGTGATACCTCGACACGCTTCACTCCGTGGATGCCGACACTTCGCCTTTTCTGACCGGAAACCGTAAATTGCTTGTCAAAAAGAGCACAGTGTATAATATCAATTAAAAAAGGGGATTCTGATGAACAGATTGCGCTCGGTTATCGATTTTATCGAATTCGACAGGGAGAATGGCTACTACCTCGAACCGGCATACCGTTACGATGAGATCGCAAAAAGGATTTTTGATGTTATCGACACCTATACTCCCGCCATTATCGTTAAAATCGGAGTCGGCAGCGGAAAGCTCATAATCGATATCCTGAAAAAGCACGACGGGATACTCGTCGTGGTCGACCCCTCTCTCACCGCACTCACCTCTTTTATCGAAAAGAACAGCGGAATGGCCGAATTGGAGAGAATCAGGATGATAAATGGCGAGTATCACCTGTTTCCCGTCGATTATTACAAAGCCGATCTGATCATCTGCATCGATTATCTGAACTTCCTCGATTCCAGCAAGAGCATCGATGAATTCAAAAGAGCGCTGCAGTTCGACGGCATTTTATTCTTCTCCGGCGTGGTGCTCGTCAATGAAGACGTGGAGGGGATATACGACGACTTTAACCGTATCATCTTTCCGCTGCACAACGACTTCTACCTGGAGAACGATCTCAAAACCTTTATTGAGCTGAAGGGTTTCAGCTTCATCAAGGGATCGTTACTGAAATTCAATCGGAGCCTCACTGCCGATATAGAGTACTTCCGGAAAAAATTCACAGACATCCCGGCAGAACAGGCCCGGGAATTCATTCAGCATCACCGGGAGGAATTCGAGCGGCTGTACGAGCTGGATGATACCCTCACCGTGAAGGAGCCCTATTTCATCGGATTTTTCTCTCGAAAGAAGCCGGACTGAAAATCCCTCATGCCGTTTTATAGCGTTCGGGGGAATACCCTTCCTTTCCGTCGTATTTATTCCCCTGTCGCTCCATACACGAATCACAGCCCCGCTCAGCGCAGCAACAACATCTTCCCTTCGAGGCGGACAGCCGGCCACGGGGACGGCGTTTCCGATACGGGGATTCCCCCCGTTGGCCTTGATGACACAGCTCCCCGTGAGCACGGGGTGTTCATATCCCGGCCGCGCCTGCATGCGTTTCCCGTTGAGTGTCTCAATCCGCCTGTCGGGCCGTGACGCGGCGGATGTGGAGCCGCTGAAAGCTGAGATAACGGGTATAGTGGCGGGATTGGCCAGCGGAGAGCAGCCCGATCAGAGAGCCCGTTATCCCAAAACTTTCAGCTTTCCGGAAAACCGCTCCCCAATTTTGTTGCACGCATCAGGGTAACGCGCTTTTTTAATACTATACGGGGGATACCGTTGATGAACGGTACCCTCCTGCGATAACGGTGAAAAAGTAGTTGACAGCGTTTTTTTATTTTTCTTTGGTGATTAGTGAAATGGGAAATACATCCCCTCAGATCACTCTGGGGAAGAGGGTATTTGGGCGATTAGCTCAGTTGGTTAGAGCGCCTGCTCGACACGCAGGAGGTCGTTGGTTCAACTCCAATATCGCCCATTTTTTATTACGGGTCGGAACTACCCGGAGGGTTGCCTCGGGGATTTTTTGTTGACGCACCGGAGCAGCATTGAACGATAGTTCCCTATGTTTAACGCGGAGCAGAATACCGTGAGTGCGATAACCATAACATTGCCAGATTCCTCAACGCTCTCGACTGCAAGCGGGAAAACCGCTTCCGAGATAGTCGGGCAGATAGGAGGGAAACTTCAGCGGGAGGCGATCGCCGTCAGGATTAATAATACCCTCGCCGATCTCTCCAGCATCGTCAATGACAGCGCATCGTTTACCGTTATCACCTTCGACGATCCGATGGGGAAGGATGTTTTCTGGCATTCCGGATCCCACCTCATGGCGCAGGCAGTAAAGCGCCTGTTCCCCGATGCAAAGCTGGCCATCGGACCGTCAATCGAGAGCGGTTTTTATTACGATTTCGACATGGAGAAAACGCTCGTTCCCGAGGATCTGGAGCTCATTGAGAAAGAGATGCAGAACATTGTCGATGAGGATCTCGAAGTGGCGAGAGAGGAGATGAGCCGAAACGATGCGGTGGATTTTTTTCGGAGCAGAAATGAGGACTACAAGGTTGAGCTCATCGAAGAGATGCCCGATGCCGCTTTTTCCGTTTACCGGCAGGGGGAATTCGCCGATCTCTGCAGGGGGCCGCATGTTCCGCGAACGTCCAGGATTAAGGCGTTTAAGCTCCTCTCCATAGCGGGCGCCTACTGGCGGGGGAATGAACGCAACAAGATGTTACAGCGGATTTACGGGATCGCCTTCCCCGACCGGAAGCAGTTGAAAAAGCATCTCGAGCTCCTCGAGGAAGCACGGAAGCGCGATCACCGGAAAGTGGGCAGAGAGCTGGACCTCTTTTCGGTGCACGACGAGACCGGCGCCGGCCTGATCCTCTGGCACCCCAAGGGGGCACGGCTGCGCAACATCATCGAGGACTTCTGGCGCGCCGAGCATTACCGGAACGGCTACGAGCTGGTCACCACGCCACACATCGGCAAGTCCCAGCTCTGGGAGATCAGCGGCCACCTCGATTTCTACAACGAGAACATGTACTCGCCCATGGACATCGACGGGCAGGACTACTATATCAAGCCCATGAACTGTCCCTTTCACATCGTGATGTACAAGAACAGGGGATGGTCCTACCGCGACCTGCCGCTCCGGTGGGCCGAGCTGGGCACCGTGTACCGCTACGAGCGGAGCGGCGTGGTCCACGGCCTCCTCAGGGTCCGGGGGTTCACCCAGGACGACGCACACCTCTTCTGCAGGCCCGACCAGATGCCCGAAGAGATAGACCGCGTGCTTGCCTTCTGCCTCTTCATGCTGCGCTCCTTCGGGTTCCAGGACTTCAAGGTGTATCTGGCCACGAAGCCGAAGGAAGGGGCCGTCGGCGGCGATGCCATGTGGGAGTCCGCCAGCAATGCCCTGGGGGAATCGCTCGACAGGGCCGGGCTCCCCTACGAGATCGACGAGGGGGGAGGCGCCTTCTACGGTCCCAAGATCGACATCAAGATAAAGGATGTGCTGGCCAGGGAATGGCAGTGCTCCACCATACAGTTCGATTTCAACCTGCCGGAGCGCTTCGACATGACCTATGTCGACTCAAACGGCGAGAAGCGCCGACCATACATGATCCACCGGGCTCTGCTGGGCTCGCTGGAGCGGTTCATAGGAATACTCATCGAGCATTACGGCGGCAGATTCCCGGTATGGCTCTCGCCGGTGCAGGTGATGCTCCTCACGGTCAGCGCCGATCATGAACCGGCTGTCAGGGAGCTCCACAACCGAATGCTGGAGGAGGAGATCCGGGCCGAAATGGACATTCGCGAGGAGACCGTCTCGTACAGAATTCGTGATGCTCTATCAAAGAAAATACCCTATATCGGTGTTGTCGGCGAGAAGGAAGTAGCAGAGGGAACGATATCGATTCGGAAAAGAGGGGAGAATCAATCGAAAACCTACGGCGTCGACGAATTCATCGGCATGATTCAGGCGGAGGTTATCCGGCACGGATGAGTGCAACAGAGTCCTGAATTTCCGGAGAGCCCGGACCAGAAAAAATTTTTGACAATATTGAACCCATTTGAGATAAATGTTAATACGCCACCTGAAGCGGTGGCAGGTTTCTCTTGCAGGAATTTAATACAGACTAACCGAGGAGGTGTGCGATAGCTAAATTTGACACAAAGCGGTATCGGATTAATGAACAGATACGCGCGGGTAAAGTAAGGCTGGTCGGCGAAGAGAGCGGTCCTCGCCTGGTTCCCATTGAGGAAGCGCTCGAACTGGCAAGAAGCAGAAATTTCGACCTCGTTGAGATTTCTCCCGATCAGGATCCTCCCGTCGTCAAAATTATAGATTACAGCAAGTTCAGATTCGAACAGATCAAGAAAGCGAAAGAAGCCAAGAAAAAGCAGAAGATCATTCACGTCAAAGAGATCAAGATGAGACCGTCTATTGACACGCACGATTATGAACATAAGGTGAAGCATGCGAGAAGCTTCATCGAGAATGGTGATAAGGTAAAATTCACCATCATGTTCAGGGGACGTGAGATTGTGCACAGCGATCTCGGCTTCAAGGTCATGGAGAATGTCAAAGTCGATCTGGAAGATGTCGCTCTCATTGAGAAGCAACCCTCACAGGAGGGCAGGAATATTACAATGATAATGGCACCGGTGACATCACCATCAACAAAGGGCCAGAAATAAAAATAACCGATCCGAAGCCCCGGCACCGCTGAACGAACCGCTGCATGTTCGACCGCGCTGGCCGGGAGAAAATCATCGACTGAAAAATCACGACCTTCGCCGTGAGAGGGGTTGAAAAGATTATCATAAACGGGGTAGCACAATGCCTAAGATGAAGACAAACAGCGGCGCAAAAAAGAGATTTCGAATAACCAGAAAAGGGAAGGTAATGAAATCCAATGCCTTTAAGAGTCACCTGCTCGAGGGGAAATCAGCCAGCAGGAAGAGAAGGCTCCGAAAGATATCCACTGTCTCAAAAACGGAAGCAGGCCGGATTAAACGAATGCTCCCCTACGGGAGTTGAACGGGCGGCTGCCGAGTACAGGCAGTAAACGCGGATAGAGCGGGATATGCCAGAAGAGAAAGCAGACAGGATGTTCATAAGTGCTTTTTTTATATCTCATCACCATTATCTTTTAAAATGAGAAATACGCGTTTACTATGGGTATTCAACACATCAATTAATATCAGGAGTGAAAACAATGCCACGGGCAAATACGGGTAAGGTTCATCATAAAAAGCGAACAAAAATATTGAAAGATACAAAGGGCTTCACGGGAGCGCGAAGCAAGCTCTACCGGACGGCAAAAGATGCCCGCCGCCGGGCGTTACAAAACGCCTACCGGGACAGGCGAAGGAAAAAGAGGGACTTCAGGATGCTCTGGACGGTGCGCATAAATGCTGCAGCCAGGTTATGCGGGGTATCCTACAGCAGATTAATTGCCGGGCTGCGCGCGGCTGGAATTACGATCAACAGAAAGATGCTCGCTGAAATAGCAGTGAACGACATGGAGACATTCAAGAAGATCGTTGAAAAAGCTACCGAAAAAGCGGCGTGACCGGTGGAGGAGTTTCGAGAAGCGCAAACCGGTGCACCCCCGATGTGCCATTCCTGAACAAGAACAGACGATTCTCAATGCAATCCTTCGATTGAGCGCCATTGCGGCGGCGCTTTTTGTTGTTTTTCTCATATCATCAGATCTCAAGGCATCACTGCCGCTCACCGAAACCATCAATACCATAGCAGAGGGAGAGATTGAGGTGCTCTTTCGCGAAGAGTATCTCAGAGGCGATGAAAACGACTTCCGGCGTGAAGAATACGGTCTCGGGCTCGGCGTTCTGCCCCGGCTCTCCATATGGTACCGCCTGCAGTACCTCCACCGCGGCGTTCCCGAGTCCCGGGAGGATGAACTGGGAGACACCTTCATGCGTATCTGGTATTACCTTGGCGATTTTTTCACCGATCACCTCCATGCCGGCATCCTGGCTGTTTTCCGACTGCCGACCGGAAGAAATGCCTATGAGGATGAAACGTGGCGAACGGTATCATTCGGAAATAATGAACTGAAAGCTGGCCCCGTTTTCCAGCTCGATCTCCACAAGGTTTTCATCCATCTGAACATCCTGTACGTTTTTCGGGAGGGGGACGGCGAGGGGCTCTATGACGGCATCTCTCTGAATCCCTTGGAAAAGGAGACCTATACCAGGGTTTTCGGATTAAACTTTATGGCGAAGGACTCGTTTCTGGAGAAGGAGCGTCTGGAGAACGACTACCTGATAGGAGCGATCGCTGTCAACACCAACGCGATATATCCCCTGATTCCCTACGTGGAGTTCTTTTTCGCCGACTGGATTTCTCAAGATACCCAGGAGCGCCTTCCAATCGAAAACGGCACCACCTCTCCCCGGCTTGCCTCGGCCGGCTTTCGATACTTCTTTTCCACGGCGCTCTATCTCGGCTTCTACACGGGAGTAAATCTCTGCAGGGAAAACGCCGAATTCCATGAGCTGTACGGATTCGATTTCGGCTTTCAGTTTTAAATACCCTCATCACAAAATTCTTTTTTTCGGCATCAATTGCAATTGAGAGAAGATAACGGGAACAGAGCGAAACCATGAAAATCAGGGCAAAGAGCACTGCCCGAGGAACGTATTAACGGAATACCGTGAAAGAACAGTTTCGGACGACGGCACTGCGGAAGATCCGGAAGGGGGTCAAAGCCAAAACCGTTGAAAAGCGTTTTTCAGATGCATAAAAAATAAAAAACTTGATAAAATCACATACAAATATTAATATATTAACATGCCCGTGTATCATCATTATGCCAAAGGGCCGCCGTGGGAAGAACAGAGGTTACTGTTTTCCACATAATAAAAATGATTATTTTTTTATGGTTTAGAAGACCTCTGTGATGAGCCGAAAATTGTAACATACCGTACCAGTGAGTCAGCTCCCACGAGTGCAGGAGAGGTTATTCAAACGATATTGGAGGTAGTGAAAAATGTTATCAATGCAGCAACTGGAAGAACTCGAAAGTAGGATAATAAAAGCACTCCAGTTAATAAGCGACCTGAGAGCCGATAATTCCAAGCTCGAGGTCGATAATGAGGCGCTGAAGACAGAGGCTGAGGAAGCGAGACTGAGTCTTGAAGAGAAGGAGCAGGAAATTGAGAAGATAAAGAAAGAGCTCGATGCTGCTACCAGAGAGCTCAAGAGCCTGCAGGAGAAGGAGGACACCCTCGAGAAGAAGATACTGACCCTCCTGGGCAAACTGGAAAGCATACAGCCCGGTGCAATCCCTGTAAAGCCTGAGACTCCCCCGGCCCGTGAGCCCGAAAGACCGGCTGCAGTCGCCCCTGCCTCCGAGGAAGTGGTGAGCATTCCCGAAGAGGAAGAGATACGTGTCGAAACGGTTGCAGAGGAGGAAGAGGAAGCGCCGGTTGAGGAAGAAGAGGATATTATCATCATCGATGAAGAAGCCGGGCTTGCGGGAGACGAGGAGGTAACCGTCGAGGATGTCAGCGAGGATGTCGAGGATGAGGATGAGATCATCCTTCTGGATGATGATGAAGACGAGATCATCATCGATGATGTTGACGAAGATACCATTATCGTTGACGAGACCGATGAAGAAAAAGCAAGCATGGAGGGAGAAGACATATCCCTTGAGAGTGACGACGATGAGTTCTTAATTATCGAGGAGGACAAGGAGTAGTCCACCCGATTGCCCGCGCACGGAGGTGACGAAATCGAGATTTTTTCGGGAGGAATTCATTCAAGTGAATAAGATAAAGGTAAACATTTACGGCAACAGTTATACCATTCAGGGTGATGCCCCGTCTGAGTATATTCTCCAGCTTGCTGAATTCGTCAACGAAAAGATGGAAGAGGTCGGTACAAACATCTCCAGCGGGAATCTCGTTCAAATTGCCATTCTCGCTGCCCTGAATATCGCAGATGAGTACTTCCAGGTCAAAGACATGAAGATCGGTTTGACCGGAGCCCTTGAGAAGAAAACAGAGGCATTGATATCCATGCTCGATGAGGGCCTCATCGGCGATATCTTACAGAACAATTCCGTATACCGGTAAGAGGCATCTTGCTGACCGGTTTTTCCGACAGTGAACCACCATGCCTTCTCAAGCTTCTGTATGTAAATTATCCGCCGCATAATTTTCATCGAGAATTTTTACACTTTTATAAAACACAGTTAGTATAATAAGTACAGTAATGAACACTGGCCTGAAATCGTTGAAGGATGAAGAACTAGTCAGGTTATTCAAGTCGGGTGATGAACAGGCCTTCGACGAGTTGTATTTCAGGTACGCGCCGAAGTTGAAGAAATTAATATACTACAATCTCGGTGACGTTGATGAGTCCAGCGATGTCTTTCACGACGTATTCATCAGGGTGTACAAGCACATTGACTCGTATAACGTGAACATGCCCTTCTCGTCGTGGATTTACAAGATCGCCGTGAACTGTAGCAAAAATTACCGGAGAAAGAGCATCCGGAATGAGGTGCTCATCGAAAAGGAGAAAATCAACATCAATACCGCGAGAAATGAATCCACTCCCGAAGAGCTCTATATCAAAAACGCCGACATTCATGAGTTTTACAGGGCGGTAGACAGCTTAAAGGATAAATTTCGAACGGTATTCCTTCTCCGATTCGATCACGGATTGCAGTATCGTGATATCTCGGAGATCACGAACTGCTCTGAGAGAACGGCGAAGTGGAGGATGCAGAAAGCCGTTGAAAAGATCACCGATTATCTCAAAGACAGGGGTATTATCTGAATCACGGGGTATCCGGAATGACAGTGCAGTATGCCTGCAGGACAAAAAGAACGAGATGTGGTAATCATGAAGGGGATTGATGATATTCGAGACATCATTGTAAAGCTCAAAGGGAAGAAAAAGTTTCGAAACGTCGACTTCGACAAACTCCAATTGATGATCAACTCTGCTGAGCGCGAAGCTCCGGCCTTGGACAGCGCTGATGGCCTCGCACGGATTCGAAGAACCATCGCATCAGGAAAGCGTCCGAGGACCGCTCCCGGCCTGTTTACCCGGCGGGCGCTGGTTCCGGCATGTGCGGCCCTTTTTCTCATCTTCCTGGCAGGCATATTCATATATTCACTCCTCGAAAGAGACGATCAGCGATTCTACTGCACCCTCACCAGCGGAACGGTGAGCATTCTTCGCGATGGTGAGCGGATTCCCTGTACCAGGGGAAGCTCCCTCCTGGCCAACGACATCATTGAAACGGATGAAAACGCCTCGGCAGACTTCTCGTACCGGGACACCGTTACATTCAGAATAAAGGAGCATGCAAAAATTCTCATCTCTGAGCTTCACCGGAGTGACGATCGAATGATACTTGATATGGATCTCTCGCGGGGAATCATGCTGATCACGCTTTCGAAGCTCTCACGGAAGGATGAGGCGGTGATACGGACTCCCATAAGCGTTGCCGTTGTCCGCGGAACGAGCTTTGGCGTTTCAGTCGACAAAGACCTCAATTCACGATACGAGGTTGCAGACGGTAAAATCAGGATTGCGAACCGGCTCTCCATCGATAAAGAGCGCATTCGCCGAGCCGAGCAGGAGGATTTCCTCAACTCACTCGAGAGCATGGTTGAAATGAACTCCATTACCGTCGAAGAGAACAGCATCTGCATGCTTCGCTCATCGCACTACTATCGATTCAAGAACACCGTCGATTCCCTCATGGCTGCAATCGAGCAATCGAAGACTCCGGTGAGCGCCGCGGAACTCTCCAGAATAGCGGAGCTTCTTGCGAAGCCAGAGATCCACTCAGCAACACCGCAGAACGCACTGATGATACCCGAGCTGAATCAATTCACCTCAGCGATATCGCGCGAGGATCGCGAACACCTGCAGCTCACCATACACGCGCAGCCCGAAAACGCAGTCATCACGCTTGACGGGAGCAGGATCACCTCTGAAACAGTATCCGTTTCCCGCGGCATACACCGTCTCGTGGTCACGGCAGAAGGATTCATCCCCAGAACCCTGAGCGTTCCGGTTGCCGACAGTGATGTCGAGATATCGGTCGATCTGAAGCGGGCCGGGCAACCACACGGGCAGGATGAGTGGGCAGCGCAAATTGATGCAAATTATGTAATCGCCCTTCCTCGAAGAGACATGTTTCTCAGCTTCAGGAAAAACGGGACGGTGATAGCCTTCACAAAAGAAGCGGTGCTGTGGAAGCAGCATCTCCCGGGGGCTATTAATTCGCCTCCCGTTGTCGATGCGGAGAGCCTCTATATCGCCACCGACGACCAGCGCCTCTCTTCCCTCTCCCTCAAGGATGGAACATTGCAGTGGAGCAACGCAATCCGCGGCATCATACATTTCAATTCCGGTCTCATGAAATACCGAAACAGCATCTATGCGGCGACCACCCGCGGCTATCTGCACCGCTTTACCGGAAGGGGGAAGCTCCTCTGGATTGTAAAGTTGCCCGCCGGCATCTATACCAAACCGGTACAGAGTGACAAATTTCTCTTCGTATCTACCAGCGATGATCACATTTACGGAATCGATGTTAACCTCAGGATAATGGTTTTCAAGGTGAAGGTCGGCAAGGTCATCGGCTCGACAATAAACATCAGGGACAAAAACCTCTATATCTCCAACTATAACGGTGAGGTCCTCTGCTATAACTACGAACGAGACGAGATCGTATGGCGTCACCATTCCGGGAGCAGGATTATCGTCGACTCCTCCCTCCACGGGAACAACCTCTACATCTCAAATGTCAACGGCGACATCAGCAAACTTGATCTCTCAGGAAACCTGCAGTGGAAAATCAGTCTCGGAAACACCATCACGAAAACGCCTCTTGTGGATGGCCATACCGTTTATGTCCTTACGCAAAAAGTACTCTACCTCGTCGATACTGAAAGCGGAGGCATCAAGTGGTCGTATGTGATTCCCGATAAGGTGACGACCAATATCGCGCTCTCCCATAAGAACATGTATTTCGGAACAGAGAAGAAGGGCATTATCACCCTGAAGAAATAAAGAGGCGTTCCCCCTCAGTATATCTTGAAGTCCGTCTTGATATCGAGGGTCGCGAGAAACTGAGAGTTCTCATAGCGATCATCGTATTCCTTTCTATATAAGTAAAACCACTTATGCTTCAGTGAGAGGCTCAGAAACGAGTTGAGGGCGAAGGAGAGCCCGTTTTCCGTTTCACTCCTGAAGTGATCAACCTCGCCGGCATTGAGTTCCCTCTTCGCCAGGAAAGTATCAACGCTCAGAGAATAAGTGAAGAGCTTCAAGAATGTCACCTGCAGCTTGAGAATTGCCTCAACACCGTAGATGGGATCATCAACGGGATCGTGTACCTGCTTCTCGAAGCCGGCACCGATGTTCCCTTCAATCCTGAAAAAAGCACCGGTGGTGAGAATATTCGCGCCGAAGGTCTCGCGAACAATCGTCGGCCGAAGACCGTCGACGTCGCGCGCGACCGTATCGCACTGTGATTTGTGATAGGGCCTGACGATGTAATCCAGATTAACATTGTAGAAGAAGGTTCCCCGCAGCAGATTCTGTAAATACTGCTTCTCCCCGTCATGCACCTCCTCCTCGATATAATAGATATAGGGAGTGAGGATAAACTGATGGTAACGGTTATACACCGTAAGGTCTATTTTATCCTCCATCCCCCAGCGCCGATAGGTTATATCGGGCTTGCCGGGAGGAACCGGCTCCTCTTCTTTTCTCGAAATAACCGAGTAGTCGAAGAAATTGGATATGAAGAGATCCACCGTCATACGAAATCGCCGATCGAGATATCCGTAATCATCACGGAAGAGCATCTTCTCATCCTTCAGGTCATCGACAAGCACTTCCGTTATATTCATCCAGGTGTTGGCATAGGGGATCTCCCTCTTCAACCGCCCTTTCACCATATCAAATACCCGCTGGGTCGAGCTCACCCGATACTGCCGGGTATCGCTCACCGGATACCCCTGCACCTTCCCTGCGTCGTAGCCGGTGATGAGAGCCCTTTTCGAAAATTTAGCGAGCCGTTTCAGCTCGGCACCGGTGATGTCGTAAACAAAAATGGTATACTCGTCATTGATCATCCGGTAGAGCTGAAACCGCTTGATATCACCCTTGAGGACGGTGCGGTCGACCGTGTTCGATCCGACGATGGATATTTCGGACCTGAAGCGGTCCCGCAGAAGATGGGCAACCCTCCTGTTATCAATGACGCTCTCCTCTGCAGCGGCAGTGATGAGCGTATTTTCCTCCTCCTTGAATTTCCTCTTCCATATCGAGAGGCGATTGAGAAACTGCCGATAGGAGCGATCCCTGGTATTAATGAACTGCAACGGCATGAATCGGAGCTTCCCCGCGCTCACCCGCTCGTCAAGGGAGAGATCGAGAAGATAGTATCCTCTTCTCTTCTGTAAGAAAACAATCGCCCTGCCATCGGAAAAATCGACCCGGTTCATCTTTTTGCCGTGAAGCCTGCCCGCACCGTCGCCGCCGCACAGAACGAGATCGATCTCTTTGACGGATTTCAGAAGGCGAACGTTTTCCTCTATGTCCAGTCCGGAGAGTAGAACGATATGCTTCACCCCCCGCCCTTTCAGGAGATCGACACTTCGCCGCAATGCCGTTTTTTCATCTTCAAGGGTAAGCCGGTACACGCTCTTCTCGGCGATATCGAAGAGCACCCTTTGTGAGGATATGCCAATAAAGGCAACCGTATCCCCGTCGATGGTGTGCTCGAATACGGGATCGTATAGCGTTCGACCATCCCTGACGATATTTGCCGAAAGGAGCCTAGTTTTTTTCTCCTCCTGAAGAAATGCCAGGTTGTCGACGCCAATTATGACATCACTCGATGATATGAGCGTTGCACTGCAGTCGAAGTACTGAAAGAAATCGTACATAATAGAGCCGTAACTGTACTTCGAGAGGGCGCCCGGATAAAAAGCATTGCCGAGATCCAGATAGATATCGATTCGCCGGGTTTTTCGCTCGCGGACAATAGACTGCCCCAGGAGGAGAAGGGGATCGTTCTGTTCCTGATTCTCCTCGTCGAGCGAGAACCGTCCCTCAAGATTCCCGGTCAGCAGAAGAGACATTCTTTTCTTTGCAGGTGCCGCCTGTGGAAATGCGACACACAGCGCACAGAGGAGCAGCATGATTCTCAGCACGCTCCCCTTCCTCCAGTTAAGATCGCAGGATCGATCAGGGCTTCGCCCCTTTTTCACTCCGCTTCTCCTCTTCAACCGCCTTCCTGAGTGAGGCGACCATTGCTTCAAGCTCCTGAATGCGAGCATCCTTTTCCTTCAGCTCTCTTCGGGCTTCTTCCTGCCCGAGTATGAAGTCATTAATCTTCGCCTCCATCTCGGCATTTTGCCGCTGGAGCTCCGATATGCTCTTTTTAAGATCTTCAATCTGTTTCAGGTGATCAAACTCACGCCGTGCAAAATCCTTCTTGAGCTGTTCCCGCTCCTCCCCGAATGTTTCGTCCTTCTTTTGAGATTCCTCGGCCAATCGCCTGATATCACCACCAAGCCTATCTTCCAGCTGACGGTTGAGCCTGGTCAATTCCTGAATCTTCTCAGAGCTTTCCTTCTCGAGAATCATATTTTTCTCTCTCAGGTTTTCGTACTTCTTCTCCCACAGCGCGATATCCTTCTCGAATCTCTCCCTGATGGATCTCAGCTCGGACTCCAGCTTCTCCACCTCGGCGCTCTTCGTATCCAGGTTTTTCTTATACTGCAGATTCTCCTGTTTATAGACACTGTTCTCCCGCTGCAGGAGCGAGAGCCTCTTCTGCAATAATCTGTTCTCCGATTTGAGGTGATCATTTATCTCCAGGCACTTTTTATTCTCGACGGTTGCACAGGCGACGAACGCGAATAGTACCATCAACACGGGAACCGTATTTTTCATTGACATCTCCTCAATCCTCACAGGCGAATGCAGCGGGAATCAACCGGCTTCGTTCGGATTATCCTTACGGGAGCCGGCACGGCGGCACTTTCCCGCCCCCTCCCCCGATGAGTATCATGCCACATGTTATTACCGTTCAACACATATGCTGTTCGCGGCGAATAGTCGGGAAAGAGATACACGTGAATAATCCCACAGTAATTTACCACGGAAAAACGGGGAAAAAATCAAGAATTAATTAAATCGAAGAAAAAACTTGAAATAATAAATGTTGAACAGCAAGATGATTATTACTGAAATTAAGAATCGATATACGCTATTATGAGCAAGAGAATCGATACGACAATCCTGATATGTCCGAAGTGCAAGCGCCAGAAGCTCGACTTCCATGATGATCATATCCGCTGTGAATACTGCAAAACCAGTTATCAATGCACCGAGGAGAAATACTTCTTCGCCCGAAGCAGCGGTGATGATGTTACCGATCCCTTTGACCGGCTGAAACACATCTTTAAAAAGTACCATCAGCTCTACGCCTTTCTCATTTATCTCATCAGCCCGGTTTATTCCAACCGCCATTTAAAGAAGTTCATAAAAAAACACATCACCGCGAATACGCTGGCCATCAATCTCGGAAGCGGCAACTCGAATCTCTCGGAGGAGATTATCAATATCGACCTCTTCCCCTATCCCAATGTCGATATGACCTGCGACATACACCGGCTTCCCTTCCGGAGCAGCTCGCTCGATATTATCATAAACCTGGCCGTCCTGGAGCACCTGCCCGATCCCGATCTCGTTGTTGAAGAGATATACCGGGTGCTGAAAAGCGGCGGGCTGGTGTATACCTTCTTCCCCTTCATACAGGGCTTTCACGCCTCGCCGCACGACTACTCGCGGCGGACGGAAGCGGGGCTCGCGCACCTCTTCAGGAAATTCGACATTGTTGAAACGGCTGTCGGCGGCGGCCCGACTTCCGGCTTCCTCTGGATCTTTCAGGAGTGGCTGGCTCTCCTCCTCTCATTCGGCATCAGGCCCCTGCATCTCTTTCTCAACATCTGTCTCATGTTGATCACCTTCCCCCTCAAGTTCCTCGATATTTTGCTGGCGCGATACCCGCTGGCGAAAAATATATCATCCGGTTTCATCATCGTTGCGAAAAAATGAAGGGGGAGAGCGTTCAATCAATCGGCGCAAAGCTCTTATCGGAAGAATTTCTGAATTCCGCCGCACCGCTCACGGGATTATCACGAAAGAAGCTCATCGAAATACTGAAAATCGCAATCGGCGAGGCGCAGTTCGGATATACACTCATCGAAGAATACGATCTGGATGGGAAGCGAATTCTCGAGGTGGGATCGGGCGCCGGCATTCTGAGCGCATGTCTCAGATCTGAGGGGAGAGATATCACCTCCATCGAGCCGGCCATTCAGGGATTCGAAATGTACCGGGATATCGCAAAGCAGGTGCACCGGTTTCTGAACATCGATGCATCAGGCCATCTCTCAATTCCCATTGAGGAGCTGAACGCAGGGGACCATGGCATGTTCGACTTCATCTTTTCGATAAATGTTCTCGAGCATGTGGCGGATATTCACCGGTGCCTTTCGGCGCTCTCATCACTCCTCACCCCCGGCGGGATGATGGTTCACACCTGCCCCAATTATATCGTCCCCTACGAGCCTCACTACGGTATACCGCTCGTTCCCTTCTTCCCCGGCCTGACGCGATATCTCCTGTATCGGAAGCTGAGAGATGATGAGTGCTGGAAATCGCTTAATTTTATCACCTACCGGGACATTCAAAAATCGGCAAAAAAAAACTCTTGCGCTATTGCATTTAAAAGGGGAGTGCTATACGATTCACTGATGAGGCTTGAAAGGGACAGCGAGTTCAGAGAACGGCAGCGAACTATCCCGCTCACCGTATTCAATCTCTTGAGAAAAACAAATTCGCTCAACATACTAAAACATATTCCCTATCAGATATCGACACCGATGGTATTCGAATGGAAAAAATAAAAGTGCCCTTCAACATACCGGCGCTCACCGGGAACGAGGAAAAGTACGTCAGGGACGCCATACGGAACAGGAAGTTTTCCGGCGACGGCCCCTACGTCAAGAAATGCGAATCGTGGCTCGAGTCGAATCTCGGGTGCAAAAGGGCCCTCCTCACCCCCAGCGGAACGCATGCCCTGGAGATGGCCGCGCTCCTCTGCGACATCGAGCCCGGCGATGAGGTGATCATGCCCTCCTACACCTTCAGCTCAACCGCCAACGCCTTCGCGCTCAGGGGGGCGCGCATCGTATTTGTTGATATTCGCCCCGATACCATGAACATGGACGAGAAGCTCATCGAGGCCGCCATTACCCCAAAAACGAAAGCAATCGTTCCGGTGCACTATGCCGGCGTCGCCTGCGAGATGGATGCCATACTGTCCATTGCGGAGAAGCGCAACCTGCCGGTGGTGGAGGACGCGGCGCAGGCGATAATGAGCAGCTACAGGGGGAAATACCTTGGAACGATAGGACAGCTCGGCTGCCTCAGCTTCCACGAGACGAAAAATATTCAGTGCGGCGAGGGGGGGGCGCTCCTTATCAACGACGAGCGGTTCATCGAACGGGCGGAGATAATACGCGAGAAGGGTACCGACCGGAGCAGGTTCTATCGGGGTGAGATAGACAGGTACACCTGGGTCGATATAGGATCATCATACCTGATGTCGGAGCTGAACGCGGCGTTCCTGTTTGCGCAATTGGAAGGGGCCAAAGAGATAACTAAATACCGTTTGTGCTGCTGGAAAAGATACTACGATGGGCTAAAAACAATCGCCAGCAGCGATTTCCTATTACTGCCCACCATCCCACCTCACTGTGAGCATAACGCGCATATCTTTTATATTAAAGTTTCCAACACGAACAACAAGCAGAAATTGATTGAATACCTTGCAGCAGAAGGGATTCCGTGCATTTTCCATTACATTCCGCTGCATAGCTCCAGTGCCGGTGTGCGATGTGGAATATTCTCAATGAAGGATGTATTTACCACTCAGGAAAGCAATAGAATTTTGCGCCTCCCTTTGCACGGGAATATAACCAATGATGAAATCGATACGGTAATACGCGCAATCGGGAAATGCTTCACAGCATAATAAATCTCCCGCTCGTTCGAGTGAATAAACCGAATTGAATCAGGGATTCAGCACTGAAAAGGCAATATGAGCATCATGCAATTTACGCGTCACCTCTCTCAGATAAGCGGATCGAATACAAATAAGAACATGTTTGTCCGTAGCCAGATCATCGCTCATAGTAATCACAGGTACACCAAAGAAAGTCTGACCAAATTTTATCTCATCGATAACTGAATTGATTGCATTTCTATCGACAAGGTGCATTAAAATAGCACTGTACATACCCGCACCGAAAAGTGCGATACTCCTTCCCGATACCTTTGATGCCGCATGCTCGAAATTCAGTTTAATCGTTTCCCACCACTGCAAATGACTTTTGAATATATATTCAGTTTTCGTAACCGCATCCGGCTCTAAGGCTAATTCTTCAACCGATAACGGTTCGCTTC
>Ga0180432_10003646_pt1 | contig 21745 bp, 20 predicted proteins | sample SS_ome_10_FD_132414 | JGI IMG/M metagenome (GOLD analysis project Ga0180432, IMG submission 132414) | Hypersaline lake sediment archaeal communities from the Salton Sea, California, USA - SS_1_MS_2 metaG | ecosystem: Environmental > Aquatic > Non-marine Saline and Alkaline > Hypersaline >...
ATGAAGTGAAGAAGGGCATTCATCAGGATAAGCCGGTGGAAATATCGGAACCGGTGGAATTCCTTCTGTTCGATATACTGATGGAACTGCGCCGGTTCCATAAAACCTTGAAAGCGAAACAGGGGAAACAGAATGGCGGCGAAAACACTGGCGGAACTGGAAACGATCAAATCTGATATATTGGATACGATCGCAACAGTAACTGCGAACGCAACCGCACGCCCTTCGTACACGATCGGCGAACGCACGATCCACTGGAATGAATACCTGCGCGAACTGCGCCTTCTTCTGAAGGATATCGATGAACAGATCGCACGGGTTTCACCGGCGGTGGAAGAAGCAGTGTACGATGATCCCCTGATGTAAAGGCACGGAACGATGGTGGATCTGGATACAGTGATGGAAGAAGATCTGGCGATCCCTGAAAGGGATCTGCCGGTTACGATCACATATCGCGTGATCACATCGTATGGGTACGATCCGGAAACCGGCGAAATGGTGCCGGTGTATAGTGATTACACGATCACCTGCCTGAAAGGGCGCGTGAACAACATGGAAATCACGGCAGGGAACGGGTTGTTCGGATACGGGGATGTGAAGTGGTATATCCGCGCCGAAGAAATGGTGGACAACTGGACAGATGGTATCCCCAGGATGGATGATCAGATCCTGTATGAAACCGTGAAGTACAACATCCTTCGGTATATCGAATCACCGGATGGTGCCTTGATCACGATATACACGCGCAGGGCGGAAGGTGTGTAATGGCACGCGAACTGCCCTGGGCGAAAAGGTTCCTTGACAATCCGAACAGTGTGCAGGTGGAAGTAGGCGGTTTGCAGAAGGAACTGCGCCGGATCCAGAAGTATTTCCCAGGATCCGTGGAACAGTTTCTGCGCACCGCCTGTACTGAACTTCTGGGGTACATCATCAGTGATACGCCGGTGGATACAGGGCAAGCACGCGCCGGATGGTGGCGATCCGCGATCGCCTTCAGCATGGATATCGAATCGGAACTAAACGATGGTGATAATCCGGATGATGCGGCGCAGGAAGAAGGGAAATCACAGGGTGATTACAAGGAAGAATCGAAAGGCAGGGCGTTCGTGATCAACATGAAGAACGGTGTGCCACATATAGTTGCCCTGGAATACGGGCATTCCACGCAGGCAGGGCAGGGAATGGTTCGGGTGAACGTGCAGAAATTCAAGCGGCATTTCCAGAAACACCTGGATGGTGCCGTGAAGGATACAGTGGAAAACGCATGATTGCGAAGGAAAAGATACAACAGGCGGTGATGAATGAAATCGCGGATAACTGGGCAACCACGGCAGTGGATTATCCAGGGGTGGGGTTCGATGTGAACGCACAGGATGAATGGATTCAACCCACCGTGATTCGGAACGCACCGCATCCTTCGCGGAAGGCGCGCGATGATACCAGGATCCACCTGGATATCAATGTTTTCGTGCGCCAGGGAACGAATTCAAACGCCCATCGCGTGCAGGAACTGGCGGATGGGGTTGCAGTATTGTTCGATCAGGTTGAAGTGGATCTGTTGGATTCATCGGCAACCATACGGTTCGGCGAAGTGGAATTCACGGAACTGGGCGTGGTGGTGCGGAACGATGATAAGTTGCAACAGATCAATCTGGCAGTGATCGGATCGGTTATTCACTAGGAAAGGAAAGTACAATGCCACAGGTTACGAAAAACCTTCGGGATGGTGAACTGGTTGTGAAGGATGGTGCAGGAACCCCTGCATCGATCACACTAGCACTGGATGAAGGGGATCTGCGGATCACGGAATATGAAGATACGATCAAGGTTCTGGATCGCGGAACCCTTTCGCACGAACGGATGGGGGATGAACGCCCTGTGGAATTCAGTTTCACCGCGAAGTATGTGGAACTGATGAAGCAAACGGGCGCATCTGATCCCACCCTGTATGAAGCACTGCGGAAGATCGGCGGCGCATCTGGGTGGACTTCCACGCAAACAGATGGTGGCGATGTGTACACAGTGACGATGGTATTCACAATCACTTCGCCCACCGGTGGGGAAGAAAACGAAACCATCACCCTATCGCTGGCGCACGCGGAACAGATCGAATTCAGTGAAGGCGATGAATACAATACCGTTTCAGTTACAGGTACTGCATTCATGGCGAACCTGAAATCCGCACTGGCGAAGGTATAACAGGCAACTGGAAACGGAACGGAAAGGAATGGATTGATGAAGGTTGCAGGGAAAGATCTTTCGAAGATGAAGCACGGCACAGTATCGGTGGAACTTGCCGATGGTACTGTGGAATTCAAGATCACCGCGTTTCCATACGGATTCATGGATGATCTGTTGCGGAACATACCGGCACCGGAACCGCCCTGGGGGTTTGTGCGCGGAAAAAACAACCGGTATGAACGCGATGAATCCGGTGCGCCACTGCGTTTCCGTGATGAATCGAAACCGGAATACCGGCGCGCAATGCAGAAACACACGGCACTGCAAATGGCGGCGCAGTTCCACCAGGCAGTTCGGGAAGATCCGCAGATCGAATGGGATGCGCAAGCGGAAGATCATTCCGATATGCGCGCGTTCTATGAAAAGATCCATGAAGAACTGAAGGTTTCCGGAATCACGATGGGTGCAGTTCTTCGGGTGGTTCAGGCGGTGAATGAACTATCGGGGATCAGTATCGATAAGATCGAAAGTGCGAAAGAGGGTTTTACGGATCCCGATCAGAACTGATCGGGCAAACCGCAGAATCTGTGCAACTGAAACCCCTGGAACAGAACAGGGGAAGATCGCCGCGATACTTGATCTATAGTGCCGCAGAACGGTTTTCGCAACCGCCGGAATGGATGCTTTCCCTGCCCTGGGAAGATCAGATCCGCGCGATCGCGTATGATCTTCTGCGAAAACAGGAAGAACTGGATCACGAAATGAAGATATTGGAAGCACAGATCCCGAAGAACCCGATCACGCACATTCCCAGAACACCATCCAGGCGCAGGGCGCGCAAACCCAGAAGGGGTTGATAATGACGGAACTGAAGGAAGGCATCAATGTTCGCATGGGATTAAACCATGCGAAGTTCCATCAGGGATTACAGGCGGTTTCCGGATCGATCGGGCAGTTCGCCGCGCGTGCCACGAAACTTCTGCTATCACCCCAGGTGGCAATCGCCGCCCTGGGGTTCGCCGCAGTGAAGGCGATATCGAAGGCGAATGCAGAATTTATGAAGTTCGAAGAACGGGTGGCGGAAATCGGCACCATCGTGGACACCACCCAGTATTCTATGAAAACCCTTCAGGAAACCGCCCTGGAACTATCCACATCCCTGGGGTTCTCTGCCACCGATACGGCACGCGCGATGTACCAGGCGGTTTCGGCAGGGCGCGAGATCGGGAACATCACCGAATTCATGGGAACCGCCGCGAAACTTGCCCAGGGTGGATTCATCGAACTTGAAACTTCGGTGATGGTACTATCGAAAACCCTGAACGCCTATAAATCCCAGGCACTATCCGCGAACGCATCCGCCGATATCATGTTCAAAACGGTGGAAAAGGGCATCATCACCATGCAACAGTTATCGGGCGTGGTGGGAAGGTATTCAACCATCGCCGCCGAAATGGGGATCAAGTTCAGTGATATCCAGGCGGCAATGGCAACCCTTACGAAATCCGGTTTGAACGCCTTCCAAAGTGCCACATCCCTTCGATCGATAATGATGCAGATCCTGGATCCCACCGATGATGCGAAGAAGGCGATGCGCGAATACGGGGTGGATATGACTGCCGCAGGGGTTCGCGCACGCGGTCTAGTGGGAACGATGGAACTGTTATCGGCGAAGCTGAAGGGCAATAATGCGGCACTGGCGAAGCTATTGCCGAACACCAGGGCATATACCGGCGCATTGATTCTTATGTCAAGGATCAAGGGGTACAGGGCGATATACGGGGAAATGCGCACCGCCGGTGGAACTGCGGCGGAAGCGGCAGAGAAACGGAAGGCAACCCTGGCATGGCAGAACCAGATGTTGCAAACGAAGATGAAGAACACCTGGATCGAAATGGGGAAGAACATGCAGAGTGTAAACCAGGAATGGTTGCGCATGAAGGCAGGTGCGGTGGATCTGTTCAACACCGTGTTCGGCAAGTTCGATCTTCTGGGCAGGGCGATCCTGGTTGTTCAAAGTTTGTGGCGAAGTTTTTCATCAATGGCAACCCTGGCACTTGCCGCGATCATCCGATCGGTGGGATACCTGATTCAGGCATTCAATTTCCTATGGCAAGCAGTGAAAGGTGTGGCAGATCTGTTCGCATCGGCATTCAATGCGATCCTGGGCGGTGTTTCAGTGGGTTTGGCGTTCGTCCTGAACCTGGTGGAAAACGTACTGTGGCAGATGGGGAAGATCCCAGGATTGGGATGGTTGCAGGATTGGTCTGATGATGTGGGCGCGGCAAGGGAAGCAGTGGCAGACTTTGCGAAGATATCATTCGAATCATCTGCCGAAAACTGGGCGGCATCAATGGATAAGTTCACCACTTCGATCGATGCCTTCGATCGCAAGGCAGGGGGTTTGGGCAATGATCTGATCGATTTCGGCGATCGCCTTCAGGAGCAATCGGATTGGATCTATCGCCTGGCGGATCTGGCGGCACAGGCGGCATTCGCACCGGCGAAGCTGAAGATCAAACTGCAACAGGAAATCGATACGATCCGCGATATGTTGGAAAAGGGTGTTCCTTCCGAAGAAATTCACAAAGCACTGGAAGAACTTGAAGCTGATTACAAGGCGCACGGGATCACGATCCGCGAACGGCACTGGAACAATTACAAGGCAATGATGGATCAGGCGGATAAATGGCTTGAATACATGGATGGGAAGCTGAAAACCGAAACGCAAACATGGATGCGCGAATACCAGAAACGCGCGAACCTGGCATCGAAGTTTTATTCGAAGATCAAGGCACTGGAAGAAGAACGGTATTCGAACAGAACGAAGGCGGAACGCACCCTGTACAACCTGCGCACCAGGCGGATGAAGGATGATGAAAGGATCCTGGAAGCGCAGAAGATGTACAACCTGTACGCGCAACGGGCGAAAACATTCGAACGCGCCGGTGCCTTCGATAAGGCGAAGGCGGCGTGGGCGGAAGCGGCAACATACCTGGTGGAAATCGCCAGTTCCGGCGATAAGGTGGGCGCGGCACAACAGGCGGCATATAATGCCCTGGAACAGTTGTATGCGCGGATCGATAAGATCATCCAGGCGCAACAGGCGCAACAGAAAAAGGCACTGGGAACTGTTCTGGCGCAGATGAAAACGATGGAAAAGCAATGGCGGCACCTGATGGGCGTGTTCGCACAACAGATCCTGGTGAAGGTGGATGCCGGTGAAGCATCGAAGGAAGTGGAAGAAATACAGAAGCAACTGAAGAAGATGTTCCTGGATTTCCACAATAAGATCATCAAGATCCGCGTGCAGTTCATCCAGGATATTCAGGGCAGGAACGAACCGATCTTCCAGGTGCCAGGCGGCGCGCCCAGGTATCCCTTCGGCGGAACGCCCACACAGGAAAACAAACAACCGCAAAGCACTGGAAGATCCCCAGAAGTTTCGATGAACGTGGATATTCACGCGCCGGAAATGTCAAGGGAAGAAGTTCGGAACTATATCGTGAATGAAATCAATCTGGCGATCCAACGGCGGCAGATCAACATGGATTCCCTGGGAAGTACGGTGGCATGATCACTGAAATAAACAGGCATGAAGCGAAACGGTGTTCCCAGAACGGCGAAGATGGGATCCTGGAATGGATCTTCACACAGATCGGGATCACGAACCGGATCTTCCTGGAAATCGGCACCGGCAATGGATACGAAAACAACACCCTGGATCTATTACTGAACCACGAATGGGCAGGGATGTGGATCGAACCCCAGGATCTTACGAATCCGGATCTGAAGGGGAAACCCCTGAAGCACGAAAAGATCCTGGCAACACCCCAGAACGTGAACCAGATCTGCATCCGGAATAAGATCACCGGCAGGATCGATCTGGCATCGATCGATGTGGATGGAAATGATTTCTGGATCTGGCGCGCACTTTCGATGGTGATCCCCAGGGTGATGGTGATCGAATACAATCCTTCCCTGGATCCAGGCGGATCCATTAGTGTGAAGTACCATGATGAATTCGATCGGTTCGCCTTCGATTCCACGGGGTTCTACCACGGGGCATCCCTGGCGGCATTCTGCAACCTGGCGGATCGAAAGGGGTACGCCCTGGTGGGATGTGATAAAACCGGCACGAACGCCTTCTTCGTGTTAAGATCGGAACTGAAAGGCGATCTTCGGGCGGTGCCACCGGCAACAGCATATTTCCCCCTGGTGCAACGGCACAATTCCGGAACACCCCAGGTGCAGTTCGAACGGATCAAACACCTTGAATTCGAAAGGATCTGAACAATGGCGGTGAAGTTCGATGCAGGTGGCGGCAATGATTTCGAATGCCAGAACCCTGTGCGATCGAACCGATATGAAATCAGGATGCGCCAGGCGAAGGGCAGGTGCGCCGGTGGCGAATTGTTTGTGTACGATAAGGGTGTTACCACATACGAACTTCTTCTGGAATTCCGCGAACTGCGCAAGGTGGAAAAGGATGAAATGGATACCTTCTTCATCACGCACGTTGATGGAATGTCTGATACCTTCACATATACCGATCACAACGGGAACAGTTGGACTGCGCGATTCCTGGATCCGGAACTGATCTGGCGCGAAGCTGATGATGTATACAATGCGGCGGATAACTTCACGATCGGTGCCGTAACCTACCCATCCACAACCCGAAAAGATGGGATCTGGGAAGTGAACGTGCGCCTGGAAGTGGTGGCATTATGAGCCGAACTTTAACGGCGGCAACGCAAACCGAAATGGTGAAACCATCCACCGCGCCGCGCACGATCATAAAGATCGAATTCGGCGGCGCGATCGGTACGAAGTATTATTCCGATTCCACTTTCAGTGTGGGCGGTTATTCGATCGTGGGCGCGGTTGTTTCCTGGGGTGCCTTCGCAACCGCCCTTCGGGAACGCGGATCCACGAAGGTATCCGGCGATCAATCGTTCACCCTAAAGGATGAAGATCAAACCATCCTGGGATACCTGCGCGATGTGGATTTCCACGCAATCGATGCCACCGTGTTCCAGTGGTTCACCGGTCTGGCGGCGGCGGATCTCACACCGATACTTTCCGGCAAGCTGAATCAACCGATCGAATTCAATGAAGAACGCGGCACGATCAAGTTCGATGTGACCGATATCGGGCGATGGTTTGATCACTGGATGGGCGAAGTGGTGGGCAGGGATGATTTCGCAAACATCTGGGATCAACATGAAGATGCCGTGGTTCCGATCGTCTATGGATATGTGAAGCGCGCGCCCACGGTATGTGTGGCGCACGGTGCCGAAACCACCCTGGCAACGGTGATGAAGTATGATGCCACCGAATGTGCGGTGAACGATGGGGAAGATTTCCCCCAGAACACCGCAATCACCTGTAAAGTGAACGAAGAATTCATTCGGGGATCGATGGATGGAAACAAGTTCACGATCACCACGCGCGGATATGTACTACTTTCGGGAACCACTTCTGCCGATACCGGCAATTCATACGATCTGGAAGATTCCGGTTTGTCGGATGCGAACCTGAAGAAGTATATCTGGAAGCTGATCAAGGTGGATGTGGATGGTGGCGGCAACTGGCAATGGAACGTGATCACGGGATATGATACGGCAAACAAACGATGGTATGTGTGGTTCCCCTGGTTGACTCCTGGAACATCCACCGCCACATCGGTGGCGAACGGCGCATCATATCAGGTATGCGGCAAGGTGAAAACGCATGATGCAGGATCAACCTTCCGGCAGGTTCTGGATGATTATGTATGGATTGCGAATGCGAATGAATCTGAAGAAGTGATATCGGTGGAAGCACGGGGAAGATCCACGGGATCTGTTCTGATGGATTCGATCCTGTATTCGGAACATTCGCCGGATCTATCGCGCCTGATCAACCCCCAGGAAACATGGGTGGCACTGCGTGAAGATGAATACGAAGTGGATACCGCAGATGCCGCAACCTGGGCAGGGCATACCTGTACCACCATCACGATGAAGAACTTGCCCACAGATTGCCCACACGGGCGATATACCAGTGATGAACTGCGCGTAACCTTGAAGGGAACCGTGCTTCAAAGGGCATCCCTGTATTCGGTGAATCCGGCGAAGATCATCGATGATATCCTGTTGAAGTATTCCGGATGCACCACTGCGGATATCGATCTCACATCATTATCGGCGGCAACCACCGCCCTTGCCTGGTGGAACTTCGGGTTTGCCTTCCAGGAAAGGCGCGAAGTGATGGATGTGGTGGCGGATCTTGCCTTCCAGTGCCGATCGGTTGTGTTGTTTGAAGCGTTTTCCACGGTGCCGAAGGCGAAATTTGTGGTGTTGTACAATTCCGCCGGATCATCCCTGTTGACTATTGAAAACGATCGATCGGGTGGCAATGCACCCAGGCGGATCGATTCCCTGAAGATCGGATCAACCCCGATCGATGGTGTGATCACTAGGGTCATGGCAAACTGGATAGAGGAAGCGGAAAATAAAACCCACGAAGTGATCGATGCAACTGCCGAAGCAACCTATGGAAGGCGCGATCTGAACTATAACTTCTGGGCATATTCAAAGAAATGTTATGTGAACGCGATCGCAACCTGGTGGTTAAACCGGTGGAATACCGTATGGGAACAGGTTCGCCTGGTAACTTTTCTATCAACCCTGGATGCCGAACGCGGCGATACTGTTACCCTGAACATTCCTGGGTATTACACGAATCAACCGGCGTACATCAAGGGGATCAACCATTCACCTGGATCTGGCGAAGCTGATTCCCCCGATAAGATCACATACGAACTGGATCTGCCGATATACGCAGGGTGCGCATCCACTTGCGAAATGGCGTGCGAAGGCGCAGGGTGCGAATCCGCCTGTGAAATAGGATGTGAATCCGCGTGCGAAACCGATTGTGAATCCTTCGCCTGTGAAACAGGATGCCAGTTGCCCTGCCAGTTGGTATGTGTTACTGGGTGCGAATTGTCCTGTACTGCGGTATGTGAATTCTTCTGCATGTCCGGCGAACAGTGGGGATGCGGAACGAAGTGCGAACAGGACTGCCAGACCGGTTGCGAAACCGCGTGTGAAACTTCGTGTGAAACCGTATGCCAGGGCGGATGTACTTCCTGTTGCCAGTATAACTGCATGACTGCGTGCCAGGGTGATTGTACTACTTCCTGTGAATCTTCCTGCACAACCTGTTGCCAGTATGGGTGCCAGACCGGTTGCCAGATTGCATGTACTACTGCGTGCCAGGGATCATGCACCACGGAATGCCAGTATGGATGCCAGACCGGTTGCGAAGCTGGATCCTGTACCACCGCGTGCCAGGCGGATTGCACCACCACTTGTGAAGGATCATGTACCACTGCGTGCCAGTATGGATGCCAGACTTCCTGTGAAGCGGGATCCTGCACCAGTGCGTGCCAGGGCGATTGTACTACTACTTGCCAGGGCGCGTGCCAGACCGAGTGTGAAGCTGGATCATGCACCGCCGCGTGCCAGACCGATTGCACTACCTGTTGCCAGTACGGATGCCAGACCGAATGCCAAGGTTCATGCACCGCATCATGCCAGGATGGGTGTACTACTGCGTGCCAGGGATTATGCCAGACTGCGTGCCAGGGATCGTGTACTGCATCATGCGAAGGCGATTGTACTACTACTTGCCAAGGATCCTGCCAGACCGATTGCGAAGGATCGTGTACTGAATCGTGCCAGGGATCCTGTACCGCATCATGCCAGGGTGATTGCACAACCTGTTGCCAGTATGGGTGCCAGACTCTATGCCAGGGATCCTGCACCGCAACCTGTCAATCTTCCTGCACTGAATGTTGCCAGTGGGGGTGCCAGACTGCGTGCCAGGGTGATTGTACGGTTACATGCGAATCTGATTGCACTACCTGTTGCCAATATGGATGCCAGACTGCCGCAACATCATGCTATTATTACTGCGAAACCGATTGCCAGACCGGATGCGAAACGGAATGTGAAACGGGGTGCGAAACAGGATGCCAGAGTGAATGCGAAACGGAATGTGAAACGGGGTGCCAGACTGCGTGCCAGTCTGCCTGTACTGCGGCATGTACCACGAATTGCCAACAGAACGGCGATGTGGATTGTTCAATGACTTGCCAGATCGCGTGTGAACCCACTTGCCAGATATGGACGGAAGTACCGCCGTAAGATCGAAAGGAATGTGCGATGTATCCAGATGAAGAAAAACCCCAGGTGCCAGGATGCCCTTGCCAGATGGGATGTGAAGCGGCATGTGAACAAACCTGCCAGAGTGATTGCCAGAACGGATGTGAAACATCCTGCCAGGAAGCGTGCCAACAGGCGCAACAGACCGGCGGCGGTTGTGAATACGAGTGCATGGTATGGTGTGAAACAACCGGATGCCAGATCTTCGCGGAAATGGGCGAAAAGGAACCGGCACCGGAAGAATAGAACTGCAAACTGAACGGAAACTGGAAAGGAAAGGAACGGATCAATGTTCAGAATCCTGAATGCAGATCTTACACCCCACGCGCACCTGCGATTCATCAAGGGGAAAGCCCAGGTGAAGTATCTTCAGGTGCGCGATAAGCGTTTCGCATATGATGCGAATTCGATGTGCGCCCTGGAACTGGATCCACTTCTGGCGGATCAGTTGAAATCCCAGGAAGGATCCCAGGGTTTTAATGGAATGATCTATTCGGATCGGATCCCACAACATCCCTGTGCGCACACTGATATTCAGTTCCTGGTTCTGTGCGTCACCAGGCGGTGCAACCTGGATTGCCGGTACTGTTTCGTTTCCACACTGTATGATGAAGCATCACACGATATGGTGATGGATATGGATACAGAAACCGCGAAGAAGGCGATCAAGGCGATCTTCGATCGGGTGGGCGCGCCGCGAATCCGTGTGGGTTTCTTCGGCGGCGAACCCCTGTTGAATAAGAAGCTGATCCATGAAATCGTGCCGTGGGCGAAGGGGTATGCAGAAGAACGGAAGAAACAGATCGGGTTTTCCTGCACCACGAATGCAACCGAAATGGATGTGGCAACCGCGCGCCTGTTCAGCGATAATGATTTCAGTTTGATCATCAGCATGGATGGGCATGAAAAGATTCACGATGATTGGCGACCTTTCAAGGAAGGCAAGGCAGGATCCTTTCAGGCAACCGTGAAAGGGATCGAAACCCTGGCGCACGCAGGATATCCCATGCGCAGGATCACCCTGCGCGGCACCTATACCGGCGAAGGGGTGGATATGATGGAACGGGTGCCATACATGATCGAAACCTTCGTGGATAAGGGCATGGCAGGGCATGTATCCGTGGAACCTTCCTGCCTTACGGAATCATCATGCGCCGGTGTTCCGGATACATCCACAATGGCATTCAAACAAGATCAACTAAAACCACTTTTCGAAAAGGAATACGAACGCCTGGCGGATTACTTCGTGGATCGCTTGCGCAGTGGGAAATCGATTCCCTTCCATCACTTACTGGTGCCGATGCAACGGATCTTCTGGGGTGTTCATTCACCTTCTGAATGCGGCGCAGGGAAAGGATACTGCGATGTTTCGCCGGAAGGCGATATCTATCCGTGCCACCGCGAACACGGGGATCCGATCGGTTCGATCCACAATGAAGGGATCGATGAATCCCTGCGTGTACAGTGGATGGATAATCGATACTACACCAGAACCACCTGCCCGAAGTGTTGGATGCGGAACGTGTGCGGCGGCGGATGCCGGATGGATTCGATTATATCTTCGGGTGATCTGCACACACCGGATCCGATCACCTGTTGGTTCAAGAAACAATTCCTGCGGAATGCCCTGTGGATCCTTTCGATGGTTCCGCACGATCGCCTGATGCAGTTACTTCCGAACCCGAAGAAAAAACGGGATGGAAGATTCACACCACGCCCGAACCAGAAACCTGGGCAATGCCAGGCACCACCCCAGAACCGGAAACCACGGATCGATGAAGGTGGATGGTTCTGATGAAGATCAGGGTTGTTCGGGAATCCGGCGGTTTGGGTGATCTGATCAGATTATTCCCAGTATTCAAGGGATTGCGGAAGAAGTATCCCGATGCGGAAATCACGTTCTTCTGCCTGAACCATTATCGTGATCTGATGCGCCACTGCCCTGAAATCGATGTGTATATCCCCTGCACCATGCACGAACGCCGCCCACGCCTGGCACCCCTGGATCACGATCTGTATCCGTACCTGGATCGCGGTGTGAAGTACGATCTGGAATTCGATATGTACTGCCCTGCATACCACCACGAAGTTCTGACGGATGGGGAAGTTACCGAAGAACGTGGGCATCTGTGGTGTGATGCGGCGGATGTTGAATTCACGCATCCGGTGTTTCCGGTGTGGGAAAAAGATCGGATCTGGGCGCGGAACTGGATCGAAGAACGAATGATTGATCCGGAAAACCTGGTTGTGTTTCAACCCTTCGGCACCACCAGGGCGCGGAACTGGGCGGAAATGAACTGGCACAACCTGGTGGGCATGATGGAAGAAGGCGGAATCATGCCGGTGGCGATCGATGTGTGCAACCGGATACGGAAGTTCCCGTGCGCGCGCCTGGTACACCCCACGTTCGGGCAACTGGCGGCGGTTCTGGAACTTGCCCAGGTGTGCATTTCCGGCGATTCGGGCATGTTCCACTTCGCGGCGGCGGTGGGAACGAAAGCACTGGGATTGTTTGGGGAAACCCTGGGAAGGGTGATGATCCAGGGATATCCGCCATTGCGCACGTTCTTCATCCAGGGGGATCCCACATCCTGCAAGCATCCGCCCTGCCAGTATCCCTGTTACGGGCGATGGAGCCGGAAATATGGCGAACAGTGCAGGGATCACGGATGCCCGATCCTGGATGCGATACCGGTGGAAGAAGTGTATCGAAGGGTGTGTGAAATATATCGAACGATACCAGGATCATCATGGATGCCGAATTTCCTTGAACCTTCTGCACATCCTGTGCGATAGTAGGGGAACGCAACATGCAGGGGATGTGCGATGCGGCATCTGCAACCCGAAGATCTTCTGAAACTGGCAGGGCAGGTTTGCCGCAATGTTCGCCCTGCCTGGCGTGATGATTTCACGCAACGCCTGGCGATCTTGTCATTGAACTGGGCAAACGGATACACACGAAACCAGGTTCGAAGATACATGGTGTTGCGGTTGCGTGAATTTTTCCGCGAAACCTATCGGCGCACACAGCATCAAATCTATATCCAGGAAATACATTCCCAGATCCCCTTCCCGATCCCGAACGGATCCGATCCCGAACAGTTGACTGCGATCTATGCGGCGGCGCGAACACTATCACCGAAACAGAAGTTGTTCCTGGCGGAATGGTTCGATGAACTGCTATCGCGGAAGGTGGGCGCAATATCCCGATCAATTCAGGTGGCATCTGTGGCGAAAGGCACCGCAGATCGGGCGATGAAGGGGTTCAGGGCGGCATATAAAGCGCGAACGCCCTGCCCGAAGGGTATCGTGCCGGTGAAGAACATATCGGATCTTCTGCGGCGAATACGGGCATCTGGGCGGCGATCCCTGGGGAAAGCCGATGCCGTGCCATAGGATCTTCGCAGGGATCACCACACCGATCGGGATCCTGGATGTGTGTGTGGAAAACTGGGATCACCCTGAATGCCAGGGATGCCCGAAGAACAATGATCTTCGAATAATCTTCAGGATGAAGGGAAAGGGGTTGAACGATGTTTCGATCCAGGTATCAGATCATCAAGCGTGCTATTCAATCAGATCTGAAGGCGGCACCGATTATTCCATTGAACCAGAGAACGAAGATCCTGGCGATCGGCGATACACACAAAGGGCGCGGCAAGTTCCCCCCTGATGATTTCATTGCGAATAAGTGGATCAAAACTTCTGTTCTGCGAACCCATCAATTCAAGGGATATGAATACCTGGATCTGGGTGATGATTCGGATGAATGGGAAAACCCCTGGCAGATCATCTGGGCAAACTATGAACACGAATTCCGCCTGGAACGATCGATGTATCCGATCACCACGGAAGATGAAAAGGTGAAGGTACTGGGGAACCATGATCGGTTTGTGGAATTCAACCAGGAAGCACTGAAAACGATGTATGGTGGGGTGCGCCTGGCGAAGGCGGTGTGGATCGGGGAAGCGAAACAGATCTTCGCCGCGCACGGATACCGTGGGGATTTCTGGTGCGATCACAACTGGAAGATCACCAGGCAGATCACCGAAAAACTGTGGGTTCCCTGGCAGAAGATCACGCACCTATCGGGCGAACCGGAACAATCGCCCTTCCCATCGAAGAACGAAAAGCGGCGCACCAGGTGGGAACAACACCTGGTGAACGTGTGTTGCGAACTGGGCTTGATCGGATTGTTCGGGCATACGCACCGATCGTATTCCACGGATCACTACTGGAACGGTGGATCATGTTTGAAAACGAAGGCGATCCAGGGGATGCGGATCACGGGATACAAACTGCAACGGTTGCAGTGGCAACAGGCAGGGTATGCGCAAGCGATCCACGAAACGGTTCTGGATGAACGGATTCTGCCGCATTCAGGGGGATCGAAGAAGAAACGGAAGAAAAGATGATCTATCCCAGAAATCCGCCAGTTTCCCACCGATTTCCCCCGTCGTGATCCCAGTGTACAGTGAAATCACCCGAAAAAAAAACTGAAAAAAAACGAAAAAAACCCTTGACAATCGCCGATACCTGTGATAGATTCTTCGCGGATACTTGATAATTCAAAACCCGAAACCCGAAAAGCAAAGGGGAACAGAAATGAAAACACCGTCGAGAAAACCACGGAAACCGATTCACCATCAACCGGCAGGGAAGTATATCACAACATGCCAGATCGGGGTGAATCACGACACAGAAACAACCGAAAAGTGGGCAGAAGTTACCTGCAAAAACTGCCTGAAAAAGAAACCAGATCCGGAACCCATCGAAAACAAAACCACACAAGATCTGGCAGAACCGGCGAATGAAACGGATGAACCCGATGGTGATCGGGTGGTTCGGATGTTTCAGGATGCCTGGACGAATACACAGATTGCAATCGATCAGGCAGTAGAACATGATGATCTTCCCAGACTTCCGGAAGGCAAAGTGAAGGCGAAGCTGGATGCCTGGAAGGAAATATCGAAAACCCTGGAACAGCAGTTCCTGGGAAAGAACATCAGATGCACGGATCCTGGGTGGGAAGGCACCTGGGCGGTGCAGAAAAACGGGGCATATCTGGCAGATGGATACGATGTGGCAGCTGAAGCATACTATCTTCTTCGGATCAGTGTTCCGGATGCCATTTGTGTGGCGGAATTCCTGAACTTCACCCCGAATGGATGGAAAGCGATATACGAATCCATCAGGCAACAGCAGATGAACAATCCGGTTCGGAAGAAGGTGAAGGAAATCCAGGAATCAGTTCACTGGAACATGGATCTGGATGAAGCATTCGGCGCGAAACTTGCCTGTGGTGTGGGGCAGAAGGGGAAAACCTGGAATCAGAATCCGGATCAGGTTACTTGCCCTGCGTGCCGGAAGATCATCGATCAGGATGATCAGTTTCCGATCACCACGATCGTGAAGAACCTATTCACAGCAATCCAGAAGATCAAAACAATCGAAGGTGGCGTGGGAACTGCGAATGATACCATCCACAGGCTTCAGCACGAAATCGCAGACCTGAAGAAAACGAACGATACGATGCAGAACGAATTCACCGAAGCTGAAAACCGGTGGAAGGTTGCGATGTTCGATCAGGAACGCCTGGCGGAACGATACAAGGAAGGCGGCGAATACTACAGGAAGGAACTGGAAAACACAAAGGATGCCGCGAACCAGGCGGCATCCGCACTGGATGAAGCAACCGACAGGATCCTGGAAAAGGAACTGGCGAAGAAGAAACAGTACGTTCAGGTTCTGAAGGATCGGATCGAAGCACATGATGCCGGATACGATCTGGATTACACATTCAAGCTGAATGCGCGCAATGAAGAACTGAAGGTGTGTGGCGATCAGATCGAAAAACTGGAAGCGAAGTACAGATCGGCAGAAGATGAAGTGGATCGCAGGGCGGCATATGAAAAGAACCTGTGCCACCAGATCAGGGAACTGGAAAAGGATGTGGAAGGCAAGATGAATTACATCCGCGCCCTGGAAGGCGAAATGAAGGGTGTGCGCGGTGCCTGGGAAGATGAACAGGCGAAGGTGCGCACCCAGGAACGGAAGATCAGTGATCTGGAACACACACTGGAAATGGCGAACACGGAAATCGATCGCAAGGAAACGGCGGTTGAAGCACACGCGGAACTGATCCGGAAACTGCGGAAGGTTTCGGTGTTCACATACCAGGCACTTCTGCAAAGGCATAGCAGTGGAAGCATCGAAGGATATCTGGAAACTGCCGTGGATAATCTTCGCGATGCGATCAATGCCTGTGATCACCAGGGATTCGATGGGAAAGGGGGTGCCGGTTCAACACCGGCATTCCCCACACAGAAGTTCGTGGAAGAATACGCGAAGGAAATCCAGAATCCGAACCCACCTGCGAATGTGAAACAGTTCGCAGGAACTGCGGAAGAATGGAAGAAGGCGAAGGATGCGAAGGATCGCACGGTTCACTGGAACATAAGTATGCCCTGGTGTGGCGCACTTCTGATGTGCGGTGCGGATCTGGTGGATCATTCGTATTCACCGAATCCGGCGATGGTTTCCTGCCCGAAATGCCTGGAAAAGATCAAGGCATGTGCGCAGGATTCCTTCCCGAACCACAGGGTTGCGGATAACCTGTTCAATGCGGTGTGCCGGATCAATAGCGATGCCAGGATCAGGGATATGCACGATCGCCAGATCCTGAAACTTCGGGATGCGATCAGTATCCTGAACCAGGATCTGTGGGAAGAACCCGAACCCACTGTGGGGAAGGAAGGTGTGTGGAATGATGTTTCGATCGGGAAGATGGTGGCAGTGATCGAAGAAGCACGGAAAAGGATCAAGGCACCGGCACCCGATGCGTATGATGCGAAACAGTGGCGGAAGGCGCGCACCGCGATCGATGAATCCCTGGGCGCGATGCAGTTCATTATGAACAACAGCACGATCAGAACCTGGATATTGCGGAACGATAAAACACCTTTCATCGAACTGGCGAATGCCTTCAAGAAACTTCGTGGATTCGGCACATACGGCATGGAACGGCACCTGATGGTGGGGTGGTTTGATGTGGTGGAAAGGGCGATCAAACATCGGGAAACCCTGGAAGGATCAATGCTTCCCCCAGATCAACACATCAATATCGAACTGGATCAGTATCTTTCGGATCCGGAACTATTAAAGGATCCGCCGGAACACGATCACGCGATCCAGGCAATCAGCAAACTGATCAAGATGGTTCGGGATGGATGGGATGATATCTGGTGGGCGAACTTACAGTGAAGCTGAATGAAACAACCGCCGGTTTGAATAAATTGATCAAGGATCGCAGATACCTTCTGGATCGCATCGAACGGATGCAGAAGGGCGCAGGAACGGCGAACGATGATGATGAAGTGGTATCACCCCCAGAAGGTGCCGATCGCCCGATACAGGGCAATTCTGGCGATTCTGGTGGGTGTTGATGGAAGGATGGATACGGGATCCCTGGGGATCTTCCCTGGGGATCCCACCTGGAAAGGCAAACGGAATGGAAAACCCGAAGATGAAAGGGGAACAGATCATGGGAATGGCAACAGTTGTATTCGATAGTGAACGCGGATGTGGGTTCCGCAAGCCTGGGGGGTTGTATGTGATGTGCGAACCCCAGTTCATGCCCTGCGGAAAACTTCCGATCCGCCTGGATATCTGCCCGTGTTGTGGGCAGGGGATCAAGTTCGCACGTTCCTGGACTTGGATCGAACCCAGGAAACTGGTTGAACCAGGCACCTGCGGTATGGGGGGGTGCGAAGATTGCGTGCTGTCGAATCCGCCGGAACGCGCAGGGTTGATCTGGATCGGCGAAAAGTTTTACCCCACGCCCGAATCGTGGATCCGCGAAGGCATGATCCAGGGCGTATCGCGCAGGATCCAGACCGTGCCGCACGGATTCAAGGTGGGTGAAACCTGGATCCTGGTGGCACATAAGAAGGCGATCCTGGAAGGCACTGATGAAAAGGGAAAGGCGAAGTATACGCCAGGGATCTTCCAGGCATTCCGCCCGAACCGCATCGAATATGTGGTGAAGGGCGATGAAACCGAAGATGAATTGCAGAAGCTGATCGATCGCGGCATCACGCCGGTGATCGTAAAACAGAAGGAAAAAGCGAAACAGATGCCGGTGCAATTCGGGGTTCCGCATCCGGAATCACCGAAACCCGAACAGTTCGGTGTGGAAGAAACGAAAGGGGAACAGAACAATGATGTGCATGATATGCCGAAAGGAAATGCCGAAGAACACGAAGAAGCATCCGCATCACCCAGTGGTGACCACGCATTCGGTGGTGAAGAACCCGAACCCACGGGCGCGGATCAAGTATCTTCTGAAGCGGTTGCCGAAGAAGATCCTGGTGTGTGAAGCGTGCGATTGCACCCTTCCGGCAGGATACTTCGATAAACCTTCGAACCTGGCACAGTTTGGGATAGTATTATGAATTCGGGCGATTGCCTGGTGCGCCACTGTTCCCCTGGGATATTCGGGTATCCCTTCAATGCGCGCACCAGGCGATCCCCATATTTCGAAAGGGGAACAGAACATGCCGAAGATTGAATACATATCGAAACGATTCAATGAATCCACCCTGGATCTGATCAGCATTGCGAACACGATCATCCAGGAATACGCGGCGCAGGGTTTGAATCTAACACTGCGCCAGTTGTACTATCAGTTTGTTTCCAGGGATAAGATCAGGAATCTTCAATCGGAATACAAACGCCTGGGGGGTATCATCAGTGATGCGCGCCTGGCAGGGTTGATCGATTGGAACAGTATCGTGGATCGCACCCGTGAACTGGAAAAGAATTCCCACTGGAAGGATCCCCAGGAAATCATCGATGCGTGCGCCGATAGTTTCATGTTGGATCGGTGGGCGAATCAAGGGCATCGTGTGGAAGTGTGGATCGAAAAGGATGCCCTGGTTGAAGTGATATCGAAACCCTGCAAAGCACTGGATGTATCGTTCTTCAGTTGCCGTGGATATACTTCGCAATCCGCGATGTGGCAAGCGGCGCAACGGTTGATCCGATATCTGAATGCCGATCAAGTTCCTGTGATCATTCACCTGGGCGATCACGATCCATCGGGCATTGATATGTCAAGGGATATCCGCGAACGCCTGGAACTGTTCACCGGCAGGGAAATCAAGGTGGATCGGGTGGCACTGAACATGGATCAGGTGCGGCAATACAACCCACCCCCGAACCCCACGAAGATCACCGATACACGCAGTGGCGGATATATCGCCGAACACGGCAATGAATGTTGGGAACTGGATGCCCTGGATCCGCGAACCCTGATCGATCTGGTGATGAAGGAAACGAAGAAGTACATGAACGCAGATCAGATGCGGCAAACCGTGGAACAGGAAACCGAATACATCGAACAGTTACGGGAAACCGCGCGCGCTTTGGGGGATGAATAGTATGGCGATGATCACAGAAGATGCAACACCCAGACAAATCAAACGCCTGGAACACGCATTGCGAAAGGGAACACTGCCGATCAATCGGATCTGCGGTGTTTTTCCATATACGCATGAAGCACGATTTCGCGGAAGGGATTATGTGTTCCGGATCGTGCCGTGGATAAAACCATAAACACAGGAAAGGAACGGAACAATGCCAGAAACAGATGATCGTGAATTGATCACCGATGGAATGATCGAAACGGCGGCAGAAGAAACGGCAATGGTGCCAGGCACGGATTTCATACCGGCGGATCCGGATGCGTATCTGGCGCGGATCGAAGTGGGGTTGGACTTCATCAACAAACTTCACATGATCATCACGAAGATGATGAATCCCCTTACGGATCTGGTTGCCCTGGGAACCGGAAACAAACAGGTGATTTCCCTTACGAAACGGGGATATTACAAGATCGTGAATCTGATCGGTGGGCAGATCACATATCCGCGCGATGCCCAGGGGTTCCCACTGGTGAAGAAGAACGAAGGGCAAGATGAACAGGGCAAGTGGTATGGGTATGAAGCATTCGCAACCTTCACGCGCGCCGATGGAAGGGTATTCGAAGGTTCAGCAATGATCACATCGCGCCACAAGTTCTTCGGCAAGGTTTCCACCTGGGAAAACAAGGGTGGGCGCAACGTGAAAACCGGAACGAAGCTGAAGGATCTGGCGGATATCGAAGAACAGGATGTTCGCACCGCCGCCCTTACATACGCAGAGAAATCCGCAGTGCGGAAGGGCGTGGGCTTGACTTCCTTCACGATCGAAGAACTGGAAAACGCCGGTGTGGATGTGAAGAAGATCCCTGGATACAAGTTCGAATCGAAATCAGGATACGGGCAGGGCGGTGGATCCAGGGGATCCCAGGGCGGCACACAGAAGAAGCAAGGGCAGAAGAAGGAACCGAAGAAGGAACCGGCACAGAAACCGAAGAACGAACCGGCACCGGAAGATCCACCCACGGAAGCGAAACCCACCGATCCGATCAATGGTGAACGGCGCACCGCGATCATGCTTGCACAGAAGAAGAACAACATCACTGATGATGAAATGAAGAAGATCCTGGGGGAACTGGGATTCGAAAAACTTTCGGAAGTGCGGAATCAAGATCTGGAATCCCTGCGCCAGGCGATGAAGGATATGGCACTGTCGAAACTGAAATAAGCGAACCAAACCGGAAAGGATGGGAAGATGGGAAAGTTGAAGATCGAACCGGCGGAAATCATCAAACTGATGCACGATGGAATGGATTCCCTGTACAAAGCACGCCCGAAGCACAATGAAAAGGCGAACCGTGCATCGGGGATCGGGTTGCCCTGTGATCTGCACCATGTTCGAAACCGCCTGGATATGCACCTGGCGATCCCACCCGATTCCAGACTGTTGCGGATCTTCGAGATCGGGCAGAACATGGAACGGAACTGGATCGCAAAGGCGCGCGGAAGGTGGCGGATATACGATGAACAGCAACCCCTGGAAGATCGGGAACTGAACATCACCGGCACCCTGGAAGGAAGGATCGGGATCCGCCCACCACGGGCGAAAACCGATCGGATCCTGCCCTTCGAAGTGAAATCAGTTCATCCGATTCTATGGGAGAAGTACCAGGAACATGAAGATGGGTGGCGGAAGTTCTTCGATAATGCCTTCCATATGCGGTGGGCGGCGCAAGGGCAAACATACCTGCACCTTACAAACGAACCCTGGTTGATCATGGTACTTCTGAATAAATCATCCCTGGCGGAAAAGTACATCCCGATGTATCCGGATGAAGAACTGATCGATGAAATCAAGGCACGGGCAGTTCGGGTGAATAAGTATGTGCAAACGGGAACGTATCCGGAACCGATCACATACAATGCAGATATCTG
>Ga0180432_10003647_pt1 | contig 21745 bp, 24 predicted proteins | sample SS_ome_10_FD_132414 | JGI IMG/M metagenome (GOLD analysis project Ga0180432, IMG submission 132414) | Hypersaline lake sediment archaeal communities from the Salton Sea, California, USA - SS_1_MS_2 metaG | ecosystem: Environmental > Aquatic > Non-marine Saline and Alkaline > Hypersaline >...
ATAGCGCGGCTTGGGCCGGCAAACTACGTGATGGCGGTCGACGAGGGTGCGGATATAGAGGCGATAGCCGTGGCGATCAAAGAGAGTACAGGAGCACCATCCTACACCGCCATGATCGTGACAAGAGCGGATAGTGGTGCCTCCGACTTGAAAGGCGCATCTTTTGCGTTCGTGGATGTCGGGAGTACATCTGGCTATTTTGCCCCCTCAGTCTACATCAAAGAAAGGAGGATTGCGCTGGGTGAAATCCTGATGGCGGGATCGCACAGCGCCGTTATCCTAGCTGTGAAGAACGGGAGCGTTGACGCAGGGGCGGTTGCCAGTAACCGGTATTACACGGCTATCGGAGAGGGAGTGATTGAGGGGGACGAGTTTACGATCCTGTGGGAATCCGATCCCATTCCTAACTGCCCTATCGCCGTCCAACACTCAATGAATGAGACGCTGAAAAAGCAGCTTTTGGAACTGCTGTTGAGTGCGCCGCGCGATGTCGTGGAGCACTGTGGCGTGGGTGAGATTGGCTACGTAGAAGCGAGCGACGCTGATTATGATGTTGTCAGAGAGATCCAAGCTTTCAAAAACCGATAGGCAGATCGCGGTTGCCGTCCTGGTTTCCGTCGTCTTTCTTTGGGCCTTCGCAGGAAGCGCCGGAGACCTAGTAACAGCCTTGCAAGGACTTCCTTATCTGCTGGATTACCTCCAGGGAATGTGGCCTCCCGACTGGTGTGTCTTGCCGGAGTTGGTCGAGCCGCTGGGGGAAACGTTACAATCCGCCATCGTTGGTGTCTCTCTGGCTGCCGCGATCTCCGTTCCGTTTTCGTTTCTGGCAGCCCGCAACACGTCTCCCCTGGTGGTCTACTGGGTATCCAGGTCAATCATCGCCGTGTTGCGCGGGTTGCCCACGCTCCTGTGGGCCATCATGTTTGTCTCGATGGTCGGCTTGGGGCCGCTGGCCGGTGTGTTTGCCATCACGTGCCACTGTGTTGGCACGTTCGGTAAACTGTTCTCGGAGGCAATAGAGTCCGTTGGTCCGCGCGTTCGAGAGACTATGGAGGCGATGAGTATAGATGGCGCGACGACCAGGCAGATCATTGCCTATGGCCTGTTTCCAGAAGTGTGGCCATTCTTTGTCAACTTTATCGCCTACTACTTCGAGTGGGGCGTGAGAGTCGGGACGATCCTGGGCCTGGTCGGGGCTGGTGGAATCGGGCTGCGGCTAACTATGTCTATCCGGTTGTTCAAGCGTCAGGAGACGTCGGCTATCATCCTAGTTATCCTGGCGATGGTCATCTCGATCGACCAGTTCAGTCGCCGTGTACGGGAAAAGCTACTGGAGGACTGGTGACGGTGGACATGAAAGCTTTCATCCTGGCTGGTGAACCTGGCAAGCGATGGTTCAACTCAATACCGCGTCACTTGCTAAACATCGCCGGTGAGCCGCTTATAAACCGGACGATCCGACAGCTCAGGGAGTGTGGGGCGCAGCCCGTCCTCGTTGCGCCAAAACATACCTGGGATCTGTTGGCGGTGAGTGATGGCAGTGTGCCTTGTGTGGAGTCCGTGAAGGGTCCGCAGTCCGAGGGCGTCTTTCGCCTTCGAGAATTATGGCGGGATAGCTCCCGTGTGGCTATCCTGCTGGGCGACACGTGTTTCTCTGACGCTGTCATGGATCGCATCGTGGCAAACAACAAAAAGACGCCGGCATCGTTTTTTGGACGATTGACAGAGATGTACGCTTTCACATTTCAGGCCAGCGAATACGACGCTATTGAGAGCGCAGCAAGGCGCGCCATTCCCTACAACGTGTGGAAAATCTATCGGGCATACTTTGGCTTGGCTAATCTACACGAGCCGGTGTTTGATAGCGCCGGACTGTTCCAGCTTGTTCCAGACGGCGACTACACAGATGACTTTGACACCTACCAAAATTACCAGGAATGGTTGAAAATTAACGCTTGGGCCAAATACGACCACTTTTTGGAAAGGGAAAGCTGTGAGGGATTACACTCACCTTGAGCGATACTTGAATACTCTCGCTGCCGACATATACGGCCAACCTGACGATGAAGGTCACCACGCGATGATGGAGGATATTGTCAAAAAGTGGCTGCCGCTTTTGCAGGGCCTGGAGTCCGTCTTGGATGTCGGGTGCGGACAAGGCCAGGCGATCCCGCTTCTACAAAAGTATGCCGCCAGGGTAGAAGGAGTCACGCTTGGCGAGGATGTCGAAGCGGCACAGGGGAAAGGCTTTGTTATCCATCGAGCCGATATGACATTTCTGCCGTTTCCCGAGAAAGAGTTCACCCTGATTTTCGCCCGGCACGTTTTAGAGCACTCTCCGGCACCGCTCTTGACACTGATGGAGTGGCGCCGGGTGGCTCAGCAATGGTTGTTGCTGGTCATGCCGGCAATTGAGCATTATGGTATTGGCGGGCGCAATCACTACTCTGTGATGTCCAAATCACAGATCAAGGTTCTGCTTCACCGGTCGGGGTGGAAGGCGCTGTGGGCAGACGAATCCGAACAAACGGAATACCGTTGGTTTTGCGAGAAAGTTGACACGCCTAGAGCGGGTAATGATATTCATATCCCGCCCCCAAAGCCGTCGATTGAGCCGAAAGAGGAAAACGGAATCGTGAGATTGGGAAAACCAGTTGAGAAAGAAGAGTCAAATGGGGAATAGAGTCACGGAAACCTTTAACATTGTGCGCTACCTGGGAGAGCCACAACAGACGCGGACCGCTCAAGGCAAGGCCATTCAGCGCCAGGAATCTTTGTTTGTGCTCGAGTGGGGAGCGATGGTGCGCTGCACTCCTTACGACGATCATTTCATCTACGAGGACGACGCAGTGGGTCAGAGTGCTTATATGTGCACCTGCGGAAGTCCGGCAGGGGTAGTACCGCCAGGGCCAAACGGGATGTTTGTTTGCCTGTTCCATGCGCAGTATGGCAAGCACACCACGTCGGTCGTCAATGTCAAAGACATTGAGAGCGGCAAGATTGCAGACAAAGTTATCGAGATAGAGAGGCTGTGACCAAATGGGACTAAAGATCGACCTTTACGCCAACGATGGATCGCCTATCGGCGTCATTCCGTCTGACATCTACGGCAGAGGGGTAGGGGGTGCGGAGCTCGCTCTGATGTCCTGGGCCGAGACGATGGCGACGCGAGGTCACCAGGTGCGCATCTACAACAGCCCAAAGGTTCAAGGTGAACACGGTGGCGTCATCTATCTCGACCAGGCGTCGTTTGCCCCAAAGGAGAACCGGGACGTGTTCGTCGTCTATCGCTCGCCGAACCAATGGACACAACGCGCCAACGCTGGCATGAAGGTGCATTGGTCGACAGATCAAAACACGGTGGGGAATTACGCCAGGGACATTTTCCCACACGTCGACCGGGTCGTGTGCATCAGCCCGTTTCACGTCGCCTTTTTCAGGCAGTACTACGGCCTGAATGAAAAGCTTGGTCACATCGATTTGGGGGTGCGGTTGGGGGATTATGCTGGAAAGAAGGTCGAGAAGATTAGGGGGCGATGCATCTTTTGCAGCGTCCCAGACCGGGGACTGGAAATTATGCGCGTCGCCTGGCCCAGAATTCGGGAGGCACGACCTGATGCGACGTTGGTAATAACGAGTGACTACCGACTGTGGGGCGCACCGGGGCCCGGTAACTATCAGTACCGGCTAAATTTTCTCCACATGCCCGGTGTAACGTTCCTGGGAGCAATTCCGAGAGACCAACTTGTACAGGAACAACTGGCGGCGCAAGTCCTGTCCTACCCATGCGTCTACGAGGAGCTTTTTTGCATCAGTGCAGCCGAGTGCCTGGTTGCTGGCGCGCTTCCGGTGACTAGCGTTGCCGGCGCGTTACCGACGACGAATAGCCTCGGTGTGGCATTGGGAGGCAATCCTCTTTCCACAACGTGGCAAAGCGAGTTTGTTAACACCGTCTTGGCAGCAATGGACGTAGGAAAGAAAGCGCGCGACGAATTCGCCGGAAAGGCGAAAAAGCGCTTTGACTGGGACGTGATATGCAACGACTGGGAAACGCTGTTCGAGACCGGCGAATTTCCAAACTATAGCGAAAGGCAAACACCATGAGTGTGATCTACGTCTCCGATTTCGACCTGCGCGGCAGCGGCTACATGAATATTGCCGTTGCGCTTTGCTCGCAACTGGCAGAGCAAGGCGTCGATGTCATCGCCCTGGGCATGGGCTACGGCGGTCAGGAGCACCGTTACCCGTTTAAAATCGTTCCAGCCCGGTTGAGTGACATCGTTCACATGGTTAGCTACCTGATGGCGTCTAGTGTCGAGGTCGACGCCGTCGTCGTGGCGTTGGACATCCCGCTACAGGCAAAGCTCGTCGTGCCACTCAAGGAAAAGCTCAAAGTTCCTTACGTTGGACTTTTCCCGCTGGAGTCAGGGCCACTGTGTGTGCCCTGGGCGATGCTGATGTTGGGCATGGATGAGCGGTTGGTGATGTCTCACCACGCGCTGAAAGCGATGGCAGGGCAGGGTGTGGATGGCACATTTATCCCCATCGGTGTGGATTGCAAATCGTGGCGATCACCATCGCCAGAGGAACGGGCAGAGATTCGGCAAGGGATGGGGGTGGACGATGACACATTCGTCGTCCTGACGGTGGCCGACAACCAGGAGCGCAAAAACCTGTCCCGCGCTCTGGAAATGTTCGCCGACTTTGCCCAGGATCGAAAGGCGCTCTATTACATGGTCACGCGCCCTCGTTCGCCAGTTGGCTGGGAGCTCGAGGACTATGCCGCGAGGTTGGGAATTTTCGACCGGATCGCGCTGTGGGAGCGTGGTCTACCGTTCAAAAGCCTGTGGTCACTTTTTGCAGCGGCGGACGCATTCTTGTTAACCAGTAAAGCCGAGGGCTTGGCGATGCCGATCTTGGAAGCAATGGCGGCGCAAGTCCCGGCCGTGGGGACGAATTGCACGGCCATCAAAGAGCACCTCGACGGCGGGCGCGGCCTGCTAATCAACCATGACTACCAGGTCATTGATCCGTGGGGTAACAGTCTACGCTATTTCGCCTCCCGTGAGAACGGGGCGCGCCAGTTGAGGCGGTTGGCCGAAATGCCGGGCGGCGACCGGCAGGCTATGCTGGACAAGGCGCAGATCTACGCCTGCGGGCGCACCTGGGAGAAAGCGACCGAGGTTTTGAGCGCGGCGATTGATAGAGCTTCACAGAAGGCGGAGAAAAAATGACGAAAAGGCGGAAACGGCGAAAGCCTCAGATGAAGGTTGTCAAACGAGACGCGATCTTGGACATTGTGATACCCGTCTATGGACAGTTGGAATTTTTGGAAAAGTGCCTGGCGTCTATCCAGGCAACAAGAGGCGATCTGGGATTGCGCGTCATCTTGGTGGACGATTGCAGCCCCAATGCCGACGAGATGACAGCGTTTTACGAAAGTTGTCGGGAGCGTTATCCCGATCTTGGTAGGGTGCATATCGTCAGGAACCGGGTTAATGTTGGTTTTCCAAAGACCGCCAACCGAGGAGTCATGCAGGGCAGCGCGCCGTTCGTCCTCGTTCTCAATTCGGACGTAGAGTTACAGACTGGTTGTTTACAGACCATGCTACAGGAGTTCGACGATCCGAAAGTTGGCGCAGTTGGCCCGATGCTTCTATTTCCGCCCGACTGCCCAGACCCGGCACGCCCGGTAGGCAAGGTGCAACACGTCGGGCTTTGCGTGGACATTCGCGGGCGCATCGTCCACGCTAACTCAGGTTGGAGCGCCGATAATCCGAAAGTCCGGGAGCGCCGGGTCGTTCAAGCTGTGACCGGTGCGTGCCTGATGACGCGGCGGGAAGCGTGGAACAGGGTCTGGGAGTTCTACAAACAGAACGGCGATCCGTCGGAAGGTGCTTTCAACGAGATCTACAGTCGTGGCACTTACGAGGACGTGGAGTTCTGCTTTGCTTTGCGCGGGATGGATTACCAGGTAGTCGTCCAGCCCAAGGCCGTGGCGACACATTACGTCGGCGCATCGGCGACGGACGAGCGTGGTTTCCCGCTCAGTCGTAATGCAAGCGTGTTCCAGGTCAGGTGCGGGCATTTGATGGCCTGGGACGAATGGAGGTTTTGCTGATGGCAGACCTGAAACGAGATTTTGGAGCACATGGTCGGTTCACGTCACCGATGCCGTTCGAGGCATACGGTTCGAACGTCGCGACTATCACCGGTGGCGTAATGCCGATAAGTCACGCCGCCTTCGGCTGGACAGGGACCATGGTCAACGACGCCGAAGTCGTCAGGTTGTCGGCGCGGTCGACCGGTACGTCACCGGTCGGGATCATGTATCTCTACGATGGTCGCAACCCGACGCAGCTATATGGTCACCTCGTTCCGAACAACGAGCGACTGGTGTCCGTCTACGGCAACATCAACATTCAGCGCTTACGATTCATCAGCGCCGATTTGAACCCTATTGCCCTGACTGTTACGCTGGAAAAATGAAATGTTGAATATCGTCACGACACCAGCAATTCTAACCGACACCATTTTCACGCAATATGGCGGCACGACCGGCACGTCTACAGCAGCGCAACGGACGGCGGCTTATTGCGTCGCCGAGGGAGAGATGGTTGACGAGATCGGGACGTTTGTTGCACCGACCACGGTCACAGGGACGTACACGTGGCCTTACCAGATGCAATATTTCAAATTGCAACACGACCGGCTCAATAGCGTCGCCGGCGTGACGGCTATCCACGCGGCGGGTTGTAATTGCGCCGACGGTTCCGTCGAGTTGGCAGGGTGCGCGTGGATCGTCGATCCTGACAACGGCGTGGTAGATTTGCGAGAGTGCGGAAACACGCTAAAGGCGGCTTGTGCGGGCTGTTGCACCTGCTCCGGCTGGCGGGGATTGCCGAAGCAATTCCGCATCGTCTACAACGCCGGTTTGCCGGTTGGGGCTGCCAGCGACCCGCGTCTTTTGCAGGCGCTGGTCATCGTTGCTGATTTGACGCTCCAGCAAGTCATTGACCCGGCGGGGGCAGAAGGGGGTCTGGGCGATCCTGGGGTGCAATCGTTTTCTACCTCGGGTTACTCAGAGAGGCGCACAGCCCTAAAACCATCGGCTTTTGGCAGCTCTGCGCGGGCTAACTACGCCGCGAAGCTGGTGGAAACGTTCAAGTTCAAGGGATCTTTGAAGCTGGGGAACTGATGAAGAAGCGAGAGAGGCGACGAAAGGAAAAGAAAGCGCGGCAACGAGTGCGACACGAAAAGAAGGCCCAGAGAGCACCTGGGAAAGTTCACACGATCATCTTTGTCCAGAAGGGCTGGGAGCATCAACCGATCACCAGGAAATTTTACAACGTGGTGAGGTACAATCTTTTTGTGCTGGGCATCGCTCTCGATCCAGATGCGAAGATTCTAAAGTTAGAAACGCATGACAACTTTTTCGAGAGCGGGCAGGGGGCGTGATGGTTGCTGGATTAAACATCAAGGTCAATTTCTGGCGGTATACGATGGGCACAGATGACGACGTGGGCGGCGCTCAGGCGACGGGCACGGTCGTTTATCGTGCTATCCCGGCACGCATGACCGCCAGGCGGCCATCGACATTGCTGCTACAGCAAGGACTGGAGACCGAAAAGATTTTCGATCTAATCGTTCAGGGTAGCGAGATGGCGGTCAACGAGCGGGACGAGGTGGAGATCGTGTGGCCGACCGACCACACGTATTGTAGTGATCGTTTCCGCATTCTGGGAGTTGAGTTGAGCGGTCGACGGCAAGCTTACGGACCGATGCAATTTACCTTGAGTCGTATCGTCAGGAGTAGGAGTCAACAGTGAGTAACCGGGCGGCGTGGCAGGAAATCAGAGACCACGTGCGGTTGTGGTGCAAGATCGACGCGCCACGCTGTCTGATTCAGATCGTCCATCGCGGAGTGGTGAAAGTCATTGATCTGACAGAGTTCGGCCTGGCCTACGTGGGGGAGCAAAGAGAGGGAGCAAGCGAGGATGACGGGGAGAAACAGGTCGTCGAGAGCGAGTGAGTCCTACTGGTTCGTTGAAAGCGAGAACAGTATAACCTAGCGTCCAGAACGCATTGTCAGCCAACGCCCGGAGCGTGGGGTCTCCGGGCGTTTTCTTTTTGGAGAACAACATGCCGGTCAAGCGAAAAGGCGACCTTAGAACGTTTGAGGCAAAAGTGGAAAACGGTCAGAAACGCGGTTTGATTCTCTCGGGCAAGGTTGTGGCGCAGCGGGCACAGATGAAAGCGCCACGTCTGACGGGGCGACTCAAGCGATCGTTGCATGAGGGTAAGCCTTACTCTGTGCGAAAGCATTGCTGGGGTATAGACATCGGATCGGATGTGGAATACGCCAGGCCACAGGAGCTTGGTAGCGGTATTTATGCCGAGGGCGGCGGCGGAGAACCGATCATCATTCGACCTGTCAAAAAGAAGGCGTTGGCATTCGAGTGGCTCAATGCGCCAGAAGCAATCAAGGAAAAGTTCTCCCGGCCCAGAGCTGACGGCTCGCCGGGCCCGTGGCCAACAGTAATCTTTGCCCAGGTTTCGCACCCTGGCGTCAAACCACAACCATACCTACGACCCGCATTGGCCGAGAGCAAGAAGGAAATACCGGCTATCATTCTGACATCAATCGTTGGAGCGGTACGAGCATGATCGCTAATGATAGAGTACAGGCGGCAATTGTGGCATTCCTGAAAGCCGACACAGCGTTGACTGCATGGCTGACAGCAAGGAGCGCGGGGAGCGAGATCCGGGAGGCGCAGTGGCAAGGCACAATTTTCTCTTATCCGGCGGTGCGGGTGGATCTGGGAACGCAGCTTCCAGATGGTTTGGGGACGTGCTACACGTCTAACGGTCAGATACCGTTCACAGTCTATAGCTACAGTGAGCACGACAGCAGCCAGCAAGCCGACCAACTGGCGCACCTGGTCAATAACGCGCTGTTCGGGAAGCAGATTAGCGGCGGCACAGGTTTCACGACTGGCCTCGTCAAAAGCGATGGATTGGTGAGCGCTACGCGGTTAGCTGAGAGACTGTGGCGCGCTGGTGGGTTTTATCGAGTGAATATCTACGGGACAAAAACATGACCAAAAAAGCGAAGGAAGAAAAGGCAGAGGAAAAAGAGACGGTGATTATTGATGGAATCGAGATCGAGCCAGATGTTGAAGCTATCCCACTGGCAGAGATAGTGATGCTGGGTGTGACCGAGGCCCAAATGGAGGCTTTACGAGCGCGTTGTATCTGGCACACCAAAGTTATCGTTCCCGGTCGCCTCACGCCCTCCGGGCGGTGTTACCAGGCTGCGCCGGGCGAAATCATCACGATTACAAACGAGGCTGATTATGAATTTCTGATCGGCTACGAACGCGGAGGTGACCGCTGCGTCGGTTGTGGCGGCACCGGACCCTCCGTAAGACATTATTTCCAGGAGGTATGAAATGGCACTTGTAACCGGCACTCCTATGACGACTGGCACGGCAGACCAGGACGATCTTTACATCGAAACCGCCCCAAGTTTGTGGTTTCAGGACTACAACGCGCCTCTGGTGAATAACCCCGATGCCGATGGGTTTTACTGGGGCTTGACTGGTCACGCCAGCTATGTGATCTACTCTCTCGAATGCTACGAAGATGTGCGTATGGCAGCGTCTGTAGAGGGCAACAACGTTCGTTGTGACACGGTAGGCGACAAGGCGACGATCCAGAAACTGTCATACATCGACATCACGTTCACTCTCAAGACGCTATTGCCATTGTCCACGCTGACGCACATCTTGCGAGGTGGCGCTGTGACAACCACCGCCGGCACGTCTGAGAAATTTGGGATCGGACAACCTGACAACCAGCAGTACTGGCACGTCTACGGCGCGACGGTCTACGATGTTACTGCCGGCGATTATGTGTGTTTCACCGGGCACAAATCACAATTTGTCGAGGCGTGGGAAATTGCTTTCGCATTCGGTGAGCCAGCAACACTGGGCGTGACCATGCGCGTTTTCGCTGACCCGACGAAGCCGGCGGCGCAACAATTTATGACGCTGGTTCGCGGCGACGCAAGCGCCATCTAACTCAGTGACGCGAGCGCTTAAAGCGGGGTACAAATGGACGGCTACCTGGATGCCATATCACCCGAGCAGGGGATACACGTGACGCTGGGCGGGCGCGAGCAGTGGGTTGCCCGCGCCCGTTTCGGCGTACACATGCACCTCGGGCAGCTTGACGAGAGAATAGATAAGGCTCTCTCGGATAGCGATTTTGTCCTGGCGACTGCGCAGATCCGTCAATACCTCGACGAGGTCGGGGTGGTCACAGGCAATGCGACGGGAGTGGAACTCTTGTCGGCGTTTTTGGCGCTCAGGCAAGTCAACTTGTTTCAGTGGCTCGTCCCTATGTTGGCCAGCAGTGGCGGTGACGAAGAAAAGCCCGCGCCCTACGACTACGGCGGCCGGACAAGTGCATGGTGGGTACACAGGTTGGCCTCTCGCTACGGCTGGTCACGGTCGGAGATCTTCGACCTGTGGCCCGAGGAAGCGGCGTGCTACCTCCAGGAAATTACCGTCTCAGAATACGACGAAGCCGACGCGCGGCGGGCGCTCTCGCAGATGACCTACAACTACAACAAAGCGACGGGAAAAGTAACCTGGCACCCGCTCCCTCGTCCTGCCTGGATGACAGGTAAGGGGGAACGGAAAAAGCGCCGGGTGCGGCGAGATGTGTTGCCAATGGGCGACGTGGTGGATCTGTCAAAGCTTGGAGGTGTAGGTGAGAAGGCTATTTCATAAGAAGGAGAAACCGATCCTGGCGGTGATGCTGGGTGGCGAAATCATTCCGGTCGAGCCGTTGGGTTTGGAAGATACCTTGAGGCTGGCCTTTCTTTTCGCTCCCTACCTCGCCGCATTCGAGAATCACTTGCCGGCGCTTCAAGCGGCACTAGAGGTAACAGGTGGCGCGCGTCCGGCGCTCCTGTCGGCTGCGGTGCGGGCTATGGCTGACGATATGAGAACGAGTGCCCCCGGTGACCTCACCAGGATCGTGGCGATCCTGGTGAAACGCGACCCGGAGTGGGTCGCCCAGAACGCCACGCCGGCTGAGGTGGTCGAGGCACTCCCGGTACTGGATGCGGTGAACGATTTTGCCGCGTTACTCGACGCTATCAGGGGATTGGGACTAACTTTGACACTCGGGAAAACAGACGATGCCGAAAACTGACCCTGTTGAGACCTTATACGTCAGCGTAGAAGCTGACATTGCAAAGCTACTCAAAGACACGGCGAAAGGTGTCGATCTGGTTGAAAAGGAGTTAGGCCAGATCGACAAAGCGGTTACGCAAAGCGAGCGGCGTTTTGAGACGCTGAAGAAAACTATCGCCAGCGTAGCGAAGCAGACTGGCGCATCATTCAAGCAGGCCGGCAAAAGTATCCAGGAAGCGTTGTCGACCAAAGGTATCCAAGTGGACACCAAAGAGGTCGACGCGGCGATAAAGAGCCTGGAGAGCGACACGAAACAAGCTGGCCTACAACTCAAGGATTTTGCCGACATAGGCAAACAGGCAATCCGGGCTATCGGTGCGGTTGTCGGCGCGGTGGCGGCGGGGATCAAGCTGGCAATGGACGCCGTCCGTGGCCTGCGCATTGAAACGAGTTTTCGAGTACTGGCAGCATCGGCAGGGCAATCGAGTGACGAGATTTTGGCGGCGATGCAACGCGCATCTAAAGGCGTGGTGGATGACATCACGCTGATGCAGAAAGCCAACACGGCTTTGCAATTAGGTGTTGCCAAGACGCCGGAGGACTTCGACAAACTAATCAGCTCCGCTATCGCGCTGGGGCAGGCAGTTGGGCAGGATGCCGTCACCAGCATCGACAACCTGATCAACGCGGCGGGCCGTGGGAGTAAGCAAGTTTTGGACAACCTGGGGCTATCCATCGCTGAGGTCAACGCCAGAATGGAGAAACTGGCTCAATTACAATATGGTCTCCCGGTGGACAAGTTGGACGACGCGCAAAGGCGACTTGTCATGATCGCTGCCACACTGGACGCCGCGAACGAAAAGGCGGCGGGGCTGAAAGGCAACGTGCATGATCTGGGAGTGGGCGGGGAACAGGCTATCGCCGGGTTTAAAAACGTCAAGCAAGAATTAAGCGAGATCTTGCTGCTGGTTTTCAATCTGGTGAACGAGGGTTTTGCTGCTTTCTTTGGCGGGGAGGGAATTTTTGCACGACTAACACGTGGAGCAAAAGACTGGCAGCGCGTCCTCGTTCAGATTTACGCGATGACGCTGTCTTATTTCACTTCCATCAAAGTTGTGTTGGATCAGCTTTTCAAGGGCAACCTGGACGTGTTCGATCCCGGCTTCTTTGCCGAGGTGTTCGAGAAATCTTTTTCGCAAATCATGCCGGAGTTGGAGAGTAAATTTGCTCAGGTCTTAGACCCAGAGCAGTACGCCGAACAGATGGCGGCGGGATACTCACCGCTTGAGCCAATCGTGGAAGCTACAGAAAAAGACGCCGGGACGATCAATGCGATCCTAGATCGTTCCGCTGAACAAATGATGGATACTATCACCACGACCAACCAGCAGATAGAACAACTCACGCAACAGCACCAGGATCGCATTTTCCAGATCAATCAACGCTACTACGAGCGGCGGGACAAGGCTATCGCCGACTACGAAACGAGGCGCGCTGAGCTCGTCGCCACTGCCGCCGAACAGTTGGCCGACCTGGCAGACGACACAGCCAAAAAGCGCGCTGAGACGGAGAGCGAATACCGGATAGAACAGGAGCGCGCTACAGAGGACTATTACCGCGAGATGCGACGGTTGGAATCGCAATACCAGGTTGATCTGACCGACGCTGTCAAAAACAGAGACGCGCGCGCTATCGTTGATTTGCGACGCACGCACAAAGAGGAAAAACAGGAGCGGGCCGAAAATTTCGCTACCCAGCAGCAGCGAGAGAAAGAGGATCAACAACGGCGGCTCCGAGAACTGCAAGAGAACGAAGCGCGGCGGCGGCGCGAGATCGAGGCCAGTCTACAAAAACAGCTAACCAGTCAGAAACAAGCGTATCAAAAACAGCTACAGGAGCTAGCACAAAACAACGCGAAACAGATCGCGGCGGAAAACACGTCGTACCAGCAACGACAAGCGCAACTTAACCAGGCGCTTGCGCAGAGATTGCAGAGCATCGCCAAAGAACTGGCCGACGAGGAAAAGATTGATCGGGAGGGCGCGCGGCGTATCCTGGAAGCGCTGAACGAAACCTTTGGCGCGGGCGGCGACATAGACACGCTGATGGAGGATTTTGTCAAGCGGCGCCGTCAAAAGATGGTGCTCTCGATCAACTTCCAGCCGTCCTATGGTGACGCGGGTAGCTACACTCCGACCCGGCGCAGTGGCGGCGGCTCCCCCGACTACGCCGGGGAATATCAACACGGTGGCACGGCGATCGCCAAGCGACCGACGATGGCACTTTTCGGCGAGGCTGGGCCAGAAATGGCGACGTTTACGCCGCTAGCGCAGGGGCAAATGCCGCAGGGACTTGGCCGAAAGACGGTTGACATTAACCTGAAAGTCTCGGGAAGCGCACCGCCGGGGATTGGGCGGCCCGAGCGAGACCAGATCGCGGCGGTCGTCTTGTCGGCAATCCGAGAGACAGGAGCGTTAACGTAATGCCAGCAACGGGCACTTACAAACTCGACGACCTATTTTTTCCGACCGACCCGATTGCCAAGCGCTGGGCCAGGCAGCCAGTCGGCGAAATCAGCGGGGTAGGCGAGAGCATCTATACCGATTTCTGGCAACTAGAGCTAGAATTTCCGACGTTAGAATCATCGGCTCAAGCATCGTTTTTCTACGACCGCTGGATGACGGGTGGCCTTCACACAGCGCTACTCCCGCATCCGCGCAGTGGGCAACTGGTCGGGTTTACGGGCGTAAATATCGAGGACTGGGCTTTCGAGTTTGACGACGTGGAACAGGAATACTGGGCACAGGGCCCGCGCCTGGTGCTCAATCACATCTCAATGAGTGCGACGGGTTCAGTATGAATCATGAACTTTTAATGTTTCACATTCCGAAAATGTGGTATAATAACTAAAATGGAACTTACACCGCTACGCTTCTACCTAATCGCATTGAGGCCACAGACGACCTTTGCCGGCAGAGTTAACAGCGCTCCCGTGTCACCATGGATGACGATTCACTATGACGCCGGCGTAAATTCCGGCGATCATACGCGAGCTGGAAACACAGTCTGGCTAGGCTCAACATTGGGAGGTAGGGAGCGGGGGATCTTGCGCCTGCGCTCTGCGCTGGTCACCGGAAGTGCAACGGGTAGCTTGGACGTGATGGAGAACGACGACATCGGTCCGCTCGTCCAGGATGACGATTACATCACGATCAAATCCGAGTTCCGCCTTTGGCCGATTTATCCCCGCATTGTCCAGGTCTCCGATAGTGAAGTTCAATACTTCGAGGACTACGACATAGCCTACACCGACCAGACGAGCAATTGGAAACCCGTGGCAGTCGCGGGTCCGCCAGCAGTCGTCTTTTTGGAGGGCGGCAGCGCGACGGCAAGTTTCGTCGGCGACCGCAGTTTTGCTCTTGCTCCCAGCGCGACAATTTCCAGCTACCTGTGGACGTTCTACGATGGTTCGGGTGGGACGACCACGGATAGCAATCAAGGAACAGAAGCCGCGCCCGTCACAAAAACCTACACTGCCGCCGGGCAGTACCTCGTTTCCCTCACAGTCACAGACTCTAACAGCAAAAGCCACACAGTCTATACCTGGGTTTTCGTCGTGGACCCCGCCAGCCCATCGCCTGTCGCTTTCGACGATTTCTACTCTATCAGCGATAGCATGGATTTCGAGCAGGGCGGCGGTGAGTGCTCCTTTATCGTCCGCGGGGACACCGGCATCTCGGCGTTTCCCGAAGGCACATTGATTGTCCATGCTAGCCGGGGGACATTGACAACGGCGACGGGGTCGTGGCCCAACCGAACGAACGTGCTCTTTGTCGGCTACATCCTCGGCGGCACGGTGCGTCAAAACCCCCGCACCGGCAATGTGTCATTCCGGGCTGCCACAGTCGACAATCTGCTGAGAAATATCACTATGTGGCCCGCCAGCCTGACGGATCGAACAGGTCCAACAGACTGGACGATGGCGAAAAATCTGACTGTGGATCGGGCGGCGTCGTTTCTGTGGCGCTGGCGGTCGACACTGGCGAACATGACACCTATCCAGCGGATCGGTTACAGTCCACAGATCGCGCGCCAAGATTTTGGGCCGACGAACATCCACCAGGAATTACAAACGCTCCTGGCGAATGCCTGGGGGCACGTGGTATGCAACCATCAGGGAGTGCTCTACCACGTTCACAATTACCAGACGATGCTGGGTTCGGAGCAGGCGGCAGTCACGCCCAGGAAATTGCTCCACAAAGGAATCTGGGTTGGTGACGTCGACATCGAGGAACAAGCTGATTACACCAAGTCGGTGCGTCAGGTAAAGCAGTCTGGGATCTATTATCCCGGCGGCGAGGGAGAGGTCACGCCGCTTTTTAGCGAAGCGCCAGGCGACGCGCCAAAGTCGTTTGGTAGCGAAGAAGGGCCCGGCAATCTCATCCTCAACAGCCAAGCCGACCTTAACGCTCGGTGCGGCGCAACGTTCTGGGCTGCTGCTCAGCGTTACCCTATCGTGCGAATGAAATTTCTTAACGACGGCTCGTTCACCGTCACACCACAGGAAATTTTTCCCGCCAGCATCGAGCCGGGCGACAATGATCGCGGCCTGAATCTATCTCTCAGGCTGCTACCTCGGCGCATTACGCGATCGTATGACCACGCCGGCGGATACATGACAGCGGAGGTGGAGTTTGAGCCCGCCGTCACCGGGTCGACCGCCGGTATCACGGTCGAAATGCCGGCAGAGCCCCCCGAGCCGGAATTGCCCGAATGGGACCCGTCACCCCCTACGCCGTGGACGCCCCCGTCAGCACCACCTATCGGCGCGTGCGTCTCAGCAGACAAAGTCAGCGGTCCGTATTGGTCGTACACCAGCGGGGTGACATGGGGAGCGCGGCGTAATGGTCTCGCCACAGAAGAGTTCGCTTTTCTCGATCTTGTTTGGGACCCGTGGTGGATGGACAGAACAGGGGGGCACAATCCAGACGAGGTCATCTTGTGGGGAGTGGGCACTGGCTTCATCGTCAAATCGACAGACGCCGGTCTGAACTGGACGAACCTGGCATCTTTGTTGAGCGAGCCGCCCGACGCTTGGAACGACACGGGTAACGGTGAAGGAACGCCGACGAAGGAGACCGTCACTTACAAGCAGATTCACGGGGACATACACAACAAGGGGCGCTTTTACGTCCTGGTGGAATGGCAAAACAACTCTAACGCATGGCGGGGTTGGATACTCAAGATCGACTCGGACACCGCCGGGTTCTCGCATACGTGGATGGTGCTAGGCAATCCTGGCGTCAACGTGACTTGCAATTTCAATGCTGGCACTGAGGGCTGGGTTTTCCAGACGGTGCGCTATCCCGGTACGACGGTCGGGACGTGGAACAGCATCGCCGGACGCCTCCAAATCACTCACTACCCCGCGTCCGGAACAAAGGGAGGTGAGTGGATCTATACCCCCACCACCTCCTGGGTCGTGGCGACGGGCGATTTCATCCGTCTGTACATCGCCGAGTGGACGGACGGTACTGATTCGCGTCTGTATATCCATTTCAAGGACGGCACAGTCAAGCAGTCCAATGTGCGCTACAACTCCGGTACATCGCTGGTCTGGTGTACTTACACAGTCCCAGCAGCTGACGATGGGCGAGAGATCGATTACATCGAGGCTGCGAGTGATGCGACCTACAGTGGTACCGGCTACTGGCAATGGGACAACTTCACCGCCAGCATAGGTGGCGGCACAGAGATTCGACCGCTATGGATGGATCTAGACACCAAGAGCGGTGAAAACATCTACCTGACATCGTATCGAGACGGATACCTGTACTGTGACCGTCACCGCACCAGCGACCTGGCGAAAATCGCCAGTTACAGCCTGGGCGCAGCGACGACAGCGGAGGTCTCATCGCGCGCGCTGTGGGCTGCTCCACTAGCACCACACCTACCAGAAACGGCGAGTGCTGAGGACTACGCCTACGTCTATGGCCGCTTTGATGTATCCGGTATCAAGCGTCTTTACAAAACCGACGACGGCTGCGCGTCGTTTTCCGACAAGAGCGACGCCAGTTGGGGCACCGGCACCGCCTGGGTGGGTGCGCTGGACGTGGCGAGTGACGATCTGGTGATCCACGCGTTTTTGAATGATGCCGCAAGTCCGACCTTGCAAAAGTCCACGGACGGCGGCTCAAACTGGGCACAGATCAACACACTACCGTTCAACGTGGACCCGGACGGGATAAGCAAGCACTGGGGGGCAACAGCAGATTTTCTCATCGGCAATAGAGACGCCGGGGCACTGCAAGCGGCACGGCTGGCGGCGCCATATACCGACACGTGGATAAACATCAATACCGGATTGCCAGGCGGGGGGCTTTGCGCGGTGATATGGGTATAAACATGAAAAAGCACCTACTCGGATTGCTGATCGTCGTCTTGCTTGCTCTCTTGGCGACACAGATCGTCTACGAGCACGGCTACGGCTATGACTGGCGTGGCTGTTTCAGACCGGCGACGCTGGACTGGCGCACCCCGTACCGCCATCCAGGAAACTATAACCCGCCGTGGATGTATCTGATTTTGCATCCTTTGGCACTACTGCCAGAGAAAGCTGGTCTTGCCGTGCTCCTGACTCTCTCCCTGGGCGCGGTCTTTGCTTGTGTCGGCGATCCGCTCAAGGCGCTAATTTGCGCCGCCGGCGCACCGGTGATTATCGTCATGCTGGAGGGGCAGGTGGATGGCCTGTTGCTATGGGGACTCTTGCTCCCTCCCGCTATTGGTGTGCCGTTGGCTTTGACAAAGCCTCAAGGTCTTTTCCTGGCGGCGTCACGGCGACTGAGTAGGGGGGTAGTTGTCGCGCTGGTCATCGTGGTTATTGGCTCGCTCATCGCTTGGGGCTGGTGGCCAGGAGAAATGTTGCTGGGCGAGGTCTCGGGACGGCGAACATTTTTGCCGTGGGGCATTCTGCCAGGGGCGGTACTCGCCGTAACTGGCTATCAGAAACGCTCCGATGGCTTGCTTTGTTTGGCGTCACTTTGTCTTTCGCCGTATTGGTCACCGGCAAGCCTGTTACCGGCGATGGCGTTCCTAGCGAAGGATCTGGAATGGTGGCACTGTATTTTGTTATCCGTGGCATCCTGGGTATTTGTGTTGGCGGTTAGGTGATGGGCGAATACAACGAACTCCGACAAGCGCTAAAATATCTGCTGACGAAAAAGTTCGCACCACTCCCGCAGTTCACGCGGGGACTGCTGGGCAACGGGCGCGGGAAGGTTTCTGTGCCTGGTAAGCCTGACTATTCCTATGTACGTCCGAACCGCTCGTCAAATCAGGCTTTCGAGATATTCAACAAAGAGGTCACAGGCGGCGACGGAACGCCGATCTTGATCGGTGAATTACCGTGGCAACCCGGCCTGACCCAGGTTGTGGGGATCGACTGGCAAACTTACCCCACTTGGGGCGAACGTTATGCCGGCGTCGCCCGACATGGCTCAACACACGAATGGCGGGACGGGTTCGTCGGCGCCGATACGTTCAACATCTACAGGCGGCAAATTGCGCCGTTGCGCACCTCGGCGGTAGGTAGCGGCTCGGCGGTGGTTTACATCTCGCCTTATGATTACGACCTGTGGGGAACACCGACCTCGTGGCCTGGCTTGCCGAGCCTGGATCTATCCGGCGCTACGCCGGCGACTGGGACAGCCCGGCTGATGTTGACCTACCTCGATATGGTCAACAACGTGATCGGTGCCGTGACCGGCACGGTCGACATCTTCTCCGACGCCGTCGAACTGCCTCGGCCCACACTGCCCACCGGCACGTGGATGCCAAGTGCCTACGTGCGCCTATACGGGGGCCAGGGCACTATCAGCGAACGGGACATCTCGGACGCCCGACGGCTCTGGGGCGGCCTACCCCGACCGACGGGTCCTGCAGGAGGTGACCTGACGGGCAGTTATCCCGACCCGACAGTCTGGGGACTGGTCGACAATCGCATTATTGGCGGGGAGTCGCCAGCAGAAGGGCAAGTGCTCCTCTTCACCGGCTCCGCCTGGCGACCGCATTCATACAGCGGGATGACGCCAACGGGTCCGGCCAGTGGTGACCTGACGGGGACGTACCCGTCGCCACAGGTGTCAGGGCTGTTTGGGTATCCGCTCGCCGACACGCCGCCATCAGAGAGTAGCTTTTTGATGTTCACCGGGTCGGCTTGGCGACCTTATGGTCTGATTGTCAACGATGTTACCCGCACCGTCGGCAGTGGCAAGGATCACGCCACTGTTCAAGCCGCCGTGGATTGGTTCAAAGGTAGGCTCCTTTTTGGCTCTTGCAAAGTCAGCGTAGACGTCGGCAGCTATGACGAGGCGGTATCGTTCACCGGGATAAATTTGGCCAGCGGGGCAACGCTTGAACTGGAGGGCGATACCCGCGTTCTGGCAGGGATTGCCTACGCCGACGGCGCGGCGATGAATCAGGCCAGCTTGACCAACGGCGGCAGCGGCGCTTGTACGCTCGCCACGAACGGCGCACGCGATCAAATCACCGTCACCGGCGCAACGACAAACCCGGACTTTGACGCCGACGGCTGGGGGAGCGGGGACGCTATCATAGTCTACGCCGACGACGGCAACATCTACGAGCGCACCATCAACAGCATCGACCCCGGCGGAGCAGGCACGAATGTGATCGAGCTAACGGTAGCGTTGCCGGTCGGAGCGACGTTGGGCAACGACGGGACGGCGGTGGGACTTGTGCCAGATCGCGGGGTTGTCCGAACGAGCGCGGGGCCGTGTATCTCCGTCGATGCTGTACGCGGTATCACGGTGGACGGGTTTTATCTCGACACCACCACCGGCGCAGATTGCAACGGGATCGAAGCGCTGAACGGTGCGACGGTAGTCTGCGAAAACTGCGCCGCACGCGCTGAGGACTACGGTTTTTACGCCTCGGCGCGCTATGCCGCGATTGAAGCCAGCGACGGCGCGTGTTCGGCCTGGGACTGCGCTACCGGATTCATGTCAAACAACGCATCGCAGGCACAGTGCCGCTATGCCGTGGCCTGCGATTGCACAGTTGGTGCGAAAGCGCAGGCTTTCTCGTTCACACAAGCGGCGTATTGTACCTGTGTGAACTGCGCGAACCACGGTTTCCAGGCGACATTATTCAGCCACCTGTATGCCGCGAACGGGACGGCGCGACAGAATGGCACGGGGTACACTAGTCAGGAGAGCTCCTACCTCCGGGCCAATAGCACCAACGCCAATAATAACGGAAATGGCGCGGATTATAGCCCCGTGCCCGGCGCTATACCTGGCTACGCACAAGGCACAGATTATGGGGTAGTCTACGCATCGTGAGGCAACATGAAACCCAAACACATCGCAGCTATCGTTATTCTCGCAATCGTCGTGGTCGTGGCGGTCGCCCTACTCTATCCCCAGCAACCCCCGACGAAACCGCTGACCGTCGAAACCGATTTTTACATGCCGCTCATTCTCAAGTCGCACCCCATCGGTCTCGCCAGTCAGGCCGATCAGCGGTTCGGCGTGAACGAGTACGACGCGGTTCAGGTGAACGTGTTGGGCCTGCCGGACGATGGCCGTTTTCACGCTCAACAATGGCGGGCGCAAAACGCGGGCAACACCGTGATCTACCTCAGAACGGCGCACCGGTCGCACGCGGCAAGTCGGTGGTGTCTCGGGGCGTACAGGTTCGCGGGGCACTGGGACTATTGCGCGGGGGAGAAAGCCACCACCTCGGGCTGGGTAGACGAGGCGGGGCTGTGCGCGTGGATGGGCCAGCACGCGGGGCGGGCGTACATCGTGGGCAACGAGCTGGCCTGCTCTGACCCGGTGGGCGATGGGATAACGCCGCGTGAGTATGCGCATTGGTACGCGGCAGCGGTGGAGCTGGTGCGGAGGTGTGACCCGACGGCGATGATTGGGCCTTACGGGCCGGTGTTTGATGTAAACATAAGCGACGAGCAAGGCGTCCAGGCACTCCTTGCCGAGACGTGGTTTATTTATCGTCAACTAACAGGCGGCCCGTTGCCGGCAGACTTTTACCCGTTGCATTTCTACGCCGATCCGGGGTTCGTGCTGAGCGAGGAGATCGCAAAGCTCGAAGTGTGGGCGGGTTGGTTCGAGGCGCATCGGGGGCGAGAATGGACAGGGCCAAAGCGCTACTGGCTCGGGGAGTATGGTATGCCGGGTTGGTTGGGGACTGTGACTCAGGCGGAGGCGATGCGATTTATGGACGGATTCACCGCGTACCTGATGGGCAACGACATCGGCGTCACGTCTTGGGCCTGGTGGCCAAATGGCACGGGGATTCGGTTGGTCGTGAACGGCAGAAAAACAGTGCTGGGGGACCTCTACCACGGTTTGGCGATGGGTGATTAAGGTTGGTATAATGTTATTTATACCAACCAAAAAGGTGGACAACCTACCCCCCACCCCAAAGAAGAAGCCCCGCTCGAAAATGAGCGGAGTTTACATTTGCTGATCGTCACTTTCTGGTCGCAGGTTCTTTTATCA